>Ga0306864_1000688_pt1 | contig 15070 bp, 13 predicted proteins | sample AntRauTorckE5430_FD_190448 | JGI IMG/M metagenome (GOLD analysis project Ga0306864, IMG submission 190448) | Saline lake microbial communities from Rauer Islands, Antarctica - Metagenome Torckler E5 #430 (v2) (version 2) | ecosystem: Environmental > Aquatic > Non-marine Saline and Alkaline >...
CTAGAGGTTTGACCACAATCTTCTGGAATAGAAAGATGGATAATGAGATCGATGACGACGATCGACACGATCAAGATCCGGATAACAACGATCCACCAGATATTCCTGAGACATTGTATCCGACGAAGAGTCCTTTCATTGACAACCCAACACTAGCGCCATCAAAGGCAACCTCTCCATCGACCATCGCACCGACGAAGAGTGATGGGAGTGTGCCTACCAAGGCACCGACGAAATCTTCGAAGGTGCCTGCTTCACCCACAGAATCTCCTCAACCGTCACAAATAACATCAGCCCCAAACAAAGTGCCATCCACAAATGCGCCTACTATGAAGAAGTCGCCATCCACAAATGTACCTACCACAAGCAAAGTGCCATCCACAAATGTACCTACCTTTGCAGTATCTAATCAGCCAACATGCGTTGTCGACACAAGTTCAGGAATTGTTGGAAATATAGCAGATTTCCAAGCGGTGGAGTTAAAATATGTTTATGAAATCTATGAAATAGAAAATTCCATGTCAGCATCCATGAATGGTGATATTATTCCTGCCTTGGAAAAGGAAATGTTTGATATTCTTGCGCCAGGGTATATTTCTTCCGGCTGCGTTGTTTCAGGGAGAATGGGGCGCGGCTTAGCTAAAGAAAGTACACAACAAGTCAGTACACTAAAGGGTATAAGTAGTAAACCAGAGGACAAGATGATAGAACGGAGTGAGTGATATGGTTCCTATTCTTGAATGAACGTTGTCGTACGATACATATTTGGAAAGTCTAATCTTTTTAATTTTTTTCACAGGCTGCGAGCAATTGCCAGAGTCGGGGTCGTGCACTCTTGTTGAGGGAAGGATGTCTATGTATGTAGATGGTGTATCGGATGGTTGGGCATTAGATATCGTTGGTGCTATTGAGAGAGGAATGCAGAACAATACCTTTGTCGGTGCTCATTTATCCATTGACAAGATTGCCTTTGTATGTTCTAATCTCAGTCAATGTGATTTTGGTCCATTGACACCAAGTTTTAGTCCCCCCAGCGATCCACCAACTGAAAGTGAAGGGACTCCAATTAGAACAGGCATGATGGTTTTGTACGTTCTAGCTGGTGTTGGATCCCTCATTTCTTTTGCAGCTTTTGGAAGATTCGCTAGACAGAGACGAAGACAAGTGAGAGACAGAGGAGTTGACTATGAAGAAAGTTTATCGTCTGGCGTATCTATTGGATCGATCAAAGACTTGGGCGATTTTGATCATTCCAGTGCTCACGACCTCGACACTGTTCGAGTCTCGAACCGTGAACTTGCAGACGATATGGAAGTCAATGTGGACCTTGAGTCTTTTGAGAGCAAAGATAATGAAGATGATGGGTGCTTTGACTTTTTTGATTTGATATTAGAGGGATCATCAACTAATGAACCGGAAGTACGAAGCAGAAGCATTCCACAATCAGAACTCTACCGTGAGGATGACTTATCTGAGATAAGTTTCTAAAGTTATAAATATGTTGAAAAGTGTAGATAATTGAAATTGGCATTCAGTCTTTGTTCATCATTTTGAATTTGAAGTTTTTCTGCCTTCTGCCAGCGAGCAGACAGACCCGGATATAAATGCGTTTTGGTAAAATCTTGTTGGCGCACTTTGATGACTTCGCAGTTCAGCATTTATTAGAAACATAATATGATATATGCATATATGCAGGCATTAGCATTCTCATACTACCGGTACCAATCACGAGCACAGTACACAGTACGAGTGACAGCATAGTTCGACAACTCTTCATCAAGAAAGAACATGATTCAATTCACGACGTCACGGCTAGTATCAGCCCTTTGGCTAACTGGGTACATCTTACATACAGAAGCATTCCAGCAACACATCTTGACGAGCTTGAGCATAAGCAGAAACCCAACTATAATGCGAACATCGCCATCTATACTATGTCGTCATCAAGAAAGCTCACAAGTGTCGTACCAGTCTGCTAAGTTATGCATGCAATCTGCACCGCTCAATGTGGATAATGGCGAAAAAGATGAGGTGTCCATTTCCGATGATAATAAAGCTAAGCTCGCCAAACAAGAGAAAAAACATAGGAACAAAATAAAAGCTGCTGCCGCAGTGACAGCTTTATTAGGAGGAGGCGCAGGATTGGTGGCTTGCTCGGGTGCAGGAGCATGGAGGTACTATCTTGCTGGGGGTATCTGTGCAGCTATATCGCATTCTCTAGCGACTCCAGTAGATGTCATAAAGGTAAGTTGATTGGAAGTATGCACCATATAGTCTTTGCCTAGCTTCAACTCACTCATGATCAAATGGTATGCACCATAGACTCGAAAACAAGTTAACGAATCACTGAAAGATATGAGCATGTTCAAATCAGGTTTAAAGATCATGAAAGATGACGGAGGCCCAAGAGCTCTCCTCGCTGGTTTAGGACCGACATCTGTCGGCTACCTATTTGAAGGATCAATTAAATTCGGAATTTATGAAGTATCGAAACCATTGGTGGGAAGCATGCTAGCTTGGTCAGCCGCACTTTGCAAAATGTCATGGATCAACTCCAAAATTTTGGGTTTCGTCATTTCAGGAGGTATCGCTGGCGTCGCTGCATCCATTATGCTTTGTCCCATGGAAGCATTGCGCATTCGTCTTGTAGCAGAGCCTGAAATAGGCGCAAATGGATGGATTGATGGAGGACTGACTATGGTTGGCAACGAGGGTGTCAAGGGGTTTTATAAATCTCTGCTCGCAATGCTTTCCAAACAGGTCCCATATACAATTACAAAAAATGTATCGTTCGACTTCATCACAACCATTGCATATACTGCAATTGCTACACGAGGTATAACAATATGTTCCAAGTGGAAGCTTGCGATTCCGCTCCTTTCTGCTATGCTAGCGAGCGTCATGTCTTGTATTAGCAGTCAACCGGGTGATATGCTTCTGAGCGTCGTCAATGCGCATCGAGGAAAGAAGTCTACTGTTGAATTTTTCAACGAAATCATGAAGAAAGAAGGTATCATTGGATTCTTCGTGGGCATCCAAGAACGTTTCTTGCATGTTGGGATGATTGTGACCTTGCAATTGCTAATTTACGATTATGTCAAGCGCCTTGTTGGCATTGCAGCTACTGGTTTATAGGAGCCAATGCACTGAACAATGTAGGACGGAGTGACAATTGTGGGTGAAAACATTCCAATCCTGTGGTACGCTAGAGTACCGCAGCAAAGGATTTCCCAAAGCTACGATACATGAAGTACTGTACACACTTGAGCATATTTGAATGTATAGAAAAGTAAAATGGTAATTAAACAATACTACTGACTGTACTGTTATGTATATGCTGCATGATGGTATCTCATCATAGTCTCATTGTGCACTTCAAATTCCCGTCAAGAAAATGGTCCCATCCGAAGGATCCATCCTCACGATCGCCAAAAATTGCAAACAGTTCAGAATGTCTCTCCACAGCGTATGATTTTTAATTACTCCATATAAGCCAGGATAACCACCTGAATACTTGAGACAATGTTCCCTCGTCATCCCTAAATATTTCCCTCTGTAGCCTTCGTGGTATCTCTCAATGGTTTCTGTGCAAATAAAGGATGCAATCGTTTGTACGTGTGACAGACTACATCTCCCGCGTTTTAGTGGTGGTATATCATTGAATTCTTCAATTGTTATCTTGATAGTACCATTTCCGTTGGATATAGAGATGAAAGAAGCAGAGTTTCGGAGGGTAGTGGTGGAGGAGGATGTCGGGTATTGTTCTGATTCCGTGGCAATGGTGGCATTCGCGCTGGTTCTGGCACTAGCGTCTACGATAGAGGCCGATGAATCTTCTTCATTTTGGCTTTGCAAGTAATCGTAGTTCGAAGAATGGTTCCATGCCATGTTTTGTTCATGGCAGCTAACGGCAAGTTGTTTGAGATTCGGGTCGATAGTTGCCTTCCTTCCCTTTGCAAGGAGTGTCAGCTACGAGTGTTGAGTGGAACAGAGCGAAGCGTCGAATGAAAGTTGATTAGCAAATAGGGTGAAGCTCAAATACAATATTCGAATCCAGTCATGACAAACTCACTTTTTCAATGGCGAAAAAGTTCTCCAGCAAAGCGGCAGTGACTTCTTCTGCTAAATTTGGCTTTTGCTTCACGTATTCCTCGCATTCAATCTTGAGTTTTTTCAATGTAGATTCCAACAGAGCAATTCGACTCAATATATTGATGGGATCAGCTTCAGTGTGGAGGGCCATTGTATTATTGTGAGGATCTCTCTTGGCTAATGCGTTGGTGGCATGCGCATAGGATTGGAAGGAGGATTGAATGTTGATACTTGCGTCCATTAGCTCTTTCGAAATCTGCTCCAGTTGGTGAGACCATGGTTGAGTAGATGTCATGATGCAGAGACGGATTGAATTCTATTGTTGTAGAACGGGTATGATTGACTAATGGTAGTTTGTTATCTGACAGGAAAGAGCAGTAGCACCAAGAAGCTACTAAGCTACGATAGCCGATAGCTTGTAGCTTGTCGCTGTCGTCGCTTTTGTTCGTTGAAATTATTCAAATCATGGTAATCACGAGTGTGACTTTTAAACGTGACTTAACATCCTCACTTTTTATTTTTTCTAAATTCTTCTGTAAAATTTCCTTTGTTTGGCCTGCTGTGTCACCTGTCGCTCTATTTTTGACATTACCCACACTTCTTTTCTATTCGGCACACTATTATTTTATACATATCACATTGAACTTTATTTCATTTGAGAATACAGGAACACACAAATACACTGCTGCAATAAAATGCAAGGAAACCCGAGAAAAAATAATCATGTCTTTCCTTCGGTCAAGGACGATATTAATGCTAATGCTAATGCTAATGCTAACGTAAATGCGTATGCTGCTCGTGGATCCATTATTCGTAAGAAAAGAAACAAGTCCACCAAAAACCTTCAATCATCCCTACGAAATATGTACCATCAATTCGATCGTCGACGGTCCTCCATCAATGAACTATCCGAATACATCAAACCAGAAACGGCCCTTGGATGGATAACATTCCTAACCTCCATATCCACTGCCATAATCATCCACGAGCTTCGCCTCCAACAACGCCTCACGTGCCCTCCCCTCGTATATTCACAGGATTCACCTTTACTGCAAAGGCTCAAGCACAGACTATCTCACAATCCAAATTCCAAAGACCAAAAGGGGATTCTCACTAGAGACATCAAACCAACACTACTAGTAGGCACCAGAGGGACCATTGCTTCCACTGCGGCGTATTTACTTCATGGACCATCCCAAGCGCATCAACCACACTTATCATTTCGTGAAGTCATGACCATGGCGGATGGAGCAACCATTGCTCTTGATTGGGAAGTTCCACTACCAGCTTATAAGAGTACAATAGACGTACGTACGAGTACATCGCAACTAAAAGCTAATGTATTGTACGGACCGATTGTTCTACCAGTGGTGATTATCTTACATGGCATCAATAATGATACAGGGTTTGGATATATGAAGAACTTGATGAGGTCCGTCGCGGATCGGGGATGGATTGCATGTGGGATGAACTTTCGGGGATGTGGAGGGGAAGAGCTCAAGACTCCAAGAGGATATAATGCCGCATACACGGGGGATTTGAGAAATGTTGTGCTACAAATACAGGCAAGGCTGAGAAAAATAACGAAATTTGGTAGCAAGGAAAAAGATGGCGATGTGCCAGTTTTCTTGGTAGGCAACTCGTTGGGGGCGAATTTGATTACGAAATACCTTGGAGAAGAGGGGTTTAGTGGTACTTTGCCCGAGTGTATCAAGGGCGGAGTGAGTCTAGGGAATCCGCTTCACATTCATAGTGGTAATGTCAAATTTCCGTTCAATGTATTGCTAGGTGCCGGGGTGAAAAAGACGATACTGCAAAGTTGGAAGGTGTTCAGTGATATGTCGAGCTGTTGGCACTTTGGGGATGCTGTGCGGCAAGTCATGTTGTCGAAAACCATCGGGGAATTGGATGATGCAATTGCTCCATTTTTAATACGGAATGATACAACATATCCCTTTAGTACAAAAATCGGATATGAAAATGGTGAAGATTATTGGAGAGACGCAAGCTCGAACCGGTATATTCAACATGTTCAAGTGCCGCTGCTGCTGATTTCGTCACGGGATGATTCTCTGGTTGTCAATGCTGCACTTCAATCACTGGCGAGATGCTTGGAGAATCCTAATGTGTTGGTTGTCAAGACAAAGTGTGGTGGTCACCTGGGTTGGCATGAAGCTCCTCCTGGGGGATTTGGTGTTGGGAAGAGTTGGGCAGATTCTGCAATGGCTGATTTTATTGAGGCAGTTTTGGATATGAGAACGAAGGACATGAAGCGCGGAGAGGCAAGTGATGCGAATATTGTCAATTCAGCTCCTGGTGGACCAAATGCAGTGGACATGGTGGAGAGTATTTATGCTTCTCGGAACTTGCAGTCCAAGCTGTAGCAACTATTCTCTTCATTCGGAAGGCAGCATTTGACTATTTTGAATGTTTTCATGCTATATTATGTCTAATTGTTCGTACATTAAAATACCATATTCTTGAAAGGAATAAAATGGTCTAATAATGTATTGTATCCTCCTTAGATTTAGGGTTTCTACACAATATGAGATGGTGTAGTCATGTATTGTATGTATCCTCCTTAGATTTAGATGAATGGAACAAAATCATCATCATCGCCACCGACTGCTCCACCTCCAAGGAATGCCAGCGTGTCCTTCAAGATGTCAATGAATGAGTCAACCTCTTCTTTCGTATTGTAAAAGTATAAACTTGCTCTTGCAGAATGCGAATAGCCCAAAGCTCTGTGCAAAGGCTGACAACAATGATGTCCAGCTCTAATTGCGACTCCTTCCATATCCAGGAAAGTACTCAAATCGCTTGGATGAACATTATCGCAAACAAAAGAAACAATCGCTGCCCTGTTATCTCCATCCTCTGGTCCCAATATTGTGATTCCATCTACCTCACTCATTCTCCTGTGCAAATATCCAGCTAGTTCCTTTTCATACTTGTAAATCTTCTCTATACCACCAATTTCTTGCAAGTATTCAATTGCTTTTCCAAGTCCAATCGCCTGTGCAATTGCCGGTGTTCCTGCTTCGAATCTAGCAGGAGATTTTGCATAAGTGGAATGATCCATATACACCTCATCGATCATCTCTCCTCCGCCCATGTAAGGAGGCATGGAATTCAGAATATCTTCCTTTCCCCACAAGAATCCAATTCCAGTCGGACCACATAATTTATGTCCAGAAGCGGCAATAAAGTCCACACCCAACTTTTGGACATCCACGGGCATATGAGGAACGGATTGGCAGGCATCCAAAATGATCTTCACATCGGGTGCTCCAAGGGTTCTAGTTAGTGATACGATCTCATCTATGGGATTAATATTCGCCATGACGTTGGAAACATGCTGAATGCTTACGATCTTTGTTCTATCGGATAAAAGTTCTGGAAGACGTTTGAGATCTAAGCATCCGGTGTCCTTATCCAATGGAATAAATTTAAGAATTGCCCCTTTCTCTTCTGCAAGGAGTTGCCACGGGACAATATTGCTATGATGTTCAAATTCAGATATAAGAATTTCATCTCCTTTCTGGATGTTTTCCCGTCCATAAGTTGATGCGATGAGATTGATCGCCTCTGTTGCTCCGGATGTGAAAATAATCTCATTTCTGGAATTTGAATTTATGAATTTTGCAATGGAATCTCTTGCTGCTTCGTACTTTGCTGTAGCCTTTTGTGAGAGCGTGTGTGCTCCTCTATGTACATTCGAATTGATGGTGTTGTAATACGATGAAACTTCGTCAGTTACCTGCGTTGGCTTTTGGGATGTTGCAGCTGAATCAAAGTATATGAGTGGTTTTGGTTCTCCTTCTGAGGATTGTGAGATGAATTGTGATAAGATAGGGAAGTCTTTCCGAACAGATTCAGCGAGAGATGCTTCCTCCAACTTCACAGTCTTCCACCACTCTGTCTCTGTTTCGGTGCTCATTTGAAGTCTAGTATGAGTTTGACAGCTTGAGGTAGTTGCGGTTGAAGCTACATATCCAGTTCTTGATGTCTGGAAAGAAGAGGAAGGAGAAAACGCTGCTGTTTTGTGCTGGTTTGAAGCCACACAGCAGAGGAAGAGTGCGGCACTTGCTTTATTAATGGGCATTATGAATTACGTTGGATTATAGATAGTTGTGATGGTGTAATGATGAAATAGAAACTATATCTTCAAGAGTCCGAGTTATGAGTTCTTCGGTGTTGTTCGTTGTTCGTGTGTGAGTGAGGTTGTTTGTCGGTTCGAAGCAGAAAGAAGCCCACAAAAATATAATAGCTGCGTCATCTTATAAAAAAATAACCGCTATCAAACGGAGTATTATGTTCCCAATCTCAATTCGTGTTGCTTCCTGGAACAATTACTACGACCTGGTACACAACACCTATCACGTATTATCATAGACAGACGAATGGCAAATCATCCTTGACCAAAGTATTCAAATACGCACAGGTGATGCACTGAATGAACTGCAACAACCTTAGTATGGTATTCATAATTGATGACAGTCAGTCGTTACTTAGAATTGGAACACATCATCTGCAGGCACATTTGTGTAAATATTGATAACTGCAGACAAAATTGATGACATCTTTACTTCTGTTCCTGGTAAAATTGCATTCCACATAGTGTAGCCTCAATTCATTTAGCATTTCTAGAATTCGCATTCAAATCATCAATGGTATTATAAATAGCAGCATCAGCAGCACCGCCTAAATCTAAGATTGAATATAAAGGACAAACGTGTACTACTCATCGTCTGGATGTGCCATTCCTCTTCCAGTCAGCATTCGGAAAAGATCTTTTGACTTTCTCTTCATATCCCCCATCATCATTTTCATCATCATCGATGCCCTGTTCATTTGCTGGGCAATTCTTCCATCTTCTTTTCTCCAATCTTCAACTACATTATACGGAAGGATTTGACCTTGATTTGACCCCATTTTTCAACCATTGATTGGCCCTTACAAAGCATTGCAGCGATTTGATTGGTCCTTATTGGGAATTCACTTTTATCCAATTTGAGATATTTGATTTTGAATTCTATTTGAAATTTAGTACCATATTCTTTGTTATTTAGCTGATAGTTGCTGTCGTCTGTCGTCCTCGAAACTGTTGTGTTGTTGTCCCTCCTGTGTTGTCCTCCGTCGTTGCGCAGCAGACATTGATCTTGTTGAGGGGCACCGTAAACGGTAGACTAAATTAAGAATTAAGATTTAAGTTAATAATTAATAATTATCTTCTTTCAGCTAATTTAGATTAAACCCTTCGGTTGCATTTCAAATGGGAGAAGAGAGATTTTCATGAGAAAAAGGCTAACAAGTAAACATTCGCACATCGCTTTTGTTGTTCGCATTTCGCATTGCAACTTGCAACAAGATTGCAAATTGCAAAATGTGAACGATAATATCACTGTTATACGAGCACTGCAACACCCAGACCACTACTAATATAAACCATCATGACGACAGAAACTCCATTAGTCATTATAGATTACGAAGATCTTCTCGGAGATCCGTTATCCTCCAATCAAAACATATCTTCACAGCTCTCAAAAGCCTTTTCATCGAGTCAATCATCACTCGGGATCATTGCAATTCGGAATATCCCCTCCTTCGTTGAAAGCAAACAAAGCTTCCTGCCTCTCGCACATAAACTATCTCATCTTCCGACAGCATATCTCGAAGATCAACTGACAGATGAGAAAAGCATGTATAACGCAGGATGGAGCCATGGGAAGGAACAATTGAAGAAGGGTCAACCAGATTTCCACAAGGCTAGTTTTTATTTCAATCCTATCACTGATGTACCTGGTTCCATCGAAGATCGAGAAAAGTTTCCAGCTAGTTATCCGGTGAACAAGTGGCCCAGTAAAGGGACAGTGGATGGATTAGAAGATTTGGGAAAGGAGTTGGGGAAATTGATGAGGGAGGTTGTAGCGTTGCTTGCGGGGCACGTGGATATTTATGTCAGAGAACATTGCGGTTGTCAAGATTACAGCATTGATATGGCGAAAGAAATGGAAAGGACCGAAAAGGTCAAGGGTAGGTTGCTCTACTACTTTCCACTTGAAGAGGGACCCGCTGCTTCTACGATAGATTCAACGACTGACGAGACATTGGATTCGTGGATTGGGTGGCATAATGATAGTGGATTCTTTACTGCCTTGGCAGGAGATCTGTACGTAGATCATGACTCTGGTCAGGCTATTTCTAGAAATGAAGTGGACCCAAAGGCAGGGCTCATGGTTATGGATCGCAATGGTAACATAATCAAAGTTGACGTCCCGGAGGATTGCATGGCCGTACAAATTGGAGAATGTCTTCAGATCATTACAGGCGGAAATGTTGTGGCAACGCCGCATTGTGTTCGAGGTGTAGACCCAAAGTGGATTGACACAAAGGGACGAAAGATCGCTAGGATAAGCTTTCCTTGTTTTGTTGATACTATTCCTAATTTCCCATTGAAGATCCCTCAAGGGAGCTCTAGCAAAGAGATGTTGGATAGCAGCGTCAAAGGATGTGCCGAAGTCCCCCCCTTGGATGAGAGGTTAGTACTTCTATCTAATATTTTGCCATGTATATGTGTACAATCTTGTTTGAGAATTCTTTCATTTGCAATATTCCCTCATGATGGCATGTTTAATTTCATACAAAAAGATGGGACAGAGATGGGATGGAGTTTGGGGCGTTTTTACAAAAGACTTTTGCAAAGTATTATGAGTGGTCCATGAAAGGTTAAATGCAATAGTATTCGCACCATGTACAAAGCACCACTTTTGGAACTTGGAAAGTACATTGTAAATCAGTGGACTTATTTCAGGCGGTATTATTATAAGAATTTACAATATCTGTTATCTGACATTGTATTGGTTCTTTTAAAGATTTTCAATCGGAACCGTGAGAAGCCAACACTGATGTCTACTGTCCACTGTACAAAATCGACAAACATGGCGCGTTAGATAGAGATGAGATGAAACAGATTGTCAAGGAAATCATCCTATCTCAGCGCTTGAAAGAAGTCTGCAGCAAATTATCTTCTTGGTATTCTTCTTGGTTGGTACTGCCGACATAGATCTCGTTAATGTTGCGGTTAATGGTACGGTTATTCTGGTGCAGGAAATAAAATGACACATCATTCAAAAATAATGTGCTGACGTTGACGCGCTCGCTCTTCTCTCCCCTGGCTACTGGGTGCCCCTGTGCTGACGTCGACGCGAACCCTACCGAATTCTTGAATCGAAGATCTTTTAAAAAGTCGAGAAAGCAGGAGAAAGAATCTTTTCTCGCACCAACAATCAACAATCAACAATCAACTTAGGCATTCATAAAAACAACTATTAATAAAATTCATTCTTGCATCCATGCTTTCGTCAATATCCTATCGTACCTTACGCTCAACTTTGGGCAAGCTATCTACAAAGCCGCGGTATGGATTATCTTCAAGTTCTCGCTCTCTCTTCTTCGGTGCAAACCCAAGAATTCGGCCCTTTTCTGCAGAAAGCGGAGAAGAAAGTTTGAATGTGCCCCCAGGAATGGAAGCAAAAGAGCTTTGCGCTATGAGAAATTCGCTACCAGTTACATTTGCTGATATATCCAGAGCACATGTGGCCATCAAGAACGGTATCAAGCGCACTTCCTGTGAGAAAAGTTACTTTCTATCTGAGCTCATAGGTGAGTGAGGGATCCAAGAGATAATTGAAGTAGCAATCAACCAACTGAATCGTCATCATTTTAGAAATTGAATAATCATCTCTAACACCATACATCTATTAGGTGCCAATATCTTTCTCAAGGCAGAATTCCGGCAATTTACTGGAAGTTTTAAAGAGCGCGGTGCTCGTAACTCACTTTTGCAGCATTTGCGGGAACAAGGGGATTCCTTCAAGACTACAGGAGCAATTGCTGCATCGGCTGGGAATCATGCACTTGCCATGGCATATCATGGACAGCAGCTTGGAATTCCTATTACTGTTGTTATGCCTACAGTTGCACCACTTGCGAAAGTGGATAAATGCAGGAAATTTGGAGCACGGATCATTATTGAAGGTGCTCACATTGGAGAAGCGAAGGAGTTTGCTGAAACTCTTGTCGAAAGCGAAGGACTTACCTACATCAATGGATATGATGACCCGTCCATTATGGCTGGGGCAGGGACAATGGGTATTGAGATTATTGATGAAGTGCCTTGCGTAGATGTGGTTGTTGTGCCCATTGGCGGAGCTGGTCTGATTGCTGGAGTTGCATGTGCGGTCAAGACGCTCAAACCGGATGTGAAAGTGTATGGTGTTGAACCTAAGTTCTGTGCATCGTTCACTGCAGCATTGCAGGCAGGAAAACCTGTACCTACTGATATGACGCCCACCCTTGCTGATGGTCTAGCAGTTCCTGTTGTTGGATCGCATGCCTTTGAGGTTGCTCGACACTATGTTGACGAAACTGTGCTGTGTAGTGAAAAAGAAATCAGTCTCGCTGTCCTTCGTTTGATTGAGAATGAAAAGATGGTTGTTGAGGGGGGAGGCGCCAGTGGATTAGCTGCTCTCTTGCCCGGAGGGGCATTAGACAGACCCGAGCTGAAGGGTAAAAATATCGTTGTGCCTCTTTGTGGGGGTAACATCGATACCACTACTTTGGGTCGTGTGATTGACCGTGGACTTGCAGCCGATGATAGGCTTTGTAATTTCACTGCTACTGTTTCTGATAGGCCTGGTGGTATTGCCCGCCTCACTGAGCTTTTGTTTAGAGAAAACGCCAGTATCAAGGATATCTACCACGAGAGAGCTTGGCTGCATAGTAATGTTGATCAGGTCCAAGTCAAATGTGTCGTTGAGTTGCAGGGAAAAGATCATGCGAAAAGGTTGAGAACTGCTTTGAGACAGGCTGGATATCCTCTCAGTTGGAGTAATCTTGACGAGGAGTATGACTAAATGACCACAAAGTAAGGGGGTGTTTCTATTAAGTTTTTAAAGCATGGAATTTGCAAATTTTGAATTATCTCTCTTGTTTCTTCTGCAATGTTTTGAGATCTTCTCCTTCGAGTTGCTCACTTTCTAACAATTCTTTCACACGATCCACAACTCGAAATAAGAGTTGTGGGGCTCTGAAAAGGCCAACTAAGAGTGCTTCTGTCCATCCAAGTGTACTATCTCTATCTGCTTCCATTGGTCTCTTTTGTTGCAAAAGCCTCCTTACGTTCTTCAATCGCTCAGTCTCTTCGTCCTTGATGAAGTTTATGGCTTCTGTAAACTTTAGTTCTGCCATTCCCATCGGTCCTTGAATTGACGCATCTTTTGGTCTAACAAGCCCGCCATTATTTTTTTTCCTATCTTTAACACGTTGCTTTTCAGCTGTGATCAGCTCTAGATACCAAAGCTCCAATTCTCCTAGAGGACCCGGTACATCAATTGGTCTAACGATTTCCCCACCTCTTCTTCTTGAAAGTTGCATTCTCTCACTCTCTGATCTTTTGATTTCTTCCAAGGCATTGACAATCTTTGCTTCAAGATTTCCAAGTGGTCCTCTCTTCTCCTCTTCTAAATCTTTTGGTCTGAGTGTGCTCGTCAAAATTCTCTCCCTCTCGGATGAACGGATACTATCCAGCAATGATACAGCTGAACTCTCAAGGTTTGATAACGGCCCACCAACTTCGACATCCATTGGACGAACAAGGCTTCCATTTGAGGATGAAATGAGTCTGGCTCGTCTTCCTTCTTCCTCAATCACTAGGGAAAGCCACTTTACCAGCGTTTTCTCAGCTCGTCCCTTTTTGCCAATGGAATCGTAAGTGATGTTGTTAGAGCTTAGCGCATTCAATTTCTAAGATCAAAATATCATACTAAATGCTTACCAGTGGTCCAATCTTTCCATCGCCTGCATCCATTGGTCTAACGTATGCTGCCTCCTCCCCCATCATTCTAGCCATACTTTCTTCCACCCGTCTATCCGCCTCTGACTTCTTGAAATAGTCCGATCTCCAATAGTAATCTTGAAGTGAAAGATTTGCTAATTTCTTGAACAGGGTACGAATCAATTCTGTTTTCCTTAATATCTGAGAAATTAATGAGTAACATGTAATATGATAAATATGATGCAGTAAGTTTGATGAAAAAAGAAGCTACGCACCTGACCATCCGGTGCCTGAATCTGAGTTGGTGCGTCGATGTCATTGTTATCCGTTTCGGCTGAGTACATCCTTGAGTGCGTACGCTGTCTGCATTCATGTGATGTTGTATAAATTCTATTTCCGAGCACAGAGATGGTGCTGGATCTAGGAAACGGTGTCTGGAAAGATGAGGTACTGACAGCTTGAATTAGCATCAAGGCGACTACAAATTGATATCTTGACATGATTTCCTAATTGAATATAATGCATAAAACAGCTGTTGGTTGTTATTTGTGATGATATCACTGGCATATGCCTAAGCTTGTCTAAGTCAGGCTGGAGCGAGTTGTTTGTTGAGTTCGGCTGGGTTGTGGCGTGTCTGTCACGTGAACGTATTGTTCTTGCAAAAAAGGAGGCTGTAAAATGCAAGCCAAAGTGAACGTTCGTGCGAAATAATCATTATTTTATAAACTTACTATGGCCCCAAAAACACATTGTAAAACTTTAGGATGGAGATAACGTCATAAATAATAACGCTCATAAAGATTATTACCGATTCTTTTTAACCGCGACCACCCTTCAGATTTTTACGGGACTCAACTTTCTCAAAATCTTTTCTTTTCGATCTTTATTTTTCACAGCTTTTATTCGCAACTACATCATTAACACGCCGATAGTCATAACTCCATCTAAATAGCACCGATGGATCCACACAATCGACAATTAACTTACCACAATGCGTATGGTCATGTGATTGGAGCGTAAGGGGGTGTAGAAGCTTGCGCGCGTCGATTTGCTGGCCTAACTCCTCCTGTGCGGCAGTCTCGTCGTGTTGTTCCATAGACATCCTTAGGTCGCAATGGCTTTTCATCTGCAAAGACCCAG
>Ga0306864_1000689_pt1 | contig 15063 bp, 11 predicted proteins | sample AntRauTorckE5430_FD_190448 | JGI IMG/M metagenome (GOLD analysis project Ga0306864, IMG submission 190448) | Saline lake microbial communities from Rauer Islands, Antarctica - Metagenome Torckler E5 #430 (v2) (version 2) | ecosystem: Environmental > Aquatic > Non-marine Saline and Alkaline >...
ATCTCCCTTTTTTATTGGCGTAGATCCATTCATGATATCCAGTTTGTCCTTTGCGGCCAAACGAAGTCCAATGCTCATATCAACATTCTCGTTTTCTGTCATTCGTAGCTTTCATACTAGCTTCTCTCACAATTGCAATATCTTTACAAAGTTGCACAAGAAGAAAAGAGATATTTCCTTCTCTGTCATCTTTACTGTGACCATAAGGCTCTGACATTCTCGTCTGTACTTCAATTCTGCTTTGAGTCACCATTGTCTTTTGAGTATGGTAGTGTTGACTATGAAGGATGGAAAATATTTTGTGTTCGAAAACATTTCTAGATAGCAGGCGCCAGATGAAATTTAAACAAACCAATCCCACCAATCACAATTGCCACTCTCTCCGTTACCTGCCCAAGGGCTGCTGTGTCAAAAATTTGGCTATGATTTGAAATAGCTTTAAAGACCTCCAACGCGCGTCCTATTATTGACAAAGATGAAGAATGAATAACAATTATTGTTTGACGATGAAATTTCCTGGTCTCAACTGTTTGCATTAGTAATGGATACCATTGTTTGTACTTGATGTTGGTTTGGTGTGCATATTAGTAAATTGTTGTGTATTGATAATGATTGTTTGTGGGTGATGATGATGATGATGATGATGATGTATAGGTAAATTGTGTGTTGTTTCTGGTGTTTTATTATTTTCAGCGAGTCAAAAATCGGACCAAATTTTGACGTGGACCAAATTTTCACCCGCGTAGAGCAGATCGAGTTGGTCAGTGGTCAGGAGTCAGGAGACAACAGGTAATAAGCAAGCAAGAGCAAGCAACAAGCAAGTATCAGCAGTACGATATAATAGTAGTCAGCAGTCAGCACAGCAGATACTACACAAAACAAAGTTAGTAGCATCAAAATCAGAGCAGTCAGGAAAGAACGAGGACATCAATTGATTTCAATGTCGGCTTTTCCATTCTTCCTATCATCACCAGCGTCGGCCTCTCCTGATTCAGAATCAGTTAAGGAACAAAAAGAGTTCCACGAAAAATGTGACTCTTATATTGTATCGGGCCTCAATAAAAACGTAACAATCAAATTCCTTATGGACCGCTTGATTAGTCTGGGATGCACTCCCCCCAAAGGTTTTATGAATTGCATCGATTGCGGTGATAAATTAGCTGGAGCAGGGTTTGGCGTCGTCGAGGAAACGGTTGTCATTCCCCCCTCTACTCTGCTGAAAGAATCTCCATTAGAGGAAGAATCATCTTCTTTCCGAAAAGCGGCGAAGGCACGAAAGAGACGGCAATGTGATAATCAAGCTACGCTGAAAGATCTGCAGGAACAGATCAGGGCTTCCCAAGAAGGCAAGGTGAAATTACGTCTCCTTCCTGAAATATTTCTTTGTCAGCAACATCTTGTAAATGAAGAACATGCACACCAGTCAATCGTACACGAACTCATCCACGCAATTGACCTCTGTCGAACAAAAATGGATCCTATCCACAATTGCATCCACATGGCATGTACCGAAATCAGAGCTGAGAACCTGTCAGGGGAATGTGGCGCCGTCAGGGAAATAGTGAATGGGAGGGTGAAAATGGGAACGTTCAAGGGGCACGGTGCGGAGTGTGTCAAGAGGAGAGCTGGGCTGAGCGTGAAAGCGAATCCGAATTGTCGAGATAGAGCAGAGGAATATGTTGACGCGGCATTTGAGAGGTGTTTCAAGGATACATTTCCATTTGATCGGCATCCTAATCTAAGATAATGTGAAATATATTCTCATAGACCAAAATTTTATGGTATATCTCTTTGATTCTTGTCAAAGATGGTATCATTAATGGCAAGACGTTGGAAAAAGGAAGTGCAACGGAGGCAAAGACGCCATTCGTCACATACAGTATGAAAAATACTGTTTCATGCGGTAAACGCATGAAGATATTGGAATAAATACTGAGTACTGAAAACAAGGTAACAGCCGCGACATTTATCACTACCAGTAATCCCAATTTCTGATATTTGTCAAGGATTGACGCAAGTGACATTAAAATCAAAGATACTACCATTAAATAAGATTAAATACCAACTGTACAAGCACTACAGACTGCATCACCACGGAAAATAGGTTTGGGTGAAAAATGGACATGGCGTCTAGTATCTCAGAAGTAGGACTACGTAACGGACGAGGGCTGAAAGAAGTCATAGCATTTGCTATTAATTTTACAAATAAATAGTATCCGTTGAGCAGAAAATTGAAGATTTTCTTCTTATATCGTACGTTGTACTGGGACTCATCTCATGACAAAGACTCTTTATGACTATTGGGTTTGTTGGCGAATCTAACTTAGCAATTACGTCCGTTGAAGACTTTTCTGTTCATTTCTTTCATCTTTCATCCTTCATCCTCCTACTTACAATCGAGGAACAGGCACTTTAAAATGGATCATGATAACTACTACGAGCAAGATGACGGTCACGATGTTATAGTCCACCTGGATTACAATGACCCTGAGCCGTCTCTTTTTCAACAATCCCGTGGACACGATCGTCCCATGATTTCAAGGGAATATGCGCCAGTTGTTAGGACATCAAAACGGAGATTGTCCCGTCCAAATAATACCAATGCAAGAGGATTCAATAGATTGACTGATGATATGGAAGAACACCATGATGATAGAGATGATGACGATAGTATGTACCGCGGGATGACTTCTAGAGTTAATATCCAGGATCAAAGGCAGAATGGAAATTTTGGGAGAATGAGGTCCAACTCCAGAGAAAGAATTGGTAGAACAAGAGAAACAGCTGGGGCTGGTAGATCAGATAACAATATGGGAAGTGGAAGATCTGTGGTGAGCCGTCCTTCTTTGACTGGGGCTGGTAGATCAGATAACAATATGGGAAGTGGAAGATCTGTGGTGAGCCGTCTTTCCTTGACTAGCCGTCAGACAAAGACAAAGCCAAAGATGGATTTGACACGCCCAGATGCAGATTCCTCTTTTGAACTGTTTGCGACCTTGCTAATCCAACATCTGGATCCAAAGATCAAAGGGTACACATATGTCTTGGAAAAGGGAGATATAGCGTACTTTGAGGCGATTATGCCTGAAACATTAAGGCTCCCTTTTGTTGAAGCTGTGAGGGTTCGTACGGGGAGACTGCCAAAGGAAGCTGTGGAAGGTGAATCTGATCTAGATTCCATTACTAGAAAATGTGCTGCTGTTGGTTTAGGTCAGAGGGTCGAAAACAACTTTCTTCTTGGAGGAGGCGAAGAGAGAGATGGGAAAAGAATCATTCGGGTGAGTAATGCTATCCTCCAGTATGTCTCTACTTCTTCTACAAATTTTTACAATATCGTCTAATTCCATAACGTCAATAGATTGTGGACGAAAATATTGAAAATGAACGGCTTGCAAGCCCCTCAGGTATGACAGAGGCTGATGTCCTTGCGCAGATAGAAGCGGCGTATCAAAACAGACCAAACAAAATAGCAACACAACCCCTCGATATTGTTCAACCTGAAAACTACGATGGCATTGTAAACACTAATGGCGGTATCAAAGTTGCCGCGATGAACAGTAGTGAACAGGGAGTATGGAAAGAAGAGGATCTTACAACAGAGAGAGAAGCAGTCTTCCAGCATGAAGATAATCAGCTTAGCTCTGAAATAGAAAGGGTTAGACTTAGTTCGGAGGCCCAAGGAGAGATGGTAGTTCAGAAAGAAACTCTCAATCCATCAGTGCCAAATATTGCGCAGCGAGGTCCAAACTCTTCCCTTCTTGAGGATTGCGAGGTGCTCAATAAAGAGACACTGTTTAATGAAGTTATTGAAGAGGACTTATCAATACAAGAAGCTGTTTTCGACTTGACCGTGAAAAAGGAATTTGACAGAAAAACCAAAGCAAAGGAAAAACGAAAGACATCTCCTAGTAGGAGAATGACTAACTTTACAGCTGCTATTTCGGTGAATACCTCTCCTTCAAATCTGGACATGACGATTGCTGCATTCGAACCTGAATGGAGAGATGGATTATGGGATATTTTTAATCATGGAATTTGCCACCCGCTTCCATGTTTATCATTTTGTGCGCCAATATGTAAGTCCACGAACAATAAAGATCGTAAGGAGTTTAATGTCGCCTAACCAAATGCTCACTGAAAAATCTTCTTGCTTCGCGTAGTTGCCCTAGGTCAAGTTATGACGCGCCTCAACTTGAATTGGGTTGGTGTTCCATCTAACGAAGCCGGAACAAAAGCAATCTTCGAAAAACTTGGAACAGTTGTTACAGTTTGGGCAACAATAAATATTGTAGGTGTGTCCTCATGCGTGTGTGTATTCGAATACATTCGACCATGGATGGAAATGTTTGTTTTTGTGATGGTGACAACAAACTTATGGTTTTATGCATTCTGCGTGTTTGCCATTGGGAATGCAAGGCAGTACCTTCGAGAAATATACAATATCCATGATGGTGAGGGATCTGATCATCTGTTGGCAGCATTGTATATGCCATTTACAATTGCCCAGATGGGACGCCATACTGCTGACTACAATGCATTACAAGGACGTATCTGTACAGCTACTGGATTGGCCCAAGATGCTGATTATTCCTTTGTTTCAAACATCAATAGCATGAATAGCTTCGGATCATACAAATCATTTAATGATGACGATGACGGAACTTCTTTTGGTGGTTCGGCGGTATACACTCGAAAATCTCGAAAATCTTATAGGTCAGCAGCTTCGAAATCTAGAAGATCGAGAAGAAGTCACAGATCGAGCTCTCGCATGTCGTCCATTAGATATGACGACGAGACATCATTCTCGGGATCATCTTACACAGGGTCAGCCGCATCACTTGTGTAATGGATTCAAAGTCAATTTGTGTATTGAAATGGAGAATGTAGAGGCGAGTATCATAATTAGGTCTGTCTAATTCGTCATGGGGAGGCTGTTGTACATCATCAATAAGTCCGTCATATAAAAATTCTTGTTATTGTCAAGGTGAATGTGTAATGTTTATATGATTTTGCTATCTTCAGCTCTATTTAGCTGAATTACTCGTGATTTCAGCAATATGCCTGGGTCTGGTTACTTGCGGGTCCCAAATTTATAGATCATCTCGCTTTTAAAGATCCTGACCTTATTGGGTGAGAAGATCTAATTACAGAACAATGCGTAATTATTTTCTAACAATATTGTTATGAGAATGAATGACTTGATCGCGTTCGGATTGTGTGATTAGATTATACTTTTCTATTGGATAGTTTATCATTAATTTTTCTCACCATATAGACGCACGCTCGCACTGTCTCCCCTGTTATCAAATACAAATAAGATCTCAGCAGTTGTATCTATACTTCATTGATTCGAAGCAGGTTAAGTCCTGTTCGTCTCTCTTGTTATAAATACATGTCATTACTCATCGTTTGTAGTGGACGCTTTCGTTGTTGTCTCTTCGATGATCTCAATGGCTGCGAAAGTATTCTTCACCGCACTCTCGTCATCCGTTCCGTACAACCAATGTTGCCTGATAATATACTGAGCACAATCAAGTGCTGTCCTTCCCTTGCTGGTCTTCAAGTTGATGCACTTGGGATTTGTCTCGACAAGTGCTCCAATTGCTGAAGAATGAGCACTATTCATTACTGCAAGATGCAACGGAGAAAATCCTGTCTCGATTTGAGGCCCCTCTTCAAAACTCTCCTCGGAATGTTGTTTTGCACTTTCTCTCCTCCTTTGTTCGGCCTCGTGGGCGATTTCTAACTCAACCTGTGATGGTGCAGCACATGCAAAGAAACTTGCAATTCCACTTGCCTTGGTAGTGTTTTGAGGCTTGTAAGTAACAAACTCACTATCGTCGTCACTTTGGTAAGAACCTTCGTCAATGCCATTTTCAATCATGTCCTTATCAAAAAGAAGAGGGAAGTCAGATTGTATCATGACGGACTTGGGGTACATTTTCAAGAAAGCTTTGAGAGCAGTTTGGCTAGGTGCCCCAACCATGCAGGCAAGATGGATAGGCAGGCTATTCTGAACATTTCCTCCCTTGACTCCGTCTGGGTTGATTCTGAGGAGCTTTTTGAGAACATCATGATTCACTCCTCGCTTGTCCATAGCAACATAATGTAACGGTAATTCTTCGGCATTGTTCAATTCAAAAGCTAGAGACGGATCCTCTTCTAGGCGGTCAATGATGTCTCCAGTGCTGTGGTGAAGAAGGCATGCAACGTGCATCACAGTATTCTTGTCGTCAAGTTGCATAATATCATGGTTATGAAGTCCATCAATTTTATTGACTTTCTCAATAGGCACTGGTTCGGACATGGCTTTCGAGGATATGTTTGGAGTCTGTGCAAGTGATGAAGCTCGGGAAGATTCAGGATCTTCTCGTCTGCTCAAGCTTCTTCCTCTTCCACGAGCGGACTCGCCTGCTGAAGGAGGTAGTTTGTTTCTGACCTTGCTACTGCTACGACCAAACACATTCTGTACTCCCTTCATGGCACTCCTAACACGGCTTGAGCTTCGGCCTCTTGCGCTAGAAGCAGTGTCTTGTTCTGACCTTCCTTCAGTTGGACGAGATCTACTAACAGAACGCAGCTTCTTCACGAAGGATCCTAAGGTCGGAGCTCCAGTAGGAGGCAAACGATTCTTTCCAACCCCTGTAATAGCGTTGTTCTTAGTATCTCTCTTATCCCACCCAGTTGGTGGAGCACCATGTCTGGTTCTACTAATACTGCGTGTTCTGCTCATACTTCTTTGTCTTGCTCGACTTCTATTGTCTCCGTTAATTTTTTGAACGTTGTTGAGAATGGAGTAATCCCGTTCTGCAGTGTTGATAATTCCTGTTCTTTTTTGTACTTGAGGCGTGGATGGGGAGTCGGCAGCTCGGCTTTCGTATTCCCTGACTTGTTGTATTCCTTCAAATTTCATTTGGCTAAAAAGTGAAGCAAAGGTGACGCTTGCAGACAAGAATAATCGAAAACATAATACCCCTACTTGCCGTTGGTTCATTAAAAGGCCATTATTGAACGTTGAAATTATTTCTCAACGGTTTCATTCGCGCAAAATATGTTTGAAATTGAAGATGATGGGGGAGGATTGATCTAGGATTGATCTGGATTGATGTAGATAAGTACCTATGCTTCAGTAAAATAGGGAATAGGTGTTACAGTAGATAATAAATGGTAATAGATTCAAGTACCTGTTGGTGGCATTCTCTTCCTTGAATTAGTGTTGAATCCTTTTTATAAGTCTATAAAGCTAACTTTTAACTTGTGCGTAGTAGTATATTGCATTTCAGCTAAGATTATTCTAATGATATTGCACAATTAAAATGCACAGTCAATACCGATTGTTAATGACTTGGACGAACAAAAATATATTAGCGACGCCGCATTACCATATCTACCGAAAGCTGCTAAAGAAGCCTCCACCGCCATCATAAGACTCTTCCGATGATGACCATGATTCCTCCTCTCTCCGACGACGACCCATCCCCCCAAAGAGTCCTCCGCGCTTCGGAGCGTCACCATAATCCGTTTGACGCTCCTGTTGATATTGATCCCTCTCGCCCCCTCCGAACAATCCGCGTGTGAACGCCTCAGCATATCCCGGTGATTGTTCCTGTCGAGATTCGATCCTCTCTCTTGATTTTGATCTGACTCTAATGATTTGCCTGTCGCTCTTCGTGTTTCTCCGCCCAAGAGACCAGGAGCGGGTGCGTTGTCTTCCTATACCACGTGTTATGCTTGCTGGTCTTGATCTACTATTAGCCCTTTCACTCGACCTTCCTCGAGCACGACTGCTGTATCTCTTTGGCGTGGTCTCTATCTGTTCAACGTACTTATTAATGGACACCTTTTTATCCTTTCTTCTTCCCCAGGGGCTTCTAGACTTTCTTTCCCTGCCAGGATCTTCGCTATCAAACCTGTTCCTACCTCTGCTCGTTGATCTCCTAAAATTTCCTTTTGGCTGTGGAGCGGGTACAGCACCTTTACTGTTTTTCCTCGTCAAGCTAAATCCACGCCTGTTCTTATTTCCTCTGAGAAAGTTAATCCTTCCCTTTCTTTGAGATGAAGATGCCCATCCACCTTTGCTCTTCTGCCTCTGAAGTTCCCATATTTCTTCTAGGTCTATATCAATCTGTTCATCGTCGACGTGTATTGGGTTACAGCATACAAAGGCATCCATCTTTGTAGGTATCGTACGGCTTTTATGCTCAAATTTTCGGTTTGGTGAATTGCAGACAAAGACACAAACCGTTCAACTGCCAAGTTTCACTTATTTGGCTACCCCCTTTTGACCTGTTTTGAGCACCCTTCTCTCTAAAATAGGCCTTCTAAAATGATGTTTTTATTTTTTATAAATAATGATGACCCCCACATTTATTTTACCTCGTCAAGTAGGTAATCGGAGTCTTTTAACATAAACACGAAACACGATAGAGTGAGATTGTACACAAACAAACTACAAATCATACATTCATAATTCATACACTAATGTTGCCTTTACCCATTATCAAAGAATAGTAGCATCAAAATAACATTCATTCAGCCATAAAATAGAAATAGAAATAGAAACAGAGAGAACTAAATGGCGCATGATTGGGGAAGCGGGTCAGAAGACACATCGAATGTATTCGCAGGAATTGAAGATCGAAATCACCGCAACAACAAAAAACGTGGTAGCAAAAGGAACGATCGCACGGACAGGGCAGAAGACGTTGAAGTAATTCATACAAGAAATAAAGGAAGAACAAAAAGAGTCGGTGGTGTAGCCGATGTCGTCATGTATTCAGCATCGTCTTCTAAGCCACCCAGGAATCTTCGAAAATCTCCATCTCCTCCGAGAAGCAACAATGACAATCGCAGGACATACAAAACACGGAGTGAAGTGGAGACATATTATACACCTGTCACGAGCCCTTCCAGCCCAGATGGAAATGGAATTCAGTCAGATTCATCTTCTTGGTTCCCCATGGGTTTGCCATCCATTGGTAGTCTCATGTCACAGCCTTCTGACGAAAACCCAAGCACGCATACGGGGTCTTATCATTCGGGAAAATCGAGGGATATGAATGGGAGGCATTCAGACTCTTTCGCAATCAGATCTGGATCTATGTTCCCTGCTATTCAGAATATTCGATCAAATTTGACGAATCCATTTGCATCCAGGTCTTCATCAGTTTCGTCGCCCAATGAAGGCGAGAGCGGGAGGGGGACAAGTCCATTTGCTTCGAGATCACCATCATCCTCGCCACCAAATCGAAAGAAAATGAGCCCAAATCCATTTGTTTCAAGGTCGACATCAAATGATCATGATAAAGGGAATCCATTGGCGTCAAGATCGTCATCAGCATCACCACGGGAGAACCATTATGTCAATGCCAATGTCAATGTCAATGCCAATGTTAATCCACTCAATTCTAGAAGTCGATCGGTGTCGAAATCTCCTACACTCGGGAATGACCATAGATCTTATTCCAGATCACCATCTCCCATCTATAAGCGACCTTCTCGACAAATACACACGAACCAAAGTGAATTTCATACATTGCTATCATGCGCCGCATCGCCGAATGATGCTCAATTCCTAGACGTACTGGAAATGTTGGCTACATCCAAAAATCCACGCAAACTTGCACAGATGAAATTATCCGATGCGCACGATTGGACAGCGCTTCATCTTGTGTTTTTGTCCAATCCACCATTGTTTCTCGTATATGCTCTTTTATTGGTGTTTCCTGAGGGGGCAAAGGAAGTGGATAATGCAGGGAGATTACCGTTGCATTTAGCGGCTGGGAGTGAAACAGGTGTTTGTGCATTGAACACTTTGGTGAGATTCAATAATGAAGCGATTTGTTCTCATAATGATCGAGGTTATATTCCGCTACATTTGGCCTTGTTGCGTGATGGGAATGAGGAAATTCCCATGGATGTTTTGAGAATATTGCTTGGGCAGACAACTGGAAGTGGGAAGGCTGCAATTCAACTAGGTGGGACGATACCGCGAGGTGTACGAGATGGGTATATGAGAAATAAAGAGCATTTAAATCTTGAACTTGATGATATCCAAGGGGGTTTATTAGGTGTGAGTCGGGGTGCAGCTATCATGAAAGAGCGCAAGAGACGAGAAGCAATGATGAAACTATCTCGAAAGAAATCTCATGAACCACTGTCTCGAGGCTTTGCCAGAAATATTGAAGACGCTGATTCACAAGATGGTGATCCTCTCAAGCACGAGCACCTGTCATCGTTATGGGCGAACGATGCTCATTATCAATCTGATCCATTTGGCGACATGGAATTAGTAGAGACAAATCAGTTTAGCTCCGAAGTGCAGCATTGTCTGAAACAACTTGCTCAGTGGAAAAAGAGATACGACCGAGAGCAGAAAACTGAAACATCGCCAAACCTGGCACCGAAGTCTCACATTGTAAATCCAGCAACAATACCCGCACCTCCGTATTCGCGGTTGCCTCTACACATGGCTGTTAGACGCAATCATAAGAAGAAATCACAGGAAGGGAGCAATGCAAACACAGTTTCATCATTGGCTCCACCCCCAAATCAAAATGAGATCCTCCGTATATTAATTCATGCATTTCCACCTTCTTTGATGATCAAGGACTCTCATGATAAGACTCCACTGATGACTTGTCTGGCGCTGGTCCATCATCCTGCTATTCACCCAGTCGACTTAAACATGATTGAGCTTCTTCTTGGAACTCGTACCTTGGGATACAAGGCGGCACCAAGATGGCTAGAGGACATTGACTTTTTCCGGCAACATCAGAAATCAATTGGTCGCCACGCACATGAAATACAACAAAATTCTACAACATTGGCTACCAATGCAGCCATGATTCCCTGCGACGAAACTTTGCCGCTGCATATAGCTGCACGGGAGGCACTGTCGACTTCAATAGTGCATACAATATATACTTCTTACCCAGGAGCTAAGTATGCACAAGATGAACGCGACAGTACTCCGCTTCACTGCACATTACAAAATTTGACTGGAAGGACAAGTTTGAACTTGGAAATGATTTACATGCTAATGGATGATAAAGTGCTTCGCATAAGAAATAGCATGGATCAGAGTATATTCGATCTACTTGTGGCGAATGCAAAGGCTAATAAGCTACCGACAAAGTTCAAAGATAAAAGCATCAAACATGCCGAGACGGGCAAACGCGTGAAGGTTACAACGATCTTTCAACCAGTATTCCATCAAGTAATCATGGATGAAGTACTAGGATCCGGAGAAAGGAAAGAGGATGAATTCCTTTCAGAGTTATATTCGCTACCGTCCACAATGCGAAGACAGGCGTGTGCAACTCCTTCATTTCAATACGTGTTGCTGAAGGAACTTGCAACTGGTGCAAACGCAGCATCAATATTTTTGTACGGTATATGTTTATTGACACTTACAATATCATTCAGTGCCATGGTTGACACATTCATCTCACATAGATCAGATGATGACGTCATGACATCAAATGCTCAGAAAAATGTTATTTTTGTAACAAACGCTTACCTCTCTATCCATGGCTTGATGTACGCGTGTATGACAATCCGATTGAACATCTCTATAGCTGAGTCGCTGGCGAATATTTGGACTTGGATCACTTTCATAGCCTTGCTACTTAGTCTTGTTGTAACGGTGTACATTGGCAATCAAGAAAGGTCACTGGGTTCGATAGATGTCACTGACTCCCATTTGATTACCATGAGCACTATTGCCATTGGGACACTATGGTCTGCTTTCATTGGATATTTGGCAAGGTGGTGGTATGGAGTTGGTATCTTTTGCGCCAGTGTGGTCAAGGTAAGAATCATTAGAATTGATAGAATGTATGGTGTCTTGAATCTTTACTCACACTATAGGATATATGCTCTTCGTGCAATAACAGATGGCAAAACACCTCATTTCTCCCTTGCTTGTTCTTTCGATCTTTACACTCGCGTTCATGCAAATGGTGTACATTATCCATGCACGCAATACTGTAAACAATCAATGTTTTTACGAAGGAGTGACTGGAAACGGAGAAATATGTTCTCTTTGGGATTCTTTCAAGATTGTATACTTGATGGTGATTGGAGAAGGATTCATTGGGGCAGAAGCATCATCAGAAGATGCCACTATCGTCCTCTTGCTTTTGTTTGTTGTCTTGGCGTTCATTCTCATTCTTCACACGATTTCATTGACAATTTTAAATTTACAATCTTCTGGGGTAAAAGATACTATGGTGGAATCATTCTGGTCTCCGATGCTGACTCACATTCTTCTGATTCGTCAACTAGGCAATATATTTTGCTTAGGAGGGAGAAGGTGTTTATCTCTCACTTCTCGCCTGGAAAATATGTGGGACTACATTATTGTATCTTACTCAGATGTTGACGTAAAGGATACGAAGTGGTGGTATTTACAGAGGGATCTTGGTAAATCTCATTTCTTCGGCAAGAAATGGTTCGTCCGCATTGTTGGATTTTTCATAATTCCCATTTGGTTTTGCATTGGCCTTGCCACCTTGGGCATCCTCTGGCCTCCTCAAATCCGTCAGTGGATATTCCAGGTCGGAATGAATGAGGAAGACTTGGTAGCTTTGGACGAATCCGTTGATCACAGTGATTTGTCGCAAATAACCTCGCTGCAATCAGATGTGTCTAAGATGAAGATGATGCTCTATGATCGTTTCCAGTCTATGGAAGATGAAATTTATGGGTTACGATCTACAATGGAGAGATTAAGTTAAATGTGACACCTCTCTGTACTATCGTTATATCCTTCTCCTTCGATCCTATCGCAAATACATCATACACAGACTACATGGAATTCTAGCTGTTGTAACAGTTCTCTAGTTTTTAGAGGCATATATGGTGAATCTCCCAGTACACAGACATTTTATTTGCGAAGAATCATGCATATCTATATCGTTATTATGCGATCAAACATACAATGCTGTTTTTGGTCACGATCTTCAAGTGATTCGTCACAGTTGCTACTTATTGTGATTGGTTAAAGGTGAGTAAGTTATTACCCCGCTCATCTTGTATCTAGGAGATTTGACTTGACTGATAGTGCCACATCTCTAGAGATATTTGGACGGTCGTCCAGCAAGTCTGGAATATATGCCAAATCATCAAGTGTGCCGCAAGTATACAATAGAATAGAATTTTAGAATTAAAACTAAAGTCCTTCATCTTGACATTTGCCATCATCGAAACTCGCGACTTGAATTGCTACCTGTCGCACCTATAGTTACACGATCGTATGATGAAGGATTTGTACTTCAGTCGTAGGAAGCCCTATTGACTCAGCTGTTAGTAGACTGATATCACTAGCAAGTACCAATGTCCCCAACACCCATTAGAATGAACCCTTTATCTTGCTTTGAAAGCGTGATATATGTAGAGCTTTATCTTGCAGAATAACAAAGATCAGACTTTTGATCGTGAATGCCATTGTGCACTATAGGTCTAGTGAATTTCCATAACAATCTTGCCGAACTTTTTAGTTGACACCAGAGATTGGAGTAGTAACCGTCACCAAAGTATTATCACTATTAATTTGGACGTAAGTTCATACCATTAGCGAGTCACTGAAGCTACCGAAGAAACGAGGGAAAGGCTAACGACGATGCCAATGAAGAGGATGATAGTCTGTTCGCATTGTTATTGTTTTCATATTTGACTTTCATTGGACTTGCCACACATTAATTGGACAAGATCTGGTCTCCTCAATGCCATCATTAGACATTTCAGGTCGAAATGGATGAGGGAGACTTGGTAGCTTTCAGAAATTGACCATGCACAACACTCTATGGCATCTTCATGCCTAGACGATAACATAAATATCTTATGTTTAGAATATAATTCTGCTTCCATATAGTTGATTATCTAACAGTCAATCAGAGTTTGAAATGTATCCCAACTAGAGCAGTATGTATAATTGAGTATGGGTCCAACATGACCTCAAGGTCGAGAATTACTCTCCTAACTTCCATGCAGCCAAAGCCTCTACAGTAACATCCTCAACCTTGCATCCAGTCTTAGAAAGGATTCCAAAAGCTTCGTCTACAGTGGTAGCATGTAATTCCTTTGCAGCTAATTCCTCAGCAGTCATAACAGGATGTACTACTGAAGCTGCGGCCTTTCTCTTCAAATAAGCTTCATGCTCAGTGGAGCGAATCCATCTATCTTCCTCAACCTTTTTCTAATAGTTATAAATATGAGGCTTGATTAGCAATTTTTCAAGCTAAAAGAGCATTTACGTCATCAGTACATTTGTCTATGTGTTGCCTAGAATATCGTCAAGAGAATAAACCGTAACCAAATTTAATCATTACCAGTTCATGAAACCGGACACGTTGGCGTACCTTTGACTGAAGATCGCTAGCCAAGCTGAAGAACCTAGTTGAGATTCCGGAAGATACAGCAGCCTTGGGAACAATAAGAATGGCGCGGGATGCGGTGATGCGTGTGATTGAAAGCATGTTCGTATATAATTGTGATTTGTCTATGTATCTTGGACTTTTCAGCTTGATGCATTCAAAATCTTCCTTCTGGATTGATGATCGGTGATTGATTAGCGTTCGGGTTCTTGACATTCTTTTTCATTCCCACAAACATCGGGCTCATTCCTAATCCTTCCTCCCCGCCGGTTCCTAATTTTCAATTTGAAACTCAAGGCTGTTCATAGCGCGATCTGCTTGACGCCTCCCGCCCTCCTCACTCGCTCTGGGTACGACCCTACTACCTACGATACGTGTACTGCCTACTGCACTGCCTTATTTTGGCACGACAAGAACACATCTTCATTATTGCTTTTGAATCAAGATATAAATCAACAACAGACATCTAATATCTAATTAATAAAGGTGCTGAGACTACCACAACACATCAAATTCAAAGATGGGCCGCGTGACAGTATTTTCTATTGATGGATGTCCTCATTGCTTGAGAGCCAAGCAAAACTTGAAAGATAGGAACATACCATATGTTGAAATCAATCTTTCCTCTCACCCCGATAAAAGATCAGACATGCTTTCACTTGCAGATTCACTGACGGTGCCACAA
>Ga0306864_1000691_pt1 | contig 15053 bp, 14 predicted proteins | sample AntRauTorckE5430_FD_190448 | JGI IMG/M metagenome (GOLD analysis project Ga0306864, IMG submission 190448) | Saline lake microbial communities from Rauer Islands, Antarctica - Metagenome Torckler E5 #430 (v2) (version 2) | ecosystem: Environmental > Aquatic > Non-marine Saline and Alkaline >...
GTGTCGCTTGTGAAAAAACAAACATATGATAACCATTCCCCACATTGCCTGCCATTCATTATTTAGTCAACGATGGGAGGGACGTCTAAGGAAGGAATTACAGAGCAGCATGACGAGGCCTTGCGTATGATCAAATCATGCCTACCATGTGCAGCAATGGTGAATAGAGGTGAAATTCCCCTCAAATGGAAACTTGCTCCAACAATTGAAAACCCGTTCTACAGCAAAACGCTGAAAGAAGAATCAAAGGCCTCACAAGAGACCGTTGAAGCAGAGATGAAGCTAGACGAATCTATGGAAATACAGTCAATATCTGATATTCGCTACGAAATTGGAAGCTGCATATCTTCACGAGGACAAGTCGATGTCTCCAAAATAGTCAACCTCGTCAATGAAGGGTGCCAAGAAGCTGCGCCAGTCTCACAGTCCACCTCGGCAAAACTCAAAGCAACAAAGGTACAATCTCTGACTAATCTCTGGGACGAAGTTAATGCTGCAACCAACAACGTTCATGTATGCAGACCATCACACGATGCTTGGGGTATCAAAAAGATTGTGTTGATTTTCTGCGATGATTTTCTGCAAACTATATATGAAATGCCTTGGTGGCACAAAAAATTAGAAATGAGGCAGGCCGTACAGCCTATTCTCGATGCATTGAATGTAGACTCAAGAAGGATCGTAAGGATGCTCTTCGCGGCATTACCACCAGGAGTAACGATTCCGGTGCATCATGATACAGGGTCGTGGGTGAAGAAAACGCATCGGGTACATGTACCAATTGTTGTCAATGATCCGAACAGAGTACTCTTTCGTTGTGGACCGACAGAGTCTTCCATGCAGCGTATCAATTGCACACCTGGGCATGTGTTTGAGATGAATAATCAGGGCAAACATGCTGTATCTAATTGTCAAGATGAATATCGCGTTCATCTCATTTTGGACTATGCTGACCCGCCTTTTCATATAAATACGCGGATCAAATTGGATCCGGGGGAGACATTGCTTCAAACAAGGCGATCCATTGATAGAGCGACAGAGAAGGGGAAACGGCCAACACCTTCTTACATGATCTTGGGAGCGCAAAAGTCGGGAACGACGTCAATTTACGAATATATAAACCAGCATTCTCTCGCTGTTCGTGCGAAAAGGAGAGAAACTCATTGTTTAGATTGGAGATGGAGGACTGATCTTAATACAAAGAAAGAGAGACAACAGCACTGCCTCAACTTCTTCCTTGCCAAGGAGCTCAAGTTCCATCCTTCTTGCTTGACAGGTGATTCTACCCCTAGCTATCTGTTGGATTCGTATAGGTGCATTTCTCGACTGAAACAGGTGTTTCCCCATGCAATGAAATTTATTGTTATCTTCAGGGATCCAACAAAACGCGCAAAGAGCCATTTCGAAATGGTTACAAGTTTGGATGGCACACCAGAGCAGATAGAGAATAGAGGCAAGGAATGGATCAATTTCACAATTGAAGAAGTCATCGAATTAGATTTGAGAAATATGAAGGAATCAGGGCTCATTCCGTACTGGAATAACGAAAGCAAAACAATAGATATGGAACTATTTCGACAATTTGTAGGTTCCAAGCAAGAAGACGAAGCTTTTACCATGTACATGAAGGACCACATTCCCATGGGAAATGGTAGTCATTCCCTTGTTTCAAGGGGGTTGTACGAACTACAACTTCGTCAATGGATGAGATCATTTCCTCCCGATTCGTTTCTTGCCCTGAAGCTGGAAGATATGAAGGTCCAAGGGGTTAATGAAACTATGAAGAAAGTGTGGAAACACTTGGAACTTCCTGAATTTGAAGTTGAAGACGAAAGTGCAAAGAACACAAGAGCTTATAGTGAATTGAATGGTGATACAAGAGAAATGTTGGAGAGATTTTATGAACCACACAATGCCCGGCTAGAATCATTGCTCGGTGAAGAATGGTCCAATCCCTGGTGAACTGCTTCTCTGACATCTTTCACATTTTTTCTCCGAAGTCTGACTTCGCTTGAGTAGCGTCAATTTCTCGTGTGGGAATGATTGCCCGTAACTGGCCATATATATGGACAGAGGCCAAAGTTTGCATCATAACATTAAATATTAGCATATAATCAATCCCATTAGCATAGAAGAGCGTTCCTTGGTAGTTACAGCAAGTTCCTTGACCCTCCTCATGCAACGAAACATGATTAAGAAGCTTCGACTTTCAACACACACATGTATGTTTGTATGTAACCCATGATATGAACTCACTCGCAGATACTATTTCTGCAGACTCTGGTGATTTATCAATAAATACTGAGTTATGATTGATGATGCAAACTTACTTTAAGATTAAACTACTTTCACGAGCTCTATTCAAAATGGCAACATCCTCCTTCTTCCGCGCATCTTTGAAATGTTCCTGTAGCATGATGTGTCCCTCTCCTTCCACTTTCTAAGCAATTCAAGTCCAAGAAAGCTCAACACAAAATAGACTAACTCACTCAGCACGAGCACAGCCATGCACTTCGAAGCCCTTCTTTAGCTGCTGCACATTTGAAATAGCCGGAAAGAAATGAACCTGACCTTCTAGATTATCAACAACGAGAGGAACCTCCTCGCGATTTTCCGCTGACGTCTGATCTTCTCTGAAATACACCAAAATGGGAAAGTCAGCACTAGGCAGAAAATCGTAGTTTTTGAAAGATGAGTAAGCCCATTTGTTCTCTCCACCCACAACTACGTTTTCTTCCATTGATGCTCCATTCGATTTGACGAGAGAGAAGGAATCATCATCGAACCCAAATCGAAGTGTTGTAGTTTGAAAGACCAGAAACAATGAGAAGGCCGTGAAGAGGAGGGAAAAAGCACCAAAGGGTTTTGCTGTGAGAAGCTTTTCGCCTTCTTTATCCCTGAGATCCTCGAGGAATCCTGCAGCTAGGCCAACGCCAAATGCACCCAAGGCAAGATTGTAGGATGGGTCTACAAGCTCCACCATTCCGAGTGCTGAAGAAGTTTTTGTCAATGGAGTCAAATTGGACATTGCCGAACTAGTTGAGGTTACCAAGGGTAAAACAACAAAGGCACTGCTGTTTGGTGTCAAGATCGCTAGGAGACATGCCGATACGAAAGATCTCATCATTCGTGAATTATCTAGTTGCTGTGAACGAGATAAATAGGAATAATGTGTTTGATTGGTCTATTAATGTGTATTATCTCATCATATCCTGTCAGCTTTCAGTTACCGCAGACATCAGTCAACTAGTCAACCGAATCCCTTTATTACACATCATTATTGAATATTGAAGCATTTGTCAGGCATTGTGGATTGTGGATCTTTTGGAAAGCACGCATAAAAAATAAAAAGATTTTTGCGGGAAGAAAACTGCCAAAGCTACTTTTTAAAGATGCACTGATAACAAGAAGAATTTTAAATTGTGTTATAAGAAGTAGATATGCCTGATGACTTGAGTAGAATAGTAAAAGGGATGCATGTGATAATCACTTACTGTAATTTTTGAGACCGCAGCAAGCAAGCAGTGTGCTCAACTACCGATTTCGTAATTATGCTGAAGTTCCCTTTTCCACAAAAAACTGTAGGCTTTTTAATAATCAATAAATAACGGCCGTAACGGCCACATGGAATCTTGGGATAACGATAAAATTTCGACACAAAACAATACAGAATACAACAACAGTAGTAACACACTCGACAGTTCTTAATCTACTCTGAGAAAGCTACTGGAGAGAAAGAGAGCTTGCTGGTGACTAGCTGCAGGGTGGCATTGTTACTACTATAACTAGCTAGAGTTCTATTTTGTTCAACCTAGTAAATATTAGCTAAGTAGCTAGATCCTCCTACTAGAAACAGCATAAGCCAGGCACAAACCACAAATCAATCGTGACTACTGAAATACCTTGCAAACAAATCTGTTTGAAAGCATTTCAGAATCCATCATACTACAGTACAGCGTAGATGAATCCATCCTATTTTCTTGGACTAAGCTTCATTGTCTTAGTGGCAATTCTATGGAGCCTATCGTCAATCCTAGCGCAATACCTATACCAAAATCTCAACTTCAATTCTCCTTTCCTGTTGACTTACATTGGAACTAGTCTCTTTGTCATTATGATACCATCTCGCTTACTGTGGGAAAGGAGAGTTTGGCAAAGTCTGCTACGGCGGTTCAGCAATGATGCCTCGAATGATTACGATGGGTACTCCAGAACCAGTACCGGTTCTAACTCTGATACGGCAGCAGTGGAGGTCCATCCCGTCATCATCCCATGGACACATCAATTGCCCAAAACTGAACGGCGAGCATCAGATAGATTTAGAGCCAGCATTGAAATGGGTCAAGGCGAAGGTCGACGGCAGGAACATCAAGGTATTCAAGACAATGATGGCAACCCTCCTTTCGAGAAAAGAACTAGCGTTACTTCATTGCCGCTGGAAAGACGAAATAGATCGCGTTCATCATCGCCCATTCGAATGGATCGGCTAGAAGAAGAAATTGCATCAGATGCAGAAAACACAAGATTAACGACACCCAATGGGACATATATACGTGCAGAAATACAAGGACAATCCACCTTCCTGCTCTCGCACCAGGATCATATACAGATGGCAATGAAAATCGCACCACTGTGGTTCATATCCAATTATTTTTACAACCTATCTCTCGCTTACACCACAATAACCTCTTCCACTGTTCTATCCTCAACTGGATCGGTGTTTACATTCATCTTTTCACTTACTTGCGGTGATGAAAAATTTACAAAATGGAAAGTACTCGGTGTATCAATGACACTGGCGGGGAGCATCTTCACAACTTTAAAGGATGCTTCAAATTCTAATGACAACGAATCAGATTTGCATCAACAACAATTGTGGGGTGATGTTGCAGGACTTATATCTGCTGTTGGATATGGAGGATATACAGTTTTAGTCAGGGTCTTATGTCCGAAAGATGAGAATAGGATGAGCATGCAACTATTTCTTGGGTACATTGGTCTCATTAATATGACCATGCTATCACCGTTCTTACTCTGGGTCATACCACGTATGAATGGCACAGGTACACAGGATAATAATGAAGTCGGGCAAGATGGGGGGCAAGGCGACGTTCCTTACTATGAGACACACCAACTTACTGCCTTTGTATTTGTTTGTTTGGTGATCAAGGGGTTGTTCGATAACGTTTTATCAGATTATCTTTGGGCCAGGTCTATCATCCTCACGTCGGCAACTGTGGCTACGGTTGGTGTAGGCCTTACAATTCCAATTGCGCTGCTGAGCGATACTTTTGTCATGGGACGTGGTGATGTTATGAGCTTTGGAAATTGCTTTGGGGCACTTCTTGTATTAGTTGGGTTCATCTTTGTGAATATAGGTGAGAGCGGTGACGACGATCAGGAAGAATCTTTATTAATGGTTGACACTTCGCGAGAAGACCGTGTACATCATGTAGTATGATAAATAGTAACTACCATGTTAAAATTATTATGCGCAACTTCTTGCTCTACAACAGAGAACATAAACTACAATTATGATATCATATAAATGTCAGTGATCACCCCAAGAGGAGGCCGGCATTTCGCAAATGCAAACTCTTGATGATTCTCAAGCACTTCTGCATTGACGAATGATGATCTTCAATCATTGTTATAAAAATTGGCGCTTAATGTTAATGTAAAGAATAAAGGTGCCTACGCATCTCTAATTCTACTCTTATGCAACTTCTTCTCCTTCATGTACATCCACAAGCAATTCATCCAGTTTTGCTGGCTTTGACCTCAGACCAACAGGAAATTCTTGCATAGGATCAGAAGCAACACCTACAGCCTTTGTTTGTGCATATCTCTGCTTCTGGATCATGTCCACATCGCCAACCCTCACAAAGATACTATTATCTGGATTTTGCATCAGACAACTCTTAAACTCATATCCAAATCTTAGATTTTCCATAGTGTAAATTTGCTGTTCATACACAGTGACACCAGCCACTTTACTTTGCCCCGTAATGGAAACCAATAATTGATCGAAGTTAATACTTTTCTTCAAGCCTTCAACATTGTTTAATTCCTCAGGCCAGAATCCGCCATTTGCAGCAACTTTCTTCCTTGCGGACCTCGTCAAAAGTGGCGAGGAAACATTGAGACTGTGCTTGACAATCCATGTTGAGCGAAAGAATGGGTGCTGGTCAGGATCAATATCAATATTTGCAAAAACGAGATTTGGTTGATCCATATTCGTTTCTTCCTGAATGACAATATTCGAATCGATCGCATTGGCAATCTCAGTCATCATTTCTGATCCACTATCGCTAATAGAAGTATGGAGAGAGGTCGACTCTGCGGCACGAGTAGGTACTCCATCCTTCCCATGACCAAACTGACTTACACGAGATATAGAATTTTGAAGTTTTTCGGCTTGCTTTATTGTCAGCGTCTTTGTCAATGTAGCAGATTTTATCGCAACTTTCTTCACACCATGAGTTGCAGTCTTTGTGACAGAAGCTCCTTTCTTCAATACATCCACAACTCCCTTTCCAAAATTTATGCTCTCATCTTCAGAGGATACCTTCTGCATAGCATTGCGAAAGACTTTCTCGCCTCCGGCTCCAAGAATACAATTCTTGGCATCGACCGTAGCAACAGCCTTTAGATTTGCATCGATAATCTCTCCAGAGCGATTTGCATGAAGCAGATTCACAATTCGGAATCGAATAGTAGGACAATTAATCTGTTCTGATTTAAGTACTTTTGGTTGTCCATCTTCGTCATCAGTGTCATCATCAGAGTCGCCATGAATGATTTCCTTCTTGCCAAAAGTGATGACTGCGACATCACTGAAAACAACCTTTGCATTGCTTTGGAATGAAGTAAGCTTTCCGAATAGAATTGCCGAGCAAAACCTGTTTGTGCGGCCCATAAAAATTGAAAAATTAGGTTCGATCATTGCTATGTAAGTAATATTACCTTTCTGACTGAACAAGTACTTACCCCACAAAGAGAACACCAACCAGACTCTCAAAAGAAAGTAAAAAGTTGACCAGCATACACCTTCCCTCTTCATCAAAGAAAGCGGGATCAGTCAAAAATTCTCCATGACCACCCGTGCTTGGTGATATCAAACCGTAACCAACAGTCGTAAAGGTAGTCCACGACAAATGAAAGGCATCATTGAACTGCTCTCTGAAGGGCAGACCGTCTAAAGAAGGACTTAGACAATCAGGCGCTCGAGCCACAAATGCAAGAATTAGGAAGGCAAACATAATGCAGAAGGTACAAAAGGAAAATACACCCATAACCGCAAATTTCCAAAAGGAAGAAGTGAAACACCAATAGACGACGTCATGCGTGAGTTGCGTCCCGGTCGAGAACATTTTGCCGGCAAAGGGCAAAGTTCTATCGATGATATCGAGATTGTTGGCTAATCTCTATTTTAACAGCAGGATGAAAAGTGTTCATGAGATGTAAAGTTCTTCTCTTGAGACAGGCTTGTTCCTCTCACATGGAAATGTTAACATTGTAAAGACGAAGAAGATATTTCAACTTACAGCAGATCTCATGCCAGTTAGCCGATACTTCTTTTTGCCATTTTCTGATTTGATCACTTGCACCTTTTGCATGCAGGGCTGCGAAGTAAATTGAGTTGGAGCTGGATGAGATGAAGATCTGCCGAAACTATCCGATCGAGATACCATTTTTTGTAAATTAATGTTTTCTCTACAAGTTGCAACAACAGTCGTGTTCCGCTGTAATCAGATAACAGATTGTGATTTGAGTAGTGTGTGCAGATGATGATTCATCGGAGTATTTCAAAAAGGTACGGATTATTTCCAAATTGGGGTCGAAATTCAAATCACGCGGTAAGTACAGCTACGATAGCTAGAGAGGTACCTACAGAAGATATCTGCAAGGCTCAACAAATTATTTAGTAACCAACAACAACGACATGGGGAAACTTACGATTGACATGGAATTTATAAGATAGATTGTAAATTATTTCAAAGTTATCTAGAAATAGTTATCTTTTCTGTTTATTTCATTACAAAGCGAAACTGTTGTGATCTGTATTCGCCTCCACTGCAAGAATCCCATATATTTTACAATGAGTAGAAAATCTACTCACTCTACAGTAAACAGAGTTACACACTCGTGTCGTCGTTGCTGCTGTCAACTGATTGGGTTTCAACCTGATTGCCTGACGAAGTATCCTGAATTTGTTTTAAGCTCCTGGAAATGGCCCAGTCTGCAGCATCACTGGCGCCAATCGCATTGGAACCTTTTGCTTTATTCTGTTCTGCAATTGTGCTCCAAATTTCAGCTTGAGCCCTCGCTTCCTCCTCCTCCTTCTTGATTTCCTTGTCTCGGCTTCCATCAGTTGGCACAGATTTATTTTTTGGGGACAAAAATGCACGCTTCCAACTGCCACTTGAACCGGAAGACTTACTCTTTTGCTCATCGGTAGAAGCTTTCGCCTGCGCATCGGATGACGAGAATCGGCTTGCTGCTGCTGCAACTCCTGACCAGTCATTCTCTTCAATTAGTTCATCTAATTCGGCAGCTCTCTCAGTGTCCGGCCGGCTAGTGGTGCTTAAGTATCCTGACGAATCGAGTTCGTTTGCACTTGCTGCACTTTCAAAGTCACTGGTATTAACAGAAGAGTCTGAGGCCTCTCCTAGTTGCTCAGCTGTTCTTCCCACTGCTTCCCAGTCGCAAGCTGCAATAGCTTTATCAAGGGCTAATCGTTGCGGCGTGTCATCAGATACATTGGAGTCGCCCTTGCTTGGAACGCTCATAGTGTCCATAGAATTAACAAGTTTCTCAACTTCTGCCTTGGATTGCGCAATTCTCGGCGATTTAGGAGATGTATTATTTTTTGACTTCTTTGCTCTCTTTGGAGTCGATTTCGGAGGTAGACCAGATAATGAGTTATTCGCCTTCTTTGCTTCCTTGGCAAGTTTTTTTGCTTCCCTCTTGGCATTGCGGCGACCAGCCTCTCTTTGACGGGCGGCTATACTTCTTTCTTGCATTGTTCGAAGCGTCTCTACAAGTTCTTCTTCACGGCCCTGGAATTGCAACATCATTTCGTCTACATTATCAATTTCCTCGGGTACGACACGGCGAACTAGAGATTCCACCTCTGATCTCATCTCTGCGCGCTTGACTTCACTCATGTTGGTGGACACACTACCCTTGGGAGAGTTGATAGATAAGTTTGCAAAACTACGATCAGTTGCGCTCCTGTATGAACTCTTTCCAGAAGTGGATCCATCAGTCCTATCATCTCTATCAGATTCTGCTTCAAACTTGGCAGCAGCAAGTACTACTCCATCCCAGTCTCCACTTTCTACAAGTCTATCCAACTCTGCAGCACGAGCCCTATCACGGGATGTTCCGGAAAGAGCTGACGAGAGTCCCGAGGACGACCCTGTACTGAATGCAGAAGAAACAGATCCTTCAGTTGATCTTGAGTCACTTGCTAGAACAGCAGCTGTTGCACCAACTGAAGCCCAGTCTCCATCCTCGATCTGCTTCTCCAAGTCATCTCTTGATACCATTTGACGCTGTTGACGCCCGGGGGACATGTCAAAGTCTGAATCTCTCTTGGGATCGGAGCTGTGACAGTGAATAAATAGAAAGAATGCATCAGTGAATGCAATCAATATCATTGTGAACCAATATGAAAATCTTCAAAATACAAATAACGTACCCATCACTTTGACTACTCTCATCCACGCTCTTGATCGGATAGATCTTTTCCTTGTTTGCACCATTAAGAAATTTCTTGTGTACATTGCTCGCCGCGCCAATGGCAGCAAGACTAGACCCAAAGAATTCAGCACTATCCACTGAAGCACCCGTATTTAAAGAGGACATTCCAGCACTTGAACTCCATCCACTAGATCCAACATCATCACTCTCAGATTCATCCCTACTAACTTCTGAATAAGCACCAATGACAACTGACTGTCCTTTCTCCACTCTCATCGCTTCCACATCCTCATCATCAACCCCCCTGAGCTTCCTACCATATGCAGTTGACTCAGAATCCGAATCGATACATTCGTCTCCAGGTAATTGACTTCCCCTCCTCCTTCTATTCACAACCAGTGATCTAGCTGCAAACAAACCAACCAAGGACGCACCAAGGGCAATACCAACAATGTAGTAAGGAAAGGGCCCCTCAGGAGGACCAGTACCATCAAGGGAATAAATTATGAATTTTTCCTTCGATTCATCTGGCAAATGCCCATTAAAATCTCCATTGTTGATAAAAGCGTTTGCCTGTTTCTTTACTTGAGCAGTAGAAGTATCAAGATTACTATCGCCCGTCACCGCAATTTTAAATACGCCGTTGAAACGCTGACATTTCGGACGTATATTTGGCACCAAATTTGTCGAATTCATTTGAGATGAGCATGCTATAGAAAGTTTAAAAAAGGAAGGTGAGCCCAAAGAACAACTCCGCAGATTCAAAAACAAAATCATAGGAAGCACTCACCCTGATCATCAATCGTACTGACATAGCTATCCAATGATATAACCTCCAAGTGTCTAGTCGCACCAATGCGTTCGACAAACAAATTATTCTGAACTTGTAGCTGCAATGCATCCAATGCTACCCCAATCACCCCATCCAGAACAATTGGATTATCAGCAATCGCTTCCGCATCCAAATTGTCCCAATTCGCCACTCCAAATGGAATATTGACCAACTCTTCTGTCCCAACCGGCGAGGCGGTTGGAACCTCATCATCCCCACCCGGATTAACAATTCTCTCAACTTCCTTAATGACATTATCACATACTGTATAGAGATAAATTCGTAGATCATCTCCACTCGATCCAGGCGGTTGCGCTAAAGGAATGCCGTCTTGGCATTGTCCCAAACAATCGGAAGAGTTGAAAAAATTGCAATAACCCGCACAGATCCATTGAATGTACTCCTGCACGAGGGTCAACGGCAATGCCCCAAAGGATTCGACTTGGAACCGTTCATCGTTGCTATAGGATTGAACATAAGATATGAATTCTTCTCGCTGCAGGATTGAATCGGAGTTTGAATCGGCATCCAGGAGGGGTCTGAGGCATTCGGATTCGTAGTCGAGGACCGTACCGATGGTGCGCAGCGCTTCATTTTCAGCAGTGACGCTTCTAGTGTTGCTGTTGATGAGGAGGATCGATAGGACGGGTGCGATGAGTCGGTCAATGCTGATTCTCATGGTAACTGATTTACCGTAGAGGATATTAAGAAAGGCGTGACTACGATTGTTTCTTGTATCCAGTAATCGATTGATTGATTCCCTCTAGATAGTGATTCGATGATTTCCAAGTTGATTTTGAATCAATGTCAACCCTGGTAGATGTAGGTTCACTATTTTCTATTCTACTATGTTAGATGTTGGAAGGCTGCTATTATTGCAACTGCTGATACCAAGCTATCACACTTCGTACTACTGTATGTTATTAGAGCTGAGTCTGAGGGCTCTTATGAAGAGAGAAAACACGGTTTCTGGCTCTTGGCGCACTCACGAATTGAGAGTTGCTCGAAATTTTGAATGACTGTAGATTGACGCATTAAAAAGGCTTATTATGAAAATTTAAAAAGCTTTGATATTCAGACATGTTAATGATTATAAACTTGTTTGAATTGGAGTATAATAAAATTGAGAATGGAGAGATTTGGCTGGTGGCTGCCAAAAAAATTGAAAACAGGAAGGATGGGAGGAAAGAGGGAGGGAACAAAAGTCGTTGGTTTCAAGTTTTAGTTTCCTGGCCGCTGACCGCTGACCGCTGAACTCCTTTGTCACAACATCAAATCATCGACCAGGCAGGCAGGGGGATGTTGTAGGTAGCACCATTATCCAACATACAACAATCAAAAACATGGAAAAAATAGTTTAGAGTCCCCTGGATTCCCAACAATCAACAACAATAAATCATGAGCACCATCAACACGAAAGATGCAGATGAAAGTAAACATCAGTGCGCTGCGTGCGGTGATAGTGATTATGGCGGCGGTAGCCTCAAGGCTTGCACTGGATGCAATCTTGTGAAATATTGCAATAGAGCTTGCCAGGTTGCGCATAGGCCAGCCCACAAGAAGGCATGTAAAAAACGTCTTGCTGAATTGTTTGATGAAGAGTTGTTCAAGCAGCCTCCGCCAAATGAAGATTGCCCTATCTGCTATCTGCGACTTCCAATCGATGAAGATCACAGCACGTATATGTCATGCTGCGGTAAAATGCTGTGTGACGGTTGTGTCTATGCAAACACGGTTGCTGCAGCAGATACAGAAAGGCTCAAATGCGTCTTCTGTCGAACTGAAGCATCTTCATCAAATGAGGAGGATATTGAAAGACAGAAGAAACGCGTGGAAGCCAATGATGCACAGGCGATGGTTAATCTAGGGACTTATTATCGACTTGGGACGATGGGTTTGCGACAAGACAATGCTAAGGCATTAGAGCTCTATCATAAATCAGCAAAACTTGGACACAATTTTGCACATCATAGTCTTAGTGCTTGTTATCAAAATGGGGATATCGTAGAAAAAGATACAAGAAAAGCAATATATCATAGACAACTTGGTGCTATGGCTGGGAATGTACATGCAAGGTATAATCTTGGGTGTGATGAGTATAATGCAGGCAACATGGATCGTGCATATAAACACTGGATGATTTCAGCCAATGTCGGCTGTGATTTATCTATGAAGTTAGTTCAGGATGGATACAAGAGTGGTTTTGTAACGAAAGATGACAATGCAAAAACTACTCGTGCATATGGTAACTCAATTGACAAAATGAAAAGTTATGATAGGAATAGATCTGCTGCTGCCTTTCTTGCTTGGTGTGCAAAATATGGTAAAACTCAATTGACGAAATGAAAAGTGATGATAGGGATAGAGCTGCTACCGTTCGTGCTTCAAGGGTCATGGGGGCAGTTCGCCAAGAAGACAACCTGTAATACTTTCTGAATAAAGCAATAAAACATCTAATAAAACCAAAACAAGATTAGATGCAACATGGAAGTGTCATCAGAGATTATCAATATGGGGTGATTTTATTTCAGCAATAGGAGCGAGTTTGTTGTAGAAAAAGACACGAAAAAGGGAAGATATCATTATCAGATTGCGGTTATGAAAGGGCATGTGATGTAGCGACAATAATACAAAAAGCCTTGGTAACAGACAAAACAGTTCTACTTAAGTCTGGATATCAGTATCAGTATTTGGCTATGATGGATACTTGGGCAGTGGTGGCTCTTGCTTGATTAGAGGACGTGACGAGGTCGAGTTGCTTCGGGTGATGACGACATGGCTACATTCTTTTTTAGAGGTTTGCTCTTTATGGAATAATACATTTGCTTGTTACATCTGACATAACATGTCAAAAGGTGCACACTGATGTATTTTCAAAGTGATGCTGTCAACATTCAAACTAGTGATAATCAAATCAAATACATACATTAAACTGTACCAGAACTCTCCCCTTCACGCCACTATTGGACTAACCAAATTATGGTTAGAGCTATTGTTATACACGATTGTGTTTAGATCTCGACTCTAATTTTCTCACTCTCCTTTTGAGTTTTACGAAGGGCTTTTTCAAGTTGGTCCTCTCTTTTCCTTCCATCTTCTCGAACTCGGCTTCTTCCCTTGCATAAGATTCATAGACACGCTCAGGCTTAGATTCTTGCACACTTTCTTCCAAAAGGCGATACCTACTGCTTTCAGTAACCCACATTGTGCCTGCCAGCACCATCTGTAATCGGATGAAGACCGGCGTAGCTGCATGCACTATCGATGTGAAGGTATAGACTAGAAGGGAACTGCATCTCTGCCTCTTTGTTCAAGGCGATACGAGAAGTTGAAGCAATCATGTTGTGAGTAGCTTCATGCAAGATCTTTGCTTCTGCAACCATGCGTCTCCTGATTGGCACTGTAGGTATTCCAGATATCGCACTCTCCCAAGATTCAGGTACAATCGGGAAATCACCTTCAGCAAGAAGCTTCAGAAGACCACGAGGTCCTTCCTCTGCGCAGCTCACAGCTCACACTAAAACCACACGTATGGATATAGGACGCAACGACTTGTACACGATGTCTGCAAGATGATCACGGAAAGCATATTGTTCGCGTTTGATACAAAATCATAATGATGCAGGGCTGATGTTAGTATGTTGTGCCCGTTATGGTATTCGTGCAGTCTTCTTGTCTATCCTGGGTGTACCAGTTGTTGTACAAAATACGAATAGAAAGTCTTCTTCACAATTCACAGTGTAGAATACAGAATGTAATGTGTGTAGACTAGTGCAAGCATCCAATGCAAACAAACTATATATATGCATACGACCAGCTCACTGCTTTGATATTGAATGGATTCAAATCATAAGTTACGTTTAGGTATATAATATGTGTAACTCTCCCTCTTTTTCAAAACAATGATGCCATTTTGTAGTAAAAGGACAATACACCGGGATTGAAAACAAGGGCTTGTTTGGGCAATCATTTGAACGATATGCCATCCTCTGTACCTATCGTCACTTTTCAAAAAACGCCCTTTGCACAGCTTTCTAGTTGCATAGCCACATCCACATCCATATCCATATCCGTTATATGTCATAATATATCCTATCTCGAAGGGGCACCATGAGCATACTTGTCCTTCTTCTTTTTATCCTTTTTCTTTGCCCCGCTCTTGGCCTTAGCTTCCTTTGCCGCGTTCGCAGCTGCAGTGCCCGCACTCTTTTTCGTCGTCTTGGACTTTGCCCTCAACATCTTCGCCACATCCACTGTATCTCCTGCATCATCATCATCATCCTCATCTTCTTCCACTTTGGCGCCGCTCTTCTTCTTTTTACGCTTCTTCTTCTTCTTTTTAGAATCTAGTCCATCCTCTTCCCCTTTGGACAACCCACCCTCATCATCTCCTTCGTTACCGGCATCAGCATCCCCATCCCCATCGGTTTCTTCCACCACACCAAAATCCTTCAATAAACTATCGAAATCGTCCATTTCCTGTTTGGACAGATCAGCCTTCTCCTGCTTGTAG
>Ga0306864_1000692_pt1 | contig 15038 bp, 17 predicted proteins | sample AntRauTorckE5430_FD_190448 | JGI IMG/M metagenome (GOLD analysis project Ga0306864, IMG submission 190448) | Saline lake microbial communities from Rauer Islands, Antarctica - Metagenome Torckler E5 #430 (v2) (version 2) | ecosystem: Environmental > Aquatic > Non-marine Saline and Alkaline >...
AGCTGTGCGCATCAAGTAAGGTTCGAGCATCACGGCCTTCTTCTGGAGAGGTTCGAACATCACTGCACCCGTGCTTTCTTCGAAAAGTATACGCGGTTGGGGTCTCAGTGCCCTACGCTCTTCGGCCAAGTGGTCAGGCTTTCCATGAGTATCTATCATTTTTAAGAGTCCACCGCAGAAGTGCTGTGAGATGCTGAGGGTGGAGGAAAACACCGTGCCTGATCCCATTGATGGTCTTGTGCTTTTTATTATAGAACTCAAATTCCATTAAATTGGCTCACTTTCCACGCTGTTTCCCGTGATAAAGTCGCCCTCCTCTGAGATTCGCTTTTGGTCATAGCAGCTATCATTTGTTCTGCCACACGTTTTTCCGCCAGCATCTTCTTTTTCAACAGCGCTGCTTCTTCCTTCTCCGCCTGCAATTTCCTTTCATCTTCGGCTGCAACGAAGGATTCGGCTACCGTGTCTGAGTCTGGCGGCTTTTCTGCTGCATCGTTCGCCAAGTCGCCCCAAATTTGTCCTGTGTCAGCGGCAACCCAGCAGCTGCCCCAATTGGAGTACCATGCACAGTGGCGATGTGGCCCTGCTGAGGATGGAGGAGAACGTCGTGGATGATCCCATTGTTGTTGGTCGTTTTGCTTCCACCAGCCCGCCTCGCCCCAGCCGTTTGCACAATTTGGTTCTCCTGTTTTCCACTGGTCCTGCTGGCGCCAACGTTCGCCGTCGCCCCATTTGTAGTCTTCGTCGACATGCTGCTTCCATGCCATTTTTGTTTGGATTATCTTTTCATTGTTGCAAATGACAAGATAATAATGGCATTGATGGTTAGATAGATTATCTGGTCTCGTTCGACGCGGGCTACTTGGGCCAAAATGGCGACGACACAAATTGTACTTGTTATTTCCTTTTAACGACAAGTTGTAGTACGACAAAGACCCCTGGGCACAGAATCAGCACCGAAGAGGCCCAATTGTATCTGAGGCGCGGTCCCACATACCGCGATACCCTTCCCCGTACGATTCGGCGAACCCTTTACCAACACTGATGGTGCTGCCACGCAAACGCTCGCCCTGCGTAGCCGCAGGGCGTGAAGTCGGCAGCTCCACCGCTACGTTCCCCACCCGAAGCACTGCGCTTAGTAATGGACTCGAGATAGTGTCAACAACTGAAAAGATTATCAAAAGTGAACCCAAATGGCTACGGAGGTGAAGAGATATTCGATAAATTCATTCCGAGCAGATAGATACAAGGTCCGCCCCCAGCATCCCGCTAGCTACGTCTCCCCAACAACCCAGGAGACCTCACCACAGTAGTAGTTAGTAGCGGGGAGTTTGGGAGACCTAGCAGCAGCGGGGAGTTTGGGAGACCTAGCGGGGAGTTTGGGAGACCTAAGTAAGTAAGCGGGAGTTTGGGAAGCCTAGTGGCTAGTTTGGGAGACATAGCTACGAGTTTGGGAGACCGAGCAGTGGAAAGTTGGCAAGGCCGCGCGGGGAGATTGGGAGACCTAGCGACGAGTTTGAGAGACCTAGTAGCAGCGGGGAGTTTGGAAGACCGTGCGGGGTGTTTGGGAGGCCTAGTAGCAGCAGCGGGGAGTTTGGCAGACCTCCTAGTAGCGGGGAGTTTGGGAGACCTTTCGTCACGAGGGTGGGAGACCTCGCGGGGTTTTTGGGAGACCTAGCAGCGAAGAGTTTTGGAGACCTGGGGGGAAGTTTATGAGACCTACTAGCGACGAGTTTGCCTGTGAGACGTAGCGGTGTGTTTTTTGGGAGTCCTAGCGGAAGATTGGGGAGACCTAGTAGTAGTAGCGGGGAGTTTAGGAGACCGTGCGGGGAGTTTGAGTGTCCTAGCAGCGGGGAGTTTGGGAGACCTCGCGGGGAGTTTGGGAGACCTAGCAGCGGGGAATGACCTAGTGGTAGTAGTAGTAGTAGTAGTAGCGGGGAGCTTGGGAGACCTAGGAGGGAGTTTGGGAGACCTAGCGGGGAGTTTGGGAGACCTAGTAGCGGGGAGTTTGGGAGACCTAGCAGGCAGGAGTGTGGGAGACCTTGCTGGGAGTTCTGGAGACCCGGTGGGGAATTTGGGAGACCTAACGGGGAATGTGGGAGCCCTAGCGGGGAATTTGGGAAACCTAGCGGGGAATTTGGGAGACCTAGCAGCTAGCGAGGAGTTTGGGAGACCTATCGGATAGTTTGGGAGACCTAGCGGGGAGTTTGGGAGACCTATCTGGGAGTTTGGGAGACCTAGCGGGGAGTTTGGGAGGCCTTGCGGGGTGCTTGCGAGAGGGTATAATAGCCTACTGTTGTTTGCCGTTGTTTGTTGATTGTTCTTCGACGTCATCATCATGCCCTCTGGTTGTATTGTCTATAATAATGATAACGCTGTGCGGAAGGGCAGTTTGGAACGCGCCTAGTAGTAGTCAGTGTGCAGTCCAATGTCGAAAGAACATAGTTTCAAACAGCCCCGCGTAGCCGCAGGGGCACATGAACCGTACAGCCCCGCGCAGCCGCAGGGGCGTTGCCACAGCATCACGCAACGCCAATACTACCTTTGGCAACGTATTATAGATCCAGGCGAATATTCCAGAGGTACTGATTCGCGATATCAGGCCGTCGGCGAGATAGTATCTTTTCAACCCCAACATCATTGCGATCTCCTCCCAGCAGACCCACCAAAGATTTGTTTTTGCAACCCAAATCCGCCGAGGCATCGTGCCCGGTCCGCCACCAAGAAGTTGTTTGTTCTCCTGTCGCGAGGTCGTGGTCGGTTCGGTGAATAATTCCATGTATTTGTCGCAGGTACGGGTAATGCCGTACATGCAGAAGTAAATCTATTCGTGCATGACGACATCAAATACGCAGCCGCGCACCGCTTGGAGGCAACAACAGTAGGACCCATGGAGCGGCATCACAATCTCCCCGCGCTGGAAGCGGCAGCCTTCACGGAAGCACCTGTTGAAAACGAGAGCCAGCGACATCGATGAGCCCCTGAGCTGCAAACCCAAAAGACCACGGGCTATGGCATACAAATCAGCATAAGTGCTTTGTGCCACGAGTCCTTTAGCATCCTCACCCTGCGGCACTAGTAGCTGGTCACCGTTTAGCTTCTGTAGAATGATCTGGTTGCAGCGGATTTGCTGGCTACGTGTCTCCTCCCTATCCTCATCTTCTTTCCTAGCAGCTGAAGTCAAACCAATTGCTTCTTTCCTAGCAGCTGAAGTCAAACTAATAATTGAGCAATAAACGTCAGAAAGAAGAGCACGCACAATGGCAGGAGTCTTTGGTCGAAGAATGGGCTGATTTGTCACTGGCTTCCTTCGAGCCATGCGTGGAGAAAGGCACACCAACCGAAACACATAAATCTTGGACCAAAATGCTGACGGAGAAATGCTATTGATGGAAACCGTTAATACCCAAACAACGAAGAAAGACCTACAAATGACTCGCACTTGCCTGCCCTGCGAAGCCGCAGGGCGTCATGGCATCTGGTGGGACATCTGTTCGGATCGAACGCGTTTGTTGTGGGGTGGCATTTCTTCGGCTTTTGAGAACGGAAGAGTGCGACGAACGTGAAAGCGTCGATTGTTCGCTAGTCGTAGGCTGCTACTAGGTAGTAGGAGGGGGGGGGGAGTAGGTTAAGAATTCATAATCCCGTTTTCGCTTTTTCCGAAGATTCCAACAAAAGGTCGAGGGCCCACAGCATAAATATGATCACACGAGCGATGATCACACGGTCGTGTGATCCTATGGTCATGCGGACTTGTGACCGTATGATCATATGTATGGCCAGGTGATCAGGCGATCGTATTACCATGTGCCTGCTGCATGGCTACAAAATACTATTGTATTCATTGCCAGGGGTCCATGTATTTATTTGGGGTCGAGTCCGGGTTGTTGAGGGATGGGTCGATGGCAAATCGATCTGGGGTTGATTTGGGATCGATCGGCGCTCGACCAGGGCTAGATCCACAGTCCATCGGGAGTCGATCGGGAGGCGATCAGAAGTGATACAAAACAACCCTACGACCGAACGAATCTTCTACGACGACGAGGGCAAAAACATATTAAAATTTCGCGTTCCAACATCTTCTAAGGTATGTCGCCCGAGGTCATTTCTTGAAAATGTAGAAAGCGCTGGAACCTTTCGTGCAATTGACGGAATACCCCAAATGATTGCATGCTCGCCCTGCGAAGCCGCAGGGCGTGACGTTGCCAGCTCCTCACGCTGAATTCACTAAATGCTCACAGCCGCAGGGCGTACAGTTCAGGGTATTGGGTAGCTGCTGAAACGTGCCATCATCCATAGCCCGCCCGAGCTTCGCCAAGTCATCCTTGCTGCGTTCTTTTGCGACACCGCGCCACAAGCAAGCCCCCATGCTCAGGATCCGTGCGTGGTGCTTGGTTCAATGGTAACCCTGCAGGCTGGCTAATAATAACGGAGCACCCTGTAGGCTTGCGAACGACCGAAGAAGCTGGATTGGTCAATCGATTACAAGCATACCCAACTCTCTCCACAATTGTGCCTCATCATGTGCAAGAATTATGTTTTAAAAACTGGAGTCATTAGAATTTCAGAGCCATCTTTAGCGCTGTGGCGATTGCAAGACTTTTTTTTTTGTTTTCCCGAATGAACAATCATCATTGGCTCTCGATGCTAGTCGCTACGCAATTTGCACTCTGGTGATGATGGGCCCTACGACGGCAGGGGAAAAGCACCCTGGGAAATTGAATTGGAGGCAGGACGGGTACTGAAGCAGGATGCTATCGCGGAGGCGACAGTCCGAGACAACGCCACATCTGCCGTCTCAATCGAATGCCACAATGGTATGAAGGCGGTGGGTCTGAACTGCAGGCTTGAGTCAGGGACACGATTGTATGTGCCATGCGTGCAGTTGCGGACTGCGACTTGCAGTCACGACATGTAGTGGCTTCCACAAGGTTCGTTGAGGCGGTTACCCAAGCAACGGCTGCGATTGCGAGCATGGAAAACGTACGCGAGAAGAAGCGGCAGCATATTGACCTCGAACAGGAAGCCAGCGAAACATCACGCACCTTGAAGCTGTGCTCGTGCATCTGAGATTGTCGTCCAACTACTAAGACGTCTCTTGAAGCCGAGCAATGTTGCATATGCCTGGAGAGTCTCGCAACGATTGGTTTAGGTCGTCAAACGCTTCCTTGCGGCCACGTGATGCACGAACAATGCATCACGCAGGACCTTTACAGCAAGGACGTGGCTAGTCGGCTGGCGCAAGAATGTGCTCTGTCCGAAGCTCTAAAGCACGTCGCCCAGTGTTGCGAACGCTACGGTGACGCATTAGATCACGAGAGAGATCGCGCAGATGTCATTAGAACGGTCTAGTAGAGAGCAGAGCCTGGCCGAAAGGGGCCATTCAGATAGCCAGTCACTTCTGGGGTCACTTCTGGGGTCACTTCTTGCTTTTCTGTGATCACTTCTCGCATTTCTGCTGTCACTTCTGAGCTCAATATAGCCACTAATGCATCAGATCTGCGCAATGGCAAGACTGATAAGATATAGTTTAATGACACTGGTTTGGTGGGCGACGGTTACATCACGAGCAGAGAGATCCCATCGATGCAATCAGTGTCGCTGCACATTTGAGGCATATGAAGCGAGAGAGATCGCACAGATCTGCGTGGAAAGAAAAAGAAGAGGCTGATAAAGGCGGATCAAAATTTCAGAGCCATCTCTAGCGCTCTGGCGATTGCACGACAATTGTCCCGACTGGACGATCATCCTTGGAGATCGCCATTATCTGCGACTACACGCAACCCTCCAATTGCGCCTACACCGAAGAGCGCAATCGGGTTGCGTGGTGATGAATTGGTGGGGGGGCGCAATAATAAAGTCATCACGTGGTGCGAACCCATCAGACACAAATAGCTTCAGAGCCCTTGAGCGACTTCTCTCATTTTGAGCCAGAGCCATTGAGCGTTGACGAGTTCAAGCTTTAGGAGATGGAGGCACGAGAGCATACCGATGTCGGTGCCGATGTTCGGATCGCGAAGTTCAGGGGTCCCAGATGCCGCACGCTCCGACGAGAGGAGGCTTACAGCAGATCTGAGCCGAACGCGGTGAGGATGCAGGAGGCGGAACATAGCCAAGGTTTGCGTGATGTATATGCCTCGTGTGGTCCGTTCATGACGACGAGCAGTTTTGAAGCGGTGACAAAAGCCAGTAGCTTCTTCGGAGCATCATTCTTCGAGTGCGCTTGGATGGCAATCGTTTGCCGAGGTTGTCCCATCCAAATTGCGAGATCGCCACATCGCAGTTCTCTCGGGACCTTGACAGCAAGGACGTCAGCGCGTATGAAATCATGTGAGGTCGCGTCGCAACATGCGACGTTCCTCATCGAACGCTTGACTCAAGTCCACCTGGACATGCCCCATACATATGACGACGAAGCGCGTCGGCTGGCGCAACAAGGATGTGCTCTGTCTAAAGCTCTAATAAAAGAGCACGTCGCCGAGTGTTGCGAACGCTACAGCGACGCATTTGATCACGAGAGAGACCGCACAGATAAGATAGAGTTGAATGACACTGGTTTGGTGGGCGACGGTTACATCACGAGGAGAGAGATCGCACATATCTGCGTGGAAAGAAAAAGAAGAGGCCGATAAAGGCGGATCGAAATTTCCGAGCCATCTTTAGCGCTATGGCGATTGCATTTCTTCCTGCAGTTGGGGCGTCTTCAACAAATAATTCAAGCTGCGCAGCAAAGGTAGTATAGGGCACAGCGACTAAACCCATGGGCAAAATGCGAGACGTAGCATTGCGTGGGGAAGCCAAGGGCACAATGCCCACCGCGATATTGTCATCGACAGCAAAAGCACCGCGCTACAGCCAGCTCCTGGGGTGCACCCGCAGCTGCAGCTCCTAGCGCCGCTGCAGCTCGGCAGGCGTGGAACCGCGCGCTGGTCTGGACAATGAACCTACACACAAGCAACCTCTCTGGTTACCGCAGCTATAGCTCGTAACAAAGTCATTAAGGGGAAAGTGCATAAACTATTCCCAGAGACCGACTCGATGGTGCTGAGGCAGGATGGTGCTGAGGCAGCTGTGGAGAATGCGGGGGGACCGTCTTTTCAGAGCCAGCCTGGGAAGCCGATCGAGCGGAGAATGCAGGAGGAATGTGTTTTCAGTGCCAGCCTGGGCAGCCGACCGAGCGGAAATGCAGGAGAAATGACTTTACAGTGCCAGCCTGCGCAGCCGAGTATGCCAATCGAAGGTAGGGCATTAATATGCTCGAGCTGAAGGCGCAGCGCAGAGCTGAAGGTAGCAGAGCTCGCAGGTAGCAGCAGAGCTCGAAGGTAGCAGTGCGTTGGTTTACTGAGTTATCTCCCGTTCGTTGTACAGTAGTGGATGCTGCGTCTTGAACACTGCCGTATGGCGTGGCGAGCGGCGGCACCACATGAATATGAGACTTCATCAGCGGCAGGCTAAAGAGCTTGTGTCAGTTAATGTAGCGTCGATGCAAGGCGAGAGTCAGCCGAGACTGCGAAATCCGTGCACAATCCAGTCTCGACGGTAGGTACATTTATGACCCCAGTTCCAACTCCTGCTTCAACTTCAGTATTGACGGTAGGGGTACTTCAGGTGAGGTGGTGGCAGTGAACCACCAAGTGATCCGCGCCTGCGTCGAGGCTGAAGCGGATAACTCTGCATGCAACGCACAGACAGGAACGCGTCGTCTCGTCATGAAGCCCATCGCGAAGTTCAGGGGTCCCAGATGCCGCACGCTCCGAGGAGAGGAGGCTTACAGCAGATCTGAGCCGAACGCGGTGAGGATGCGGGAGGCGAAACATAGCCAAGGTTTGCGTGCTGTACTTCAACATGTACCAAAGACGGATGTGGCCTCAGTGGCGAAGAATGCGAAAACAGAAAAACAATATGCATCTACCCGCGCCCCGATGGCGAAGCGACGGACAATGCTCGGCAGCAAAGACACACGGAACAAGAAGGGCGACGCACACCACAACGAAAAGGTGCCCTTGCATCGGGAGTGTGCAGAGAATGAGGATTGTGAAGAGGTTATGTTGGACGCAGTCCAGAATCATTCGGCCCAAGTGGTTGTAATAGATGAGATCAGGGACGCTGGAGAAGTGCAAGCTTCCAGGACCATCGCGAATCAGGGCGTCATTAGCGTGGCTCGGTGCAGAAGTTCTTGAAGCAATCAAAGAATATCCTGCGACTCTCCGTGCTGTCCAGAGGCATTGAGAGCTCAAGCCCTCAACAACAAGGAGCTGGTTTTGCTAACCCACTTCTTTTGTCGCTTGCCTTGCCACCGTCTTGTTTGCTGCACTGGATTCCATCACATCTCCGAGTACGCACATGCAAAGGAAGACATTGATTGCGCCACAGCCTCCAGGTGTTGGGATTGTGGCGACAGGGCTGACGAAGATGACATTGTCAGTAGTAATGATGACTCATGTCCTGCAGATGATGAGATTGCGCTCCGATGAGCACGTAGATCTTACCATTCCCACAGCGGCAGGTGCTGCATGTATCATCCTTGGCAGAGGTAATGTCTGTGTTTCTTAATGAATGTCGTCGACGTCGTCATCTTCGAGCCCAGCGCGAGCCACCACAGGGCCTTCTTTTCTCAGCACGCTCCACACTACTACTACTTCCACCTCACCTGAACTCGAAGACTCCCTCCACCTATATTCTCGTTCAGTATCGTTCAGGAGTCTCCTGAACGAGAATATAGGTGGAGGGAGTCTTCAAGTGCAGGCGGGTGAGGTGGCAGTAGTGTGGAGCGTGCTGCGAATTTGCGGGCGACCTCGACCACTGGACGCATGCTTGGTGACTGTTGCGGATGCTGCTGCCCTGCTCCCTTTCCCTTGAGCAATGCAAAGCGTAGGATGCGGAACCATGGTTGTAGAACGAAATGGGATCACTCGCTCACAACCAAGTACTTTGATTTCCACGCAACTCGTCGCGTCTCTTTCAAAGGATGGTGACGTTCAGTTTAGGGCATATATCAAACCTGGCTACGGTTTCGACAGGAGACGTGGCCTGTGGATACCAGAGGCACACTAAAAGCAGCAAGACCTTTTTCTCCACGAAGATGATGTCGCCTTCGAGGGTACCTTTCCTTCAATTGGCGGAGTACCCCAGCAGATGATGAGTGCATACTCGCCCTGCGCAGCCGCAGGGCGTTACGTTGCCAGCTCACGCTGAGTACCCCAAATTATGATTGCACACTCGCCCTGCGAAGCCGCAGGGCGTGACGTTGCCAGCTCGCGCTGAATTCACTAAAAAATGCTCGCAGCCGCAGCAGCAGGGTGCGAAGTTGCATCATTGAGTTAACGCATGACCGCCTTCTGCTCTAGCGCGACGTCGGATTTGCGCTTTCGTAGACCTAATTCTATGATGATCTCTTGGACAAAATTGCCTGGTCTCCCGAGGAGGGGGTGGCAGACCAGGCGGATTGATTAGGCAAAGCCATCAGTTTAAACACCATTCCACGTCGTCGTCGTGATCTCCCCAACATCGCCCCACAAAAAAACGGATCGGACTTCGCTGGAAATCCTCGTAGTAAGCTTCTTCGTCGTTTCTGCACTGACCAGCAGAATGAGCACCAGACGATTGCAGCAGCGATCGCAAGGGCAATGCAAGCAGCTATCGGTAGTAAGATGGTAATAATTGTGCGAACTGAAGGGGCCGCAAGTAAAGTAAGTTGAGAAACGCTGAGAAACGGACAACAAGGGCCAACAGGCAGCCGCGCAGGGTTTAACACGAAATTATATTCAGCGAAAATGATAACTTGAGCCAAAATGACTACGGAATTTCAGATATGTTTGTTGTTAGGTTGTTGTCACTCACGCGAGAACCATCTTGACGAGTGCGAACTATAACGTGAGAGGAGACTTCGAACGAGGGATATGCTTTTTGCTAGAAGTGGTGTCAAAAACATTCCAACAACGACTGAAAAGCGGACCTCAACAAATCACCACGCCCCGCAAAGCGGAGGTGGGACCTAGTAGCAGGGAGATTGTTGGGAGACCTTGCAAGCGGGGAGATTGGGAGACCGAGCGGGGAGTTTGGGAGACCTAGCTAGTTGCGGGGAGTTTGGGGGGCCTAGCGGGAAGTTTGGGAGACCTAGCGGGGAGTTTGGGAGACCCAGCAGTGAGTTTGTTTGGGAGACCTAGTAGCAGCGGGGAGCTGGGGAGACCTAGCGGGGAGTGTGGGAGACTTAGCGGGGAGTTTCGGAGTCCTAGTAGTGGTGAGCAGACACGAGAACGTGGTAATATCACACATTTTTTTTATTGTTTTGCTGGTTTGCTTATATGTATAGCTCGATGGTTGCCTCGGACCTCTAAACTGTACAGAATGTTATTCGAATGTGTGCGTAGCAGGTAGTGCTTGCACCAATTGGCTTATGGATGGTGAGCGCGTTTGGCAGGTAGTGCCCTGCAAGGCTCAGGTAAGCGGCGCCGCAAAGGATTGGATCGCATTTCTTCCTGCAGTTGTGGCGTCTTCAACTTACACGTGTCAACCGAGTTTCTTCGTATCGATGATAAGACGTTGAGTCGCAGCATCGGCGGATTTAGACAAGTCAAGGAATGGGAGGCTCGCTGACTGCTCTTCACTGGCATATGCGCCGCTGGGCGGACAAGTGACATGTTGGCTGGCTGAGGCAAATCAGAAGCAAGCTACGAAACGTGCCCTGATTGTCTCGCGGAGGCAAATCAGTGCTGCTGATCCAAGTGACATGCCACAAGAATGTTGAGATGAAGGGGGCAAAACAGTGCAGAGTTATAATCGCGCAGATGGGGCTCTCGAGAGGCAGCTTTACGTTCCAGACGCTTATGCTCAAGATTTTCTTTCCTTCTGGAGAAAGTGCGAACAGTTCATCCACGTCAGGTCAACGTTTGTACTTACGACGTTAATGCGGTGAGCGTTTGTACGTATGACGTGAATGCGGTGAGCGTTTGAACAAGGGTCGCCTTTCGGGAGCAACATCACGGTGTATTGTCCTTCCTTCTGCGCACATGACTATCTCGAGGTCGCATGCGTATCCGCAAGCTGCCTCTCCAGTCGCATCAATTTACGCTTTAGTTTCCTCGCTTTCTGAATCGAGTATATCTCCTACTTGAGCGCGCCATTGCCCATGTGCATGGCGCCGCAGCACCTCTGAACGTATGACTGACCGATACGGGCTATTTGGGAGCAACAGCGTGGTGTAATTCCCTTAGGGCTGCCACTCCGAAAAGGACGCCTGGTACACCCCGTCGAGTGCACGGACTGAGGATAATGATACCATCGACAGCAAATGCACCGCGCTGCACGCGACCCTCCAATTGTGCCTATACCAAAGAGCACAATCGGGAAGCGTGGTGGTACAGAGCTCCAGCAGTGTTTACAGATGGCGCTGCAGGAGTTTCCCGCTTTCGGCGAAACTCCAACTGAGAAAGCATGTGTCAATCACATTGGTAGCGCCCACAGAAGCTGCAGTGGCAGACGTTGCCCGCAGTTTCCGATTGGACCCGACGGGTCCCAAAAAACAAGTGGCTCAGCGGATTGTGAAAGCACTCCGCAAGCCACAAACCTCTTCTGCGGCAACGAATAATCCGCAAGAAAGACTTAAGCCAAGCTGGCCCATTGACACGCTGCTTGTTGTTGTGCGTCGTCCAGAAACTTGTACGCCTGGAAGAGGCAGCAGCAGCTCGCATTGGTGAAAACGTGCCCGTGCAGGCGCGTTTTCCAGGGGTCCCAGATGCCGCACGCTCCGAGAGGAGGCTTACAGCAGATCTGAGCCGAACGCGGTGAGGATGCAGGAGGCGAAACGTAGCCAAGGTTTGCGTGCTGTACTTCAACATGTACCAGGTGTCTTTGCATCGGGAGTGTGCAGAGAACGAGGATTGTGAAGATGAAGTAGATTGTTTCGCTAGACAGTGGGCTCTATTAATAATGAATGGACACGGTTGCCCCAGCAGAAGGCGCTCTTCTTCTATGAATCTGCGCCACGGTATAAAGTGGAGCTAACTAAGAAAGTGGAGGTCTTCGAACTTACCATGCAAAGCCTTTGTTGGTCAGCGCCTCCACATTGATTTAAATCTATACTGAGGAGGCGCGCCCGCCTCAATATCTGACTGTGAGCATATGATGTGGATCGTTGGCTCGCTCCCCGCAAGTGACCGAGCATCAGATGACAGAGCACCCCAGTTTGTTGCGACGAAAGAGATATTGGCCCGCTGACTTGCGCTCCGAAGAGCACGTAGATCTTACCATTCCCACAGCGGCAGGTGCTGCATGTGTCATCCTTGGCAGATGTAATGTCTGTGTTTCTTAATGAATGTCGTCGTCGTCGTCATCTTCCAGCGCAGCGCGAGCCACCACAGGGGCTTCTCTTCTCAGCACGCTTCACACTACTACTGCCACCTCACCTGAACTCGAAGACTCCCTCCACCTATATTCTCGTTCAGGAGACTCCTGAACGATAGTATATAGGTGGATTACATACTCGCCCTGCGAAGCCGCAGGGCGCGACGTTGCCAGCTTACGCTTCGTTCATTACTAATAAATGCTCGCAGCCGCAGCTGGGCGTGAAGTTGCATGATTAACTTATGACCAGCAGGTGTCCGCCCCCACCGCCGCTACTAGCGCCGCGTCGTCCGACGCAAATGCGTCGCCGTAACTTCAACCTCCGCCGCCGCCATCGCCGCCGTACATGACTATCTCCACCAGCCGCCGTGCCGCGGCCATCTGCCGCATCCGGCTAACTCCAAGGTCATGTCGTGAGCTCTTCGTGAGCTCTCCTAGCACACGGTATAAAGTGGAGCTCAGGAAGTCCGTCGACTACCCAACTGTGTGAAAGCGCGCATTGCAGGAGTACATTGCGCGAGGGGAGGCTGCAAGTGAAAGGCGGAGGCTGCGAGAGCAAGAAGCTGAGGTGCAGCAGATCACAAAGAAACAGCGGCGCCTTGAAGAGACAAGCCGAGCTCAAAGCATGACATCATTTACTGGCGCTAAGCGGCTGGTCGCAATAGCTGGGAATTTTTCCTTGCTGAAGCTGGCGACTTGCGGCCTGTAGCTGCAGATATCGTGTCCCCTTCTGCGCGAAAAGTTGTGCAGGGTGGTCACCTCGATAGATTGGAATCGCAGCACCAGGATAAGGATCATGCAGGCGTCGATGAGTACGTCGACGAAGAAGTAGTCGTGATGCAAGGGTCGCTTTTGTTTTACGACTCGGACGAGCCGCCAAGTAAAGGTGTCCACGGCGACGACGGCAAGGCGCGCTGCTCCTAATAAGAGGGCGGCCGCCGAGCATTTAACAGTCATTGGGGCCGCGAGTGAAAGCGCATCGGCGTGGCGAATCTGTCCAGGTCGTCGTCGAAGTCTACATGATTGACCGAGATGCGGCGGCACACAGATCATTGCTTGCTGAGCGACTTCTTGGAGCGTCTTCATGAATGAAAGACGGCAGAGAGCGGACGTGAGGATCAAATGGGTCTTTGGCCTTGGCAAAGTAGGTGACTTCCAAAACAGTGACGCATTCGGCCTTGCAGTGATATTTGCAATCATAGCGGGTTCATGGCTTTTCTGATTGAGTTTTTGTACGCAGCCGTTCGCTGTCGACGCCCAACAGTCGAGCTAGTCTGCCGAAATCTGAACTATGCTACCGAACTAGAGGAGCAAATGATGTCTCGCGCCGAGCATTATTGTAAAAGCCTCGGACAAGCTGGATACAATGTCCCTGCTTTGAAAGAGGGCACGCTGCAGCACTGATTTGCTAGAGCCCCTCCAGAAAGACGCCATCTTCTTTATTACATTGCGTCTGACAGAAGTTGCGGAGGCAGTTGTGCAGCAACATGCTGATGGGCCCAATGCCGCACCAGTATGTGCTGCGGATGCGACAACAAAGGATAGTATCAGCATGTGAGAGTATCTATCCTCCCACATTCGGACGCCGCCAATAACGCTAGACAGCTACATATGATCGGAGACAGGGCATGGCGTTGTTGCCAGCTCACGCTGAGTACCCCAAATGATGATTGCATACTCGCCCTGCGAAGCCGCAGGGCGTAACGTTGCCGGCTCACGCTGAATTCACTAAATGCTCGCAGCCGCAGCAGCAGGGCGCGAAGTTGCATCATTAACTCATGACCAGGTGGCCGCCCCCGCCGCCGCCAGCGCCGCCTTCTTCACCCGACGCAAAAAGTGCGTCGCCGCAACTTCAACCTCCGCCGCCGCCAGCGCCGCCGTACATGATGATGACTACCGCCACCAGCCGCCGTTTGTTCGTTTTGAACGCGTCCATCAGAGTTCCGACTGCTCTAACTACGGCGACGACTACTACTACTACTACGAAGACGACTCGCTGTCGCGCCATAAACAGCTACAGCTTTGACTGCCAACGAACGTCATCTCCACCAACTACATCTCCACCGCGACAGCCATCTCCACCACCACCACCGCTCGCTCTTCGCCTAATCCAGCCTCGACGTGCAGTAAGCCTCGCCTCCTTCGTCCCAGCCATCACCACCACTGCATAAGCCGCTATTGGCGCGACAGCCATCATCTCCACCACCACCGCCGCTCTTCGCCTAATCCAGCCTCGACGTTTAGCAAGCCTCGCCGCCTTCGTCCCAGCCACCACCACCACTGCATTCACCGCTATTGGCCTAACCAAGAACCTATTGGGGTCATCTCCTCCACCACCGCCGCCTTCACCACCACCACCACCACCACCACCACCACCACCAACTATATCTGCATTCTGTCCCCGTTCTTGTGCCATTGTGTAGGACGGAAGAAAGAGAACGGAGGGCGTATACAAATAGCTTGAGCAAAATGGCTACGGAGAAATAGTATAGATGCAAACCGAACAGATATATGCGAGCGGATCGAGCTGGGCGAAACGAGCGAGCGGTGCGATTGCAGCGAATGGAGCGAGTCGGGCGAGTGTATACACGACTTTCAACCGTTCCTAGACTTCCAACCTGAACGCCCTCATGTGCGGAATAACACTTTGGGTTTTACTGAGTCGCGGTGTCGGGGCGTCGGTGACCCTCACACAC
>Ga0306864_1000693_pt1 | contig 15025 bp, 10 predicted proteins | sample AntRauTorckE5430_FD_190448 | JGI IMG/M metagenome (GOLD analysis project Ga0306864, IMG submission 190448) | Saline lake microbial communities from Rauer Islands, Antarctica - Metagenome Torckler E5 #430 (v2) (version 2) | ecosystem: Environmental > Aquatic > Non-marine Saline and Alkaline >...
AAACTTCCCAAGAGAAAGGTTGCTCTATTGATACAATTTCTAGGGACAAAGTATTGCGGTATGCAAATTAACGAAGGGAAGAGGACCATTCAGGCAGAGATTGAGTTGGCGCTATTCAAAGCTGGTCTGCTGGCAGCGTCTAACTTTGGATATCCCAACAAGTTTTCATGGTCCAATTCTGCACGGACGGACAAAGGAGTGCACTCCTGTGCGCAAGTCTGTTCCGTTAAGATCTTATTTCCCACGGATGATTTTGATAAAGTTCGTGAAATGATCAATGAGCAGCTGCCAGATGATATTAAAGTTGCAGATATGATTAAAGTTCCAAAGACATTCTGTGCGAGGACCCAGAGGAATAAAGTCCGTTATCAGTATATGCTGCCAAGTTTTGCATTGCAGAGCAGGGAGCAGCTCAAGGCTACTTTCGAAAGTGTCCTTGTTACAAGCACTGGGAGAAATGTAAAGGATCCGTTCACCATCGCAGAGACCAAGGCCTTACAGGAGAAATTTCGAGATTATCGGGCGACGCAGGAAAGTGTTGATAGATTGGCAGCTGCTCTCGGAACATATGCAGGGACGCATAAGTTCCATAATTACACGAGTCGGAAAACGTTTGATGAGGCAAATGCATCTCGTTATATCCTTTCGTTCACTGTTCAAGATCGGGTTGTAGACAAGTATGGTGTGGAGTGGATTCCAACGTTGGTGCTAGGACAGTCATTTCTCTTGCACCAGATTCGTAAAATGATGTCCATGGCGATGGATGCAGCTCGTGGCGTTTCGTCTGTTGATGTCATAAAAGATTCCTTTTCCGATGGGTACTTGAACGTAAATACTGCTCCGGCACAGGGATTGTTCCTCGAAATGAGTTACTTTGAAAACTTCAATCGGAGATCACACGCTGGAGATCCCCTCGATTGGCACACTGATCAAACCGCTCCTGCCACTTTGAGGTGGAAGAAGTTCAAGGAGGAGAAGGTGATGAGTCATATAATGGAGGAGGAAGAGTCTCAGGGCAATTTTGTTTCGTATTTATTTATGCAGGAAAATCATCTCAGGCATAATAAATATGAGCTCGTTGATACGAAGGTTTCAAGGCCTCGCGATAATACTGTTTGAGTAATTATATTTACGCAAATGCTGTCCGCACACCTTTCCACGTAGTATGTGTAGTTTACAATTATTCACGTGTATATTTACATCTTAAAAGTTACGATTAACAAACCTTATTTTGCAATCTTTGTGTCTTCACTTAGCCATCTTTTTAAGAATTGGAGTTTAAGAGGCCATACCCAATGCAATCTTGACAGCATTATTGCACCCATCATATATTCCATTCTTGTTATTCTCAATAATGCTGGTATTCATTTGTTCCAAAAGATCAGATCCATTGACAAACAAATCCATGTATTTATCACAATCATCAATTTCGCGAGCCTCCAGAGTCCCATCTCCCAATTCAGCCGCACGAAGAGCAGAGTACTGCTCGTGATCTCCAACACGACGAATCATCAACTTTGGAACAGGGTAGAATGCCAATTCCGACGGCTTGCATGCAAGAACGTCAGCGACTCTACTAAGGATGTCAGTCGTTGCAACGGCAGGGAAGTATTCACTGAAGGAGAAGAGAGTCACAGTGGAAGTGGGTTCATTGCCCGCCAAAAGATTATCGCGGAACTCATGCACTCCAGCCGTGGTAGTCACAGTATCATAATTTTCCCCAAATCCAATCTCACGCAAGACGCTTTCAAACGCAGCCTTCATATGAATGTGATCTCCTGCATTCAAGAACAATTGCACCTTCTTCTGCTTGATCAATGGCGCAAGAGATTTCACGTATTTACAGATGAAGTTGCGCTGAGCTCCAGCTCCTCCCACAGGAATCAAGATGCGACGGGGTTTGAATTCGGGAGACGTGGCACGGGCAATTCTTCTCGCACAGTCATCGGGGATGTTAAGGACGAGGTCACGGGGGATCCAATGCCCTGCGAGCTGAACGTTTTTGGGGGATACGCCCATCTTGAGAAAGTTCTGATAGTTCACAGGCCCCTGTACCAGGTTCAAGCATCCGGGCACGATAACGAACCATTGAGCATGATTATCAATTACGAGATTAATGACGTTAGTAAATCCAGCTGCAACTGCTGCAAGAGCAACGTAGCAATGAGTAGCGATGATGGGTGTATCAAGTGGTAAATCTTTGAATAAAGGACGAAGATGAACAGCAGTCAATCCACTGATGCGGAGAGCATCACTGTCTCCAGAAAGCATGGCTTTCCCCCATGCTCTTTCTACGATGCCTCCAATGTTGGATGTAATGCGGGACATCTTGGAATAAATAGCGTCAGCGTCTTTGATCAAATCAGCTTCGGGAGAATCAACATTGAGCAAATCATGAAAGTAGGTGGTGCGCCCTGTCGATTTCTTATTGGGAGACGATCCGCTATCCGCGTCAGCATGTACAGCCCACGAGCAAGCAGCGTAGGCGATGCGATGATGTCCGAATCCCATTCGAATGGTACCAATCACGAGAGGAGTGGGTGCAGCAGGATCAATCTTCAATGGTTTTGCATTGGCACTGGATTGAATCTTGGATCCCTTCCTTGACTCCGCACGTTCCGTTACCTGCAAACCAGGAACATGGGTGCTTTCTACACTGGCGAGTTTGACAGTTTCCTCACTGGGTTTTCTATCGCCAAATGATAATTTGCATAGGAACCAAACCTTGATGTACTTCGGAGCGTTCTTTGCGATGTCAACGAATCCATCAACGTCCAAAGGTGTGGATGGATTCTTGAGCCTATTGTGATAAGAGGACTTTGCATACGAAGTGAAGAGAACCTTGAGGATGAAGAGGCCAACAAGGACAATAAGAATGATGATTAGGACGTCGCCCCATGATTCATCAAAGATTAAACCCATGATTTGTTCGGTTCGATTCCAATGGAAATGAAAGTGGGATGGACTCTAGAGGGGGTCGCTCAGATAATGACAAGAGGGAATTGAAGAAGGGTTGGTGTTCTGATGACTGATGAACTGCTTACTGCTTATTTGCGTGCAGCAGACAGCAGAGCGTGATGCGTGAGAAGCGTGATGCCACTTTGGCGAGGGGGAGGATCGAGAGCGACTGCGCGCGCTTCCTTCGCGCAATAATAAGCAAACAAGACAACCCATAGAAAAATGTAAGACCTGGAAAAATAACTACCTGGTAACCAATCTTAAACCAATCTAAATCAGAGTCTCTGTTTGCGACGAGCCGCTGAAATAGGCTCGTAGCTTCCTCAATTTTCGTATTACTCCTGACAGTCATGGATTGAAATTTTGCCATCGCATGCGACATGCTTACTACGCATCTTCGGTTTTCTTTAGCGAGCTGAAAGAAAAAATAGAGTGATTGAGATCGAGGAGTAACAAAAGAAGAAGTGGAACATGAAGCATCAAACGACTATTTTATTGTTGTGATTATTTATTTGTGATGATGCTCTTTGTTATTTTCTCAGTTTTTTCGCAAACGTTATTTACATACGCGCAATGTCTCTATGGAGAGATGTGTGGTGTTGGTGTAAATTCAGAACCATCATAGTGTCCTTCTTGAACTCTAAATCCAACATGTTACAACCTCGCAAGATTTGTTGCTATCTGGTGTCCACTCGTCGAAGAAGCTATGCGCAACTTTCTTGTCGGGGGGATCGCTGCTCTGGGCAGACACTGAGTCATTTTCTGGCACATAATTACTATCACTGCGTTTTGGATTTAATGACTTTACAGACACTTTACCGCAATATGATTCGTCGTCGGTACCATCTTCACTACTACTACTAAGCGATTCATCGTCGCTATCGCCATGTATGCCATCACTTTCGCTTTTCTTTGTTTTTTTATTCGTAACTCGCTCATGTATATCTCTATTTCGTTTCAAAGAGGGTGAATCATAGGTAGCGTTTTTGCCATCGTTACCGTCGTTGCGTCTACTCTTCAGCGACGAAGACGATGGGCGTTTCCGTTGTTGACTCCTCGTCCTCGTCCTCGCACTTTTACTTTTCTCTTTGTCATTTTGATTCATACCACTTTCTTTATCTTCTTGGTCTTTCTTGTCATCATCGTCGTCATTATCACCACCATTTGCGGATGATGAAGCTCGAGTGGATCGTTTGCGCTTCGTGACTTCAGACGCTTCCATCTTCGAGCGAACAGATCCAATCTGTCCAATCCAGGTGAAGCCAACGCTGTTGAGCATTGCCTCTCGCTCAGGCAACAGCGTCCCGTTCTGTTGAAAATGGCGTTGATTCTTCACCCAGTTTGCAAGCTTCTGGTGTGTCGTTGTTATTATGTTCAAGTCTAGGTCGCAATGCCCGAACTGTTTTTTGTACTGCATCAGATTATCATATCCTTCTTGCCACCTGGCATCAAAATCTTTGCCCCATTCCACACCAATCCAACGTAATCGCTCAATACGCCTTAGATGCATTCTACCCTTCCTTGCGTCCGCCCTCTGTACGCACAACCAACTCCCAAGGCCGTTCAATCGATAACTTCGATGAACTTCGACATGTCCGTACGTTTGCTTGAACGTTTCTAGATGGCAAAACATGTTGTCCCATTCTCGCTGAGACAGACTGTTGCCAGCATCGGTAGAGTCTATTCTCCAAACAAATTCGATTTCGTTTAGCAGATCAATCCGGTCTTGCGGTAAATCGTTCTGCGCATATTGGGTCCTCTGCTTCCCAACCCATTGCCCAAGCGGTTTGTTTCTCTTCCAAAAACATGTCACCATGGTGTGTCCCATTTCTTTCTTGAACTCCAATAGCTCCGCATATTTGTCCATCCACTTGAGGTCGTGTTGCGGGTCGTTCCGTTGAGCTCTGTGTGTAGCCCACCGGAAATCAATAGAGTTCAGTCTGGTCTCACGGTGTGGGGGTAGCTTCCCCTTCCCCTGCTTGGTTCGCTGAGCTGCCACCCAACCCGCAAGGGAAGGATCACCATTCCACGCCGCAGGAACGTGACAATCCCCATATGTTGATTCGTAGACCTGTAACTTCGTAAAATTCTCCTGCCACTGACGCTCTTGCTTCTCCTCTTATTTCTCCCAGTCAAACCCGATGCTGTTAAGGCGGCGGCGTTGCTCGTCTGTTACGGTGGTAGCACCGCGACGAATGTTGCTCACGAACATCCCTAATACAGTATTCCCCTTGTACCGCAATGGTACATTGCAGTCCCCGTGTTTGTGCTTGTACTCAACCAAGGCTTGAAAACGCTCGTCCCATGTCCGCCTCTTTCGATGCAGCTTCTTCGGAAGAGCAGCAGCACTGACTACTGGTTCCGAAAGGCGCTTTTCTTTTTCCTCTTTGGTGAGCCTCGGCATCTTTTTGAGCAGGTTAAAAGAAGGGTCTTTCCAATAATTTAATCTTCACTTGACGTACTGAATGGTAGCGTCACCTTTCCTTGATCGTTTGTTGTCCCGGATCGTGTTTTTTTAAAGGATGCATAATTTCAAATTGTTGTTCTTTCGAATGTTTGAAAATAAAAAATAAATAGACAGGAGGAGGCAGGAGGCAGGCTTCTCCTCCTCGTCCAAAAAGTCTCGAACATTTTCATTTGAGTACATTTTCATACGATACAAATACTGGAAGTCACGCAAGTACTTCGTACTAAGTACTTCGTACTAAGTACTTTGTAACACAAAACACAATACTAAATACTGCTTTATGACATGTAGGACTTTGCACTTTTAGCTTTTGGTAAGATTAGATATTTACATTCGTGATGGGCAATGTGCCATCACCTGCCTATCACCTCATTTAACTTCATTTAAGCATACAATTATTACATCAATACTATCATTTTCATAAGTCACGTACTACTACTGTACCGCATACACACCTCAAACCACCGACCACCGTACACGGCACAAGCAACAGCACGTTACGACTTCAAGGAAGAATACAGTACTACCACAAGAACTGATACTACCATTATGGCACGTGAAACCTTTATCGATAACCCAACAGAAGAAGACAAGAATGAGGAGGAGGAAGAAGAAGAACACCACGTTTATTTAGATTATCATTATAAAGAAACTGCATTACACACTGCGTGTGTGACGAAACCATCATTGAAAGTCATCAATGGTCTCTTGGGTAAACTCAATAAGAACACAATCAACGCAACTAATAAGTTTGGACACACTGCATTACACACTGCGTGTCAGTGGGGAGCATCATGGGAAGTCATCAACTGTCTCTTGGGTAAACTCGATAAAATCAACGCAATTGATCGTTCTGGACGATCTGCATTACACACTGCGTGTGAGTATGGAGCATCATGGGAAGTCATTAATGGTCTCTTGGGTAAACTCGATAAGAAGGCAATCAACGCAATTGATAAGATGAATGGATCCACTGCATTACACACTGCGTTGTGGAAGAAAGCATCATTGGAAGTTATCAATGGTCTCTTGGATAATCTCGATAAGGAGGCCATCAACGCAATTCAGTTAGGGATACCATTAATGATAGGTCATAAGATGATTGGATCCACTGCGTTACACTATGCGTGTATGTTTGGAGCATCATTGGAAGTCGTCAATGGTCTCTTGGGTAAACTCAATGAGAAGGCCATCAACACAATTAATAAGAATGGAGACACTGCATTACACAATGTGTGTGATAATGAAGCATCATGGGAAGTCATCAACGCCATCATTACCCACAAAAAGGGAAAAATACTCCCATCCATCAAAAATGCCAACGGCAAACTACCATTCGATATCATCCTAGATGATAAAGAAAAAAGAAATGAGCATTTGAAGAAACTCCTCGAATTGCACAATCTCATGGAAGCCAATGACCCCACTGCTTCCTCGTATCCCAACGGGCTCTTGCAAAGCATATTAAATCTACCATCTGAAGATCGTGATGAGTTCGAGAAATTCATGAACCATTCCTACGTTAGGAAAACGATCAATGCAAAGGTCATACAACCGTTTTCACTCTCCATTTTGATTCTAGATGTGGCTGTTCAAGGTTTGGTAATGGCTGTCTTTTCATTTACCATCAACGGTGCAGTGAAAGAACTGCCCGCCACGTCCATGACAGGATTGATCCCATGCCTACTCTGGTTGCTCTTCCGTGAGCTTGTCCAGTATTTCTCTGCTACAGCGAAATCCTATTTTGGCGATGCAGCCAACTTTGTGGATCTCATTCAGATTGGACTCGTCATTCCTGTGCTTTTCAGAAGCACAGGCCTTGTTAGATTTATAGTAGAAAAGGGCACTATTAATGAAGGACTCTTGGTTGCGTGCATTGGAGTAGCATGGACTCGTCTCATCTTTGTGATCTCGAACTTGCACTACAGTCTGGCCCTCTTTGTGGCTGCACTCCTTCAGGTGAGCTCATCTTGTTACATTGAATTTACCATCCTCGCAATGATGTAATATATGTATTTTTCGTTAGAGACAGCTGTCTTTGCATTTACACGCATACACACTACGTACTAGTGATGCTCATAATCCGTCTCTCTTTGCTCAAACAAACATAATATACTAGGTGATCAAAGTACTGATCCCGTTCATGCTCGTCGTTTCCATGATTTGTGCAGCAGTTGCACACATCTTTCACGCTCTGTACCCAGTAATTGACGGGTCTCCGTGTTACACTAGTAATCTCGAGGATCAAGATTGCGAGTGGACGAGCAGTCTCACAAAATCTTATTTTCATACCTTTGCAATGACTCTTACAGGTGATTGGGAATTTTTGACGAGCAACCTTGGTCCCTTATCCTATATTGCCATGATTTTTGCCTTCACTATGGGTATCATCCTCATGAATATGGTGATTGCTTTGATTAGCAATAAGTATACAGAAGTTGAAGCCAAAAGTGAAATTGCGTTTTGGGAGAGCCGTCTTCACTACATTGTTGAGGTGGAGAGCATGAAGAGCATTGCTTCTATGAGTGGTCAAATGTGTCATTTTTATTGTGGGAAGGATGAGGAGAACAACAAGGTGAAAGAGACTTCCGTTCGACCTGCTCGTATGTCAATGGATGAGTACAATGAGAAGAACTTTCTTGAATGGGAAAAGATGGGACAAAAGCACAAAGAGTTTCTAAATTGGAACTATCATGGTCATCCTTGGCTTAATCATAGTGATCGCCCAACTTTCTTAAAGCGCATGTCTTGCTTCTTGGAGATGGCCAAATGGAGCGAGATATTTAGTATCTCCAAAGGTTTCCGTTTCTGTTTCTTGGGCATCAAAGATAAGAATAAGAGAGATGTCGGGTGGTACAAACATGCCGTGGCATGGGTAGTATTATTTGGAATTGTATTCGTACTTTGCCTATATGCAGTCATTATGACTCCTCTGGGTTTATTGACTGGAGGATACTTTTGGGCAAGGGAGGTGAAAGAATATATTTTCTGGGGTGATATGCACGAATTGAAATTAAGCGGCGATTCTAAAATTCTGAAAGCGGAAATTGACGAGTTGAAGGAACAGATCAAAGAACAGAACAAAGAGTTGAAGGAACAGAACAAAGAGTTGAAGGAACAGATCACAGAGCAGATGAAACAGATAATAGACGCAGTGGCAGGTAAATAAAAAGTCCAGACGCAGTGGCAGGTAAAAAGTCCTAAGTACATAGAGTTCCTTCGACAGGGAAGCTGCGACTGCGATTTGTTGATTCTCAATCCGTCTGGTAGTTTTGTGCATCTATCGAACTACTTAGTCTTACATCAATAAGCAACAATCTAATCAAATACACAAATCAATATATCAGACCCTGTATTACGATACTTCGTCCCTTTCATTCTTCTGAGTTAACTAATTTGGCCGTATTTTCATTTAGCGAGTCGCGAGTCGTCGTCGCTCGTCGCGACTTGTTCTCTCAGTTGTTTCGCAAACGTTCGCGCAATGTCTCTAAATACTACGACGACGACGACGACGACTCCTCCTCTTCCTCCTCCTCCTCGTGGTGATGGTAGGGTTATGATTTTTTTGTGTGGTGTTGGTGTAAATCCAAGCGAGTGCTACATGCAACCACACGAATTCGTCAGACCTCAGACCATTCACCTTTCACCATTTCCTTCAGCTCCATACTGCATAAACCACAGTTCGTCACTAGCTAGCTGCATGCTCATAATGCTCCTTTCCCAACTTCCAACCTCCATCCGTTAGCATGCCTCGTTTCACGCACTTAGTTTTCATACAAGCAATCTTACTGAGAAAAAATACCTCTCTTGGATTTGTATCTCGTCAAAATTTTCAGCAAAGAACATTTTTTGCATCATCAAAGTTGTACCAAAGTGCAAGCACTGAAGTAGACATCTTGCACACAGTAAACGGTATCATTTGCAGAGAAGTCAATATTGACATTAAGAAAGTAGGAGGAATCAAAATTCTAGAAGCTACAGCTGAATCACAAGATGAACTGGTTGAAATTGCTTGTGCGACAGAGGAGGAAATTGCACAATTCCAAAATGAGCCATTGATAAAAAGTGGTGATCCGTATGGAGCAGTGTTATGGCCGGCAGCATCTGCTGTTTCTGATTATTTGACAACAATTGTATCAGAAGAATTTCCATCAAGGTCTCTGAAAGGTTTGACAATTCTTGAGCTTGGTACAGGGACTGGGCTTTGTGCACTTTCAGCTGCATTGGGAGGGGCTACGAGAGTGATAGCCACTGATTATGAGGAGATTCCTCTTCGTCTTTTGGAATATGCAGTAGAGCACGTGAACTGCGACGATGGGAATGGTGAAATCGATCGAGATGCGAGACGATTGAGATTGGCATCCATTGAAACGGGGATATTTGATATCTGTAAGCATGATGTTCCTTTACCCAAGGCTGATATTGTGATCGCAGCTGATATCATGTATGAGCCAATGACCGGAATAGCGACTGCGATTCGAGCAGTTGAAGCTCTCAACGCAGGGAGTAGGGTTATTATTGGATGCAGTCCGGGGAGACCTGGAAGACCATACTTTACTGACAAATTGAAACAGTTGCTCCCTAATGTTAACACTGAATTTCGAGAAGTTGAAGGTAGAACATGCAGCGGTCCACGAAACGAGCTCATTTGTGGAGAGAATAGCCACTCCGTCTCAGCGGAGCCCAAACCATTAAATGTGGCCCTTATAGACTTAAAACCAGAGCAGTCTCTATTTTAAAGGTTCTTTGAAAGCATTAATGTTACTTTTTAAGATATTTAGAATACAAAGTCTCAAACTCGTTTGTTCAGAGACAAAAAAAACAGATTTATAAATTGGCCAAAATTGTCATTGGCCTTTACACAAGCTGGCGTTTAGCCATGGTATCCTCGTCAGGTTTTGCAACACGACTAGCACCTTCACGACGAGAACGGGAGCGCGAACGGGAGCGCGAACGACCAGATTTACTACTTGACGACCTCTCTTCCCCGCTTGTGCTGCTCTTTCTGCGACTTGAACTCCTTGATCGATGCTCTCCTTCTTTGCTTCGTCTCTTAGAACTGCTACGATGCTTTGAGCTACTCTTCCCGCTGCTTCCTTCTTCGCGTCGTTTACTAGAGCTTCGTTCCTCGTGTCTTTTGCTTGAGCTTCCTACCTCACGAGCTTTACTAGAGCTTCTTCCCTCACGAGCTTTACTAGAGCTTCTTCCCTCCCGAACTTTACTGGAGCTTCTTGACTCCTGACCCTTACTAGAACTGCTCTCCTCACGACCCTTGCTATGACTCCTTCCATCACGACTTTTACTAGAACTTCTTCCCTCACGAACCTTACTAGAGCTGCGGTGCTTAGAAGATGAGCTCTCGCCAGGACGGCGACTGCGACTCTTGCTACGAGACTTGGACTGCGATCTGGAAGAATGCGGTTTTGGTGGCCTTCCACCTCCTAGCATATCCTCCTCTAGATCTCTGTTCTTTGTACGTCTCTTCTTTTTCTTAGACTTTTTCTTTTTGCCACCTCCTCCTCCTCTGTTGCCATTGCGAATATCACGAACAAGGAATGAAACATAAGATTCACCTCTTCTCCTCTTTTTTCTTGCACGGGCAAGGAAGATAGACAAAGATAGAGTCACAGCCATGAAAGAGAGAAGATACACAGAAACCTGGCCAACAGGACCAAGTGAGTTCCATGCAACTGCACTAGCATTTCGAGGGTGGCTTCTCATAAAACATTTATCAAGATGACTATTACGCGAATCTTTACATCCATTCGTGTAAGTTGGCGCAGGAGAGATGGTAGGAGCGAGCGTAGCTCCATTGTACTCCACCCACGATCCACCAAGGTCGGGCTTGAACACTTGATAAAGGTCATATCGGTTCAAAAAAAGACCGAGACACCCACCGTTCTTACAAAAATTGTTTGTTCCAACTGCTACTCCAGAGGGGTAAAGAGAACGCCAATAATCAACATAGTCGTTTCCTTTTGAAAAAAAAGCAGCTGCGTGATCTTCCGACTGGAAGGCTACAGCATAAGCAATAGTCATTTGAGGGCAGAAACCTCCAGCATTTGTATTGTCAGGCCCACAACCATAAGACGCACGGTCTCCACTAGCGTGCATAGCACAATTAGTGTAAAGATCTGCTTTATTCGAAGGGGTGTTGTAGTTCCAGGAAAGACCCAACATTTTGCAAAGGTTATCATACAAGTATCCAAGCGCTGAATTTGCATCAGCTTCAAACTGAAGTTTCACGGCTCCATCTTCGTCTTGAAAAAGGAACGCAGGCTTAATATAAAGAGTACCGAAATTCAGATTCTTTAGAACCTTGATAATGCTAGATAATGCCATTCCACCCTGTTGATATATAGAAAAAAGTTAGTTGTTTGAACGCAATACACAGTTAAAGGCAATGAGGGAAGTACAAAATTGGCTTACCATATTTGGGTTGGTGGTTCCAGTGTAAAACACAGGAATGTGCGCGGTATCCTTGTCTACAATAGATCCAGGACCATTGTTCAGCTCTTCTCCGACAAGCCATCCGTGATTTGTTCCGAACGATTTCATATAAGTAAAGTTACGATCCACCAAAGAATCAAAATCAAATTGATTTTGGAAGGTAGACGTGGTTTGAAGCTTAGATCCAGACTTCCTAGATAAGGGAATTCCCAAAAAAGTTTCTCCTTCCTGATCACAATTGGGGGGAAGATCCCAACCATCAGTCATGTCGTGCATAGCCATGCCAGCATTCCATGCATAAGGGTTGTGCTCATAGTATGAACTATCCCCTGATCCAGATGAGTAGTCGAAGCTAATACTCGTAGTCTTTGAGTAATATGCAGAGACATCACTCTGAGTCAATGTTGAATAGTAAGATTCCGAACTGTATAAATCACGGTTTGCAGGGAAAGCCTTTGTGATGTTTGCGCGATCGAAGAAGAAGTAAAGATTTCCATATCCAACATACTTGCGATTTTTCGATGCATTTTCAGGAGGAAAATTTGCCTTTCCGCTGGATCCAATGACAACTCCATTGGGATACATGCTTTGCCAGACTGCAACTTCCAAGTTTGCTGAGTAAAAGTATTGCTCTTCGTGGTAAGAACTCTTAAACTTTAAACCACGGGACATGGAAACGTGAGGATCAGTATCATGATCATCCATACAAGGTCCTCCATTCACTGCATCCATCGCATTGAAAATATTGTCAAGAAACTGTTCGTAGAGGGAGTAATTATCATTATCCTCAAATTCCTCAACAACGGAAACAACAAGCGTCACATCTCCAGAAGGAACTTCACTGTCGTCATCACCGGAACCTCCATTTCCTCCACCCTTCACATACTCCGGGAATACACCTAATGGTGCAAAACTAATGGACGACATAGCTGAATACACCTGATCAATAGTAGTTCCTCTGTACATTAAAGCCATGAAAAAATTAGTTGGTGCATGAAGGAATCAAGCCTTACCTTCATATTAGGATATGCAAGCACTAACTAACTTACCCATAATCGGCATCTAAGGCACCAATACGAATTAGCTCAGTATGGCTAGAGTCTATGTATGGCATCTTTCCTGAGTAATCGAAACTTTTGTATCCACCACCAACAAGCCATCCATCTTCATCTAAACTCATGGCATAATCATAAGTTCGATCAATAATGTTCTCCATAGGAAATTGATCACACAACTGATACGAGTAAGGATTTCCACTCGCAGTGTTTACAGAGAATGAAATTCCGATAAAAGATAAACCCTCCATGCCACAATCGCTATCTGAACTATCATTCGAGGGCTCTGCTCCAGTTGCACAATTTTGACCATACTTGTAACAGAGGCTATCGGCTGAATAAGATTGCCAGTTGTAACAGCATCCTGTCAACTGGGAACTAAGCTCGCGCTCGAATTCCCCCAAAGGCATATCTGTAAACTGATTACCTGTGCTTTCATTTTCATCGCGTAATTGATTCGATTCCTCTGCGTTCCAACGTTGCTGTCCACGATATTTTGGTCCTTCAATGGGATTATCATCAATTTGTCGACTAGGAATAGTGTTGGTATTGTAAACTCGGGAATTCATCAGTAGAGAAGCTTTGGAACGATCTTTGCGTGCTTTGACGATACGACCGCGATCAGCAAGTTTCGCCTCGATGAGGGTCGGTGCGTTGGACAAAGTGAGCGCGATCATCAGCGTGAAGAAACGCACGCATAATGTGTTGGACTTAATTTTGCCCTTCATGGTTATTTCTAATATATGTTGTTTTCTGATGTAGGTAAGCTTTGAATGTAGGTCTGGGCAGTACAATCTGATACGATAGAGTAAGTAGGTTCTTTATAGAGTTTGGTTTTGATCTTCACGTTAGTTATCTCTCCTGGTTCAGTGAGTGAGATGAAATGCATATGTTAGTATGCAGGTCGTGTGGACTCCACCAGCTATTCAGCTTTTGACCGTTGATTTTTTGGATCACTTCAAACCTCTGAAGATTAGGCGATCTTGGTCTATTTTACTAGAATGTTTGTGGAAATGACTTTTTCCAGCGAATCACTTTACACGAAATGTTTTTTACTATGAAAGCGTTGAGGAAAAGGCCAATAAATACACCGCGAGTTTCGTCCAGTGGTGGTTTCGTCTTTCTATTTTCTACCATAGCACCTCATACTACCTCATAGCACGTCCGACAGTTTTTGGATGTGCTCTCTCTAGAGCTTTCGCCAACACGAAAACACTATTGTGTACACATACGATAGAAAACAGACTGTTTTCCTTCGTTATTCGCGAATAACGTTTTTGTTGAAAGAACCAAATCAAACTGGCCTGAATTTCAGAGCGAATTTCAACCTCCACTTCCCATCCTTACAAACTCTATTTCGAGATCTATCCCCCCCTGTGGGTTGACCTTCCACCGATACATGAAAGACGGTTATTCGAGGCTGAAATTCGACTGTTATTCGCTCCAAAATCTCTTGACAGAACGGGCCTACATAATAATCTGATAATCTCATCTAAGGGCGGTTATTAGCAAACATATATCCTGCGGGATGGCGGGATGAAAATCCTGTCATCCCGCCGAATCATTATTTGCAAAAAAGGCTCTCGCGGGATCTAAAATTCCCTTACCCCCCTCCGGGGGAGCCATCTCTCACTGAAGTCATCATGAAAAAAGTTCACCCAACGCCAACGCTTGAAAATTTGATGCTATTGCCATTGCCATTGCCATTGCCATTTGCCATATGCCATTGCCATATACCATTGCCATTGCCATTACCATTGCCATTACCATTACCATTACCATTACCATTACCATTGCTATTGCTATTGCTCTTGCTATTGCTCTTGCTCTTGCTATTGTTATTGCTCTTGCTATTGCTATTGCTATTGCTATTGCTAGTGCTATTGCTATTGTTATTGTTATTGTTATTGCTATTGCTATTGCTATTGCTATTGCTATTGCCATTGCTATTGCCATTGCCATTACAATTGCTATTGCTATTGCTATTGTTATTGCTATTGTTATTGCTATTGCTATTGTTATTGCTATTGTTATTGCTATTGTTGTGTTGATGTTGATGTTGATGTTGTGTTGATGTTGTTGTTATTTTTATTGG
>Ga0306864_1000694_pt1 | contig 15024 bp, 10 predicted proteins | sample AntRauTorckE5430_FD_190448 | JGI IMG/M metagenome (GOLD analysis project Ga0306864, IMG submission 190448) | Saline lake microbial communities from Rauer Islands, Antarctica - Metagenome Torckler E5 #430 (v2) (version 2) | ecosystem: Environmental > Aquatic > Non-marine Saline and Alkaline >...
ACTTAACGTTTTGGCTATATTATCTTTAAATTAGCTAGCCAATACTTAACGATAAAAACATAGTGACAGTACTTAATTCGACTTAAAGCTCCACAAGCATGAAGCAAGTCCCATCTACGGGAGCAAATAATGACAAATTGCAAAAACTACACAACCCAGTCCATTCATAGTCCATGTTTCATGCAGTAGTAGTATGGTAGTTGGAAGTAGGAGTAGCCATAGTTAGAGTGATACAGCAGTATTATAGATCATCGCCACGTAGCTCACACGTGATTCGCCAACTATAATGCAAATAATTCGCAAGCTACCATTCAACAATATACGGAGCAGCAACAAGACCATCTCCAATCTCGTTTCCAAAAGAATGTTATCATCTAACATTAGTACTCCAATTATTGAACTCAGAGAATACAATCTCTCCCCACAACACGTGGGTTCTTACAACAAAGCAACCACTAATGCATCCTTGACACGCAAAGAGCTCTTGCCCCTCCGTCTTTTCTCTCTCCCAGAGACAGGAGGTATGCTCAACGTCGCAACTCACATGTATTACTTTCAAGGAGGATTCCAGGAACGCAATGAGAGGAGAAAGGCTATGGACACGAATTCTGATTGGAAGGCCTACCTTCAATCGGTCAAGCCATTCATGGTCGATCAAAAGAGTACCATCTTCGTAGAAGCGCCCCTTGTCAGTGAGATTGAGGGCGTTTGTGGGTTGAAACCTGGTAATATAGAGCAATTGTATGATCAGCATTCTGATGATGCGTCCTCTTCTGAATCCATTCTTGAATTGAGAAGATACCAACTAAAACTTGGATATGACACAGTTCCCAAATTCCTCGCATTGTACGGGGCGGGTCTTCCTTCCAAATTAAATGCACCTGGGACGGATCCATCCACTTCGCTGGTCACACTCTTGTATTCCGAAGTTGGACAGTTGAATGAAGTGATTGAGGTGTGGAGGCATGGATCTACTAGTGCTATGGAACAATCAAGGGTTGCAGCGAGGGGCGCGACGGAGTGGAAAAAGTCAATCGCAGAGATTGCTTCCTTGGCAAATGTCTTTACGAGCACCATTCATAAGCCACTTCCATTTTCTCCTTTAAAGTAAAAAGTTGATTAGAATAGATGGAAGTATTTTAAAGTGAGCTGCGTGAGATGAATGAAGTGATTGCAAGGGTGTTGGTAATTGAAATTTTTGCGTTACCATATATATGTTGTAGTATCTTCACGATTTGTGTTTGCGTTACCATATCTTCTGTAGTAGTATCTATCTTGACGATCTACGCTTAGGCTGTGCTACATGCCCTCCTCCACTGAATTAAAAATTCGTTCACTCTCCACTCGAACTATCAGAACTGCAAACGTAACACTATGTTGCCACTGATGATGCTGCGAATTAATCCAGTTACCATTGATGCAATTGTTGACATCATCTGTTTTTTTAAGCTGTCTTTACAATAATTGGGATATACTCTGGACGCTAAAGTGAGATATGCAGCTAGCTATTTAGACATCGTTTTAAGAACAACGGGGAAATTTTCGTAATAAAGATTTATATAGAGCTTACAAGCCTGACGTTGTTTTCAAAGACGTAGAGGGGTGCAGTTGTTTGTTCATGTCATATATCGTGTAATTTATAAATCGTTTTGATCACTCTGAATTGATTGTTAGGTTTCAGTGTCATTCCTTGCTTCAAGCCGCACTAGGTCCACCAGCAGCAAGTTCAAGCTGTTTGCGTACCATATAAATATTAACATTGGATTTATTCTTGGCGATGGAAGTGGTGTCTATACTCATTTGACGGCTGCGGATCATGGGTGTAATTTCACGGTCGATGAGGAGATCAATAAACTTGTGAAAGTAATGTTGGATCTTTTCTCTGTGCTCTTGAGCAGAAATGTTTCGAGGCTGATTGTTCTCTTCATCAGATATCCTCCTGAATGAAAACTCAGAATAAGAATTACTGCGCTTCATTATTTTTGGAGCTAGAGACTGAAAACTTGTAGACCCGTTTAAGTCCAATGAGTCATTAGCAGCTTTTTCTGGGGCGTTACCGCACGAAGATTGATGAGATGAGGGAGGGATCAAATTGCCTAGGTCAAACTTTACTACACGATTTTTCACAAGTTGTAGATCTTCGAGCTCCGATTCCATGTTGATTCCAGGCTCTGGTGAGGTAGTTCTCAAACCAGGAGAAGCAGAGGGCGACCAAGTTGAGTCATCCTCAATGTTATTCTTGGAAGCGCTGGGAGGCACGTGCCAAAAGCCTATTGGAGACGACGTTGATTCCTCATTTGACAGCGATGAATTTGAATCATCACTGCATGATACTGAATGTTCAGAATCTTCGCGAGCATAGGAGATTGAACGTTGTCTTCTTGTTATACTTCGTTCAGGCGTCGGAGGTTCAAGAGTGGTGGCAATAAAAGATGCTGCCCACTCTTCACATTCCTCTTCCCCTGTAGATCCTTGATCCGTACCGGTACTGCTATCCGATGCCGATGAATGTGCCATTGGCGTGGGCAGAATATCTGAGGTATCAATTAATAAGGAGGTAAAATTTACGCTGGACTGTGACTTGAGCATATGTGGGAATGTGCTACCAGTGCTCTTTCTCGAACGGCGAGACCTATATTCAGGAGAAAGCTGATGTTCCAGTGCCTTGGATGCAGCAATATGGTGCCAGCGTCCATTGTCAATGGCAGATTTTGAAATATCATCTGCCATGGACATGAGCGTCTCAAGCTTGGAGGGGAGTTCACCAGCATCGTCATTTCGGCAACAAAGGATGGCAACGTCATACAATGTCATGCCACTCCTAATACCAGCTTGAAGTAATTTGGAAGAAGCACGGAAGTAATCCAATGCTCTCTCTGGTATGTTTAGACGTTCCTTGAGCATTGCAACTTCTTCCTCCACATTCAAATTTAGAATATAATCTCTTGTCTTTTGACTGACGGGTTGCTTCAACTGAGGCCAATCTAACCAGCACCAGTCAAACCAACAGACATCTGCCACAGACCTTAGACAATATCCATGGTCTATCGGAATGAGCTCAAAGAAATCTGGGTTCTCAGGATCCCTCCTACAAATCAGATTTGCAGTATTCCTGTCAGCATTCATGATCCTTATGTCCAATACAGCAATTTTGTGCACCTCGTCGATAGTAATCTTGGAAGGACTCAAATCATCCATGCAGCACTCTCCACTGATATATTCCTGAAAAGACCCAACCTTCTCAATCAACTGCGGTGTGTGTAGATGCAACGCGGAAGAACCTTGCTGCAACAAACTGTGCGTACCCACCGCTGCACCGCCCTGGTTCAAATTCAACATCGAACCGTTTTGATGAAAAGCGGGATGTCTTGCTTCTGCCAATGTCGTCAGCGGTACATCCGAATACCCATCATGATCCAATAAGTGCGCAGCCACCTCTCTCAAACATGCTTCACCAGGTTGAATCCCTTCTCGCATGGACATGGAGGCAGAAGATGATCCATCCTGAATACGGACGTGCCCCCTTGGATTATTTTCTGCATAGGGTTCTTCATCCGCAGGTTTGAAGACCCCCACGCGGACTTTCCTCGCATCGTGCAAGAAGTAAGTTCCTCCAGATCCATCGAGGACAAGGCTGGGTTTAAGCCCCATGGACATGCCCCTCCTTGCCTGCTGTATCATCCTCCGCAGCTCCTTGGAAGTATGCGGAAGAAGAGATTTCGAAACACAGATGTCATTCGCCTTCGCCTTGAGAGTGGATATACTTGAAGTAATGCTCGAAGAATCATTCATATGATCTCGGTCCTTGATTTCCAAAAAGAGAGTTTCGCCGTTTTTATAAATACCTGCATCTTGCAAGGTCCAGTGATTGGGTAGATGAGACTTTGATGTCATGAGCGGTCCAAAGTATAATCGTTGACAAGATGGTGGTACATGGAGCAGTTTTTTTATATGGTCCTTGACATCTTTGATAGAGGACCATGATTTGAGCTTCAGAGGACGTTTTCGTGAATGTGTATCATCAACGTCTTTTATGTACAGTTTGAGGTCCACGTCACAGTCTGCTAATGAAAGCAAGTCTCTCGTCATCTTGATATTATGTGTGTCTTTGTTGGTGGTATTGGTGTTGGTTTTGGTATTGGTGTTATTCTGTATGATTGCTTAAAAAAAGATAATCAAGCGAAAACGGACAGATTTCGGTTCATTGATTGCACAACGCAAATGGCTGTCTAGCTGTGTTTGGGTACAACACGTAAAAGGCTAGAGAGATTTTGCTATTGATGATGATATAATGTGATGTTGGTTCAATGACTGTGCGATCTGTGCACTGTGCAATAGCTGCTCTCGTGGGAATCAATGAGTGGTCTGGAAAAAGATCCGTTTCTTGAATAGTTCCCCGCGATCCGTTTTCTCGATAACCTTGGAAGAAAGGATTGTCTGATCTTGCAGCGCAGTAACTCTACTGAGAATGACTTGATCAACGCAAATCTATTTTCTCAATGACCGCTTAGGAAACAAATGGTGAAAATATCTTTATTTTCTTTCTTTCACAGAAGGAACAGCAAAGTAGATGATTCTTTTGATGCAAAGATATCGATCTTGTCTAGTATCAACACAGTTTGAAGGATCCTGCCGCAATTCTATTGTTGATTTGCTTGGAGTACACGTGTTTCTTCCGATCAGATTTATATTCTCATGCACAAACTCCTCAGCGAAAATCGAAGAAGAATTCCACGACACCTGCACCAAGCCAGCCAGCCACCAGCACATCAAAGGTCTGATGGCAAATATCACCGGCAGATCTAGCTAGAACTTTCTCAAAGCAGAAGGCTGAGAAGGGTGGGTGTCAACCAAAAGAGCCTTGTCGCTTGCACTCTGAGATGCTGACTGGATGCTTGGAGTAATTGGCCTAAATATCTTGGCCTTGAATGCGCTCTTCTTTTGACCGTTGACCGTTGATCTAAAATTTGAATCTTTGTAACCGCCGTTGGATTTGGTAACCGTGTTGGTTTTATTTGTCCTTGTTCTGGTTCATGTTGAAGCCACGCGACAGACATGAAGAAGGAGGATGTTTCCAACTTCCAACAAAGATTCTAAACGTGACAAAAACATATCTAGACTTCATCAAATTTTCTTGACTGCCTTCACATTAATTAGTGCGTATGCATCAGGCATCAGCTGTCATCACCATTCTCATTCATTGAATCCCATTCAGAATTGATCCATTCACCATTCTTCTCCACTACAACTTATAATTTATAATGAATGAATAGCTAAGCACTCAATCGCAAGAATAATCATAACAACAAGAGCAATCGCAATCACAATTACAATCATGGATCAATTCATCACTACAATAATCTCTACAATCTCCTCGGTCGAAACGATGATTTTGGCCCAAATACCCCACACAGAATTATTATCGCAAACCTTTTTGAACTGCCTTCCATTCCTACCCCTCATTGCAATATTATGGCCCTTTTGCCTGACACTCATGGTCACGCTCATGTCCACCTCTACATGGATATTCTGGCTCTTCACCTCCCTCTTCTTTGGTTTCATACAGTTATTATATGCATCCTATCAATTCCTCATGATCGCATGGGATATTGGAATGCTGACTCTGCTCAAAACATTTGCACTCATGAGATCCTACATTAGATATTACACCATCAAATCTGGGTTCAGCGAAAAGCAACATGATCCCAATCATAAATACAACAAGAGGGGGAGGAGGAGGGAATGGAGGGAAAAAATCAATGGGGCCACGAACTACAAGGAATTCCTCAATATCGCAATTCAATCGCCTGTTCCAGTATATTATGCCAAGAATGGTGACAATACAATTCCTGATCTGAAGAAAGAAGAGAATGGATCCATGATGAGAGGATTGAGCAATGATCCTTCTTCGAGTTCCATGTCCAAGGATCGCATGAAACGCGCCAAGAGCTGTCTTCAACTCCAGCATCAAACTATTTCTGTCCCGCAGGCAGCTTCTCTGACACGAAGAATACCATCGATAGTTAATCTACCGCAATTGGAGAAGGAAAGGGCGATGGAGGATGCTTATCTTGAGAAAGAATTAGGGAATCTAGGTTTCATGATTGTCAATACGACGACTCGGTTGAGAGAGGCGAGGGTGCAGGCTACCAATGCCAGAGATAAGAGATTGCATAAAGTTCATGGTCCTGCTAGTGGTACTGTGCATGGTAGTGCTATGAAAAAGATCATCAGTGATCACACATTGGAATTGGAGACTGAAGCAGATTTGGAGCACAATGGCAAGGAATCTGGTATTACCAATAGTCCCAGATCAACATCTTCTTCCGCGTCAGATGAGTACGATACATCTGCTTCAGCACTAAAATTCCTGCTGTCAGGTGTTATTAAAAGGAATCACTTGAGTGTCAATGATTTATTGATTCAGGATGCAAAATCTGTTATGGAATGCGGCATGCATAAAATATCCGAAAAGGCGAGGAGAGTTATTCTTGGATATCACGAGGAGGTTGAGAGATGCTTAGAGTGGATTTCTGAATCCAAACCCATCGGTTACAAGAGTGAAAAGGTGGACTCTACTGGTGGCAGTTTGAATAATGATGCTGATAGTAAAGTTGGATCGAGATCGGCTTCACCGGCACGAAGTGAAGACTATCAATCAGCTGATTTGGAACTGGCTGATAGAATGAAGCTCATTAGGAATTTGAAACAGAACATGGGTCGAACGGCGCTGATGCTCTCTGGGGGCGGAGCGCAAGCCATGTATCACCTTGGCACCATCAAGGCTTTGTGCGAATCAAACATGTATGATGACATTGAAGTGATCAGCGGGACATCTGGTGGAAGTATCACTGCAGCCATGTGTGCAATCGCAGAAAAAGATGAGCTGCTGAAAGATATTTGCATCTCAACTGTGAGCACCGACTTTGGTCACACAGGACAGCAACAACGCGAGAATATTAGGTGGTTTCCGAGAGTTATTGATATGGGAGCTTACTGGTTGAAACATAAGCTTCTCGTAGATTCCAAGGAGTTCAAACGCTGCTGCGAATTTTATTTTGGAGATACCACATTTGAGGAAGCATTTAAAAAAACTGGAAAGCATGTGTGTATTACCGTGTCTGCTAGCCGTGCGGAGAGTGGAGGAGCACAACGGCTTTTGCTGAACCACATATCAACGCCTCATGTAACCTTGGCGAGTGCTGTTGCTGCCTCCTGTGCGCTGCCGGGAGTAATGTCCCCAGCGAAGCTTAGAACAAAGAATAGTGAAGGGCAGCAAGAATTATTCGAAGTTGATGGAGTAGAATGGATTGATGGAAGTGTTCAAGCTGATTTACCTTTTAAACGGATCTCGACACTTTTCAATGTTAGCTCCTACATTGTCTGCCAGACTAATTTCCACGTCCTTCCATTTCTCCACAAAGCGCACCATCCTAATATGAACACCTTATACTGGAAATTATTCCAAACGTGTGAGTGGGACATTAGGAGTCGCGCACTAAATCTAAGCAGGTTAGGTCTCTTTCCAAAGATATTCGGGCAAGATATTTCAAAGGTCTTTAAACAAAAATATCATGGAGACTTGACCTTGGTCCCACGATTTACTACGCTTCAAGTCTTTGGGTTGAAGTCGCTTGTAAATCCAGACGAAGAAGATATGAAGGTTTATTTGCAAAACGGCCAGTCTGCAGCTTGGCCATATTTAGGTGTGATCAAAGAGATGCTTCGATTAGAGAGAGCCATTGATAAGTGCATGAATAGGTTGATTGAACAAAGGCATCAACTTTCTCCTGATGATGACGATGATTGGGACGATATTGATAGCATAACTTCTACTACTCCATCAAATCGTTCTCGCGTCCTTGGTTCTCGGAGGCAGACTGAGTTGTTGAAGATCAAAGTTCTTCAGCTAGAATTAGAGAATGCAGAACTTCGAAAAGAACTCGAAGAAACCAATAATTTGGGATCTACTAGTAAGTTGAAGTCTCTAATATCACCCAGTAAACGCGGAAAGGGTAACGATACGGAGGAGACAGAAGAGAGGAAGCCAACTTCATTTTGGAAAAAATGAAATAATAGATTGATGTTGAACTTTCCTTCAACCTACTAGATGCAAATAGATAGACTTTCATAATTACTATAAACTCCTTGAATTGATTGTTAGAGACATCAAGATTACGCGAGTAGTCAAGAAGTAGTCAGTATTCTTACTGAATTCGTGGAGACGGATTCTTCAGTCTAGTTTTTGTGCGATATCTAATGATTAATTAATTTGAATTCAACACTGTTCGGGTATCATAGAAACAGCGTACAGCATATTGTCACTTTATTCTGCTAGCTGCTAGCTGGATTCCAGCAGTCTCAAGAGCTTTCGCCTTCCTTCGCTATCTTGAAACACTGCAACAACTAGTTTTGAAAGTTCGGCCCCGGTCACGCTCTGGAAATCACCCTCTGATAGAGCCATGTTGATATCAGCAAGACACATGTTCATGAACTTTCCAACAGCTGCAAACTTGTGAAATAATGCACAAAACTTTTCAGCAATTTTTGACCCTTCAATAGTATTGGATGGCGACCCAAAAACGTCGGCCACGCCACGAAGGCCATTCTGAAATAACGCATTCAAGAAATGACATGCGGGCACGCTGATATCCTTTGTTCCCAAAACCTTGTCAAGGAAAATCTTGAAGAGAGAATCCGCAATGCTGCCCATTGTGATACAGTACACATCATGGGATAACATAGATTTCCAAGCTTGTGATAAATGACGAAGATGGTACAGACCTGCCGTCAGAGCTGTCTCTGCATCTGTCCATTCAACGACTCCCTCGTTGGAGCCAAGCGCATCACGTAGATATTCTAGACGAGGCATCAAAATCTCAGATATTTGACGTTTCTGGTGCCTGATCATATCGTTCATTGTTCTCTCTGCCAATTCCCTGAATATAGGCACAAGGTCTAGGAATGTGCACATCTTTCTCATTGGTGACTCAGATGCAAATCGGTCACGATATTCCAAGCCCAAAGTGAGCAATTTGTGTGCAAAGAAGACGCAATCATTATGGAAAATGGCCGCTGTTCGTGGGATACTTGCAATCTCGCTCCCATGCACAGCAGGAATTGTTGCACGATACAAATCGAGCAATTCTCTAGATGTCCGATACAGGGTTGGTGGAATCAAAGTTTGCGATGCAACGATTTCGTCTACGGCCGAGTCCATTGTTTGCCTACAAAGATCCATCAAATCCGATGCTACATTTGAGATTCCACAAGCTTCAAGAAGGAAAATGGACATATCATTCTGTTCGATACCAAGCGAGTCAAGAAATTCTGGCTGATCACCTTTCTTCTGTTCGTGTACATTGACTCCAACCTGAATAGAGTTATGGTAATCTCCATCCAAGAGGATCTTTCTCCCTCTTCCCAAAATACTTGTCCGAATCTTGTCATTGTACTTCTTTTCAAACCCATCCCCATACTCTGATAAAGCGGTAGGAATATTAATTAAACGAGATTCCATCAGAAAGGAATCAAAAGAAGTGATACTCTCCTTTACTACGTCCTCAATACTCTGCAATCCTTGTAAAATTTCTTTATTGCATTCCTTGGGAATGCAATGCTCCCATACAAGTCGTCCAAGCAATTTTAGAATGGGACACTTACTTCCATGTTCCATGATATCACTGTCAAAAGGTAGGGAGTAAACATTCTTGGCTACAACAGAATTCCCGAACATGGACTTGCCAAATATGGAACGGATAGAATCTTCTGACCCTTGACTAAGCACTTTATCCCGCATGAATTGGGTGATGTTCTGTATGAATCCCAGCAATGCCGTCCACCAAGCCAAGGTAGGTGTCTTATCATCAATATCATATTTTTCAACGGATGTAGTCCATGTCAAGGTTGTGACCATACCTCTGACCTGTTTCCCAGACCCCATGCCCGTCAATTTGGAAGAAGCTGATCCCATGGACTTGGCAGTAGATTCCTCAAAGATATAATTCGTAGTAACCTCTGAACCACTCTCAAGTGCAGTATGAACGGCATGGATTGCCGGTCTAAGAATATTTAAGAGCAGTTGATCCACGATCACTCCCATGGCATGCGCCAAACGATCATGACTTTGGCAGGAACCATTAGTAGTGGATAAAGTGGCCAACACATTCAAGGCTACCTTGAGCCCTTCGTAGGATTGTTCTTGAGAGGATGAAGATGATTCAATGTTAGTACTGTCATGCAATGCATTTCCAACTCCATCAGAACTAGAACCTCCAGTTTTGGGATCATTCACTGGCCCTTCACAAACAGAAATACTATCGGATGTCACGACGATGCAAGAATCAATCATTGTCAAGGCTTTAGAAGAAAGATCTAAAACTTTTCTCCGGATTTGATCCTCGATGGAAGATAGTATGCTTCTCGCTACTTTCTCATCTCTATCATTCATATCCGTGTTAATATTGCCTTTACGATCTTGCGATTGAAAATCATCTCGAGCAGCTTGGACAGCCTTGGTTGCTTCCTGCAACTGTCTAGCACAGGAAACCATGACCGCTTTCCGAGAACCTGTAGATGCCTGGAGTAAATATTGATCCGCTTCATCTAGAGCGAACCTCGCCTTACTGCATTTTTGCAGAAAGGAGATTTTTGCATGGAGCTCTTTAGCTTCTTGTTCCAGCAGTTGTTGCTTGGAGTGAGAGTCCAAGGTTTCATTCGACTGAATGCCAAAGGATTCATTATTGATGTCGGATGTAGCTTGAACATCCGCAGCGCTCCCATGCTGTTCCTGTTCATCTTGCTGTTTGTGGGCAAAGTAATTGTTGATGTCATTCTCAACTAGGACCAATTTATCATTGAAATCTTCCTCAATTCCCCTAATGTCATCACCAAATAGAGTCATGGCGAGATCAAACTCTTCTGCTTCATTCATTGCCTTGATACTAGCTTCAGGATCAGGGGATGCAGATGGATCAAATGCATCGTGATCATGGATTTTTGTTTCCGATGATTCATAGGTTACATCCGTTTCTTGTATTTGAGCAAATTTGAGTGCTGAAGCTGTTGCGTCGCGAATAACACGTTTAGCCCTTCGAATGCGGACGTCAAGAGTTGCACTCTTTGCTGCTTCTGCTTCTGCTGCTGCTGCTGCTGCTGCTGAAGGAGAAGTTTCCATTTAGTTGAAATGGTTTCTATGGAACTATGCGTTGAATACTGTGGAAAGGGGATGATGATTCAAATAATATGTTAGCGTGTCGTCGTTGTTGTTCGTTGTTCGTCGTAATAAAAGTCAAAAGGCAACGGTTTGAAATATTGTCAGGCTATTTATTTTGGATTTGTGACGTCTGACAGAACCATCAACAACACATTCTACATTTCTGTACATTTTACATTTTGCACAAACATCAAACCTCCGAGAAGTCAACATCAAATAGTTTGCCAATCGTAATTCTGCCTCTACCATGTCATCCTTTGTGAGAATTGGATCCACCATTCTGCGACATGCAAGGTATCTCAATCAACGATCCAGCCGATGTACATACCATACATCATCCCCTCTTTCCAAACCTGACTTATCCGTCGCCATCGTAGGATCAGGCCCCTCGGGATGCTACACTGCAAAATATCTTATCTTGACTCTCGAGCAGCTCCAACAAAAGGGTCAACTCACCAACGCAAATATGGATGACCTGAAAAATGTTAATATTGATATTCTTGAGAAACTACCTACACCATTCGGACTAGTGAGAAGTGGCGTGGCACCGGATCATCCTGAAGTCAAGAATGTTGAAAACGATTTCTCGTTGCTGTTCCAGGGTAACCATGAGAATCAAAAGCAATCGGCAACGGTGACACAAACACATACGAAATCGAAAACGGAAAAGTTAATTCAGAAATCTATAGTGTTCAGAGGAAATGTTGCGGTAGGTAAAGATATTTCTCTGGAAGAATTGCAGTCACTGTATGATGTGGTCGTCCTAGCATACGGATGTGAATCCAATCGTAAACTGGGGCTAGAAGGGGAATCTCTCGATGGCGTTTTTTCAGCTCGAGAATTTGTTGCATGGTACAACGGTCACCCAGAGTTTGCGCACATGGGCAGTTACTTCAAGCAGGCACTGGGAAATAATCCTAGTCAGGCAAATGTGGTAGTTATTGGACAGGGAAATGTCGCACTAGATTGTGCAAGAATATTGGCAAAGGGTAGTCAGGGTTTGATGAGTACAGATATTGCATCGCATGCACTCGAAATTATCCAAGATGGAGTCGAAAAAACGACAGTACTGGGTCGAAGAGGACATGTGCAGGGGGCGTTCACAATCAAGGAATTGAGAGAGTTGACAAAACTTCAAGATGCGTCTTTTATTGTGGATGAAGCAGAATTGGATGCTGGGACAACAACTGCTTCCTTGGAAGAATTGAACGGGCCTGGCTCAAGACCAAAAATTCGCATTGATAAATTGTTGAGAAAAGCGGCTGCAAAGACAAGTTCCGAGGATGAGAAATCAAAACAAGTTCGACTTCGATTTTTGTTGAATCCAGTTCAATTCATCCCAGATTCTGCTGTAAAGTCAAGATTAGGTTCTGTACTTTGTGAAAGAACTCGGTTAGAAGGAGAGCTTGGGAATCAGGTAGCGGTAGGAACTGGAGAGATGGAGGAAATAACTGCCAATATGGCTCTCGTGAGTATTGGATACAAGGGCCTTCAGTTACCAGGTATGAATGATGCCTTATTCGATGAGAAAACAGGTGTTGTGAGAAATACAAATGGGAAAGTACATAGTAAAAGTAACCTCTACGCGAGCGGGTGGCTCAAGAGGGGACCGAGTGGGATAATTGGAACAAATATTTCGGATGCCAAAGACACGGTGTCCTCAATTGTCAATGACTTGCGAGACATTGCAGAAAGTAAGGTAGATGGACGAGTTGGACTTGACTCTTTACTATCGGAAAGGAATATTCAAGTAATTGATTGGGAGTCTTATCAACGTATTGATGCAGCCGAAAAGGATACTTCAAGATTGCGATCAGATGGACAACCAAGAGAAAAGTTTACGAATGTAGATGAAATGCTAAATTATAAGTAAACATTATTTCGCTACATTTCTACTGTTCAATAAGAATAAATTTCTTTTCTGAATCTGCCCCCCATTGTCGGCACATGTCTATATCTAGAATATATACTCAAATCATCAAATAGCTACATGCTCTACCTCGTCGTCGTTGATTTGAATATCAGGTGGGATAGTTGATGAGGTTTCTTTTTCATCACTGGCCAAGACGAGTGGGATCTGGTCATCAGGTCCTTCGACAACTTGGACTGCAGCAACCGCAGCAGCGCTTGCGACGACATCTGCCATGGACGCACTTTCTAACACTTCTTCTGTAGCCTTTTCAGCCACAGAATTTGCCATTGCAGTGTCCAATGACGTCTTCCACTGAGACAGGAGATAAAATCCTTTTGTAAACGAAGTGAATAGGCTGTTGTGCAATCCTTCAATTTCAATATATTCGGCAGAGTTGTGTTGAGGAGGGGTGGCGAGTGAAGCCATTGTAGCAGCCATGAATGTAGTACCTTGTCCCATCTCTGAGGTGATCTTTTGCAGGTCTTCCATGATTTCTGGATATTCATAATCCGGGCCGTGGTGTTTTGTGCCTTCCAACGGGCCATTGATGATGACAGCATGTGGGTCCAAGTCTATTATCTGACCATTGAGACGGCACTTTTTTAGGCCATCTTCAGTTTTATCACCTTTGCGCTTGCGTTGAGTTCTTCTCTTTTCATTCAGGCGCCTCTGGCATGTGAAGCAAAGGCCAAGGCGTAGATACAAAGATGTAGTTTCTTCTGGCTCTGAATCATATAGACACACTGGCACACCTATCTTTGAACAGTTTAAACCCGCACATTTTTGAGTTCCTGCACCAGGAGGACACTTTACATGGGGTGTCGCATTCGCAAATGCAATATCTGCAGGAGCAGGTACTACGGAGTAATCAATTACGATAAATCTTTTCTTTTTTAGGCGCACCATTATCTGGCCATCGTGGACATTAGGAATACCTGGCTTCCTATGATAACAGTTTCCATTGGCACGGCCTAGATTATGTTCTACATCTGTAGCGAAATCTTCAAACGGGAGAACACCTGCGGATAATTGTAAATTTGTTTGATCCATTTGCTTCTCTGAACACTATTGCAAATGTTTGCTGAAGAAAGAGAAGATTATTAGAAGGAACTGCCGTCGTTGGAAACACACATCATTTCTCTTTACAGTTGGCGTCAATACTTCCAACTAGTGCGATGAATGGTCATACTAGCTTACAGTAGTGCTTCACAGATACGCTCACAGCAGCTCGCAGCTATTTCAAAAAGTATTTTTCTCGTAGCAAGAGTCACCAACAAACACTTGTGGGATAGAATGTCAACACAAAAGATATGCGCTAAAGCGCGATTGCTTTAGCGTTGCGCAGAGTGCGCAATACACTTTATGCGCTTCGTGCGCTCTTGATTTCTACTTCTCACAAGTTCTTTAAAAAGCGCTCAAACTGTTGAGGACTACATACAAACGCACAACTTACTTGCTGATCACGTAATTTCGTAAGGAAAGCAGGTGGAAATTACTTTTAATGCGGTGGTATATCGTACAGTTAGAGTTCTGTGTTCTGTGCTGAGGAAATGCGAACATGCAAAAAGTAAACAAAGACTTTCCTATGACCATTATAACCTATCACAGTAACATTTCGACATTGATCAACACCGACCACAAATATAGACAAAAAACACAACTCAAACACCAAACACTTTTCTTGCGGCTTGCGGGATTTACACTTTACACCACAAAGGTGTAGTCAAACCACCTTATTAGTGTATCATTAAATGGTGGTATCTTTGATTGCAGGTCAAGGATCACGCCGCCTGGTTGCTGCTTTCGTGACTACATCTTCTTTATTTACTAGATCTGAGAATGTACAAAGGATGAGACGATCAATAGACTCTACATGGACGCGACTTTCTATAAACAA
>Ga0306864_1000695_pt1 | contig 15002 bp, 14 predicted proteins | sample AntRauTorckE5430_FD_190448 | JGI IMG/M metagenome (GOLD analysis project Ga0306864, IMG submission 190448) | Saline lake microbial communities from Rauer Islands, Antarctica - Metagenome Torckler E5 #430 (v2) (version 2) | ecosystem: Environmental > Aquatic > Non-marine Saline and Alkaline >...
GTATTACTTTTGCTGTCGCGAATTTCTAGAAAATAGAAGGCTTTTAAAGTATTTATGGCAAAATCTACGCGGATTCTACGACAGCTGATCGAAAGTTGAAACCAGCTCGTACATAATTTACTCGACGACATTGTTGACTGTTAACTACAGAGAGGCATACTGTTGCCCTTCCTTTTCCGAATGCCCACAAACGTTGTCATTGATTGATACCATTAAGCGCTGAATCAAATAGGCTAAATACTTTAAATACAATACATTCACCTATGAATTCTATGCTTCACAATCTTGTGAAGAATGGTGGTCGTCAAATGACTCAAAGGCGACGATTACTACTAGAAGGAACTCCCAATTGCAATGGTCACTCCTCAATCAAATATTTGAACTCCGACTTCAGCTCCAACTCCAACGCCATTGACCCAAACTCGATATGGAAATCATGGTTTCAATCTCTAGAATATCAACCACTATGGTCTCCATCTCCTCACTCTACTTCGTTTAACAAAGAACAAGTCCAGCCATGGTCTCATAAAGAACTCGATCGTACCTCCAAATATCTCCTCTCGCGATTAGATGAAATTGCGTACAATGTCGACCTATCTATGGATATACCAACTACTCAACAATGCAACACAATGATAAAGAACTTGGCTGACCTGAGTAAAGGAAAACACGATCTGGAAGCACGATCTCATCGATCTTATCTCATCTGGAGAAAAATGGAATATTGCATGGATGTCCGGCAAGATTTACAAACTGTGCAAAACAGATCTCGATTCCATTACATGCCTCCAAGACCCAATAGAGATACATACAGAACTGTTCTTCTTCTCCATGCTAAAGATCAAGAAACACAGCATGCGGTCAAAACTGGCAGGGCGCCGGAAAGAGCTTTGGAAATCGTTCTTAAAATGGAACAGCGTTATAATGAAGGGAATTTGGACGCAGAGCCTTCTGTGATGATGTGGAACCAGGTATTGGCATCCTGGGCCGTCTCTAATGATCCTCGTAAGAGCTACGAGGCAGCAGAAATTCTTCAAAGTTATATTTTGGACAAAGCCGATGCTTCATCATATGGTTTTGTCTTTAGAGCATGTGCTACTACGAACGGAAGTAAGAAAGGAACCGAGTTGGCTGGGAAGGTTGCTCTGAAAATGTGGCAAACCTTGAAAAACTCTCGTTTTATTTCTCAGAAAGGTAATGGTGAAATAGGAAAAACAATGGATCGTGCTTCACCCATGATTGCGTTTGCAATGAAGGCTGTACTATTAGTAAATGACGATCGCTTGAGAAACAATGCCCTCGACGAGCAATTTAAGCTGGCCTGCCACCTTGGTATCGTTAATACGCATATACTGCAAATATTTCAGACCAAGGCGTCATCTGAATGTATCTTGAACAGTCTTGGTAAATACAAACGGAAAAAAGCAACTGGAACATTCCAGAATATACCAAAGAAATGGAAACGAAATTCGAATACAATGCCTTCTGGCTGGTAAGGAGGTGCTTTTAGATGCAATCATTCAGAATAACAATGCCTCTCAACGACAGTGCACACTATGTAATTTATTGTTTACTACACCTTTTGGTTAAAGAATGTAAAAAGCCTTTGTCCGCTCAAGGGACCTAGCAGAGACTTCATTTCTTCTCTTGGCATCTCTGCGAGTTCTGCAATGCTATCACACTCCTTCATTATTTTTCGTGCATTGTAAAGATTAATACCTGGCAACCGTAATAGTATATCACGACCTGCTTCGTTGATCTCTACGTCTTCTCCGTCTTCATCTTTGGTGTCCAGTAAGGCATCTATAGACTCATTACTGCCGATTGCAACAGCTTTGTCCACGTCCACTTCCTCGTGATTTGTTTTGAGAGTCTTGAACAGTTTTAGTGTTTCGTATGGACTCCTACTCCAAAGGAAACGAAGTTCAGGAAAATGCATCGCAAGCAAGGCCATCTTACTACAAATGCTATCGGTGCGGATATCTGGTCCAATTTCATTCGCGTTCTGAAGGCAGAAAGTCTTGGCAGGATCAAATTCAATTAGTAAACAAGGAACCTTGTAATGTTTTTTCATTGATTCTGCCTGTGTAAACAGCCGACCACTTCCAAAAGATCCAAATAGGTCGCTAATGCTTTTCCTTTCTATACAGTGGACATTGCTTAGTATGAAATCCCCAACAGTGAGGGTTGCTGGTGCCAGCCGCATCCCACCTTGATGTAGAATTGAAGGAAGAGCAGATCTAAATTCTCTCACGTCCACAGCCACGTCGCGTTTCTCCTCGTCGTTTCTCTTCCCACCAGTACGAGTATCCATCGATAGTGGTAATGCTCTTTTGCCATATGATCCAACAGCAGAACTGCCAGCTTGCTGCATTTCTTGAGTGGTCCAAGGTCCAAGCATATTGACAGGGAGGGGCATTGATTTTTTGTGTTGGATCAACCTTTCAAACGCATTTTGTTCTCTTTCCAATGCCTTGAGATAATTCTTCTCTTCTGCGCTAGCTTCAAAAAGCATAAAATAGACGCGCATCGCATCCAATTTTGGGTCTGTGCATGCTGAATGGATTTCAATAGATCGAATGAATGACGGTTCAGCATCATAGAGGATGACATGAGTGGGACGCACGTCGTTCAATAACATGTAGGCCTTTTCTCCCTCTGAGCTTGTGTATGTTTGAATGATCGCTTGCATTCCATATAATTCTGACACTTTGAACTGTTCTTCTCCTTCATCTTCACTAGAAGATATATGCTCGTCCAGGTTACCATTCTTAGATGGTTTTGTATTTGGAAGGACTGCAGAATCGTACTTTTCCGCATCTTCAAGAGCTTCGTCAAGTATGGCTCTTCTCTCTTTATCGTCCTCAAACTGAGCATTTCCCCTGCTTTTTTCCTGGTCGATCCGCCTTCTTTTCTTTTTCCAATCTGGAATAGTACCAGCAGCCTTTTTGCGCTTAGAATTAGACAAATCTTCACTCGCTGTGCCAAATAGTAAGTTTCTCACCCTTCCTTCTTCCTCTAGCAACAATCTATTTTCTTCGGGTAAATGACTTGAACCGCCACTGGCCTTTGCCAGAGAACGAGAACGATCATTTACATGTTTCAAATATCGAAGCCAGCGCTTCAACATTGACTTACTTTCCCCCTCGATCAGGTAGGACTTGATAGTATCAAGTGTTCTTTCGTCTTTTACCATCACAAGCACGCGTACTTCCTCGCTGCCTACCGCCTTTCTTTGAATTTCAGATAAAACTTGGTGAAGCAGCTTCCACTTCGGATTCACTTCTAGTACTGGCTGTAAACGAGAAACAGGGTTGGGGTTTTTCTTGGTAGGCTTCGTTGGAATAATGATATATATTCTTTCCTTAGCAATTTTGAATAACCTATCTGCAGCTGGAGTAAGGAGCCAAAGGGACGGTGTTCGATTAGAAGCTCCCAACGACTTAATGTTATTGATCAGCCTCCAAAACGAAATGCAATCATACTGCAAAAGATAATGGAAAAGTGTTCTTAGCTGGCGCAAATCACTGACCAGCTGTTTGGTAGAGGGCTTGAGACGATGCCAATCGTGCTCCAACTGTCGAGATATGGATAGATCAAAGTTCGTTGTGACACAGTTTTCGAGTGTCAGTTCCACATCAGACCATTCAATGAGAGTAGTGGCACTCTTTATTTCTCGAATGCATGCTTTGACTGCCGCAGCAATAGATGCCTGAATCACTTGCATCTTTGGGCTTAGACTTTGGTGAAGTTCTTCCACGATCGGTGGTTTTTTCTCCAGTTCGTCTGACACTGACTGATGAAAGCGAGGATAGAGATACAACCTTCTTACAAATAGCGCTTTAAGGATTTTATCAACTTTGGCAAATCCAGACATGAGCACGCTGGGTGCATCTGAGAATGCTTTTACAAATCCATAATGTACAGACTGAACAAGAGCACTCCTATTAGAAGCAACCTCATCTTCAGTGTTCATATCCCAGCGTTTTTGTGTCCTGAATATTCTTAGTATGAATGCCTCTGTGCTTTGTTCAGTCACATTTTCAGCATGGGCAACCAATATCCCATCAATCTCCTTAGGCGAAGCAACGTGTGTCAAAAGATCAACAATTAAAATCCTGCTTGTGATTAGAAAAATTCCTCCTTTTTTGTACATTGCATGTCTATCCTTACCCTGTCCACTTTCGTTTGTTACCTCTCTAGGCAATAGCTGGGTTGGCGTCCCCCATCTCTCTAATATTTCAATCAGACAGGATCTTTCATGATCCCTCAAACCAATTACGAATACCAGTGGTATTTTGTTCTCCAAATGTGCCAGTAATTGTCGGTTGTCTTGGTCGCTCTGTTCCAATTCATCACGAACGCATGCTAGATGACCATCCTCAACGTCGACATAAAATCTGCAGAAGGTTGCGATTAGATGCAGCATTCCCAATCCCCGTGCTCCGACAAACAAACCATCTTCTTGGTACAAATCTTGAAACGCTTCAGCTAAGAAATGAGGGAGCTTGGCGTATTTTAGAAGGCTGTGATCCTCCTCCTCATCAGATTCGACATCATTATCAATGTCGATGATTTCAGTTATGTCGTCTTTTGATGCCATACAAGGGAAGTCAACTCTTGCAACAAGAATATAAGATACAAAGATGTATTACATATTTTACAATTACTGCAAATAATTTATTGTGGCAAAGTCGTCGTTCGTCGTTCGTGTTGCCAATGAAAAAAAAACGCCACAAATAAAAGCGAGAAAAGCGCGGGCAGCAAGCAATTGTGAGGGAGGTAAGAGGCAAGTAAGTAAAATGAATAATGAATAATGAATGAAAGCATCAACCATCAACCACCAACCAACTACAGCCAACTACCATGCAATGACCACCCGCACATTAGCAGTTCAAAATCAAGGCACCCTGAGCGATCAATGACAAATGTCAGTTTGGGTTCAGGTCACTGTTGGAGAGTATGGAAAGCTGCTGATAAACTAGAAGAGAAAGAAGATTTTTACCCAGAAATTTCAATCCAAGTACTTGAGATCCTTCGAAACTGGGGTAAAACCTGGGCTGGCGATGAAAAGTGGACATCTTTATTGCACAAAACAAGTCTTCATCATGAAATCGAAGAGTCAATTGTCGCACTACATCACTTGTTCGACGGTTTGGATGATACCCCAGTAGACACATGTATCGTCGTTGATGCGTGTGCTGGGAAGGGTTTCTTTTCATTTCTTTTGTCGTATCTCAAGCATCCAAAGATTGAATCCATTATCATGTTGGAAAAAGCAACCATCAATTGGCATCATATTACAGAAGGAAATAAGTCAGCTGAGGAAGAAGGTCGCCCAATAATCAGCATATGGGATAACACAAATCTTCATGATTATGACGAGGTTCTAGATCGGATTTTAGCATTACCGCATCCCATTGCCATGTCTGGCATACATCTTTGCAAACAACTAAGTCCATCTTTTTGTGGACTGGTCAACAGATTGAGTGATAAATGTATATATGCTTGTTTGACGCCTTGCTGTATGCCCCGAGCAGTTACTGCTCAAAAGAAAAATACAAAGAAGAAGAAATTCACTATCTCGATTCAACTGGCAGAAAGCGAAGTAGACCGCCAAGCGAGGCGCAAATATATGCTAAGAAGAGAAAGATTGCGACGAAAACCGGTTGGAGGTCCTTGTTATTATTGCCATGAAAATGACCATAGTCTGATAGACTGCATCGTTTTGCCTGCTCTCCCAAAGGAAGAACAGGTCGCCATTCGCCAAGCGTGGCATTCTGCCACGGTGCCATGCTGGAATTGCCTAGAGTTTGGTCACTTCAAAAGTGATTGTCCAAATATTACTGAATCGTCTATTGCAAAGAATAGTTCGAGCCATAATGCACTGCAGCCTCCCACAATTTCCATGGATGTGACCAACGTTCTGAAAGCAGAAAACCCTTATTCAATGTATTGTCACATTATCGCAGACGGTTTCCAAGCAGCACACAGAAAAGTGCAAGTAATTGATACAGAACTAGAGAAGTTTGGGAATCATCAAGAGGGCAACTGGAATAGCGATCGTAAATCTGTGTTTATAATTGTCAAGTAGGATTGTCATTATTTAGACGTGAGATGTGTTGCAAGCGCCAGTAACTGAGAATTGCCTCAAAATAAAGATTCAAAATGAGAATACACCGATGAAACGCTTCAACCACTACTAATTTCTTAGTTTCTCAATCAGTCTTCTCCTTCTTTGATCCGAAAAGATCCTCACCAGCAACTTTGCTTTCCTCGGATTCAACGCTTGAAAGTTCAATCTCAGCTGCCATAGTGCCATCATCTTCATCGTCATTTTCTTTACTCGCGTACTCCAACATTATTTCATTCCATCCACCATACTTCTAATCAGGTTCATCACCCTCCATCATCAAAGCACGCATTTCTGAGTCGAAAACAAAACCTCCAACTGATTTGATATTATCCATTTCCTCTTCATCAATTCCGCACACACTTTCTCGCAATTTCTCCAGTTTGATGATATTTTTCACGAGATCAATCATTCGTTTAGAGCCACTTTACTTTTCCTTACTATGAGCTGTTGCTTTCTTATCATTAAGTGTTTCAAGAGCTTCATCGGCGGCCTTTCTGGCTGCCTCTTGTTTCTCTGATGCTTCTCCTTCTAGATCCTTATTGTATCTATCCTTGCGAGCAGTAAGTTCCTTCATCTCTTTTGAAGCTTTTCCAGCTGCCTTAAAGTCCCGTTTTGATGCTGAAAGTTTCTTCTCAGACTAGAGAATAGGTAAACGCTCTTCGATGGAACTGATTTCTTCTTCTAGTCCATCAATGGATGCCTTAGCTGCAGCGAGACCTTGAGATGCTTCATCAGCAGCAGCTTCTAGCTGCAAGAATACTTCGGCTTGCACCATTCGAAGCTCATCATCGATATCTTGAGGATCTGTACTCTTTTCCACAACAACTTCTTGTGCAATTATTTTTGCTAACTTGTCAGCAACTAAAATCTCTTCCTTAACTTGACATATAATCCTATCATGAGCAATGAGCGCTTCTGAATGAGAAGTAACTTCTAATTCATGTTCCTCTCTTGCCGTTTTAAAAATAGTGTCCTCTCCATCCCATTCATTTCTGCTTTCATTTACAGCTGATTCCTTTTTCGCAAGTCTTGTCAGTTGTCCTGAAAATGATGCGCGTACTTGTTCGATTGAATCTTCGTGATTGTGCAGTTCCAGCTTGACTACAGCTGCATCCATTACCTTGGCTTCCAACTGCCTCCTTAAGCCATGATCAGATGTTCTCCTTGCTGCCTCCTCTGCCTCCTGTTTTCTGTGATCTTCCTTCTTCCGAACTTCTAATTCCAGCATGCGCACTTCCTCCACTCTCATCTGCTCCTCCACTTTCCTATCCTCCTCCTCGCGCTCTACTTCCACTCGATGTTTATTTTTTAATTCTTCACTGTTTCTTGTCTGCATCATTTCTTCCTCCTGTCTCAATCGTTCCTGCACAACATGATCTGACTCTAATGTATTCTCACTCTCTAACGGTGCATTCGATTCACCATGGAGGAGAATGAGTTGGATGGGATGATGGTTTTGGGAGAGCTTTACTTGTGTTGAAACGGTTTGTTGGTTGTTGGATTTGAAAGAAATGAGAATGAAAACTGTTCTTGTAATAGGCCTCTTATTTTTAAAAGACCCCGCGCTTAAAATAATTTGATCAAGCTCGTAGCTCTCTCTGCAAGAGTCTGCAAGTACATAGGTATTATTGAAAATAGACAGCAAGCTACAAGAGATAAAATTGTGTTGGGAAACGGAAAAAGGGAAACGGGAAACAAAAGATCAAACTTGTGTCAGTGTTATTGGATTTGCATTGGCATTGGCTTTTCATCACGAGGACGTTCTTTCGACATCGTCATCATGACTTGGCTAATGTTTTGGATTTTGGATATTTGCTCTTGAGTTATTTAGGCCTATGTTTAAGCTAATTTAAAATATACTGGACTTCTTCATTAGTTTTCATTAAAAGTAAAATGAAAATGAACATGTTGAAAAACCACAGAATTATCGATTATCGTTTCACTTCACTACCGCCATCATAATATCACAACACTTCTTGCTGTCCTATCCAACCGCACCAACCATGGTGCTTCTTCATCCTGCAAAAACATGGATAATGTGTTCTTCCTATGAAGCTTCAGAGAGAATAACTTTCAAAGAGCTGTCACCTTTTGAATGCACACTGTGCACATACAAGAAACATCCTAGAGACCGTGTCCCAGATCCGATGAAATGTGTAAAAAAATATAGAAGAAGTGCAGCAGGTGGTGGCGTCCAGTCTCAATACAAAGCAAATGGGACAGAGTGGAAGAGAAGCTTAGAGGATTTGGAAATCAGTGTTGATTATCTATTGACGGTATTTTCCAATCAACAGAGCGAAGGTATGGAAGAAAAGGCTTCACTGATCAAAACTGTGAACTTTGTCGATGATAGGCTGAGAGCGGTCCAAGTAGACATTACTACACTTTTAGGAAGTATGAGTGATATCGACGATAAGATATTCAATAAGGTGAAAGGAATCCAAGTGAAATTGGTTCGATATAATATATTGACTCAGCATTTGTTTTCTGAGATGGGCGCTGACGTGTATGAATGGAAGTTTACCAATACTGCACTGACTACTGCTATTAGCTCTTTCTTTTCAGCGTGTCAGGGACAAAAAGTGAAGGGAGAGGAATGTAATCTAGACGAAGTAATGAGCTATGCGGCTTTGCTACATATGGCGATGGTTCTGAAAAAGAAAGAGGCAGCATTGCCACAAACTTCGTCAACGGGTCAGCGATGCGGTCTTGCTTCTGATGGAGGTGATGGCATGTCTGTTATTCTAAATCTATATCGAAAGCATGTACAGAAAGGCTCAAATGCCATGAAGAATGGTTCTCTTCCAAGGTATCACTGGGCATTGAGCATCGCGGGTGCGATAGAATCTGACAACCTCCTCTCTGCGATGAGGTTATTGGCTCCCAAACCAAGTGAAGAAGAAAGAATTGATGACGAATCTCGTTGGAAAATAATTGCAAGGTGTTGCATTGCACAGGCAATTCCATTGATGCGTATAGGAATCATGCGGAGGTACAACAAAAGCTTTGGGAAACAAGAAAAGGTCAGAGATGATGATGTAAGTCCATGCAAGCAATTAGGAACAAATGTCGGCTCGTTCTGGTATTATCCATATACAAGTCTTACACTCTTTGTGTCATAGCTTGTACAGGTACTTTGTTTGCCATCGCCAGATGCAGCAATAAAGTTTTGCGAAGGGATAGGCTTTCCAACTATTTCCTCAACAGAGGGAGGGCAAGCCGATCGTGTCGTAATGAAAGCAGCACCAATATCGATTAGTGGGGATGAAATTGTGAAAATGACCAATCCAGGACGATCAATGGACGAATTCGTGTTTGGAAAGCGAAAGTGGCTTTCGTGCAACCCTCTGAAAGCAAAGAAACGTGACCCGTTTGATGGTACGTCGTCCCTTCAACGTGCAATGTTGAATTTGAGGGTTAGAGAGGATCCTAACGAGATCAATATTGAAGATGAGGAGCCAAGAATGATTGAAGAGATCGTGAGACAAGGTGAAGAAGACCCGAACGAAATTGATATAGAAGATAATGAGTCAAACTACAACGAAGCGATTGCGAGAAAGGATGAAGTTGGAGTCCTGATATTATCTCCTGGTATTCTTCGTAATTTGATTAGATAGGTGAAATGGTTTTGATGCAGCAATAATCAGAAAGGATAGTGATGAATACCTTAATAAATTCACATGTATCCTTCTCATGAGGTGCAACAATTGAAATTCAACTAAAAATATTCACTAAAATTTGAGGTTATCAAAGAATTGTTTATTAAGGAATGTGATAATAGTGTGAGATCGTTCAATAGTTTGACCACTCCTGTATTCTCCTCCTGTACAGATATTTTGTTTATCTTTGAGTTTGTACTTGATTTGTGGTTTGTGCTGGTTTGTGGCAAGGATGACTGAGGGCGCAAATAGTAATACGTGCGAAAATTCCATCGTTGTAAAATTGCTTAGCTCAGTGATGATAACGACGTAGCCAAGTTCAATTGTCCATCGCAACACACCTAGACTATCAACTGCAAGTATAAACTATGTCATTCTTCTGAAGTCACTGCAGTTACATCTATCTCCGGCCTACGATATAGGAAGCAGGTAATGAACGTTCTCCAGCCTTCTTTCGCAATAATCTCAATGGTTCTGTACCCTCTTCTTTAACTACTTGTTTCTTTACTATTTGCAAGATCGAACAATGTCTCTTCTCATAACATGTTTATACTTTTGCAATACATTTTTTAAAAGATAGAAGTGCCTGTCTTAAATAATAGTATTCATATAACTTCAATTCTATCCCCAACGCTCAAACTTAATTCACTGTTGTCAAAGGTAAAATCACTTGTATTTCCCTCAACACATATAATAACAGCATAAACACCAAGGTATGGTCCATGCTCGGGGAAGTGTTTACTCAGCATTTGTGGTATGTCAACTTTCTGCTTTGGATCAAATGGGTCCACACCTACTCCAGCGCAGCGAACTGTTTTGCTCAACACCTGCAGCTCAAGGCTCGCAAAACTAGATTTACTTTCACTGCTATTGCTCTTGATGATTCTCAGTCGCTTGCCGACAAATTCAAACTCTTTCCATGGTTCTAACCCGTCTACAACAATATTTGGCCTGAAACGGCTTGGATTCAGTATCATTCCAAATTTTTCCTCGACATCTCTGATCGTCGCCTCGTTCACTAAATGCACTGTCCGTGTCTCGCCCAGATTTTTCTTGACACCAGAAGATGTATTGCCGAATTGATGCGTGTGACTTTCACTTACATTTTGAGATATACATTTTAACCTCTCATTTGCGAGACTAGGTTGGGCAAAAAAGTTGGACAGTTCTTGTCTTCCGTCTTCTGTATTGAGATCGATAGGACCCAGCGCATGTTTGAACTCCAAAGGACCGCCACTTCCTTCGCTTCTGCGCCGTAAAGTTAAAAGTCTCTTTATTTCAGAGCTTTCTTCACATTTGATAATTTGATACGAGCTCTGGAAATTTGCCATCATATCTGGATCCGAGAAAGCGCAAAGAAAGTTTTCTTTATGAAGCCATTCTGGTTCATTTTCATCAAATATTTTCTGCGATGACGACTCTTTAAACAATGCAAATCGCCGATCGTCTGGGAAAGTTTTATCATTGGGTGTCAGAGTGACGGAAGATAGCTCATCTCCAGATAATCCCTTCACAGCGTATCGTAAAAGTTTTGTAACTGTCATGGAACTTGGTGATAGTTCTGACATCTTGGAGTTCTTATCGATATGTATGGCAAGAAGGACCGAGAAAATCTTTGCAAACAGCATGATGCCCTATGATCTCCTATGATGCCTTCGTTGTGAGAGACTCTGTTCGTTGCTCGTTGCAGGTTGCAGGAAGAGTGGTGCAGTGTGATCTTGTGTGATGCAGGTTGCACTTTCGTTCAACCGTGTGTGTCACGTGCTACGTGCCAAAAAGTGTCAATGACATTAGGCTCTATTAGGCTTAGAAATCACAACAAAGATCATAAAACATTGAACACTGCATTATTGTTGAGATCATTATTTGACACTTTATATCAATACACGATGACGCCTGACGACGAAGAGGTATGCAAGGTTCTCTCTAGAAGAATGATAATAATAACTCCATGCGAGAGTGTTTTCTAATTAACTTTGTTTGCAGCCCCTCTCACATAACATTTCATTTGACACTGTTCGCAGAAGAAACCTGGGTTTGATACAATCGCGCTTCATGGAGGTTACACTCCTGACACCTCCGCAGTCTATGGCATTGGACAAGGTGCCCCTAGAGGGGTGCCGATTTATCGCACTACGCCATTTGTATTTCGTGATACAGACCATGCCGCAAAGCTATTTTCCCTTCAAGAACTTGGAAACATCTACTCTCGTCTTATGAATCCTACTACACATGTATTAGAGAGTAGATATGCACTACTGGAGGGTGGTCACCCGTTGTCTGGTCTGGCTGTAGCCTCTGGAACATCTGCAGTCTTTTACTCTATTATCAATCTTGCTCGGGTTGGAGATAACATTGTCAGTTCCAATGCACTCTATGGAGGGACGTACACTCAATTTAAGAATATATTGCCATCATTAGGCATCGAAGTGAGGTTCGTTGATGCTGAAGATCCTTCTAATTTTGCTGCTGTGGCAGATGAAAAGACGAGAGCGTTTTTCTGTGAATCCTGTTCGAACCCTTCCCTTCAAATTTGTGACTTGGAGGCTATATCCAGCAGTGCTCATGATCTCAAACTCCCTCTCATTGTCGATTCGACATTTTCGACGCCGTATCTATGCAAGCCTTTTGACCACGGGGCTGATATTATTGTTTCTTCGTTGACAAAATGGATTGGCGGCCATGGTGCGGTTCTTGGAGGAATTATTGTGGATGGTGGAAAATGTAACTGGAAAGGGGGGAACCATCCTCTATACGACGAGCCTGATGCGAGCTACGGAGGTTTGGTGAGTGCAAGAGTGCCATATAATATGAAGTTCACCACCCTATTCAATTTCTCTAACAAAATACATCCCTTTTAAAATTAGCGTTGGGGGCATGATCTCCCGGAAGAACTTGCGCCATTAGCGTACAAACTTCGTGCCCAGACGGTCCCACTTCGTAATCTTGGAGCCTGCATTTCTCCAGATAATTCATGGTCTGTTATCCAAGGTATTGAGACCTTGAGCTTGAGGATGGAACGTCATTGTGAGAACTCTCACAAGGTCGCTGAGCATCTTCAAGCTCATGAAAAAGTTGCATGGGTTCGTTATCCTGGTTTGCCGACGGATTCTCAACATGAAAAGTCGAAGAAATATCTGAAGGGCACAGGTGGAGCAATGGTTGTTTTTGGAATGGAAACGGGAGATCCAACTGCGTCAGGTAAATTATTCATTGACTCTCTCAAACTTTTCAGCCATGTTGCCAACGTTGGAGATGCGAAATCCCTAGCCATCCACCCTGCAACAACTACTCATAGTCAGATGAATGCCGAAGAGCAAGTTGCTGCTGGCGTGGAACCTGAGATGGTGCGCTTGAGTATTGGAATCGAGACGATCGATGATATTATCGCAGATCTTGACCAGGCACTCGCAAAAGTATAAATGTATTGTAATACTCGGATGTATGTAAATATGTGGTTGGGCCCTTCCCAGAAGTATTAATAGATCAATTTGCTTTCACATTCTTCATGATTATCCTTTAAGAAATGTTTTGATTCTTATGATGAAGAACTACATTCCCTGTTCTGTGGTTTGCAAATAACATTTGGAAGTGGCAGACGTAAAGCAATCTCTTCAAAGCACGACGCTCAAAAAAAATTATCAAGGGCAGTAGTCAAAGCATAAATTAAAATCAAAGGTCAGATCATGCTAGCTACTAGCGACTACCTAGCTCCTCAATCAAGTTAGATCTCGTATAGAATTTATGATGCTCGAATCCATGAAAACTATGTGCATACACGAAGTGCTGCTGCGACATATAAAACCGCACACAAAAATAAACTGCCAATAAGATAATTAATCCCCTTTTCATGTGTTTAATTCTTTTAATCGAGATATGATATTTTACATAGCATCAAATGATCTAGAGTCGTTATACTCAGATGCATCACAAAAACGCTTTTTGATATTGCCAATACACTGGATGGATGAATACATCATTCTTTCAAGGCCAATCTTTCTGCAATACTCATACCAAACTCAATTTTGTTAGCTAACCGTTATTCACCGACTCTATAGTGTGGGGAAAGCATTAGTATCATCGACTTTCAGCCCACCGCCGCGTCCACCGGAGCGCTTTCCACCAGGTCCACTCTTGTCTCCTCTGTCGTTGCGGCGTCTATCTCCGCGTCCTCTTCCTTCTCCGCGTCCTCTTCCTTCTCCACGTCCTCTTCCTTCTCCACGGCCTCTTCCTTCTCCGCGTCCTCTTCCACCACGACCTCTTCCACCACCACGACCGCTATCGTCTCTGCTTGGTCTAGAATCAGCAGAAGCAGAAGAAGCTACACGGAAGTTAACATCAATCTTCTTGACCTCCTTCTTGGTTGCTCTCTTGCGAATTTTCTTTCCGGTACCCATGACCAAAAAGTCTTCCTCAATAGCAACATGAGCTTCCTTGTCGGCAAACTCATTGTCTGCGACAGTCTTCTCCTTCTTTGATCCGAAAAGATCCTCACCAGCAGCTTTGCCTGCCTTAGCAAGAAGGAATTCTTCCATGGACATGGTGATTTCCTCTACTTCAACAACGACGGGCTCCTCTACAACAGCCTCTGGCTCGGTGGCAGTGGTCTCACCAACGGGTGCGATCTCATCAACAGGTCCCTCGTTCGTACGAGCCTCGATTTTATCAGATCCCCAGTTGCGTCCTCCTCCACCTCCCTTCTTGATTTCCTTTCCACGTCCAGTTCCAGAGCGACGGTCGTAAGTGCGCTTTCCATCGCGTGCTGTTCTGGGTGCTCTTCCGTCTCTGGTGTTGCGGTCGTTGTTGTTGGGACGACTGTTGAAGTGACATTCCAAAAAGTGAGCGAAACCTGAGTGTAAAATTAAAAAATTAAAAACCAGTTCATCGAGCTGCCAAAAAGAAACTCATCACAGATAAAGAACAATCAACATCGAGGAATGTACTTCATTCCACCATGATTGTTCAGTTGGCAACGTTAAAAGAGAACAAATATGTGAACTTCTGTGGACAACTTAGGGTCGTTCATTGTTCTGCTTCGCGCTTAGTTATCAAAATCTCCATTAACCACGATTGTTCAGCCTTGCCAAATCGTTATCCTTTTTTCAACCTTTTCATGACTTACCGACGCTCCTTGTTATCAGGCTTTGCAACTTCTTTCTTAGCAGGTGCGGATGTTACTACTTTGGGGGACTCATCATCAGAGTCAT
>Ga0306864_1000696_pt1 | contig 15001 bp, 9 predicted proteins | sample AntRauTorckE5430_FD_190448 | JGI IMG/M metagenome (GOLD analysis project Ga0306864, IMG submission 190448) | Saline lake microbial communities from Rauer Islands, Antarctica - Metagenome Torckler E5 #430 (v2) (version 2) | ecosystem: Environmental > Aquatic > Non-marine Saline and Alkaline >...
GAAGATTGTAATTCCGAACGCTCCTCTCCTACTTTCAAATTATATTGAATAAATTTTATCAAATCATTCATTTCTGATTTCAAACCGACCGCACCGTAAAAGGAATTAAAAAGCGTTTCGGGAGCCGTTTCGCCCGTTAATAAATAGCCAGGGGAAAGTCGATTATGCTGTAATTTGGTGAGTTCGTAAGTCGTATTATTTAAGCCCAAAGGTTGGAGCATTTTTTCATTCATTACAGCTTCAAATGTTTTATTTTCAACACTTTCAACGATTCGCTCAATCAAAGCATAATTGACATGAGAATACAAATAAGTGCTGGACGTAAATAAATTATAATCGCTTAAAAATATATCAAAATCTTCCTTTCGATAATGAGCAAACGGATTATTTGGGTCTTTATCTCGTTCACTAAAATTAATTGGCAAACGAGGTAAACCAGAAGTATGCGTTGCTAATTGTCGTATCGTAATTCCGTGTAAAGATGGATTTAGTGTTACTTTATCTAAATAATCGCCCAAGGTTTTTTCGTAATCAATTTTACCTTCATCGACTAATATTTGCAAAAGCGAAGCCGTAAAAACTTTGGTCATTGAGCCAATATCGAACATCGTAGAATCGGTTAATTGCTCGGGTTTTCCCTTCGTCATTTCACCGAAACTATACACATAAACGGAATCGCCATTGATAATTCCAATTATAATTCCTGGATTATCATTCAAATTCACTTCATATTCAATATATTTGGAAACTTGTTTTTCCAATCTTGGATTTTGTGCAAAAGCAAAGCCGCAAGTAAATATTGCGGTAAGCAAAAGGATTAAATTTTTCATTTTTTAAAAGTTTAAAGGTTCAAATTTTTTCCTATCATTGCCATAGTAGTTTGGCAATCGTATTTTTCGTGTGAATCTAACGATCACATTATAAAATTTCATATTTTTTCAATAAATTGGACAGTTCTAATATTATGACAACATAAAACTAAAATATTATGATTGATTTATCCAAAATTTCAACGGTTTCACCCGAAAACGCAGATAAAGATAGCTTAAAAAAGGAGCTAAAAAAACTCCAAGATTATATTGCAGCAATGCAGGAAAAAATGTACGCAGAAAAAAAACACAGCCTTTTGGTGGTTTTTCAAGGTATGGATTCGAGCGGAAAAGACGGGACGACAAATGCCGTTTTTCGAGAATGTAGCCCAATTGCTATCAATGTAAAAGGTTATGGAAAACCAACGGAGGAAGAATTTGCCCACGATTTCCTTTGGCGAGTCCATCAAAACGCTCCAAAAAAAGGCATGATTCAGGTTTTTGTGCGGTCGCATTATGAAGAGATTTTGGTTCAGCGAGTTCATAAATGGATTCCGGAAGAGCAAGTCGATAAGCGGATTAAGGCAATTAATGCTTTTGAGGAATTATTGGCTTTTGATAATAATACGACGATTGTAAAATGCTATTTGCATCTTTCGCAAGCACATCAACAAGAAAAATTGCAAGAACGCATTGATAAACCTGAAAAAAATTGGAAACACAATTCTGATGATTGGGCGGAAGCCAAACTTTGGGACGAATATCGGGCGGCTTATCACGATGTTTTGAACCGTTGTAATGCTATTCCGTGGCATATCATTCCCGCAGACCAACGCTGGTATCGAAATTATTATGCAGCGAAATTAGTCGCTGAGACTTTGGAAAAGATGAATCCGCAATATCCGATCATAAGCACAGAAGATTTAAAAATTTAATATTGCTGATTTCATGACTATTTATTATTTAATGCAAAAAAATAAAAATTACACTTTCGTGAATTTTTATTCAATTTATCCGTTAAATAACAGCAATTCAATGAAGGGGAAAACTCAAAAAATCCTGCTTGATATTTTAATAGGATTTATAAAATTCAGAGGATTTTATCCTTAGCGATTTTTGTAAAATAATAAATTGCAAATTATCCTATCAATAATATTTTTCACGCTACCCCGTTCGGTTTTAAGATTAAACGCAAATTTTATTATCAATACAAAATTAGCAACCGCTAAACCTTACTGCAGCAGAGAAAGATTAAAATTTACTTTATAAGAAAAATCAATGTTTTTTTATAACTATTCAGCAAATGAGGATTGAAGGATTGAATACCTTTTGCTGAATAGTTTTGAATAACAAAAAGTAACATTAGCTACGGCACGGTTTGTAGCATTTGAACCTAACATAGCATCTTAGGAGCGTAACTCTGCCTGATTTATGGCTAATCCTTAAAATAAGGTATCCGATACCTTTTTGAAGGCGTGCTGAATAGTTACGAATTATCTTAATAAAGTGACTTGTTAAGAATCAATACGGGGACAAATTCCCAAAAAAAGAAAAAGCACCAAAATAACTTACTATGGTATTGAAAATACTTTATATGTTAAAAAATAAAATACAATTTAATGAATAAAATTTAACATAAATTCTGTGTTAATAACACTTTAAGGTATTTTATACTGAAAAAACATCGCCTAAAAACCGTACAGATGAAATAATTTAAAAATAATACTTATCGTATATAGTTGGCGCTTATTTCGTCTAATAAAGTTGTATTAACAGCAGTTATTTAAACCTAAATAAATTACACAATGAGACTAATAAAACAAATTTTCTTCACGATGCTGGCCATCGGTTACGCAATTAGTGCAGACGCAACAGGTGAAGCTTCTACTTATTTTCAGATTTTCGTTCCGCCAAATGCAGATAACTCTGCTCGGAAAGTACATTTAGTTGTCACAGCAATCTACGACAATACGACCTTCGATATAGTAGATGATGGTATGGACGGAGATACCGATGATTCTGTAAATGGTATCTTAATGGCCGGTCAATCTTATATTTTATACATTAAAGATAATGGCGTAGATGACGATAAGACAGGAAAACATGACGGAGATTATTTCATTATCACATCGAGTAATTTAGTTTTTGCTTCCCAATCTACAGATTCTGATTGGCAACATGACTGGGCTCCTGCAACAAATAAGACATCTAAAGGACAACGATTTATTGTTTACTCACCTAAAACGTCATATTCTAACCGTGACTTAAATCTTTACGCATTTGAAGATTCTACAACAATTACTATTAAAGCAATCCATAAAGTTTTAAAAACGACAACTGGCTATACAACTGTTCAAATTGATTCAGGTATTATCATCAAACAGCGAACTTTAAATATTGGTGAAGATATTATATTCAAATATAATGATGGAAAAAATGTCATGGAATCGGGCGGAACATATTTAATAGAATCGAATAAGCCGATTACGATGCAATATGGTGCTTTGGTCACTAATGCTAAAGATGGTGGAGGTTATGTTTCTTCTGACAACGGTTCTTCTTCAGGTGATTTATTTTATTTAACCATTCATAGCGATGCTTCAAGAGAACAGGAACTCAGGATCGTTTCTTGGGATTCAATCAATAACGTAAGTTTAGACTATTTTGATAATGGAAATTGGATAAATGTAACCTCTTGGAATTTAAATGAATTAGAGCCTGGTGATTGGGTTTCTTCTTTAGGAAATATTGATAAAGTCCTTCGTGTAACTTGTACTCCTGGTAAAAAGGTTTCCGTATTTGAGGGTAACTGGTTAGAAACTGGCTCACCCGGGACGTCTGATATGGGTTCTATGATGAGTGGTCGTGATGGAAAAGCAGCAGGAAAAGACTTCTTAGCTTACATGGCACCTCCAGGAAATGAACGTAATGTCTTGAACCCTTTTACAGGAGTGGCTGATTTAACGCAATCCACACATTTGTACCTTTTCGCAAAAGATAGTGCAAATGTTACAATCGTAGATGCAAAAACAGGTGGTCAGGTTATTAATAGAACTTATGCTATTGCTCCTGGTCGTTATGCAGATTGTGCCTTAAATTTGGCAGAATGGAAATCTATTTATAATGGTGACGGCAGACCAAGTTCCGGTCCAGATAGACCTTATTTGTTAGTTACGTCTGATAGTGAAATTGGTGTTTACAATACAAATTTCAATGACAACTGGATGGCGTATTACGGTTCGTCAAAAATACAAGATTTCACAATTAGTGGCGATGTCGCAGACCCTACTTTAGGTTTTGTAAATGATTGTTTTGGCATTATCGATACGGCAATTATTACGAATCAATTGACTTTTGGTGGTTCTCAACATGACTTATTGAATCCAACAGTTCAGGTCATAGTACCTGACGGTGCAGCTGTTTTGTATGCAAATTTAGAAAATATTACAACGAATCAAGTTTATCCTGGTACGATTTTTATTAATGCAAATACAGGAGTATCAACGATTAACTTTACTAATTTGCCGACTTTAGAAGCAATTTATTCTTACGTTGTTGAAACGGCGATTACGCTATCAATTAATCAATATAATGGTCAATTAATAACTGATAGAACGCTTTTTACAGCTGAGACAATTATTTCAGGAACATTTGATGGTGAGTTTCAACAAGCAACTCAAGCAACAGGAGTTCTGATTTGCTCAGATATTACGTTGCCTGAAAACATTGTCACACCGAAAGCAAATACTTGGTCGGTAGCTTGGGGCGATTACAATAACGATTGTTACCCAGATTTATTTATTGCAAATTACGATACAGACGAAGCCAATATTTTATATAAAAATAACGGTGACGGTACGTTTACCGAAACAAGTACGGCTTTGTTTGGTGCAGATAAAGCGAGCTCAACAGTAGGAACTTGGGGCGATTATGATAATGACGGTGATTTGGATTTATTTGTTGCGAATAATATTGGTACAGGAAATTTTCTTTACAGAAATGAAAACGGAACGAGTTTTACAAGAATTTATAACGATCCAATTGTTAATGATTTAGGTTACGCACACGGTGCGACTTGGGTTGATTATGATAATGATGGATTTTTGGATATGTTCACCGCAGAATATTTCGCTACTCGTTTTAATAATTTATACCATAATAATGGTGACGGTACATTCACGAAAAATACAACAGCTACCGTTACTTTAGACGCTGCGTCTTCAATCGCAGGTATTTGGGGCGATTACGATAACGATGGTGACCAAGATTTATTTGTTGCAAATACAAATAATGAAAATAATTTATTATACAGAAATGAAGGAAATGGTGATTTTGTAAAAATCACAACTGGTGCAATTGTAAATAATGGCGGACAATCGGTTGGTGCTTCTTGGGGTGATTTTGATAATGATAATGATTTAGATTTATTTGTATCAAATTCAGGTAATCAAAATAACTTCTTGTACGAAAATAACGGTGACGGCACATTTACAAGTATAACAACTGGAACAATCGTAAATGATGGCGGACATTCTCACGGTTCTTCTTGGGCAGATGTTAATAATGACGGTTTCTTAGATTTGTTTGTGTCAAATGACCAGAATTCAGTGAACTTTTTATACATGAATAATGGCGACGGTACATTCGCAAAAGTTGATCACCGTTTGTCTTTATTCACAACGGGTGGCGGTAATTCATTCGGTTCAGCTTTTGCTGATTTTGATAATGATGGCGATTTAGATTTATTTATTGCGAATCACAATGACCAAAATAATTATTTGGTTAAAAATTCGATTGCTGCAAGTCCGAATACGAGCTACTTAAATCTAAAATTAAACGGTACAAATTCTAATGCTTCCGCAATTGGTTCTCGCATTGCTGCAAAAGCTACAATTAACGGAACGTCAATGTGGTTAACTCGTGAAGTTTCAGGTTTGACAGGTGGTGGAATCGGTGGACAATCTGACCTTAGAGTTCATTTTGGTTTGGGTGATGCAACGATTATCGATTCCCTTATTATTACTTGGCCTTCAGGTTTCAAACAAATCGAAACGAATGTTGCTGTGAATAATGCAGGTTGTTTTGCCATCACAGAATTAGCTGGTGGTGTGGTTTCGGGAACGGTTTTCTTTGATGCAAATCAAAATGGAACTCAAGATAGTAATGAAGTAGGAATTCCAGGTATTACCGTTTTAGTCCAAGAAAATGGAACACGTTTAACAACGGATGAAAGTGGTTATTACGAAACCGTTTTAAATATCGGTACTTATACTTTACAACAAATTCCTGGTGCGAATTGGTCACAATTCTTACCAGCAATAAATGCACCTTTGACCGTCAGCGTTACACAAATCGGAGTAAGTTATCCAAACAATGATTTTGCAGATACTGCGACTTGTTTGAATCCTGATTTGGTGGTTGAATTAAATACAACCGCTTTACGTGTTGGTTTCGAAAATGTATATGCAATAACGTATAGAAATATAGGAACAATCGCTGCAACAAACGCAATTTTGAGCGTTAATTTTGGTCAGCATATTGTTCCAGTTTCTGCGAATTTGAATTGGGATAATGTAAGTGGTAACATTTATACTTGGAATATTGGAACAGTTGCAATAGGGGAATCATTCACGATTATCGTTGTTGATTCGGTATTAATAACGGCAACAATCGGCGATAATTTGACGGTAATCGCTAATATTACAGCTGACGAAACAGAGTGTAATCCAAATGATAATCAAGCAATTGACATCAACCCAGCAGTTGGTGCGATTGATCCGAATGATATTACGGCTTATCCTGGCGATTATATTCGTTATGATGGGGAGATTACTTACCGTATTCGTTTCCAAAACGTGGGAAATAGCGTCGCAAATCGAGTTATTGTCCGTAGTGAATTGCCGGAAAACTTGGATATTGAAACCTTATTAAAAGGTCGAGTTAGTCATCCTTCTATTTTCAGTATCGAAGATGAACGCACGATGGTTTGGGATTTCCAAAACATTAACTTGATTGATAGTGTAGCAAATGAAGCAGAAAGTCATGGTTTTATTTGGTTCAAAATCAAGCCGACTTCAACTATCAAAAGTGGTGACAGAATTGAAAATTTTGCAACGATTTTCTTTGATAATGCAGAACCGATTATTACCAATACCGCAACGGTAAGAATCACGGGTACGCAAGAAGCAGGAACGGTTTCAATCTTCCCGAATCCAGTTGGTGACGGAGCAGTTACATTGAAATTAGAAGATGTTGATTTCAATTCTGACGAACGCATCGAAACCGTACAGATTTACGATATGAGAGGTGTTTTATTACAAGTAGAAACTGGTTTTAATGATAAACAAATTGAATTAGCTCCTTTGGATTTGGTAGCAGGAAGTTATGTAATCGTCGTGATTAGTAACGAAGGCAACAAGTTCATTGGAAAGATGATAAAAAGGTAAGAGAAGTTTTAAGGGACGGGTTTTAAGGTTTTAAGGTTTTAAGGGTCGCAATACCGTGAAATACCTTAAAACACCGTTTCCACTTTTACTTTAAAAAAATAGGTTTTTAGTTTTAATAAGTAAGCCCTTGAATTCGAGAGAACTCAAGGGCTTACTTTATTTATAGGCACAGCCTATGGTTATTCATATTAAACTCTTTCAGGTTTTTTTAGTGTTCCCAGCAACAATAAATAGCAATAAAAAATGGCTCTTTGACAATTTCTGCACGTAGCGGCTACTTTGGCTTCCGAAAAGTCTCAAAATCCTTGCGGCAGCTAAAGACAGCCGTTACGAAGATCTCAATTTATTCGAATTTTGCAGAAATTGTCAAAGAGCCTAAAAAATTACTTCGCTTCAATACGCTTATCTACTTCATCAATCCATTGCTCGTGACGAAGTTGATATTGTTCATACAATTCCGCTTGTTCCATTTCACTCAAAACTGGATTATCCGAATAAAAACCCTTTGCCTTTCTTTGACGAAGAGCCTCATACACCGAAACCGCACACGCCACCGAAATATTTAACGATTGCACCATGCCATATTGCGGAATCAAAAAATTACCATCACAATAAGTCAAAGCGGCTTCGCTTACCCCTTTATGCTCATTCCCGAATAATAAGGCTACCGATTCCGTCAAATTCAAATCATATAAGTCAACCGCACCTTCACTTAAATGCGTTGCATAGATTTTACTATACTTTGCTTTCACGGCTTTCATACATTCGTCCACATCATTATATAAATGTACATTTACCCACTTTCTCGCTCCAGAAGAACTCCGTTTCCCCAGTTCTAATCTGTCCTTGTGAACGGCAGTGTATAATACATAAATATCGGTAATACCAACAGAATCACACGTCCGCAAAACTGCACTAATATTATGTGGATCGTGGACATTTTCCAAAATTATCGTTAAATTTGGTTGACGACTTTTAATAACTTCCTTGAATCTTGCTTCTCGTTTCGGTGTCATAATTGAAGTGATGGCTTATTAATTACAAATTAAACGTATTGTAATACTTGTTTTTTTAATAAAATAAACGGCAAAGATAATAGAATATGTTAGTTTTGGGAAGGAACTATATTTTCAAGGATATTGGCGAAAGCCTAAACATAAACAGATGAAGACCCTTTATAAAAAAATGACAAGTATATTTTTTTATGGGAAAACCGTTTAAAATTATACCAAAAAGAAGAAAATATCGTCATTATTATTTCCGTAAAAGTATAATTTAGACGACTGTATTTGTAACGAATTAATTTACGAAAATAAGATTTATACAGGGAATTTTGCAACGGTAGATTGCGACAAGCGAGAAAAAGTAAACCGAATTAAACAGAAATATACTAAATTAGATTTTGATAAAGTCATTACTTTTGGGAATTCTTCGGGCGATAGGGAAACGTTAACTTAGGCAGACGAAAGTTATTATCAATATTCAGGTTAGTGATTGATAATTAGTAGCGTATCTATTCCGCATATTTTTGTTTCCTAATTTTAGTATTTGAAACTCAATATTCAGCCTTCGCAACCAATCACCAATCACCAATCTACTAATTACTTTTGCGGCTCATAATCCATAATAAACGGATAACCTTCCTCAACATAAACGTGTTCATATAATCCTGCTGCATCAGGGAAAGCCGAGTCTTCTGCAAATTTTACAGCATCAAGAATTTCCGCTTTGATTTTATCTTGAATTATTTTGATTTCCTCCTCCGTTGCGATACCTTCTTCCAAAACTTTCGCTTCAATAATTTTGATAGGATCACGGTCACGGTAAGATTTCACCTCTTCTTTAGTACGATATTTCGCTGGATCTGAAACCGAATGACCTTTATAACGGTATGTTTTCATTTCCAAGAAAGTTGGACCATTTCCTGCTCTTGCATGTGCTAAAGCCTTATCAAAAGCATGGTGAACAGCTTCCGGATCCATACCATCGACCGCCTCATTTGGCATATCAAATGCTAAACCAATTTTGTGTAAATCCTTAACATTTGATGTTCTTTCAACGGACGTTCCCATCGCATAACCATTATTTTCAACCACAAAAACGACTGGTAACTTCCAAGTCATTGCCATGTTAAAAGTTTCATATAATGCACCTTGACGAGCCGCACCGTCACCGAAGAAGCAAATCGTTACATTATCGTTGCCTCTATATTGATCTGCCAATGCGATTCCTGCACCAGTTGGAATTTGTCCACCTACGATACCGTCACCACCAAAATAGCGATGCTCTTTAGAGAAAAAGTGCATCGAGCCACCTTTTCCACCAACATTACCCGTTTCTTTTCCATACAATTCCGCCATCGCAGAACGAGTATCAATACCCTTAGTAATTGCCAAACCGTGTTGACGGTATGCCGTAATCCATGGGTCACTTTGACGACACGATGATTTCAATCCTGCTGCAACTGCTTCTTGTCCAATATAAACGTGGCAGAAACCTCTAATATCACGTTGTGAATAAGCCATCAATGCTCGTTCTTCGAAACGACGAATTCTTAGCATTACTTCATACCAATCCAAATATGTCTCTTTTGAAAAAGTTATTTTGTTTTTAGCTCTTTTTGCCATTGTACAATTAATATTATTAACATCTTGCGAAAATTCGCTTGGTTTATAGTACTCTTGACGTAAAGATATTACGCAATCAATAATTTATATTAGTAAATTTGATTTTTTTTTAAAATTTACTAATTGATGCCCAATAATTAGTAGCGTATTCGTTCTACGGTAGCATTATTTCATCGAAACAAAACTTTTTTTAAAATCATTTTTAACATTTTTTCCGATATTCACACTTCTAAGTCAATTAAAGGGTTTTCCTATAAAAAATTGAATCAACGGAATTCTATTTTATGTTTACTTCGTAAACGTTTTTTGACCACCGAGTTCTCGGCGGTCGGAAAAAGATATTTTGCGAAGCAAAATATTAAAAATATGCTTGTCATTTTTTTATAGGAAAACCCTTGAGTCAATTATTAATTATTAATCACTAATTCCTAAGAATGAAAACAGTATTATTTATACGTCATGCTAAGTCGAGTTGGAAATTTACCGATTTGGAAGATATTGATAGACCTCTGAATAAAAGAGGTTTACGTGACGCTCCTTTGATGGGCGAACAATTATTAAATCGTCAAATTTTTCCAGATTTGATGATTAGTAGTAATGCCGTTCGAGCTTATAGTACCGCTCTAATTATTGCAACAAAATTAAAATATCCAGTTCAAAATATTCAACAAAAAAATCAAATTTACGAAGCGACTTCCGAAACGGTTTTAAATATCTTGCGACAATTGCCCGACGATAAAAATATCGTTTTTATTTTTGGGCATAATCCGACTTTTACGATGATTGCCAATCAATTTTCGTCTGAAAATATTGTAAATGTACCAACTTGCGGCATCGTTGCCATAAATTTTGAGATAGCATCATGGGAAGCGTTGAATCAGCAAAATAGCCACTTTTCCTTTTTTGATTTTCCGAAAAATTATCTGTGATTTTAATTTGCTGTTATTATATTGCAGCATTAAGCAGGTAAATGACTTAATTTTAGACAGAACCTACTGTTTATCAAATAATTATACCAAACAAAGTGATAATATGAAAATGCAGTATCCGCTAAAGAATAGAGATATAACTTGGTTATCATTCAATTATCGAGTGTTACAAGAAACAAAAGATAAACGAGTCCCTTTATTTGAACGGCTAAAATTCATGGCAATTTATTCTTCTAATTTGGAGGAATTTTTTAGAGTTCGAGTGGCTTCTACACGGAGTTTGATAAAATTGAAAAAAAAATCACAGAAGGCTTTAGATTTTAAGCCGAGTACGACGCTACGCAAAATGCGGAGCATCATTAATAAACAACAACAGGAGTTTTCAGATATTTTTGAAAATCAATTATTGCCAGAGTTAGCAGAAAACGGGATTAGGCTCAAAAAGTTTGATGAGTTAACCAAAAAACAACTTGAGTTTATTGAGGACTATTACGAAAAAAATAAATCCGTTTTTGGATATCCTGTTTTAATTTCCAAACAATTTATCCGCCCTTCTTTGAAGAATGCGGCGTTGTATTTAGTTGCTCAATTGAAAGATACTTTGGACGAACAAGACGAACGTTATGCGATTTTTTCTGTTCCAACGGAATTTCTACCTCGATTCGTGGAATTGCCTACCGAGGACGAAAACCAGCATGATTTAATATTATTAGACGGCATCGTTAGAGTGATGATTCCTAAGCGAATGCCGGATTATGATTTAGAAGCGGCCTATTCTTTCAAATTAACACGAGATGCAGATTTATATATTGATGATGAATTTTCGGGTAATTTAGTTGAAAAAATCAAGTCGGGTTTAGCTAAACGCAACGTTGGCCCTGCCGCACGTTTTGTCTATGATAGATTGATGCCACAAAATATTTTAATATTCTTAAAAGAGTGTTGGAATCTGGAAGATGTTGATTTGTTTGCAGAAGGTCGGGTACATAATAATTTTGATTTCTTTGCTTTCCCAAGTTTTGGAAAAGAATATTTGAAGCAAAAAAGTTTGCCCAGACTTCCTGTTTCTTCATTAACAAATGAAAAGTCTATTTTTGAAAATATAAAAGAAAAAGACCATTTTATTCATGTTCCATATCATAATTATGAATCGGTAATTCAACTATTTGAACAAGCCGCAGACGATGAAAATGTAACGGCTATTCAAATTGTTCAGTATCGAGTTGCAAAAGAATCTCGCATCATGGAAGCCTTGATAAAAGCGGCAAAGGCGGGAAAAGAGGTCATGGCTTTCGTTGAAATTAAAGCCCGTTTTGATGAAGAAGCTAATTTGATTTGGGCAGACAGATTAAAAAAAGCTGGTGTCAATGTTTTGTATAGTTTTCCAGGACTAAAAGTACACGCAAAATTAGCATTCATAACAAGGAGAGAAGATAAAAAAGAAAAAAGGTATGCTTATTTAGCAACTGGAAATTTCCATGAGAAAACAGCATATATTTATAGCGACTTTGGTTTATTTACTGCTAATGAATTGATAACCAAAGAAATAAAAATGGTTTTCGACTTTTTAAAAACGCAAGAAAAACCGTTAAAACCTTTCAAAAAATTATGGGTCGGTCAATTTAATCTTCGAAATAGTTTAACAAAAAGTATTGAAGATGAAATTGAGACAGCAAAAAAAGGAAAAAAAGCTTATATTTTAATAAAAGTCAATAGTTTGGAAGACGAAGCGATTATTAATAAACTTTATGAGGCAAGTATTGCAGGAGTAAAAGTCGATTTGATTGTCCGTGGAATTTGTCGCTTAATTCCGAATCTGCCTGGCATTAGTCATAATATCAATATTATCAGTATTGTCGATAGGTATTTAGAACACGCAAGAGTTTTTACCTTTCATAATAATGGCAAACCGTTTACCTATCTATCTTCTGCTGATGTGATGGAACGGAATTTAAGTCGCAGAATTGAGGTTGCTTTTCCGATTTTAGATAATTCAATCCAAAAAATAATTCAAGATTTAATGGATATTCAATTATTAGATAATGTAAAAGCTCGAATTATTGATGAAAAACAACGGAATAAGTACAAGAAAAAAAATACCGCTGAACCAATTCAAGCTCAATTGGTAACGCATAAATATATTGCAAAAAATAGTTAGGAATTAAGAATTAAGAATTAAAAAACAAGTATAAAAAAACAAATATGGAAATGGACTTTTTTGATGACGACAATGAAGTATTTATCAAATTGCATAAAAAGACTTCAGACAAAGATATTTTGTATTGGGAAGTTTGGAATGAAGATGAAAAAACAGCCATGATGCACTGGGGAAAAGTGGGGCATAATGGGGATAAAAAAGAAGTGAAATCAAGTAATAATGCTGACTTGAGAGCTGCCGTGAATAAGGAAATTAATAAATATATCGCTGATGGCTATGAAGATGTGCCTTATGAAAATTACTACTTAATGGTGCTTACTTTTGAAATGGAAAGTTTGGGCGAAGTTGAGGATTTACAACGAATGGAAAATTTGAGAGGTATTGTCACGGAAAGCTTGGGCTGGAGTGGAAATGGAAATTGCGATGAATGTGAAATACAGGAGGATAAAACTATTTTGTATGCCGATGTTTTAAATTCTGAAATTGCACTTCAAGCTGCTAAAGCGGCTTTCAAAAAGGAAGGATTGACTGGTGATTTTTTCGTAACGGTCATGCAAGAAGAAGATATTCTTGTGGAAAATAAAAAAGTAACTTTAAGATAACGAAGAACGAAAAAAATAAAAGACGAAGAACAGAAAAATGCAAAAAATAATCTTTACCGTTACAAATGATTTGACTTACGACCAACGAATGCAGCGAATTTGTACGACATTGGCGGAAGCTGATTATGACGTTTTGCTTGTTGGGCGAAGGTTAGCAAATTCAAAAAAATTAGAGCCGTTTTCGTTTCAGACGAAGCGGCTTTATTGTTTTTTTACGAAAGGAGCAAAATTTTATGCCGAATATAATATTCGTTTATTTTTATTTTTTATTTTTAATCGTTTCGATGCGATTTGCTCGATTGATTTAGATACGATTCTGTCGGGGTTTTATGCTGCAAAATGGAAACGTAAAATCCAAATTTACGACGCACATGAGTATTTTACAGAAGTGCCAGAATTGGTCGAAAGACCAAAAGTAAAAGCGATTTGGGAGCGTATTGCGGATAAAACGATTCCAAATATTCGATATGCTTATACGGTTGGCGAAGGTTTACAACGTATTTTTACGGAACGTTATGGTGTACCTTTTGGCGTTTTCCGCAACGTGCCTTTCACAATAAAAAAAGACCTCGAAACGGCTGAAGTTCAACGAGTTATTGATATTTATAACCTCCAAAAAACGGATAAAAAAGTCATTTTATATCAAGGTGCTTTGAATGATGGAAGGGGGATTGAGGAAACAATAAAAGCGATGTTGTCTATCGAAAATGCAGAGTTGTGGTTAGCCGGTGAAGGTGACTTATCGAAATATTTGCGACAATTAACAAAAGATTTAAAGTTAGAAAATAAGGTTAAATTTTTAGGTTTTATTTTACCAAATGACTTGAAAGCAATTACGCAATTATCAGATATTGGTTTAAATTTATTAAAAAACAAAGGACTAAGTTATTATTTTTCTTTAGCAAATAAATGTTTCGATTATATTCAAGCCGAAAAACCTGCTTTACACCGCAATTTTCCCGAATATCAAGCTATTAATGACACATTCGAGATTGGTATTCTGTTAACTAATTTACAATCAGAAACTATTGTCAATTCATTAAAAATATTGTTAGATAATCCTTTGAAATACAATGAATTAAAAGAAAATTGCCGAAAGGCAAAAACGGTTTATACTTGGGAAAAAGAAGGGGCGAAATTGGTTGATTTTTATAACGTCATTTTCAAATGATTAGGCTACTCTTCTAAGGTTGTTAGGTTTGCCACCGCTTTTTTGGCAGTAGTAAAGTTAAATAGGGTCTTTGACAATTTATGTAAAAATGAGCAGGTGACTTGAAGTCACCTGCTCACTAACTCGGTGTTTTCAATACTTTCGAAGTACTATTAATACAGAAGTTTATACGATTTGCAGAAATTATCAAAGAGTCAATCAACGACTAAGACTAAAAACCAACGAGTTAAATGTCCAAAATTTGGTACTTATTTAATAC
>Ga0306864_1000697_pt1 | contig 14983 bp, 10 predicted proteins | sample AntRauTorckE5430_FD_190448 | JGI IMG/M metagenome (GOLD analysis project Ga0306864, IMG submission 190448) | Saline lake microbial communities from Rauer Islands, Antarctica - Metagenome Torckler E5 #430 (v2) (version 2) | ecosystem: Environmental > Aquatic > Non-marine Saline and Alkaline >...
CCGCTTTGCATTCTCAGGGCAGATGGCCGAATCTAACGAAGCTCCAGCACCACTTACTTCGCCACGGCATATCGCCAGTCTAGTTACACCTCCTAGTTTGGACTCTATAATGCGATTCATTTTCCTCGGCTTCAATGAGAGAATATTGCCCTTCTCTGGGTCTCTTGGTTCTTTGAAACTGGTACTTCTCCAAAAGACGTAATCTTCAAACTCGTCGGGATGCTCCCTAATTTTCATTGATGACACAGTAATGCTGTAGAACTCACATGCAGATTTAGCTTCGGCAAGGTCTTCAAAGCACAAAAGGTGAACTAGGTCATTTAACGGATAGTGATCATAATATCCTTGCCCGGTATCCTTCCGTTTTGTTCCGAATGTTTTCGACATAATCTGGAAGGCTGCTTTTCTCATGGTCTCCACATATTTGAACATCATGCACGCATAGAGATACGGGGTTGACACGGATCGTAGCAGTGCGAAAAATCTTGCGTAATTGTATTCTCTTTTAGCCTAGGAATTGAACGAGTCAAGGGTAAAGATAACGATTTAATATTTCGCAATGAGCATGAGCACCAGCACTAACATAGGCATAATGCAACTCACCTTGTAAACCTGTACTGCTAGTTGGACCGGTTTGGAATTGAATATCTCTGGACGATCCCGAGATAGACGCGCTGCATACTTGAGGACCTCCATCCCGCCGTCATTATTGATGGTTAACAAAATATAGAGGCCCCTCATCTCGGGCTCCGCAGTACCAGAACCGCCTGCCGCATTCCCAATGATTGCATTTGCAGCGTTGGCAGTTGCAGCTGCATTCATCAATGATTCGGCATTGTAGTCCTTGGGACTTTGTCCCATGACAATTGCTGATTGGCAGCCATGTACCTCTTTCCGACCCGTAGACGATACGGATGCAGGGTCCTCCACTGTCGCTCTACCGGCTGCATCATCATAATACAAATTCAATGACTTCATAGTCGCTCCCAGTTCTTGTATATTTTGTTGACTTTGTTTCGTAATAAAGTCATGCAAGTGACTCAACTGGTGTTCACAAAGCGTGTGCCATCTTGCGATCCTCTCATGGCACCTCACAGCAATAGCATTACACTTCCCTCCCGTCCCAACAAAATTCTGCAAAATGAAATCTTTCCTCACCATCCTCGTCCTATCCCAAATAAATTGATAGACGTCTAATGGAGGAGGCACCCCTCCACCGAACCTTGGATCCTCCCCCTGTCGATCTCGTTCCATGACCCATTCTTCAAGGTATCCACAAACCCTTTCCAAGACAATGGGAGGACGGACCAATTCCGGTATGTCTAATTTAAAATCTGCCGCTGATCTCCTGAATCTTTTCACGGCTGTATCCCTCAAAGTCCATCCATGCGGATGAATCTCCTCATGCGGCGTTTCCAACATTTGAATATCACTCTCACCCTCTCTCCTGATCAATTCTTCATCTGGACACATGTGCATGCAAATCCCAATAAGATTCCCATGTTCATCATTTCCAATATCATGCTGATGCTGATGCTGATTCTTATCATTTGATGATTTCGATGGATGATAATCTCTTGCGCGCTGCTGCAGTTCCTTGGGAAGCATGGCCAGTGAATCTCTATTTTGCACCGTTGCAAATCTCTGCGCATTCTTGGCTGCTAGTTGTGCGTTAGCAGCACTATCATATTGATCCAATTCGTTCCCATTGCCATGATTGGAGTTGGGTGGTGGTATTGTTGGAGCGGATGTGTTGGCTGTGGGTTTGTCATGGTGTAATGGCTTGGACTGTCTCTTTTTCTTGGGAATACGATTGCGAAGTGCTTCATTGACGTTCGCATTCGTATGATGATTTGCATTGTCATGCACTACATTGACATCCTCACTCACTGCCAGATCAGTCTTGTGCGACGAAGCAGAAGAATGAAAGGATGCCGCAAGAGGATTGAGCGATGCGGCCTTGGTACCAAATCCAAATGAACCGAATCCAGTAACAGGAGCAGCAGCTGCCTTGGTCGATGCCATCCTGAATCCACCATTGCTTGCAACTCCTCCGCTCCCGCTCCTCCCTTCTACTCCAGCTCCAACTGCCATTGAATTTTTGTTATCCTTGGCTTTCAATTGCTTCTCCACTAATTTCTTCTTCTTTGCTTCAATTGTTGCCTTGAGCTTGGCCAATCTATCTTCACCTTCATTAATGGATATCGATGGTCCATGTCCATGTCCTGCGGTTGCGCTTGCATCATGATGTTTATTGGAATTTGGATTGATCCATTCTTTGTGTGCATTTCCATTTCCATTCGCATTCGTGTTCATATTCGAATTGGTATCAAAATTGGACATGGCTAAATGTTGATCATGTGTAAATGGTGATGCGAATGCTGACGGTGCGGTGTGTATGTTTGCATTGCCATTGCCATTGCCATTTGCATTTCCGTTGGTATTGGACATTCCAAAAGGTAATGTCGTGGTAGATGAGGTTGTGGATGCTCCAAAGGTGGTATTGGAAGGCACGAAGACAGGATCGTTCATGTTATTATTATTGAAAGGTGCGAATGGGTTTGCATGTTGAGTGGCTGTACTGATGGTGTCATTGTTATTGCCATTGCCATTGTTATTGTCACTAATACTAATGCTGTTACCCATATTCATATTCATGCTCGCATTTGCATTTGTATTTGCATTTGCGAATGGTGAGGGTGCCAGAGTATTGGAATTTCCGAATGGAGATGCAATAGATGACTTTGTAGAAGTTGTCCCAAATGCGTGATTATTACCATGATCATTACCACGACCACGACCATGACCATGATTGTTGTTGGATGCATTCGTAAATGAAGATGCGAATGTCCCCCTGTTATTGATATTACCATCAACTGCAAGATTACTTGATGTACCGAAAGCAAAGGGTGCCGCATCATTAGCATGATTATTAGCATGATTATTAGCACCATTCATGGTTGCTTGAGTATTCGAATTCATGGTCATGTTTGCGCCAAAAGTGTTGTTGTTGTAATTACTGGTAATAGCAGTGTTGTCCATCTGAATATTGCTTGATGTTCCAAACGGCGACGCAGCCGGTAATGATTGCTGCTGTTGCTGTTGTTGCTGTCGTTGTTGCTGCTGCTGTTGATTGAACGGAGATGGTTGATTAGGATTCCCGTGTTGACCAAAGCCTCCTTGTTGCTGTTGCTGCTGCTGCTGCTGCTGCTGCTGATTGGGAACTCCACCATTTCCGAATCCGCCGCCATTCGAATGTCCAAACATTCTTCAATTTATGGAAACTTAAATTATTGTGGATTAAGTAGTAGCAACTTATCAATCAATTGAATAATTAGTAGCACTACTGTACTACTTACTGTCCAGTGAGATTGATGATTCAGTGATAGATTCAATGATCGAGTGTTTTGTAATTTGTAAGTAGTATTACGGTGGTGGTGTTTATGCTTGTTTATGGTAAAATATTGTACCAAGTATATAATCGTAATCCAACCAAACTATCCCTATCTAGCTAGTAGATAGCGATTAGGGTAAACCCCCAACGGAATCTACGCGGGCTTTTTATTGACTCCTCGCTCAAAAAGTTTTTTATTGACTCCTTCCTCGCTCGCCGATCACATAGTTCATACCATAGTCCAGAGTCCGTGAAAGCATCATCATATTGCATCGGAATCATCATCAAACCCTCTCATCTTGTTTTGCAGTAGGTACTATGAGGTCTTTCATGAAGGTCTTGGTTGGGCTATTATGTATAATCTATCTACACCAAGTTACACTTATTTGGGGATATTTCGAAATAGAGAATTCGTCACATCACCCTTCGACTGTTGACGATCTACATGCACAAATGAAAGTTGAAAATGATGCCAATGCTGCTGCTGCCAATAATGATGAGGATTTGTCTGAAGGCGAGCAGGAGGATGGCGTATTTCTCTTAAGTAGCGTCCAAAACACTGGAAGAGTGAATGACAACGATGTATTACCTACTACTGCTGCTTCTCACAGTCCATTTCAGGGTGCAAAGATTCGCACGTTTGATGAACAGAAAAGGGACACGAATTTATTCGATGGCCAGGGAATGGTGAATGCTGAAAATTTTCCCATTGTTCCATATTTTGAAAAGAAATGTTCTAAATGGGGCGTATTAACGACCATCTTTGACCCTACTCTGGCCATCAAACGAGTCGCAGACTTGCCTTCGTGGTGTGTAGTGGTTGTTGCTGATACCAAAACTCCTACAGATTACATGCAAAAGTTGGGTGATCTCCATGATATCCATATCCAAAATGCAACGAATCATCATCATACAACAAAAAATGATGATGGCAATGTAGATGTCAACGGTAGGAATTCTTCAAATATTGATAACGTTTATTTTTTCTCTGTCGACAAACAAAAAGAGTGGGAGAATGTAGATGGGCCCATTGGTGCCTTTGCAAGACAAATGCCCTGGAATCACTTTTGCAGAAAAAACCTTGGTTATCTCTTTGCCATCCTACACGGAGCAGATTATATTTTTGATTTTGATGACGATAACTATATTAAATTAGATACGTCGTCCTCACCTCCATCTCCAATGAATATACTCCCCAAGGAATTTGGTCAAGGCGGAATAGAATTAACTAATGTTACAGTGGTCATCCAAGGTCCAACAGTTTTCAATCACCATCCTCTCATGAAACCCTCTACCAACAAAAACGAAAGTACCTGGGCCAGAGGGTTGCCCTTGGAGAATATCCTAGACAAGACAACACAAGGTAAAGCAGCATTTCAAAAGGATATGCCACCAAAATTCAAAACACCAAATGACGAGATTGGAGTTCTGCAATATATGGTTGATGGCAACCCAGATATTGACGCTATCCACCGTTTGTCAAAGGACTTGCCAATTACGTTTTACTCTGGGAATGATGCAAACCCAGTCTTGGTCCCTATGCATTCCTATGCGCCATACAATGCTCAAGCGACAGTGCACATGAAGAAAGCCTTGTGGGCTACGCTTTTACCAGCAACAGTGCCGGGGCGAGTTTCAGATATTTGGAGATCATACTTTGCGCAATGTATTTTCATGGATGCTGGCCTGAGATTGGCGTTTGCTCCTCCTAAAGTTTACCAGGAGCGCAACGAGCACGATCTGCTCGGAGATTTCATTGCAGAAGATGATTTATACAAGAAAAGTGGTAGACTGATCGAGTTTCTTTCCACATGGGATAGTGACCATGATTCGATCCCTCAAAGGATGATACAGCTTTGGATTGATTTGTACGAGCGAGGATACATCGAGATTGAAGATGTTACAGCTGTTCAAACATGGTTGGCAGCTCTAACTCAAATTGGATATGAATTCCCTCCTCTGAAACGTAGATTCCGCAATGTTGCAGTGATGGGTCAATTCAATTATGCCGATTCTGTGAATCTGTACGATGAGATTGTTTTCTGGGCTCAAAAGCACCGCGAATACTTTGACACTGTGATCGCTGCAGGTCCATTTTCAGATGAGCAAATACAAACTCTTGAGCAGTACTCGATCAAGGCAATTGCGAGTACCCCACCAGTGGGACGCAGAGTAGATGGGTTATATGCACCCGTGGAGAATCTCATGAATGCTCTTCTTTTGTATAGGAACTCATCTAAAGTCGAGGGCATACTTTATGCACATGACGATACAGTATTGAATGTCACAGAGCTTTCGCAAGGGCAGTATCCATTTCCTTCTAAGGTAATAATTGGAAACACTAAAAAGATTGACTCGCACAGGATGTCATATACTGATGTGAGGAATGCCAAGGATAAACAACAGGCCAACGAGGTCTCGTATCGAATCTATCCCAATGGAACCTTTTCAGATTTGAATAAAACTGTATTTGGAGACATAAATACTTTGTGGGACAAAGTTCCCAACTTTTTTGACAGATGGGGTATGGTTAAACAGCCCTACTGTGCAGGATCAGCTGGTAGCGGTATAGGGAACATGGCTCTGGCCAAGGACACAGACAGTGCAAAATATCGAGAAGAAGATGGATCTATCATATTTCCATCTTATACGCAAGCTGATTTCCTATTCGTCCCCACCAAGTACAGTGACGAATTTGCAGAGGCTGCAAGATTGCACTTGAAACACAATGTGTATCTAGAATGTGCGCTGCCTCAAATAGTTGACATGATTCGACAACAAACAAACGCCTTGCCAGTGCACGTGGTGAAATTGTGTACGAGCTTCCATGGAGTGCGAGGTTTAGAATTTATGGCATCTAGTAAATGTCATAACAAAGGTAGCATTGGAGTTGTTCATCCGCTGAAACTCAGCAAGGTTGGATATGACGCCTTCGAACGAGAGATGGATTCATTCCAGTTTGGTTTGAGATGAATATCGGTTGTTATTCCTTTAGTTGGTATCTAGAGCATATTATTAAGAATTAAGACTTCCCATGATACTAATTCCTATCTAATCATTAGTTATTACCATTTAGTTTTGATTCGTTGAGGTTTAGAATGTACTCGTTAGATTTTAGAGTGCTTTGGTTTTGTTTTGTAATTTCCACACATAATAAATCTTTAGTATATAACTAAGATTAGAAACGGGTATAAAGGGCTAGATAACCTTCTAAGCACTGATTCTAGTAGATCTGCTCTAGATAGAGCTTAATAGATGTAGTTTTGATGGGTCAATTCAATTATGCCGATTCTGTGAATCTGTACGATGAGATTGTTTTCTGGGCTCAAAAGCACCGCGAATACTTTGACACTGTGATCGCTGCAGGTCCATTTTCAGATGAGCAAATACAAACTCTTGGGCAGTACTCGATCAAAGCAATTGCGAGTACCCCACCAGTGGGACGCAGAGTAGATGGGTTATATGCACCCGTGGAGAATCTCATGAATGCTCTTCTTTTGTATAGGAACTCATCTAAAGTCGAGGGCATACTTTACGCACATGACGATACAGTATTGAATGTCACAGAGCTTTCGCAAGGGCAGTATCCATTTCCTTCTAAGGCAATAATTGGAAACACTAAAAAGATTGACTCGCACAGGATGTCATATACTGATGTGAGGAATGCCAAGGATAAACAACAGGCCAACGAGGTCTCGTATCGAATATTTCCCAATGGAACCTTCTCAGATTTGAATAAAACCGTATTTGGAGACATAAATACTTTGTGGGACAAAGTTCCCAACTTTTTTGACAGATGGGGTATGGTTAAACAGCCCTACTGTGCAGGATCAGCTGGTAGCGGTATAGGGAACATGGCTATGGCTAAGGACATTGACAGTGCAAAATATCGAGAAGAAGATGGATCTATCATATTTCCATCTTATACGCAAGCTGATTTCCTATTCGTCCCCACCAAGTACAGTGACGAACTTGCAGAGGCTGCAAGATTACACTTGAAACACGAGGTGTGGTTAGAATGTGCGCTGCCTCAAATAGTTGACATGATTCGACAACAAACAAACGCCTTGCCAGTTCACGTGGTGAAATTGTGTACGAGCTTCCATGGAGTGCGAGGTTTAGAGTTTATGGCATCTAGGAAATGTCGTAACAAAGGTAGCATTGGAGTTGTTCATCCGCTGAAACTCGGCAAGGTTGGATATGACGCCTTCGAACGAGTGATGGATTCATTCCAGTTCGGTTTGAGATGAATATTGCCGCAGTATTTGTTCCTTTAGTTGGTATCTAGCATATTATTAAGAATTAAGACTTCCCATGATACTAATTCCTATCTAATTATTAGCTATTGCCATTTGGTTTTGATTCGTTGAGGTTTAGAATGTACTCGTTAGATTTTAGAGTGTTTTGGTTTTCATGTTGGGAATAACCCAATGCAAGTAATACATAGAAATGGAGACTTTTCTCTTGACTGGAACGTATCGCCAACATAAAGAACTGCATACCTACATATATACTATAAACAGTATTTCCCTAATCTTACAACACATAATACATAATCCACAAGTGAAAACCACTATTGCCAGCATACACAAGAATGAAATGACTACTATTTTTCATCAGAAGGGAGACATTGATCTGATTGTAAAGTACTGGCAACTGAGATAATCTTAGTAAATCCTTGATGATGATGATTCTTCTTCTCCTTCTTCTGCATAACATTCCATATTCCATACTATTGCATTATTTAATGAGCAACAAAAAATATAACTTCAATGGACGTTCGATGACGGTTTGATAATGACAACCTTCTTCTCTACTCTTTCTTTCTTCTTTCTTCATGTACATGCTAGCATGCTATTATACATGGGCAATAACTAGTATCGTAGCAGTGTTGAAAGAGGTTGAAAGCCACACTCACTCCAACATTCATTGGATCTCGTATCTTGTTACGAGTTACGAGTTACGAGTTACGAAGTACTTATCATGTATCATGATGATGGATGATGGGTACGAACATATAATGTTATATGAGGTTGTATGATACATACATTTACATGATAAATGATGCATGATACATCCAGTACAATACATTACATTACACCACACTACAACAGTACTGATCATGGTATTTAGATCAATGCATTCCATAATATCAATAATCATGATGCTGATGCTGATTCTGATGCTAATGCTACAATTCAACTATTCGAATGCAGTACTCGCATTCACATTCACATTTACTGATAGTATTGATAGAATCCATTGTTGTCGGATTAGGCCAGCATCTCATTGCAATTCAATCATGAAGATCAAGAGCTGTCCACGATACAATAGAAGATTCAACAGGAACCTACTCTGCATGAAGAATAGCATCAATGTTGATGATGATGATGATGGTGTTGATGGTGTTGATGATGATGATATTGTTACTCTTGATGTTATTGTTGATGGTGATGCAAAGGATTTGAATGTTATTGATCCTATTAATGATGACACTAATGAAAATGATGATGGTAATGATATGCCAAAGTCGACGCCACTCAAGCTCCTTTCGAATCTTTTACCATTCATCAATGACAATGCAAGCACAATCAAAAATTTCACGGATGAATCATCACCATTCCTTGCTACCAACCAACCAGACAAATCGAATACAACTACAACTTCAACTGCAACTGCAATCCGCAATCAGAACAAGACTTATTCAATGGCAATGCGATCCAATTCAATGTCGAAATCAAAAGCCAAGCCCCAAGCTAATACAAAGTCCAAGTTACGAGGACCCATTCTAGAATGTAGAATTGCTGCCACTGCTGATGGTAAAATATTATCTAGGCAGCAAAAGGAATTGAATGTAATTCAAGATAAGATTGATTCCATATATAATGCCATCAACAATCAGAATCTCAAACAACTTCATAGACTTGAACAACATGTTGGTGATGATGTTGTTGTTGGTGATGATGTTGTTGTTGTTGGTGATGATGTTGTTGTTGGTGATGGTATTGTTGTTGGTAATAATGTTGGTGATGGTGATGGTATTGTTGGTGGTTCGTCATCATCAACACGACCATCATCAACACGACCATCGATACGACCATCAACAACACGACCATTAGCATCAACCAGAACGCTATCATCGTCACCACCGCCGACACGACCGTCTCATCCAATAACAACAACAACAACAACAAAAATAACACAGGAAATGCAACAACGTCATAATGCAACCACTATCCAAACGCTCAGACAATCACTTGAAAACTCAGGATTCAAATTGTTATCTCAAAGGGATCTAGATCTATGCAAAGCACTCAATGAGGGTTATCTATTGAGATTATCCATTGCTCCCGAGCTCAAAAATTTGGATAACTTGTATTCTGAATTCTATGGTGATGGGGACTATGGTGACTATGGTGATGACACCACACTGCAAGAATTACTATTTGATGGAAAAATTCTCATCTTTCGTAGAGGATACAGCCAAGAAATCACTACAGGAAGACTCTTACTTCCCAAATTCGATTATCTACAATCCTCGCTCGTCCAACGATCAGCAGCTACTATTGTCAAACGGTTGGCAGAAATTGAACGAGGTATTACTCTCTCCATTACCACCACCTATCAGCAAATACAATCCTTGCTGGAATCCAAATTGGATGGCTTGAGAGATCAGATTCCAGATGAATTTTCCTTGGATGATATCAATTGGAATGATGATATTGATGGAATTGACGATTATGATAATGATAATAGAAATAATAATGGGACGTTCTATAGCTTAAAGGGTTTCAACAGGAATGGCGCTTTCAATGTCAGCATGAAGGTCAAGGAACCCTTGGAGAAAGGGGTGGATATGCTCAAGAATGCTTCAATTGCTACAGGAACGAGTTTGAATAAAACAAAGATTAGTATCAAGTTGGAAAGGTATGGGTATAATAGGGATGAAAGGTTTGTTGATTCACCGGATAATACAGATGCCTTAAGTCCATTCCTTGTTTGTGAAGATAATGGAATTGGAATTGTTGACAATCAGGATCGGAATGTGGAACAAGATCTGTTGAAGGGGGTGGAATCCGGGTCGTTAAGTTGCAAATATGACATGCGAATGGCATCCACTATCGCCAGCATCGATCCACCCATTCACTTGCTGAACCGAGTCAGCATTGCAAACCTTGTCGATTTTTTCTCAAAGGGCGGAAGAAGACGATTGATCAAAAGTCTCTTCTCAGTCTCGGAACTGGTCGAACCAACCTACGAAGAAGTAGTCCTTGTGTATCGCCCCCTCCCTTGCAAACAAAAGCCTCCGCCCAGGATATGGATGCCTCCCAAGTTCCTCTTTGACATACTAGAAATATTTGCCTTGGAACATATGCTCCCCCAACCTCCAGAGCCAATTCTTGATCCAGATCCGTTACCCCTTGAAATACGTACGTTCGACGGAGTTCCCATGGCAAATTTACTAGCAGTATTGCCCAAAACCAAGCTAATTTTCCGTCCTGCCGACGCACTCATTTTCGATCTCGTAAATACGTTCAGTTTCTTGGCAGTTCTGGCAAGTCAAAAATTTGATTCTCCCAAATTAGATCTGCTTGCGTTGGGAGCTGTATCCATATGGTTGTTGAGAACGTTCTTCCGATACAGCAATAAGATTGCACGGTACGATTTATTAGTGAATAAATTCCTTACGAGTCGTATATCACATCGCAACAGTGGAGCATTGAAGTATATAGCAAGCGAAGCAGCCGTTCAAAGGGCTAGGCGTGCCTCGTTGGTCCATGAGTGGTTAGTGGACGAGCATGTGTATGTGGATGATCATGTGTTGGGCGAAAGGCCAACACAACGTTGCAGAAATGATATAGTGAGTGAGGGTTTGTCGAAAGTGAATGCTAGGCTGGATCTTGTTCAGCCTTTGTTTTTTGATATTGATGCTGCTGTGGATGATTTGTTGAAATTGGGTTTGATTCGTTTCAATGACAAGGCGCAATTGGTGGAAGTGAAAGAAGGCGATGATGCAGTCATGGCCTTGGCAACTCTTTGGAATGATATTTTATAGGTGGAACATGTGCTGGTGTTGTTGTTGTTGTTGTTCGTCGTTGGATGATATCATACATTGCAGAGAATGATTTAATTTAATTACAGTTTATTTTATTTCATGATCTAGTAACATGTTTGTTCATTCAATAGTCCATTATTATCAATCACCATACATAGTGAGTTCTGTAATCAATTACGTATAAGATAGTAGGTATAAGATAGTAGATGTAAGATAGTAGATGGCAGGAATTACAAAACATTGGTTCCACCATCATGATAGCAGCAGTGACGACAACGGGGTTATCTCCACTATTCCACTTTGCCTTTTTAGAATGGGGATGACTGGTTCTTTCTTCGTTCCACCTCTAGTGGATTTGTTATCATTCAACCAATCAGAGAAAAGCCAGCGTTCGAGGTCTCTGCCATCGCCCACATTTGGTTTAATGGTATTCATATAGTACTAGTGGCGGTGGTAGTACCATCTTGTCCATCAACATCTGCATCTGCATTAATACTAGTATTGATGGATCCCTGTTTGAGTTCTTGTAGGTATTGGTTGACTTCTCCATTTTTCTTGGATAGGGCCAATTTCGTTCTTGATACGGGAACAACTTCTTCTGCCCAGACATAAGAAGCGATGATTGTTAAAATAAAAACAATCCCAAAACCAATCAGAATATTTGTATCAGGTGCCACTGCTTCAAACGTTTTTGTCTGTTCTGTTAATACAGTCGTGGCTGTAGCCGTTGCTGAATCTGTGAATTGTAATTGTAATTGTAATTGTGATTGTAATTGTAACTCTGAAGTTGCTGATGACGATGTCAGTAGCGATGAGAAAGATTGCTGGATTGGTGCTGCTTGATTAAACGAGATGAATGCTTTCAAACTCGAACAAGAAGTTGAAGACGGAACAAATGCTGTGTCTCCTCCATGAAAGAATGTTTGACGGACAAGAAAGGCTCCTGGGATTCTCTTCATGGCTGATGATTGATGACTGATTGATGCAAAAGATAGAATTAATTTTATACCAAACAGTTTTAAAACTGTGAGTGATGGAAAGAAATAACAAACAGGCCTGCAGAACCTTCGTTGAACTGGTTCTTGACTTATAAGATGAATTGTTTGTAGACTGGATTGATTGTATGTTAGACAGTATGATCGCAGGTACATAGCATCAATCATCATCAATCATTAGCTAGCTACTAGCACAAAATGTGCTTCTGCGACTGCTAGAAGAGCCGATGAATGGGCAGAACAACACGCCCTGGCCAAAGGAATGGAACAGAAGAGACGAGACGAGAACGAATCAAAGCGCATACACTAAAGAGGCAAGAGAAAGAAACACTTGTGAAAAACAAGTAATCTGCTTGTATATACCCTGCTTTTTATCTACCGCTCTTCTTTTTACATTCCCTGGATTATACATAACTTTCTTAGTGTCAACTCGAAGGGTTTTTACTTCCAAAATTCTTCTTTTCATAACAATTTTGCCGTGGAAAGGAAGGCTTCCAAGAAATAATGGAAGTGTACTCGCAAGTGCCAGTACCTCATCTCGCGAATAAACAAGGAATAAGCATTAGCTTTATCTGCTGAACTGAACGCCATCAAACAGTCATATCTTGGGGAGACAGCTCTATACGACGAACAAATTTCGCAAAAGAAGCAAGTGGAGGAAATACGCTCGTTAGAAAAAGAACATTATGTTTAAATTTAAATAGTATGATAGTAAAGATACTACGATCAATGAGTCTTGCTTCCCTTCCTGTCTTCTACGCTGGAATGGGTATTAGAAAGAAGGCAAGGACATTTAAACATATTCTTGAACGATAAGCTGGAAGGGGTGAAGCTATGAGGAATGTTATCACCAAGCCGCTGAGAAATATGACAACAAGAGATTGGAGAAGTTCGAGAGAATTGTGACATCACAGTGAAAGTAGGGAAAGCGCCTCCTCCACTCTGAACTTTTCGCGAGTCCTCTTCGGTGGTCGTGCCTCCAATCCACCCGATCCTAATTGATGCTATTGAGAATGTGCTCAAGTACAATGAGCCTAGTCCTACCCAGCGACAATCTATTCCGATTGGGCTCCAGGGGAGAGATCTAATTGGTGTTGCTGAGACTGGTAGTGGAAAAACTGCAGCGTTTGGCATTCCGCTTTGCCACTTGATTTTAGTCTTCCAAGTGCAGTGCTCTCTACCGTCGCAGAAAATGGACCGCTGGCGTTAATTATAGCTCCTACTTGCTAGCATGCTATACAGATTGATGTAGAATTCAAGCGCTCGTTATCGCGGCAAACTTATATAAAACAGCTTACATGATGGGTGGTCAGCCACTTCATGTTCAAGCCATGGAGTTGAGGAATGGCGTGCACGTTGTTGTTGGAACACCAGAAAGGCTCAATGATTGTCTTGAGAGTGCATATCGTGCTCAATCAATGTTCCTACATTGTCCTCGAGGAAGCTGACCGCATGATCGACTTGGATTTCGCACCACAGGTTGAATCTACTTTAGATGCAATGGGAGATTTGCTAAAGAGTGATAATAAATGAGTAGCCTATAAAGAAGAATTAACTGATTTAAATGGAATCACTAAACGTGTATCTATACATAGATTGACAGCCATGTTCACTACAACTATGCCTACTGCAGAGGTACAGAGAATTGCAAGAAAGTGTTTGAGGCATCCAGCTATAGTGAACGTTGGCGGCACTGGGGGCGGTGGGAAGAACAAGATAATTCACCAAACGGTGCTATCCCCATTATTTTTATGAATGAGAGGAAGCATACAGAAGTTGCTGAACGGAGGCAAGAGCCAAGACGAGCATGATTTTTTTAGGGCAAGAAGTATCTATGCTTACTGCCATAGGCTTGGTGAAACCGCACCAGGTGCGGAAGGGTTTGCCACTAGTTTTATTACAAACGACGATGAAGGAGTAATGGCTCCTCTTAAAACATACCTCGAAAGTGTCATTGCTGCAGTACATCTTCTGTAGGAAGAGCATAATCCACTAGGAATGCTTATCCTTGTATTTGTGCACTAGCACACTGGAAAATAAATGTATTGACCATGCTCGCATGTGTCGTACTTAAAAGACGTCTTAATTTCTCGGGTCCAGCCATTACAATTCCTCATGAGAAGAAGGTAGCAAGTTCTGTGGTATCTGGCGTTCATTCGTCACCTCTCTGACCCTCCGCTCAGTTTTGTGAGGATTACCACCAATGCGATCCGCGTAATCTGTTTCGTAATTCGATATGTAACTTATTGTGCTTTTTTTGTCAGACGAAGAATAATTCATTTTCTTCGCCTTTAATTCGGTTTTATTCTCTAGTTCTTTGGCACTCCAACTGTCAGTTTTATCAGGATTACCACCAATTCGCTGGTCAAAGGGTACTTGATAATTCGAAATATAACCTTTGGTTCCTCTCTTGATTGGAGAAGAATCTACATGTTTTCGCTGAGGGACATCTTTATTAATAGATTCTTTGGCAACCCAACCAGTTCTTTCAGTACTGCCCCCAATACGATTTGCAAAAGGCGTTTCGTAATTCGATAT
>Ga0306864_1000699_pt1 | contig 14967 bp, 11 predicted proteins | sample AntRauTorckE5430_FD_190448 | JGI IMG/M metagenome (GOLD analysis project Ga0306864, IMG submission 190448) | Saline lake microbial communities from Rauer Islands, Antarctica - Metagenome Torckler E5 #430 (v2) (version 2) | ecosystem: Environmental > Aquatic > Non-marine Saline and Alkaline >...
ACTGGGTAAAGACATGCTGCTGGTCAGCCGGATTGCCAAGATTCCAGCCAATCTCGGCGGTGGCTACTTTAACGCTGGTACAAAAACCAACGAGCAGCTCGTTCGCTGGTCACGTAACCACAACAATATCCACCTCAAGTCGATCTCTTTCAGCAGCGTTGCGGACGAAGAGCTGCCGATCAACATCTCGGTACAAAACAATAATTACGCACCGCTGATCATGAGCTTCAAGATTGAAGCTTTTAATGAAGACTCTACCGCAATGGTAATCTCCGTTAACGACCTTTTCTTATCTGATGTACCAGCCATCAGCGGCCTGTCAACAAGGATCAGAACGACCTACAAAGTCCGTAGCCTCGACAAGAAACGCTCATTCATTGACCGGATGGCGGCTTATCCTGAGAACGTGGAGGTCCGTCATGATCTGACCTTTTCCGCCGGTCGGCCACCGTCCAATCGTAGTACGGGAACGATCTCTATGCAGATGGCCCAGTCACTATACCTTTTGCCGGAGAAGCCTATGCAACCACGGATGTTCGACGAAAGGGTAGGGTGGTTCACCGTCAGCCAGGTAGATTATGGCTCAGAAGCACTTAAGGCCGACCGAAAAACCTACCTCCGCCGCTGGAAACTTGAGCCTAAAGATCCTGTCGCTTACGCTAAAGGCAAGCTCGTTGAGCCAATCAAACCCATCGTTTACTACATCGACCCCGCTACGCCAGAGAAATTCGTTCCGTACTTCATCCAGGGGATTCAGGACTGGCAGGTAGCCTTCGAAGCAGCCGGGTTTAAAAACGCCATCATCGCCAAAAGAGCCCCTACAAAAGAGGAAGACCCGGACTGGAGCGCGGAAGACGCCCGCTACTCCACGGTCCGCTACGTCGCTAGCGAAACCCGCAACGCCATGGGCCCAAGCGTATCTGATCCGCGTTCCGGTGAAATCATCGAATCTGACATCATTTGGTACCACAATCACCTGCGCAGTTACCGTAACCGTTACCTACTGGAAACCGGCGCCGCCAACCCGTCGGCCCGCACACTGAATACCTCTCCAGAGGATATTGGTGAAATGATGCGCATGGTAATCGCCCACGAAATCGGCCACGCCCTCGGCCTCCCGCACAACATGAAGGCCAGCTATGCCTACCCGGTTGACTCACTTCGCTCTGCTACCTTTACCAATAAATGGGGATTAGCAACAACCATCATGGACTACACCCGCTACAATTACGTCGCTCAGCCGGAAGATAAGGGCGTACGCTGGGTCCGGATGTTAGGCCCGTATGATATCTACGCCATTAACTGGGGCTATCGCTCCATTCCCACAGCCAACTCCGCCGAAGCAGAATTGCCGACGCTCCGCCGCTGGATCGCAGAGAAGAAGGGCGATCCTAAATTTCTCTTCGGGTCGCGCAACAACTATGATCCCAGTTCTCAAACCGAAGCCGTTGGCGATGATCCGGTAAAAGCCAGCACTTACGCTTTGAAAAACCTCAAGCGTGTAGCACCAAAACTTGCCGACTGGACGGCCACTGCCGGCGAAGGCTATGGTGACCTGAGCGAACTCTACGGTGAGCTTCTCAGCGTCTGGTCACGCTTCGCCGGTCACGTCACCGCTAACGTAGGTGGCGTTTATGAGCTGCTGCAAACAACGGACGAAGAGGGCTTTACTTATACCCCTCTCGACCGCAAGGAGCAGGAAGCCTCTCTTGCTTTTCTCAACGCCAATGTATTCAGCACTCCAGACTGGCTTTTGCAGGAAAACATCGTGCGCAACATCGGCCCCGAAGGTGTGATGCCGCGCATCCGAAGCCTGCAGGAACGCCAGCTGTCTGGGTTGCTGCGTAGTGACCGCCTCGCTCGTCTGGTGGAGCAGGAAGCCTTCAACGGAGCAGAAGCTTATGTGCTTACAGATATGCTGGAAGACTTGCGAACCGGACTGTGGGCAGAACTCGGAGAGGGCGAGTCAATTGATGGGTTCCGGCGGAACTTGCAACGCAGCCATGTTGCCAAGCTTGGGGTTTTACTCGATGAAGACATTGCAAAACGCACCGATGTGGGGGCTGCCGCACGCGCGGAATTACGTATGGTTCGAGAAGCTGCGAGTAATGCTGTTTCCAAATACAAGCCTGGTATTATTAGTTACCATCTGGAAGACGTGGTTGCACTTATCAATGAAATGCTTGACCAAGACTAAATGAAAAAACGTTCTCCTGTTCTTAACGCCCTGGTGATCCTCCTGGAGTTAACAGTATTAGTAAGTGGCTCTTTTTTACTCATCCGGAAAATTATTTTTTTCGGAGAAACATCAATTGCCGCTCAGAGTCAGCGAACTCTAATACTTTCCATTTTATTACTAGTAACTGTTAACCTGGCTACCCGGTTAATAAAGTGGTGGTACCGCCAGCGGGGATATGCGCGCCGCCGGGGCGTAAAGAACTTTGTGTCTGGCGTTGAAAATATCCGAAAACTACTACTGACCGCTCTGGTCATATTCACTTTCTTTTCCTTACTGGGCGTTGAATTTGGGCGCTTGTTCACTTCGCTCAGCATCGTCGCTGCGGCAATTGCGATCATCTCGAAGGAATTTGTCAACGACTTGATTGTCGGGATGTACTATAGTTTTTCTGATACCTTTGAGGCCGGAGACTACGTTAAGTTTCACGGTTATAAGGGAAGGGTTATAGACATCGGCCTGCTGAAGGTCAAGATATTGAATGACAGTGATGACCTCGTAATTTTGCCCAACGGAAAGGTGTATTCTGACTATATTATCAATTACACCCGCCGCGATGTCCGCTTGATGAGTATCGACTTTGAGATGGACATCAAGCTCGTGAAAGAAATCGAAACACTTGAGCAGGAATTGATTCAGGCAGTTGCTGAATTCGCCGACCACATTGAGCCGAACTCTTACAACTTGAAGATTCTGGAGGTAAAGAAGGACTTGCTTGAGTTAAAATTCCAGTATCAGCTAATCCAGGAAGCTTCGGAGGTTAGGCAGAAGATTAAGCGCAAGACGGTGCGGGCTGTATTTTCGTACGTCACGTCGCACCAGAGCGTACTTCCGGGGATTTCTCCTGGCGGAGTGTCTAGTTGATTAACCGGTAAATACCGTCTCTAAGCGTCGTTATTTGCGGGTTGCTCGACCATCATTTCTGGCTCACTGTACAGTACCTAAACAAATTAGGCAAAGTATTCAAATAGTAAGGGATGAAACTAAAGTACCTGGTTGGCGGAGCGGTAATGATTCCGCTGCTACCCTTTATGTACCTTCATGGACAACGAATCATAAAGAGTGTCCCAAAACTACCCGGCGCAAAATATCCTGAAGGTGAGGTGCCGGGCCCTAAAGACCGCAACCTTCACCTACTGGTAATTGGCGAGAGCACGATGTCGGGCGTAGGAGTGGCTACGCACGAAGAAGGCTTTACGGGAGCGCTGGCGCGAACGCTGGGTGCAGGGTGGAGGACCAAGGTGCACTGGAAAGTCTACGCCCGCAGCGGCTTTACCCTTCGTAAACTAAAAGTGGAGCTACTCCCCCTTATTGAAGAAGCGAAGGCCGACCTGATCGTAGTAGGAATGGGCGGAAACGAAGCCTTTAAAATGAATACTCCGGCTGGCTTCCGGAAAGACATGCAGGCCGTCATCGATGACCTGCGCGCAAAATTTGGCCCCGACGTGCCGATCTGCTTCCCGAACATGCCTCCGATCAAGGAATTTCCAGCCTTCACGCCGCTAATAAAGTTTACCCTTGGCAACATGGTAGAGTACTTTGGAGAGGAACTAACGGACTTGATCAAAGACCAGCATAATCTTTACTACAATAGTGAAGTCATCAGCCTTGAGCACTGGGCCAAGACGCTGAATATGGAGAAAGACCCGACTGCCTTTTTTAGCGACGGCGTCCACCCTTCGGGACTAACCTACACTACCTGGGGAGCAGATTTTGCCCAGTTTATTCAGCGGGAAATTGGCTTTCCCGGCCGGGTGTACTGAATGGGTTGTTGATTGACTACAGAACCTTAAGCGGCACCCGCACCCAACAACCGTTATTTCTGGTTAGACGACGCACTGCGTATCACCACCATCGAACCAGGCAGAAGGGTTTTCGGTAAGGTCGCCTTTCCCCGCAACGATGAGGCGGAGAACCTGATTTTTAAGGTGATGGTTCAGGAGCAGGAATTTAGTTTTTCCTTCAACCAGAAGTTGTTTCAGCGTTAAGCGGTAAAATCGTTTTACCTTGGTCGGATGCTGAAACGACATGCTTTTCTCTCCCTGCTCCTCGGTCTTCTACTTTGCACCTGCGCACCGTCGCCCGAAAGTGATGTGGTAAAAGAAGGTGAGAATCAATTGCCCAACATCCTCTTCATCCTTACCGATGACCAGGGAATCGGTGATTTGTCGCTACACGGCAACGACTCTATCCGAACTCCGAATATGGATGCGTTACTGACTTCTGGCGCCCGTTTCAACCGCTTCTACGTAAGCCCCGTTTGCGCACCAACCCGCGCAAGCTTTTTGAGTGGACTATACGCCCCGCGCACCGGAGCCGTCTTCGTCACTCGCCGCCGGGAAACGATGGACGACGGCATCGTGACCATCCCCGAATACCTGAAGCACGCTGGCTACCGCACCGGCCTGTTCGGTAAGTGGCACAACGGCGCAACCAAACCCTACGATCCGGCCGGGCAGGGATTTGATCAGTTTCTTGGATTTACCCTTGGCCACTTCAACGATTACTTTAATGGAGAGCTAGAAAATGAACGCAATGAGCTGGTTCCGTTCAGCGGAGACTTAACGCAGATTCTGACCGATACGGCCAGCGCTTTCATGCTGGAAGAGCACCGTGATCCCTTCTTTTGCATGCTCACTTACCAGGCACCGCATACGCCCGTACAGGTTGCAGACAAGTACTGGGACGCCGTAAAAAGCCGTGGCTTAACCGACTACAACACCGGCATCTACGCCATGGTCGAATCCGTCGATGACCGCATCGGGCAACTACTGGGCCGGCTGGAAAAGTCTGGCAAACTAAACAATACCATCGTGATCTTCAGCACGGACAATGGCCCGAACGGCGATCGTTACCGGATGGGATTGAAGGGGACGAAGGGTCAGGTTGATGAGGGTGGGGTACGGGTGCCTTTCGGCATCCGATTTCCAGGTGAACATCCTGCTAACGGCCAGTCCTTCGGTGTTTCTGCGGCACATATCGATCTGGTGCCAACGCTTTTAGATATCGTTGGCTTGCCGGTGCCCGAGCACCTTGATGGTAGAAGTCTGATGCCGGTGCTGGAGCCCGATTCTACCGTCACCTTCGATCAAAACCGTATGATTTACGCCTTCAAACAGGGTTACGACTTCAGCCCATGGCCCGGCAGCATGCGGGACGAGAACTACCTGTACGTATTTCGTGCTCCTGGCCAACATGAGCTTTATGCAATACAGAAAGACCCCGAGCAACAAACCGACATTATGGCCACCAAGCAGGATTGGTCGGCTGGTCTTCGCAAAAGAGGGCTAAATATGGCCAGGACCTACGCAGAGTTCGCCGCCTCGGTTTCCCGCCCCGACCTGGTCGCTCCTCCAATCAATCTCGACGCTGCGCACGGTTCGGTTCGGCTACTTGCACATGAGGGAGAGCCGTTAGGCCAAACGCATTTTATGGATGAGTACGGTTGGGCTAATGACTTCTTTGTCGATCTCGGCCCGGATGGTGCGGAATGGCCGGTTTACACAGAAGAGGGAGGAACCTACTCCGTCAATATCCGCTACCACCTCGCTGATGAGGAGGCGCGCGAGCTGGTGCTGCGCACGGATAAGGGCGATAGACTAACCATTGAACTTCCTCCAGCCCGGACCAGCAGAATACCTGTAGCTGACCGAGTTCCGCGCAAGGAGGTTTATCCTAGAAAATGGGGAGAAGTTCAAATAAAAGGACTTCGTGTAATGGCCGGAAGTGAACGCATTATCGTTTCGTCTCCTTCCACATCTACGGGGCTTTGGTTGAAGGAACTTCTTCTTTTAAATAAACAATGACCTGCCGGCGTTAGCACGGCAAGTCATTGTTTATTTAAAAGAAGAAGCTCAGTCCACTAGCGACGAGAGTCATAAGTGCCAGCAACAGACTGCTGCACAAACTTACCCCAGGTAAGGTTACTCTTACCGTCTTCCTGCGCCTGCGCTCGCTCGATAGCGTACTTCGCGGCGTGCTCGATCACCCAGTTGAAGTTCTCTTCGCCAACGCTGAACTTATCGGCGTCGGGGGCGGGGTTACAGAAGTCGATGGCGTAAGGGATACCGTCGCGGATGGCAAACTCAACGGTGTTGAAGTCGTAGCCGAGCCACTCGTTAATTTTAATGACCTGGTCGTGCATGATCTGCATCATTTCGTCGGAAACGTCGTGGTGGCATTTGTAGCGATCCAGGAATTCGTTGCGGGGCTCGTAGTGCATTATTTTCACGTACTTACGGCCGATGCAGTAGCAGCGGAAGTAGCTGGTGAAGGTGATGTTCTCTTGTAGCATCATCACTAGCTGACCGGTTTCGGCGTGTGCTTTCCAAAGGTCTTCTGGGCCTTTGAGCTTGTAGACCGACTTCCAGCCGCCGCCGTCGTGTGGCTTCGTCCAGGCAGGCCAGCCGACGTAGTTAAAGATGCTGTCCCAATCCAGAGGATGGGTAAGGTTGGTGAAGGATTCATCGGAGGTATCCGCAGGCTTCTCGAAGCTGGGTAGGAGAACGGTCTTAGGCACGGCGATGTCGAGCGCCCCTACGCTAAGGACGTTGTTGAAAAACTTTTCATCAGCACTCCACCAAAAGGGGTTGTTGATGACGGCAGTACCGGTGGCGGCGGCGTTCTTAAGCATCGCGCGGTAGAAGGGAACATCCTGGCTGATTCGGTCGATGATGACCGCATAGCCGGGGTTGAGGCCCTGGCCACATTTATCGATTTTTACGGACTCGGCGGTGATGCCATCAACGTTCATTTCGTTAATGCGTTGAATTACTGCTGGGGGGAAGGACCGTTCTTGGCCATAGAGGATACCTATCTTTTTCATTGGGTGCGCTTAGTTTGTTGGTGTAAACCTAAATTTGGGGGTTTGTTCGGTTTTTGCTTTCTAAGGACTTGTTTTTTGGTGGAGTACACGATCCATACTACCGTCGATCATACGAGGTGATTCTGCGATCGCGAAGCGAGGGCTAGTAGAGGGCGATTTCTTGTATTCATTCCTACTAGATTACGTTTTAGCTGCACTACTATTTCGTTTTACTTCATGTGCCTTACCGCAATATATATTGGAATTGTGAAGGGTGGAGCTGTGGTGTGAAGGACGGCCGAAAAGCGACAGTTATTGAATTGATGTTCTTAAAGGGCACAAAGAATACAAAGACGGGGAGGTGAAAGCAACTAAGCAGGTACTGATGGTGTTAGCCCGCATTGGCGTACCATTTCGTCTAAACTAAGGTAAAACCAAACGACTAAATTAAACTTGCTTGCTAACATTTTTCCTGGCCACACTTGGCTCTCTGTTTTCCGTTGTAAATCCCTTGGGTGCTGTTCCCATTTACCTCACCCTTACTTCTGCCAACACTGTGGAACACCGTGAGGCAACGGCGCGCAAAACGGCCATGTGGTTTATGCTCATTTTGGTGGTTTTCTTTTTTGCGGGAACCTATATTCTTGACTTTTTTGGCATCAGTCTGAACGCTTTGCGCATTGCTGGCGGTCTTATTATTGTTAACAGTGGTTACGGCTTACTCAACAGTAAGTTTGAGGAACGCCGTATTAGTGAAGGTGTTGAGGACGAAGCGATGGAGGCCGAGGACGTCAGCTTTACGCCAATGGCGATGCCGATGCTTTCTGGTCCGGGTAGTATTTCCTTGCTCATTAGTTTGTTTGCTCAACAGAGCGAGTGGGTTAGCCGGGGCCTCATTATCGGAGTGATTGCAACTATGGCCTTGCTAATTTGGGTAGTGCTGCACTTTGCGCCGGCATTGTTTAAATTGCTGGGGCGCGGTGGTTTGTCGGCCCTTAGCCGCATCATGGGCTTCCTCGTTATGGCGATTGGTATTGAGATGCTTATGGCCGGGGTTGTTTCGTTGGTTTCCTCTATGATTTAGTAGACAGACCACTAGGCTAGGTAGCCTAAATGTTAAAAACTTAGACTTTCGGGCGCGGCCGCAGGTGCTAAGAACGTTTTGAGGCAAAGTTGGGCACAACTCGCCAGCAAAGAATTCGCCGCAATTTCCCACCGTGGCCGATGCCGATCACTTTCGTTTCGCTGATGGAGTGCCGCCTGAACTCTGTTTCAGCGATTTCTAGGTAGCCTTTCTTCGAGACAAGGGTCGTGAACCAACCTACCTGCCGGGCAAATTTGGTCGATTCATTGATCATTTTCCGGAGGAAGGCTGGCTCGCCGCCTTCGGTCCATAGTTCGTTGGCCTGGCCTCCGAAGTTCAGGGTGGGGGAGTCACTGGTTTTTACCCCAAGCTTTTTCCACTTGAGCTCCGCTGCCTCTTGGGCTTTCTGCTCGGTTTCGAAGAAAGGTGGGTTACACATCGTAAAGTCAAAGTACTCGCCGGGAAGGATAGCGTTGCGGAAGATGGTACGCTTGTCCGGTTGCTTACGAACGATGATGTTTTTTTCAAGGCCGGGGTTGAACTTTGCAATAGCTCCGGCAACCTTCAGCGAAGTCGCGTCAACATCGGTACCAACCATTCGCCAACCGTATTCCTTAAGGCCGAGGATTGGGTAGATCAGAGACGCTCCGGTCCCAACATCCAGTCCGTAGATGCCTTGGTTTTTAAGCTTTTCTGCATCCTGCACTTCGGCTCCACTCAGCAACAACGTTTGTGCCGCCTTCTCCTTCAATAAATCGTTGATTGCGTGAATATAATTAAGCCTCCCTGGTACGCCCGGGCACAGGTTACCCGGCGGGATAGCCCAGTGCTTTAGCCCGTAATCCCGAACCAACAAGGCTTGGTTAAGCAAACGCACCGCCTTAGGATCAGCAAAATTGAGGCTCATACGCCCGTCGGGTGTAGTGATAAAATGATCGGCCAACGCGGGAACGTGCCGCGCCAGATCTGGGAAATCATGTGGCCCGGCGTAACGATTCTTAGGATGCATCGGGCAAAGGTAGGCTATCATCTCCGTCTACCTCGGCCTTCAAAGGGCATCTAAAACAAGTACGACAATTGTAGTTTTAAACGAAATACTTATCTTTGTCTCTTCGTTAAACTATATTCAACGTTATTACCACAAAAAATAAAACTTGATGAACATGAAATTCTCGCACCTTATGGCTCTGGTGGCCATTAGTATGACTCTTTTTACTTGCCAATCTGGCGGTGGCGTGGCAACGTCTGGTACCCTTATTAAAGGCGAACTGACGAACGCCGCTAACCTCAAGGCCTATCTGGATCGGGTAGGTATTAACAGCCCCAACGAAGTACTCGCCAATACGCCTATTGATGGTAGTGGGAACTTTGTCTTCGGTTTCGTGAATGAACTCACACCCGGTATTTACCAATTACGCATAGGTGCACAAAAAGCAGTTATTACACTTGATGAGGGCGATCATGAGGTAAAAATTAAAGGAGATGTAGCTGAATTCGGTAATTATAACTTCGATATTTCTGGCTCCAAAGACGCTAAAGAAATGGTTACCGCCATGCAGGGGCTCCGGAAAGAAGCGGTTAAAGTAGAAGATATTGATGCGATTGTTAAGTCTGTAGAGAACCCGGAAACTGGTGCTTTTATCGCCTTCAATACCTTGTCTCGTGCCGGTGCCGTTGGTATTCCGGTACACATGGAAGCGCTCAATCGTTTGCCCGATAGCTCGCCGATGAAAGAAAAATACACCGCCTTCGTGCGGGCAATGCAGAGCCAGATCGCCCAGCAGCAGGCTAGCGAAACCATCAGAGTAGGTATGCCTGCTCCAGATATTTCCCTGCCCAGCCCTACGGGTAAACAGTACGCGCTTTCCGACCTTAAAGGCCAGATCGTACTGCTCGACTTTTGGGCCAGCTGGTGCGGTCCTTGCCGTCGTGAAAACCCGAACGTCGTGAAGGTGTACGAGAAGTATAAAAAGGACGGATTCACGATCTACAGCGTCAGCCTCGATGGTCTCGATTCCCGCCGTACTGCCGGTTTGAACGCCCAGCAAATCGCCCAGGGCCAGAAAGGCCAGAAGAAGCGATGGGTCGACGCAATTGCTAAGGATAACCTCACCTGGCCTTATCACGTAAGTGAATTGAAAAAATGGGAAAGCGTGGCCGGACGTTTGTACGGTGTTCGCGGTATCCCCAAGACCTTCCTGATCGATCGGGAGGGTAAGATTGCTGCCGTTGGCCTGCGTGGTGCTGCTTCTATTGAGCGGGCACTGCAAGACGTGCTCTAGTACAGAATGATAGCTGCCTTCGGTAGCGCGTTCCGGCTTCTGCGCTTCGCACTACGTTAATAGGCTGCCGGAAGAGACGGAGGGTGATGGGTCTTTAGGACAGTTATTAAGTTAACGATTCTTAGCACCCTACCAAATAGAAAAGCCAGGTTGCAATCGCAACCTGGCTTTTCTGTTTGTCCGTGTATATTCTAGGTGTCGTTGCGGACATGCGGTAGTAACTAAATTACGACACTACTACTGACGGAACGGATCGGAAAACCGTGCATCGACCAGCATCGTATGGTCAGTGGTCATGTTAAGAAATTCGATTAGCGCTTGCTTCTCATTTTCGGTGAAGTTCATCCGGCGGGGCTGACTGTTGTTGCCTTTCAAGTTGGGATGGAGGTTGATGTGGTCCTGGATACCTTCGCTGTAGTGATCGACCACTTCACGGAGGGTGTTGAACCGACCGTCGTGCATATAAGGGCCGGTGAGCGCTACGTTGCGGAGGAAGGGTACTTTGAAAATGCCGTTCTGCCACGAGTTGCCGCTAAGCTCGCCGACGCCTTTGTCGGTGTAGACTTCATCGAGCCCGTTGCTGGCAATATTGACCCGGGGCTTGCCCATTTCGTCGCCGTGGCAGGAAGAACAGCTGTTGCGAAAGAGTTCGGAACCGAGCAACTCGGCTTCTGTGAAAGACCCAGGGCTTGATACGCCTAAGACTTGCTGGTCTCGCAACTGATCGAAGCGGGTATTCATAGAAACGATGGAGCTAGTAAATTTTTCTAGTGCAAGCGTGATGCGGTCTGGCGTAAGGTCGGTAGTACCAAAGGCTTTCATGCTCAGAATCTTGTACATCTCCTGCTCTTTCAGTTCGCGGGACAGTTCGTGAAGGTCCTTACCCATCTCCAGTTCGTCCTGAATGGTGGCTTCAGATTGTTCTTTTATGGTGTTGGCGCGTTCGTCCCAGAAGAACTTCACGTCGCCGTCTATGCGTGCGGTCTGTTCGTCGCCGGAGCTGCCGTAACCGCTAATGACGGGGGAGAAGGTGGGGACAGAACCCAGGGCAATAGAATTACGTTTGGTAACCGCACCGTTGATGCCGTTGCTAAAAGCAACGTCGTCAGAAAAAGCGGCTGCTTGTTTGTGGCAAGACTCACAACTTGTTTCGCCGGTAGCGGAGAGGCGGGTGTCGTGAAAGAGCACGCGACCGAGGAGTGCTTTTCGTGCGTCGGAAGAGGTCTGATCAACGGTGGAAAGACCAGAGCTGCGCCCGATGTGAAGGGGTACTTCCACAGAGTTCATTGTGATGGCCTGGTCAATTTCTAGCGATTGGCTAAGCGCCTCAAATTCCGAATCATTGAACTGAAGGGAAAACGAATTACTAAAGCCATCAACTTCAGGGCTGTCAACGGTAACGGTTTCTTCAAGGCAACCAGTAAGGTTAAGGCCAAAGGCACCGAATGCAAACAGGATGAGTAGCTTCTTCATGGAAGATGTGTATTTGAAGCAAAAATAAGTAACCGTCATGGAATTGCAAGCTAATTGTCATTTGAATGTCACCTAAGAGACGATGAAAAGGAAGAACCGTTGCTGTGGAGAGGAGATTTAACGTTTTAGTGCGTTTGTTAGTGGCTACTGCCGTCTGAGTGAGTCACCGAGTTGCTTCCGCAAATACCGTTCGTGGGCGTTACGCTTGCTCAGCTTAAGCGAACAAGCGTAGCGCCGTGAGTGGTAGCGGTGGTAATAACTCGGTGATTTAGCGACTCGTAAACTCAGTAATTTACTTCCTAAAGAGGAATATTCCCATGCTTACGCTGTGGCCTTTCCACCACCTTACCTTCCAGCATGGCAAAACCACGGATGAGCTTACGGCGGGTCTCCTTTGGCAGAATAACCTCGTCGATAAAACCGCGCTGTGCGGCCCGGTAGGGGTTGGCGAACTTCTCGGCATAATCCGACTCTTTCTCGGCCAGTTTAGCGGCGGGGTCTTCAGCCGCCTCGATTTCTCGTCGGAAAATGATCTTGGAAGCACCCTTTGCGCCCATCACGGCAATCTCCGCCGTTGGCCAAGCGAAGTTGAGATCGGCACCGATGTGCTTGGAGTTCATAACGTCGTACGCTCCGCCGTAGGCCTTGCGGGTGATGACGGTGATGCGGGGGACGGTTGCTTCGCTCAGGGCGTATAGTAATTTTGCACCGTTGGTGATGATGCCGCTCCACTCCTGGTCCGTACCGGGTAAGAAACCGGGGACGTCCACCAGCACAAGAAGGGGGACGTTGAAACAGTCGCAAGTACGGGTAAAGCGGGCGGCTTTTTTGCTTGACTCCACGTCGAGTACACCGGCAAGGCTCATGGGCTGGTTGGCGACTATGCCGATGGATTTTCCGGCTAGACGAGCAAATCCGACGACAATGTTATCCGCATAGTTCTCGTGAATTTCGAAGAAGCTGCCTTCATCGATGATCCCATTAATGACCGTCCGCATATCGTAGGGCTTGTTGGCAGATTCTGGTACGAGGTTTTCGAGTTGTTCGCGGATCTCTGTACCCAGGTGATAGGGGAGGTCCGCGGGTTTTTCCTTGCAGTTTTGCGGCAGGTAACTCAGCAGGGTTTTTAGTTTATTGAGGCAGTCTACATCGTTGGCGGCCGTGAGGTGGGTGACGCCGGATTTGGTGGAGTGGGTGCTGGCACCGCCGAGCTCTTCGCTGGAAACTTCCTCGTTGGTAACCGTTTTTACTACGTTGGGGCCGGTCACGAACATGTAGCTGGTGTGCTCAACCATGATGGTGAAATCGGTCATCGCTGGAGAGTAAACGGCTCCTCCGGCACAGGGGCCCATAATGGCCGATAACTGTGGAATCACGCCGGATGCCCGGACGTTGCGGTAGAAAATATCAGCGTAGCCGCCCAGCGATCGAACACCTTCCTGAATGCGTGCACCTCCGGAATCGTTGAGGCCGAGGAGCGGTGCACCGGTCTTAACGGCCATGTCCATTACCTTACAAATCTTCTCCGCGTGGGTTTCGGAGAGCGCTCCGCCGAAGACCGTGAAGTCTTGCGCAAAAACGTAGACGAGCCGTCCGCCGATGGTGCCGTGGCCGGTCACTACACCATCGCCATAAAAGAGTTGGTCTTGCATGTCGAAGTCGTACGTCCGGTGGGTCACCAGGGCACCGATCTCTTCAAAGCTTCCAGGATCGAGCAATAGGTGGACGCGCTCACGGGCGGTAAGCTTGCCTTTTTGGTGCTGCTTTTCAATGCGTTCTTCGCCACCACCTAATTGGGCTTTGGCTAGTTTTTGGGCTAGAATTTCTTGTTTTTGCATAATGGTTTGGGCTTGGGGCGGAAGGTACGACATGGTTAGGGTTTGTAAAGGTTTTCGCTCTGCCGTGCCCACCACATAGTAGCCGCGGAGAAAAAGCATTTGTTCCAAAATGAACACTGGCCGTTGAATGTATGTACAAGGAGAAATTAACAATACACACACACCTCAATGAAAACGCTCAATTTTAGCGCCCTGCTTGCGCTAAGTACTTCCCTACTTTTTACCGCCTGTGGCTCACCTGCAACCGAAACAATGGAGCCGGAAGCCAAAGTAGGAGCTTCCACCGAAGGCATGCCAGCCGACTTCGTCGCCACCCTAAACGCCCACGGCGGCCTGGACAACTGGAAGGAATTCCGCCAGCTAAGCTACGCCATGCTCAAGGGGAATTACCCAGAAACCCAACTTATTGACCTCCATAATCGCCGCGAATACATCCGACAGCCGGGTATGGCACAGGAAGACCTGATCGAGATGGGTTTTGACGGGCAGGACGTCTGGGTAACCGCCGATACCACCTACCAAGGCAATCCCCTCTTCTACAAAAACCTGATGTTCTATTTCTACGCCATGCCCTGGGTGCTCGCTGATCCCGGCATCAAATACGAGGCCGCCGAACCAATCATTTACGAAGGCACAACTTACCCCGGCATTATGGTGGGCTACGACGACGGTATAGGCTATAGTTCAACGGACAACTACAGGCTCCACTACGACCCGGAGACTGGAAAAATGCGCTGGCTCGGCTATACGGTAACCGGCGATTCTGGAGAGGTCAGCGATGAATTCCGCTGGATCGAATATCCTACCTGGAGTGATTACGATGGTGTCCAACTGGCGGACAGCCTCGTTTGGTACGTTGCCGAGGAAAATCTACCGGTTGAACCCCGGAACGTCCTGATATTTGCAGACGTAAAGATCGGTAAGGAGGAGGCTGATGCAGCTAATTTCGCCAGGCCAAAGGGTGCCCGGGTCGTCTCGGAGTAAGCGCATTGGATGTTTGAGGATGAAAATAACTTTAGGCTGCTGTTCTTTAGGCTTCAGGCAGAAGAAGAACAGCTGACGTACATAACACTGTAGTTTAATTTAAAAAATCAATCAATCCGGGGATGTGGCATGAAGTCTCTTACAATGGTCCGTTGCAGATTGGGTCAAAAAGTAGCTAAAATCGGGTGAGTAGTTATCTTGTAGTTCTCACACAAACAGGACTATGACTCACCCTACGAAGGTTGGAACCCTCGCCACATCAATAT
>Ga0306864_1000700_pt1 | contig 14952 bp, 10 predicted proteins | sample AntRauTorckE5430_FD_190448 | JGI IMG/M metagenome (GOLD analysis project Ga0306864, IMG submission 190448) | Saline lake microbial communities from Rauer Islands, Antarctica - Metagenome Torckler E5 #430 (v2) (version 2) | ecosystem: Environmental > Aquatic > Non-marine Saline and Alkaline >...
AAAATTAATGTTGGTCGACCAACATTTAGATCAGGGGTAGAAACACAACACAACCATCCTTCTTCTTCCAGCGTCTTTGCAACAAGTATCTTCTATTTTGCTATTTTCTATGTATGACCTTCTTTCGTGCCAGCAAAAGGCCTACCAGAGAATAGAAGTATCCACCAATGTCTTATTTCCACAACAAATCCAAATTATTTACTATAATTCTAGTAAGCTAAACTTAAAGACTATTATTTATGCTATTAGTGACACTTTCATCAACCCCCATCAACACTCAAATACAATACAGGGGGAGGGGGGATACTCATTCATCATTTAATTAATCCGACATTTTGGTGGTCGCAATACTTTATTTGTTATCATCTATTATCAACATCATCGCATCTACTACTTCGCGATTTACATCCCACACACCCTCTATTCCAGTATCGGTCCTTCGTTCTTGATGCAACGAGTCCAAGAAAGTAAATTGAAATGAACCAATCCAAGGCTCCGCGATTCTTCCCATTCATATTCTTCATAATAGTCAATTTCATCCATGTCGGTGCATTCCTAGCTACACCAGCACGTTCTCTGGTAAAAAGAACAGTTGGCTCTTCCGTTCATCAGCACTTGCGGAACAGTCATGATTCCAATTCCCAGTCTGACAACTTACCACGCAAGAAGGAAAGAGAAGAAGTCCATCCTGGTTCATTTGCGCACAAAGCAATGAGAGACTTGTTCGATGTTTCCCTCCCTGAAGTGGATGAAATGCAAGCGAAAGCGGACGAAGGGGAGCAAACGTCCGAGGAAATACGCAAATATGCAGCTGTCACCGAGGCGGAGGAAGGTGCCAAGAAGGTCAAACTTTCCAAGAGAAAGGTTGCTCTATTAATACAATTTCTAGGGACAGAGTATTGCGGTATGCAAATTAATGAAGGGAAGAGGACCATTCAGGCAGAGATTGAGTTGGCGCTATTCAAAGCTGGTTTAATAGCAGCGTCTAATTTTGGATTTCCCAGCAAGTTTTCATGGTCCAATTCTGCACGGACGGACAAAGGAGTGCACTCCTGTGCGCAAGTCTGTTCCGTTAAAATCTTATTTCCCACGGGTGATTTTGGTAAAATTCGTGAAATGATCAATGAGCAGCTGCCGGATGATATTAAAGTTGCAGACATGATTAAAGTTCCAAAAACATTCTGTGCGAAGACCCAGAGGAACAAAGTCCGTTATCAGTATATGCTGCCAAGTTTTGCATTGCAGAGTAGGGAGCAGCTCAAGGCTACTTTTGAAAGCGTCCTTGTGACAACCACTGGGAGAAATGTAAAGGATCCGTTCACCATGACAGAGACCAAGGCCTTACAGGAGAAGTTTCGAGATTATCGGGCGACGCAGGAAAATGTTGATAGTCTGGCAGCTGCTCTCGGAACGTATGCAGGGACGCATAAGTTTCATAATTACACGAGTCGGAAAACTTTTGATGAGGCCAATGCATCTCGTTATATCCTTTCGTTCACTGTTCAAGATCGGGTTGTAGACAAGTATGGCGTTGAGTGGATTCCAACGTTGGTGCAAGGACAGTCATTTCTCTTGCACCAGATTCGTAAAATGATGTCCATGGCGATGGATGCAGCTCGTGGCGTTTCGTCGATTGATGTCATAAAAGATTCCTTTTCCGATGGGTACTTGAACGTAAATACTGCTCCGGCTCAGGGATTGTTCCTCGAAATGAGTTACTTTGAAAAGTTCAATCGGAGATCACACGCTGGGGTTAGGGTTAGGCCCCTTGATTGGCACACTGATCAAACCGCCCCTGCCACTTTGAGGTGGAAGAAATTCAAGGAAGAGAAGGTGATCAGTCATATTATGGATGAGGAAGAGTTTCAGGGCAATTTTGTTTCGTATCTATTTATGCAGGAAAATCATCTTAGGCATAACAAATATGAGCTGATTGATACGAAGGTACCAAGGCCTCGCGATAATACTGTTTGAGTAATTATGTTTCCACGTAATGCAGTTACATTGCGTAACTTCCTTGCCGTACACTTATTCATGTGTGTAATTAAATCTTAAAAGTTACGATTAACAAAGATTATTTTGCAATTCTCGTGCAGTATCTAATGTCAATGTAGGGCTAGTGACTACCTTTATTTTAAAGCTCTATCTCAGGCTGTAGCCATAACGGGTGTTGCCATCTCGAATCACTTTACATGCCGTCCTCTCCACTGACAACGAGAAATGTTTTGAAGGTCACAACCTTTGGCATCTTGGCATATGGCGACTCCTTCGGTTTTTCTCCACTGGAGCTGTGTGAACGTTTAAAGTTGTCCGATTCGCGCCAGTTGTTAAACGCACCGAGCGAGTCCCACGTCGTGTACGAGACGTACGTGTTGCCATCATCTTCGCTCGATCCATCGCGGCGCAACAGCTGAAAGTTGACAAACCCGGGAAGATCCGCTAGACTCGAGTCGCGTCCCGCCCACATGTCTTCAAAATCTTTTTCAAAACCGGGTTTGATCCCGAACCGGTTGCTCGCGACGAACGCCTCACGCGGCAATCGCTTGGATGTGTCGATCTTACTGCCATCGTCTGATAATGCAGTTGTTTTGTCCGATGTAGTTTTCGGCATACCCGCCACACCTGAAATGGAGGTGGGCACAGCCAAGGCAAACAGGCCATCGTAGTTGGCAGGGGATTCCGCAAACGTCCCGAAATCCACCGTATTACTATCAATGCATAAATCGTAAGCTTCCTTGGATTCCCATACAGCAAACGACTGGTAGTTGAATTCATCGTCTGGGAGGGGTGGTCCCATAAAGTCTGCTCCACGTTTTCCCATGTGAAAGTATTTGAGACCTGGCGTCGCAGCGAGTTCTTTTGCTCGCGCCGTCCACGTGTGTTCGAATGCCACTTGCTCGTCGCCCTTTGGCACCAGAAATCGCAATGTTGAGGTGTATCGATCGGCGGTGTATAACCCCTTGTGAAGTCCATCTCCTAGGACTGTCCGTGGCGTTCCTGCGTCGTAAGTATCGGAATCAACTGTGTTGGCGGCTGAACCGACAACAAGCGAAGGTATCCTGCACTGTCGTCGATGTGCATGTTGTGACAACTGAAATGCAGTGGAACCGAGTGCCAAAAAGGGGAGGAGGATGAATGAGTTGCCGAGAAGTTTCATGTTGGATGTTGTATTTCTAATGAAGATGTTGTGAGAACAAAATGCTTTTTATTTATTCTTCACGAAATATGATTGTCAGCATTCAAGATAGAAAAACAGATTGATCTGAGAGGTTTTTGGCCTGCTTTAACGACACCTTTCCAGAGAGGGATAAGCCAATAGCACAACAAGAGACAACAAGCTATTTGGGATAGGCCTTTTAGACAAATACACACCCGGAGCACCCTCCTTTTCTGTCCTTTTTCCTTTTTCTGCAGTTTTCTGCCTTTTTGGCGGATTTCTAGATTTTAAAGAACATATTCTGAAACTCACTCACAATTTAGAATTCGCACAGATTCGCACACAAAAAAGCCACAACACTAGACGGATATCTTTGAACACGATTCTTTCTGCTTCATTCGTATCGAGCTGTATCGTGTATGATTTAACACTCCTACTATTCCGCGTCGTTCCTAAATTGCTAATGTAGGAACAAGGCGGAGGTGCACGTTACAATAATTGTTCTTCAGACTTCAGACGCTTCTCTTTTTTTGTTTAGATGTAGACATCATGATTGTTGGGTTCTATTCCTTCGTATCATAAATTCAGTACTTGCAACAATAGTATTTACCAATTCGCACGATTGAGATCCAAACAACTTTCAATTGTTCATCTACTCATCATGAAATGTATTAGTAGCATTCTTTGCCTTTCTTTATCTCTTGCTGTTCCGATTGCAGCCAGTTTAAACAACGTTAAAAATTGCAAGAGTAGAGAAGGGGGCAAAACACAGGTAAGGAGAATCAAGCTGTATTGTTACTTCAAGAAACTGCCCAAATTACATGATGATGCAGTCTCGATGATGGCGTTGCCCTGTGTACTGCTACTGCTCCTGCTAATGCTAATGCTAATGCTACTGCTACTGTTACTGGTAATGCTAACCATTCATTTAACCTCCTCAACATGTATTCCTAAACCCGCAGGTCAGAATCTTTTGTACAGGTGATGCCGAAGATTTTGGTGGTTCCATTGGAGAAGAAGTTGAATGCTTTGATTCACAATACACTGTCCGCGAGGAAGATTGCAAAGATATCACAGTTCGAATCAAGTACAAGATGGGTAATGCCATGTCCCGAACTAATTCGAAATACAATACAAGCATGTGGTTCGACTCTGCAGAGTTTGGACAGGGTAACAGTACGAATAATATTGGAATTGAAGGAGAGTTTACGGATGTTACTACTGTCCGATCAGTGAAACCAGAGAGGGGGCAGTATTACCCGCCAAAACAATACAGCAATCACAAGTTCAATGCTATTGTAAACCCCTGCGATACAAACGGCACCAACCAGTTTTTTATGAAAATGAGGCTGAGACCCTACAGGAATTACGTAGATGGGACGCGTGGAATAGTGAACAGAGAAGGACAAGAACTCGACCTCGACTTTAATACTCACAACTGCGGAACCAACGACATGATCGATTTTTCTATTATTCCAACCACCAGTATGCCTTCTAGCGCGCCGTCTACCGCGGCACCTACCGTGGCGCCTAACGTGGTAGAACCTATTCCTGGAGGTAGCGCGTCTCCAATGCCAAGTAGCGCGCCATCAGAGGCCACTACTGGAGACTCCATGCCGAGTAGCGAGCCATCAGCGGCCACCACTGGCAAAGGAGGGAAGGGGAAGGGATCATCCAAGTCCAAAAAGTCCCCAAAGTCCTCAAAAAGTAGAGTGAGGAGGACTGCTAGGGTTAACTAGTAATAGAACCAAGAGTACACTGTTTGAGCTAAAGATGTTGGCATGAATCAAAGCATGAGAAAAGAAGTTCGACGAATACTATCATTTTTACCTTTTGATCAAATGTGTAAATGATTTCTGCACGAGGAAGTTGCTGCCGAGTTTGTTCATTTGGATCCGAGTTTGCTGTCTTTGCGTTCCGAAATTGTACATATAAGTTGAATAATGTTAGAGTTTGATATATAATAACCTTTATAAAAATAAGCTGGCCGCTACCCCCCTCCTGTAACCCGCACTAACTTGTTTTTGTTGCTTGCTATACTTGCTTGCAGTTGTGCGACCTTTACCATCATATGCATCTATTTCTAATTTCTCCCCATCACCCATCATCCATCTTTGGTCATTAGTCATTAGTGAGCAGTATCGACAGACGTTAAACTCTAGCTAGCTGCCCAGCAAGCTTTCAATCATACAAATACACATGCTTCCCATAATTTGGTTGCAGCATATTCACAATTAGAAATATTAAATGTCGAGCGAAAGATCATCATTGCTGCTTCACCATCCATCGATGAGACAAAGATCAAGAAACCCTCCTGCCCATCATGGAAAAAAATATGGAGGAATTATTCGTCAAAACGGACCATTTAATCCTCCTGACTTGTTGGACGATTCCAAATACGAAGCAAGACATACGCCTCAATCTCATGATGCACCAAGATTTGTTCATTCGGAAAGGAGAGGAATGGACCAAGATATCATACAAATAGAGGACGATCTCCCTCCCCTTTCCGTCGCATTCTCTTCAACTTCGATTCAAAACCTGCAGAGACGCAAACAAGCCAGGAATCAAATATTAGCGAAAGCAAACGACACAAATGGCACCATAGAACATCATATTATATTTGACGACGATGAAGATGATACTGATACCGATACTGACGATGAGACAAGAAAAAGAAATACAGCACGTATCCGTCAATTGCGGTCCACCCCAAATAATGACGTGCAACTTATAAACCTAGAAGAGACAATGCCTCTAACAGCTCATGCACATTCACTGCACTATGAAATCTATACAAACGGATCGGTGCAAAATAATACTTTTCCACCTTTGGAAGGCCTTACAAATGAATGACAGGCTGCAATAACAAAATCCATAGTGCAGGCACGCGAAACACTTTCTGGGTCCAAGCATGGTAATACAAATCTATCAACCATGTTCAAACAAAAGCAGATGTTGAGGTCGAAGAATGATCTTATATCTCGTAATCCCATACAACATTCGCGGGGAAGAGCACCCTATGTTGACAATATCTGATGACACTTCCATGTTGCATCTAATCTAGTTTTGGTTTTATTAGATGAATTATTGCTTTATTCAGAAAGTATTACAGGTTGTCTTCTTGGCGAACTGCCCCCATGACCCTTGACGCACGAAAGGCAGCAGCTCTTTCCCTATCATTACTTTTCATTTCGTCAATTGAGTTACCATATGCACGAATCGTTTTTGCATAGTCATCTTTCGTTACAAAACCTCTCTTGTATCCCTCCTGAACTGCCTTCATAGATAAATCAAAGCCGTCATTGGCTGAAATCATGCTGTGTTTAAATGCACGATCCATGTTGCCTACATTACACTCATCAACCCCAAGATTATACCTTGCCCTTACATTCCCAGCCATAGCACCAAGTTGTTTATGATATGTTGCTTTTCTTGTATCTTTTTCTACGATATCCCCATTTTCATAACAAAAACTAAGTCTATTATGTGCAATATGGTATCCAAGTTTTGTTGATTTACGATAAAGCTCCAATGCCTTAGCATGGTCTTGTCGCAAACCCATTCTCCCAAGTTGATAATAACTCCCTAGATGAAACATCGACCGTGCATCATTGGCTTCCACGCGTTTCTTCATTCTTTCAATATGCTCCTCATCTGATGAAGATGCTTCAGTTCGACAAAAGACACACTTGTTTTTATCTGTAGCTGATGCAGTAACTGAGTGTACATGGACACAACCGCGACACAGGCTTTTACCGCAGCATGGCTCGTACAAACATTGATCTAAATCGATTGGAAGTCGTAGATAGCAGATAGGGCAATCTTCATTTGGCGGAGGCTGCTTGAATAATTTTTCATCAAACAATTCAGCAACACGTTCTTCTTTACATGCCTTCTTGTGGGCTGACCAATGCGCAGCCTGACACGTTCTATTGCAATATTCCACAAGGTTGCATCCAGTGCAAGCCTTGAGGCTACCACCGCCATCATCGCTATCACCGCACGCAGCACAGCAGTGATGTTTAGCAAGACGTTTTTGACGTTTTTTGCATGGTTTCTTGTGGGCTGGCCAATGCGCAACCTGACACGTTCTATTGCAATATTTCACAAGATTGCACGCTGTGCAAGCCCTGAGGCTACCGCCGCCACCATCGCTATCACCGCACGCAGCGCACTGATGTTCACCATCGTCTTCATTTTTTGTGTTGATGGTGTTCATGATTTATTGTTGTTGGTGATATTATTATTCTTGCAGGTGATGTTTGATTTCTGATCTCTTTATCTTTATCTATCTCTCTTGCTGTATCTTGCTCATCATCATCATTGATTTCCGAGGCCCCAGGCCACATTCAACATCATAAATGACAAAAAGAAGGTTCAAGAACTCTTGGAATAAGACCCATTATTTGGAATAGGCCTCTTATTTGATATCAAGACTGAAAGCAAGTATTATTTTTTGAGCTTTGTCCTTTGTCCTTTGTTGAAATGATGTCGTGCAAATTGACCCAAGAACGATCAGGAGAGATCAGGAGGGGTATTCATTCATCATTAAATCAATTCGAAATTTTGGTGGTTGCCGCCCATTTTCATTTATTATTTATTATCACAGCATCATTTCAGATCTTAGCATCATCATAGATGACCATCCATCATCAACAAGCAACAAGGATACACTTTGTACTTCGCGATATACATCCTACACACCCTCCATTCCAGTATTAGCTCTTTGTTCTTGATGCAACGAGTCCAAGAAAGTAAATTGAAATGAAACAATCCAAAGCTCCGCCATTCTTCCCATTCATATTCTTCATAATAGTCAATTTTATCCATGTCAGTGCATTCCTAGCTACACCAGCACCTTCTCTGGTAAAAAGAGCAGTTGGCTCTTCCGTTCATCAGCACTTGCGCAACAGTCATGATTCCAATTCCCAGTCTGACAACTTTAGTGTGGCAATCGGCGAAGGATCAACACTCAACCTCGAAGGAGATGGAACCCTTACGTTTTCAGAATCGCTTCTAGTAGACGGAACTCTCATTGGAAACCTCAAATGTCTGCACGACGGTACTTCCACGGAGAGAAATGATGATACGCTGGTCAAGATCGGCTCAAAAGGAGAATTGCAGGCTGATGTCAAGTGCGTTTCTAATTTAGAGATCTATGGTATTTTAAGAGGGAATGTTATCTGTAAATCAGTGGTGATTGGTAGCAGTGCTCATGTCATTGGAGATATAATCGCAGATGAGGTGTAAGTACAACTCACATTATTGCTGCTGATCGGTGCTGTCTTTTTCTGCTCCCCCATCGATTCTTTATTAATACATACCCTTTTGCCCTCCTCATTCACTCAAATGCTATTTTGTCCTTGTTGATTATTTCAAGTACAATACAACCTGGTGGTTCCATGATTGGGATAATACGAACTGGAAACTATGCAAAAGAAATAGAAAGGATACAAGAGGAAACTATGGCGGTAGCTCCTCTCTTGGCTCCAGAACAGGAAACACCAACGGATGCAATATTATCGAAACCGTCTGCAATATCGGTAGCCAATAGCAGCATTGACGAGAAGAAGACAAACACTGCCAAAGTGAAACCCAGCAATCAAAATACAATACTATCAGCCAATGAGTATCATAAAAAGATTCAAAATGATGCAATTCGAAAGCGAAATGAATCACTGGCTTCGGGGATGCCAAAGGATGGAAAAGGATCAAGCAAAGATGCCGAAGCGATTGAATGGGTGGATGACTTTGGGAATCGGATCATTGATCCAAACCAGGGGGAAAATGTGGATTCCTTTGGTCATCCACTGATTCGAGGAGCAGATGATGATCAAGTGGCTTCTTTTCGGGAAATACGTAATTTGTCCAAGAGCACCTGGACTATGATAGATTCTCATAGGAAGGAGAAGGAGAGGCGACGACGATCGGGAAACGAAGTGTCAATGTCTACACTGGAAAAAGATGAGGATCCTCCACCTTTATCCGATGGCGGAGATGAGGATGCTGTGAATGGAGATAAAAGTGATAAAGGCAAAGGGGACATGCCTTCCTTTCTACGGCGCAAATATTTTTAACTCTTTCCAAACTCAATTTGTCTGGAATTGGGAATCTGATAATTGCTAAAGACAATTCATATCTCGTAAATACTTGCGGTAAAATTAGGTTTATACCAAAAGATAAATCGATTCATTACAACAGTGCATTTCGTGTATCTTCTAGCTTTTTGATCACCTCTCCTACATTACGATCAAGCTGTTCCGCGATCGTTTTTTGCTGCTCAAAACTTAGCTTTCCATACATTTCACAGAGATCTCCGTCAATAACATGCTTGACGGGAGCATAATAGGACCTATAGGCCTGCGGTTCCCTTCCCGTAGGGCGTGGTGCCTCCTTTCGTAAGCATCCTTCCAAGGCAGTGTAAAAGTCTACATTCTCACGAGAAGTGAAGGGAATGAGGGCACCGATTCTACCTGTTACTGTGACATATATCAAGGATTCAGCTCCTCCTGCAACAAGAGATGCGCGAGTCATCCCAGTAACAATTTCACCAATGTGATAATTACATAGCGTTTCAAGTCTAGGAGTGACATCGTCACGGGCTGAATCCCACAATGCTCTTGTTCCAGACATGTCCACAGCTCTAGAATCGGCCCCACGAGGTAGACGAAGAACTGAAATATTACCAAACTTATCTCCAACTGCGATCGTGTTCATGTCAAGTAGTTCTTGGCAGGTAATTGGACGAGGTACCCGATCGTTTGCAACAAGGATAAGCTTATTTGTGCTTGAGTCATATCTGACAAATTGCATTGATTGCATCAAATCTCCAACATAAGCTCTATCGCCTGTACCTTGCAATGTTCTGACCATTGTAGGCAATCCTCTCAATTCACACTTTCGAAGAAGTTGGCGTTTTCCCATTTCATAAAGTCGCAGCGTCTGGCCAATCCCTGCAAGTAATCTTCCTTGGAAATGCGCCAAAGCCAACACAGGGCCGTCATCGACAGGAGTGCGATGAAGAAGCTGGAATTTTCCTCCATTAATAACTCGATAGATGACAATATGGCTAGCGGTATGCTTTAGGGGGTGCATTGACATTCCCGTCACAGTACCAACAGCAAGCAGAGCTTCTCCTCCTCTTGAATGAAATCGAACAGATGCACAGCAAAATGCAGCTTCATTCTCACCAAGTTCAATACAATCCAAAGTGGAACATCCGTTGCTTGGATCTAGAAGGCGAATACTGGAACCCCAATGCCCTGGAGTGTCAGGAACTGGGCCACGAATAGGAGTTACGCGTGCCTTTTTCTCATCCTCGTCTTCTTCCTCGTCTTCCTTCTCCTCGTCTGAATCAATATCCATACCGTCACCATCATCCTTATGTTTTCCACTGCCACTTGGGTCAAATCCCATTGCATTCTTTTCAGAAAGACTGTAATCGTTATAGTCACTCTCCACAACAGCAAGAACTAACTTCTTAGCTCCTTCTTCACCTCCGGCAGCAAGCAAGCACATTTGCCGCGGGGTATATCTCAAGTCCACTTTATTTGAGTTAAATGCTTCATCTTCAGTTCCGAGACATGCGCCTTCAGATTCAACAGAAAGGATCCTAAGAGTTGTACCGGATGTTGCAACTATACCTTCCTTGATTGAATCACTAGAGAAAGAACATCCATGATCGAGAGGAGCATAACTTAAAGGCGCCATGATATTCTTTCCAGATTTAGGATCGGGTCTACTGATCCATGGCCTCGATGATAATAACAACGTAGCTGCGCAAGAATCGATAGTAATACGAGATACTGATACTGGCCTCGCGCCGAGGAATCGGCCTGTGGGAGATGTGGAAATACTTCCAGTGACGGGGTCTACGCCAGTTCGAACCGACGAACCATCATCCAATCCAATTGTCAGCATGACGTCGTCAGCACCGCCAACGGATGTTGGCATAAATTGTAAAACAACGCTGTACGGACGAGCTCTAAGAGCAGTAGAACTGCGCTGGGCCAGTAGCTTCCCTGGCTCCAAACTAACAATTTTAACAGTTTGATCACGAAAGCCAACAGCTGCAAACATGCTTCTGGACCTTCCCGCCTGAACAGTACCAACATCTAAACAAGATACATCCGCACCCATATCTACTGGAGGCTTATCTACCAAAACACCACTTACTGGGTCGAGTTCAAAATAAATCAAAGCTCCTCCAGCCAAAGCAACAATTACTTGACTTTCATTTGCAGATGCGCATTCAATTCGCTTAAGTCCAGGGCAATCCCACTGCTTTGCTTTACCTTGAGAAATTAATCTCACTCCAGCTGGATGGACTTGAACTATACCAGCGCCATTCGCCAAAGCGGCGCATGCAAGTGTGGGCGCTTGTGTCAAAAATGCACTTTCTCGGCCAACTTCTTCCACAGTTTCCCCAATGCTCAAAACAAGTGTTGCATCTGCAAAGGACACGACAATATACTTGTCAATCTCTCTCGTCTTATCCAATGCATCTTGCGAATTATCCTTGATTGTAAATACTGCACCGGGAACACCTGGCAAGTCACTAACTGCCAATTCCGTTACTGCTGCTCCATGACGAAGCGTTCGGAGCGAACTTCTTGGCCCTCTACCATTCAGTGTGTACATTTGTGGACTAACTTCATTTCCCGCCAATTCTCCGACAAGGATACCAGTTGTGGGCGCAAGACTCTCCATTGTGTAAAGGCTTCTTAGGTTCTTCAACATTGTCGGTGTGAAGGTACATGCCAATTTCGATGCATTCATGGGTGTAAAATAATCTCTCTCGCTCAATCCGCTACTCTCATACGCAGAAATGGCATCTTCAGATGTACACGTCGGGGCAACATCCTCTACATCAATCCTTTCAAATTGATAAAGAATATGATCTCCAAATTCAGCTGGAATGAACAACATACCCAATTTGCTCACGTTCAACGCATTTGCTACTGGCAGCGTATCCAAAAGGCTCACGCTAATCCCATCCACCTTAGTCTTATCATCAGGGTTCAACCGAATCGAAACCTTGTAAACGTCCCCCAGTTCCGACTGTGCCAATGCAAAGAATTTAGATTTCTTCTGCTTATGAACAGCCAATTGCGTGATGAGCACACCTTTCCCTGGTGGATGAAGTTTTCGTCTCGGAATCGCAGATATAATCTTCACATTGGACCCCTCGTGAAGATATTCAATCCAATCTTCTCCACCTACGAGCACACCACTCGGCCCTTCTGCCCCTCCGTGCAATGGAGCGAGACAGCACGCCGATGAATGAGTGGGTGTCGCCCATCTTCGACTGACATGGTTCAAACCTAGATCCAGTTCATAATATGCCACCTCCTTCTGAGCCCCTCCTTCCGTGGAAATCATCCCCTCCAATAAGTCCTCTTCGTCCGGGTATTCATATTCCAAACTTGCAAAAATAGGGTTATCATATCCATTATCGACTCCAACGGTATCAATTACAATTGTACGGGAGCGGTGCGCTTCGAGCGGAGACGCAATGGTTCGATTCCCGGATGCATCGCGGTTGAGGACATACACCAGTTTACGCTTTTCAATGGCGGAAATCATGAATGCTCTTCCTTTTGGATCTTTGGCAAGATATTGTCCTGGTGTTCCCCTACGACAGCCTATTGGTTCAAAAAAGGGAGATGAGTCAGTGAGAGTGAGGAAACATTATGAAATCTCTCTGCAAGAAGGAACGATATCATGGCATAGCATAGCATAGAATATGTAGCGTGGTGCAAGTATAATCGTACGCACCAGTCTTTCCAAACGCAGGACAATGCAAAATCTTGGCCTGACCACCTTCCAAATCCATCACGCTGACATTCCCACTATCACTCCCGATAATCACCAAGTCTCTCGATTCTTCTCTAAATCTCACAATCTCCATGCTCCTGATGACACTCCTCGTCTCCACCCTCATGACCATCTTGAGCCACGTCCGGCTTTCCTCCTCTTCATCATCTTCGTCATCGTTGGCATTGTCGTTATCACTAGATTCAATTTTGTACACTTCCAATGCCCCACCTGGTCGAACGAGGAGTATTTCTTGTGAGCCAGCAGTAGTGAATTCTCCCATGGCGGAGGATTGGATTGCAGAGGCGTTTTTGAGAGTGAGGTCTAGGAGCTTTAGCTCGGGTGAGATTTGTTTCATGGTCTTCTCTTCCGTCATGTTGAATACAAATTAAAACAACTTTCCGTGGATATTTGGAATAGGGTGTTGATCAAAGTCGTTGTTGGAGGCGTCAGAACCTTGGATGGGTGGTATGGTATATTGTATGGTGAGCTCACGGTTGCAGCACTACTACTACTACTACTGTTGTGCAATGTTCAATTATCAATGGGTGGTCTCTTGGGTGGGTTTTGGATTTTCACAGGATTTTCATGTCATCGGAGGTTTTGTGTTTTGGCAAGAAGCTCAAGAGAGAGGGAGGAGAAGAGAAGAAAGAGGAAGGAAAGATCCTCAAAACATCTATTCTGAACTTTTAATTTTAGATCAGAGATAAAGATAATTATGATAGATATTGGGACTTGGGACAATCAACCCATTTCTACATTGAATCATCATCATTATGACAGTAGTGAGTGCACACAGCTTGCTGCATATTATAATATTGTACAACTTGATCCACATTTACTCTACTTTTTCCTCACTGTAACATATTACTTCGGCGCCATGACCGTCAAGATCATGTTTCACAACAATTCTTTTCATTGGCAAACCGTCTAGAGATTCCAGTAGTAAACACACTTCTATGGTACGGGGAGACAGACAGTGTCTTATATGCACACCACCTGGTAAATTCAATGTTGTGGAATCATCGCTATTCCAATGATCTGCTCCAAATTGAAATAAAGATTGCTTTCCAGCAGCATCGTCACTGGTACTACTGTCAGTACCAGTACCAGTACTAGTACCAGTACCAGTGAGAACTGCTTTCCAATTTCCTTCCAGAGATTCAACAGTGCTTGCCTTCTCATCACAAAACGGTTTACTGATATTCTTCGTCCCAACCAACTGCGTCACAGTTCTTGCATCTAATCCACCTCCGTCAGCAATAGTCCCATGACTGCTTTTCTCACCCGTCTTGTGCTCCCGAATGATTTCTATCGGAGATTTCAGTTCATTGCTGCTATCCTGTAAATTCACACGTACTCTGGTCCGTCTCATTCTTTTCTCTGTATTATCATTATCATTATCATTATCCCCTTGCCGTTTCTCCTCGTTCAATTCCATCTCTTGCGCAAAGATGCATTCAATATAACTTTTTGGCTCTTTCACGAACGCCGTTGCAACTTTGACATGATTCATTTCATAAGTATGATATAACCCTATGGGCACTTCATCCTTCTTCTTGATTGTATCTAGATTATCCAAGCCGCATCCAACCTCAGGCATCACCGTGACTGTAGTTCTCTCCAAAAGATGAGCAGTACTAGTCGTACTGGTATTTGCAGTGGAAGCAGTAGCACCAGTATGCAAATCTTCGCTGACAATGATTTCAAGACAACTGGGAACCTGACCCCATTCCACCATGCTTTCTGGGACATAGTGTTCTGGAACAGGAATTAGTTTTCCATCTATGCAGGAAAAATTGGCGCTTTGGCCAGCATAGTCTCCTCCTAGGATGGATAATGATGATGATGTGAATGATGATGTGGAGAAGAGTTTTTGAGTTTGTCGAAGTGTTTGCGATTGTTGTGGGCGGATCATGAAGGCAGTGAGACGGGGAAGAAAAGATGACATTATGAAAAAGGCATTCGTGTGCTTC
>Ga0306864_1000701_pt1 | contig 14933 bp, 14 predicted proteins | sample AntRauTorckE5430_FD_190448 | JGI IMG/M metagenome (GOLD analysis project Ga0306864, IMG submission 190448) | Saline lake microbial communities from Rauer Islands, Antarctica - Metagenome Torckler E5 #430 (v2) (version 2) | ecosystem: Environmental > Aquatic > Non-marine Saline and Alkaline >...
GACGAATGTTCCATTTGGGTTTCCTGACATTGAATCCTATGTGGTTGTATCAATGGCATTTCTGGTGAAGAAACTCGATGTATGCCATGCGGACATAGTAAATTACAGGCTCGTAAAGGTCACCCCACTTATTCGAGCAAACGGTATTGGTTATGAACGCCAACGTTTTGGTCAGAAGCATGGGTCCACAATAGATGGCTTGCACGGGACCAAAAGCTGGTTAGAACGTATGAAGCCCGCAATAGTCGAGTGCAATGCAAACCTCGTAACTATTTTGAAAGAAGGTTTTGTTGACGAGCTTCTCTTTGTTCAAGAAAGAATTTCCATGCCGGAGGTTCTTTGCCTTGATGCCGCTAGGATTGGATCAATTCGCGAGCGCATCCAAAGAATTGTCATTTCTTCGTCCCTGTTCCTGCACGCTTGCAACATAGTGCATATCCGATTTGCATCTCTGCAGTCGGAAGAGGCTCTGTCAAAAGTCAAGTTCGACAAGAACGAAATAATGAAATCCTTGAAGAATAATCTATCTTATGATGAGCTGTACAAGAAAGTTTCTTCGTCCGTCGTGTCTTTTGCAAAAGGTATGTTGCTACCACTTGGCCATTATTATATTTCTTGGTAAAAGTATCTAATCCTGTCTCCATTTCATATTTGCTTGTATCAGGTATTGCTGGGAAAGACATTGAAAATGATGTCAGGGAACAGTTGTTGTCTGCAACTGATTCTGTACTCAAGGGCTCGGATCCTGTACTATCATTAATGGATAAGCGTGTAAGAGATGTCTTCAGGACAGCTTGTACATTGAATATGAACCCTGACAAGCAACATAAGGCTCCAAAGACCATGCGCGCTGGGATAGGGAAAGGTCCAGGTCCTTTAGCGAAGAATGAATTGAGGGAGTTGTTTTGTGAGGAAATAAGAAAGTATTCAACCAAGCTGGGATTCAATGTTGTTACTGATGACTTGGTTGATGCCGCCTACGATGCCTTCAAAGTCATTGATCACTGTGTCAAGGTGCACGATGAAAATATCTTCAATCCAATTGCAAATGAGCTGAAAAAGGCAAACGATGATCAAATGTAATTCGGACTTGAAATGGATGATAAAAATTGCACATTCTGCTTTCGTATAACGGGAAGCATTTATAAAGTTTTATGTAAAGATTTTTTCTTGATACTCGGAAGTTAGCATTGTCATTATTCTTTTATCTGGCAATACACTACCTATCTTGACGAAAGACATGTTGAAGAGAAAGCACCGTTCAATATGGATACCACAAGATACTACACTAGGCTCCATATGAAAAAATGCGTTGCCCCACGCATCGTATAACCCAGGCATAGCGGATCCATTACTACTGTAGTGCCAGTGAAAGAAAACTTTGTTCTTGATAAACTACCAGCAAATATGCTCAAAGCATAAAAGAAAATCTGAAATTCATTGCATCTTCGTGTCGCTTTAAGAATCGTGAACGAAGGAATAATGAATAATGTAGGTCCTTTTATTACCAGCCAGGGTTGGGGTTGGTATCATTTTTCATTTTGAGCTTGAGAAAGTGACTCAGCTCAAAATGACATTTTTGTGGGTCATTCAAATTATTTCCACATCATCTCATTGGATGGGGTCAGGCGTCAGGCGTCAGGTGACCGGCAATACTCATCATCAAGATCGGCAGCAGATCTGACTCAATAAATTGAATCATCTATGCTGCTGGAGTCAATTGAGAAAGCACACAAATAAATACCAACCAAAATTGAAAACAAGAATCATACATCCAGCAAATATCATGTGCGCTCCTACTCGTAAGTAAATCCTGACGAGCCTGTTTGATAGCCTTACAAAACATTTCATTTTTCTAACTTAACTTATACCCTTCTCAAACTTCAGCAATTAATCTAGCAAAGACACAACGTGGTGTCTGCTCTTCTGAAACATCAGTGAACAATCAACTGAGAAAGATCAAGAAGAACAAACAAAACAACAAAGAAAAGCATCCTAATTCCTATAAGGGCAAGGGAAAGAAACATAACAAACAGCAGCAGAAGAAGAATACCAAGGGCAAGAAGATCAAGGCGCCCAAGAAAGAGCCACCGAAGGCAATCGAACAAGAACTCACGTTAGAACAGCAAGGAAGATATGTAGCCTTGGACTGTGAGTTTGTAGGAGTCGGACCTGGAGGCTACGAATCTGCACTTGCGAGAGTGTCTCTTGTAGATTACAACAATGCAATTCTACTTGACACATATGTCAAGGTTGACAGCCCTGTCACTGACTATCGCACATTTGTATCTGGAGTAACAGAAGAACATGTTCAATCGGATACTGCAATGGAAAATGAAAAATGTACTACTCTCGTTGCGAAGATGCTTAAAGGAAAGATTCTTGTAGGACATGGATTGAAGAATGATCTTGATGTCCTGGGATTTACTCATCCGTGGTGTGACACCAGGGATACTGCGAAGTATGAACCCTTTTTGAAGAAAGCCAAGAAGAACGCACTATGCACATTGCCTCAACCAAGAAAATTGAAGGACTTGGCTTTGACCAAACTTGGCAGAGAGATCCAAATAATTGGCGAATCTCATTGTTCCATCGAAGATGCTATTGCTGCTCTCGACTTGTATAAGAAGGCTGGCACAAAATGGGAGGACGTAATGGAATACAAGATCAATAGAACGAGAGAGATTGTTCATGAACAGATTTTCCATTTGGAGGAAGAGTAATTTTCTCGAGGAAAAGGACTAACAATGTACATGTATCATTATAACTTTATACACTTTAACGAAATCAATATCGTTCTCATAATTTGTCATATCAGTTCGTGTTTGTTTCATAGAAGTGTCATCATGGCATTGTACTGTTGTGCCTTTTGTAATCTATCGTCATCACAAATCACTTCCAAAATTTCGGTAGATTCAAGTTATGGATCTATTACAGCATCATCGAAACGGCCATAATTTGATTCTACATATTTACCACTTGTTTCCAGAATCTGCATCTCACCAGTTGTCTCGAAAATCTGCGTTATGTTCATTCTCAGCTTTGAGTTCGGGCACTTTGTGGAGAATGGCATGAATTCGAAAATGAGCTATGAAGTGTATCAGGCGGTGATGACCGGGGGACTCTCGTTTAAGCCAGAGAAATGCTTCATGTACAAGCAAGTTGTCAAAGAAAGACCATGTGCTGAATATTTCTAAAAGACCGACGACGATTGCAATATTAATGTTCGATATTTGAAGGAGTCAATCATCAAGCAAAAGGAAGAAATAACCAATAACAGTAGATTACTGTGGCCCAAATTGCTAAAGTGCGAAGTTCGACAAGGCCACGTCGAAAAGATTCCATGCTATACATGTGAAGATGTTGTAGGCATGCTTGAAAAATGATGCACCTATGAACCCGATAAGAAGTTTGACATTCTTGAGGACTGGATGGATAAAAATACCGTGCAGCATAATATGAAGACATCTGAAAAGAGACTATTCTTACATAGATATATGTTTGCAGAGACATTTTATATGCTTGCAGAGACGGGCTGAGCTCATGGAAAAAGTAGACATCAGAGAACGCGCTACACTCCTCCCTCTGGGGCATACGAGTCTAACCTTATGAAGTCATACTCTTTCTTTATCCGTCTCACCAGCCCAGTGACATGAAAGCCAAATGGTGTATGGAACCATAACCAATGAATGTAGAGAGCCGAACTCAGGTCTATAAAGTGTAAGAAGATTGTGCTACGATTCTAATCGTAGAGCACGCGGCAAACCGATTAGGATGCCGAGTTCGAGAATCCAAGGGACTGGGTAAAGCCTTAATAGCTGTATATAATGCTAATGTTTGAAAATACGAAAGTCAGACGGGGGTTATCGTCCAACAGAATCGCTCTACTAGTTAGGCAAACGGTAATGTCATACAACAGTGAGCACTCTAATAAATCCGAAGGCGTACACTTAACCTGGTTGGATCTTATCATGTGTTGATAAGATGATTGTGTATGATAACACACCGTGTTAATCATATATCACTGTTAACAAAAGGTTTATTTGAATAACTCTTCTATTTCATCCCTTGTAACTTCCTTGACGCTCTTGTGCTTCCAATCCTTAAATTCACCCTCTTTGACGCCACTCTTGGACCAATTTTTAAAATCATCCTTGTCAAATAGCTTCAGTTGCACCTTCTTCTCCCTCTCCATACAAGATTCCAATGATTCTTTCGCCTCTTTCCCGATGACCATCAATTTATGAGTTGCACTGAGTGCAAGTGGCGATTGAGCTTCCATATCTTCCAAAATGCTCTGTGCAGCTAAGACGAATTCAGCCTCCTCCTCATTGGAGGCATGTGCGGAAGCATGCTCTCTCATCTTTTCCATTATCTCCTCGATGGACTTTGCATTCTCGAAGGCATCTTGGAAGGTAGCAGCAATATTCAACAACATGCTCTCGCGGTCTCCAAAGAAACTAGCTCTATCAGCGTCTAGAATCAGACTAGGATCTTCATCTGATAGAAAATTCACCTCATCTCTAGCAGCTGTGACTTCTTGTCCCATGGCATCATATGCGGATACACTGTGCATCAAACTGGCAACAGCAGCATTCCTGAATTTCGAATTGATATCAACCTTGAAACTATTCTCGCTCGTTTCTCCATACCTCTTGAACGGTTCTCTGATGAGCTTTTGCTGATCGTATGGTGCAAGATTGGAGAGCGCCCGTTCCACCGAACCCAACTTCCCCACTGAATCCATGAAATGGGTCGCCAAACCCGTCTCGATCATATCGGATGCATCCGCTTCATATCCTGTCAAGGCAAGGATGGATCCGACGGGATAGCTGGCGCTGGGTTGTTGAAATTCCCATCCGAGACGGGGGAGAATATAGCTCAATCCAATGGGATCCAATGAGAGACCCCGCATGGGATTCATTATTCGAAAGCGCGATTCGGAAGTGGCGAGGACATAGGATCCCATGGCCACTGCGTATCCTCCATCAGTGATGAGACCATGGGGCACGGAGATGAATGGGATCTTGGATACGTACTCCTCGCTCTTATTGAGAGTCGATACCTTACTTCCTTTTACCGCTTTCGCTAATTTGGTCATTGAATTCAACATTCTCCGTCTCTCATCTTGATTCATGGAAGGCACTCTTGCCACATCATATCCGGCTGCAACGATCCATTCCTTGTTCGAATAATCGAGGTCGAGCACTTCCTCCATGAATAAATCTCGCTCACCCTCTGCCAATTTCTCCATCTCCAGGGCCGAAGTGGGAAGAGTCGCATCCACATCGCAATCCGTTTCCAAATTATTCGCCAAAAGTATGGAACTGAGACTCGTGTTTTTTGCCAATAATTGAATCCTCGCAGCGAGGCCTTCCATCTCGGATGTCGTTAATTCAGGATTCAATAGGAAGATGCGCCTGGAGGAACCAATTTGTCGAATGGCTGCTCCTGGCGTTTGATTGTTTTTATCAGCAAGGTCGCTGAGTGGTATGGGACCATAGCGGACCATGGAGGGGATGGCGTTGACGGATCGGGGGGCGTTGGCGGCCAAGGCTTCGGCTGCTGCTGCAGTTGCCGATGCCACCGATGCCGACATTTTTGTGGTTACTGTTTTGGCAGCGGCTGAAGACATGTTGGATGGTAAGTAATGTTACAGAAATTCCTGTTTCAGTGGGATACCAACTACAGTTAATTATTGTTGTTGTTGTTACTGTTGTTGTTTAGAAAGTAAGATTAGGATGAGAGGTCGTCAACAAAATTAAAAGGCCTGACGCTATTCTGCGCCATTCTGCGCTAATAAATTATTAAAAAACCGACGACCGAACCGCAGATGATAAAAGTTAAAACTAATAACGTCCCAAATCACTAATAGTAACTAATAACAGCTAATAACTAATAAAGAATAGTCCATAGTTACTCATTCATTATATACTGCAACCAGCCATCCATCCAGCCGTTCCTTCCAACAACAAACCATGATTGCCAACACCACCATCCGTGCTATTTCACGCACTGGAGCCAAGAGAGCCATGTCTGATACTCCCGGTCCCAAGATGCACAAGGCAAAGGATGCATGGAAAACTATTCATGCTACTCGCCCTGTAGACCCCCACCCTCATGTGAGTACTGTACTTGTATCATCTTCACCTGTCCGTATATCTGTTCATCCGTTCATTTTCCATTGGAGTGGATTGATGAAGCTAAACGGCATACAGTACTTCGATGATGAGATTATTGTGTATTGTTTGTTCCCCATTAATGTATTTCAAGTTGTTTCTCAATTTGGCGGTTCGTTCCGCGCTCATGAGAATTCAATCACATGGATATTCACTAACACTAATTTGAACCTTCTCTTCTTCCATTAATTCGCACTTTCGCTTGATACAAACAATACAGAATGTATTCCATCCTCCTTACAACAAGGTCACTTCTGCTGTTGCAGTTTGCTCTGTTGTTGGCCTTGGGTATGGAGTCATGTACTCGGGACTAAGACATCAGCAGAAGAAGCAGGGATACTGGAAGTAAATTCGAACTTGAGCTTTTCCCGTTTGATCATGAAGCATTCCATTTGAACATGGATAGGAAATGAATAAATTATTGATATTTCCATGGAATGATGATGAGGAGGATGAGGATGAGCTTTGATAAGAAGGGTCGGATAGAAGCAAGGCATCGTGTTTGTGTTTTTCCAGCCACTTTTAAATTTAGGATAGATTATATCGACCAACATCCTTTCTTATCTTTTATTATCATGTCGCATGCTTGTGCACGTCATGTTCAATACAAAAGGAATGAATTTTCACAAAATAATTGTTATAGGAATGCCGTTTATCTACTAGAAATAGAAGCAAATGTTTTCAATTGCAGTCCTCCAAGAACACACAAGCGGTAACAATGGCAGTGCAGTTTCTACAAAACTTTTTGAAGCTTCTCGAGCTCGTCCAACCTAGCATTCACATCCTTGGCGATATCCTGACGCCTGGTTGTCCTACGCTTCTTGGCACTGTTTGATATATTAGACAGCGTTCCTAATCGATGTTTCCTCATTGTCGATGTCGATGTCGATGTCGAAGGCGAGCCATTTTTCTTCACAGGGGCTGAAGAGGTAGTAACTTTACGATTTGGTCTTGACGTGGCATTGTCTGTCGTATCGCAAGATTTCTTGCTGGTGGTTGAACTTGACACGGTGAGCTTGCTCGAGGTTGAACTAGAGTTAGTTAGCGCCCGTCGTCTTGTATTCCGTGTTGAGCATTCCGAGCTAGAAACGCTTTCAGTAGAAGTTCTTACAGATGATGCGGAAGATGCAGGTTTGCCGCTTTTTGTCTTTCTCGCCGGTGCCAGCGATCCGCTTGAAAGGCTAGCTGAAGATGTTGATACAGCTGACTTGGATGATTCCCTTGGAGATTTCCTTCGTGTCTGTCTTGCCCGTATCAAAGAGTCGCTTGAGACACTTGTGGAAGTTGCTAATACAGCTCGCCTGTTCGATCTCTTTGTAATGAGATGCGCAGTTTCACTCTCAGAAGGTGTTCTTCTCCTTAACATCGAAGCTTTTGTTGACGATACAAGGCCTCTAGCAGAAGACTTGTTTCTAGATATTGATGGCGTAGCAACCACTGGAGACCTTTTGGCTGAAAACACAGGCGAAAGGACTCTCAGTTTTTTCGTCGTTGTACCACGGCTTTCAGTACGAGGTGTAGATTTAGATCTAGCCCTCTTCTTGGCAGACACCGTGATAACATCCTTTGCCTTTTTACTTCCATAAAATGTCAGTCTTTGAATTAGTTCAGTCTTCTTTCCTGAGACAGTAAGTCCATACTTTCGGAGTAATACCCTCAATTCTACAACTGTCATCTTTCTGTACTCTTGCTGTTTCTCGATCTCTGCTGCGCTGTTGGTGCTAATGGAGGACGCAAAAATAAAATTTCATGTGAGAATACAAGTAAAGACTGAAATCCTTGCCCAAACAAAGTCCACAACTTACCTGTCTGGTGATCTGGTTGATTCATTTTCATCAAGCGATGGACGCAACTTTTTCTTGCTTGGCATTGGAGTATCAGGAGCCCAGTCGCTATCATTGATATCTTCGACTACTTCAGCCTCGTCGTCAGATTTGTATATCTCCTCGGGCTCGAAATACGCAGCTTCCTTTGATTTCTTTTTGTGCTTTTTCTTCTGAGCTGCGAGCATTGCCTTTACTTCGTTTTGGGATATCATATTGTCTGTCATATCATCAACAAGACGCTTCATTCCATCCTGGTTCGCCTTAATACCTTCTATGTCAGCCTTCACCTTCTCACCAATGGTGGTGTACGAACTGAAATACTCGTTAAGCATATTATCAATAGAAGATTTTGTCTCGTTGTCAAGCGACAGATTATCGATGGACATTGTTGTTGCAATCTTGTGAGCAACGTCTCTCTGCACTGTTTCTTTCGTACTCTCAAGAAGTCCCGAAATATCAACTGAATGCTGCACCCTTAACTGTGTGAGTTCCTTCTCCTTAGATCGCCTCTCCTTCTCAAGAGCCTTTGAAACCTGGTTAGCAGTGTCCGACTTCTTGCTGTTCTTCAAGGAATCGCATTCATATTGCTGATCAATCAACTTAACAAAAATGATTTGTGATACGTATTTAAACTCTGCTTTGTTCAGGCTTTGCCAGAACGATATTTCGATAAACTTTGAAGAATGCTTTTCTGCTGCATGTGGGTTCCTATTAACGGACTTGAAAATTTCTTTGATGTTCTTTTCTAGCTGCTCAATGATCTTAGATCGGAGATCAATTTCTGCATCAAGGGATCGAAGAACGGAAGAGTCTCCGTGACCTGTCTGCTGTGATTTCATAAGCTCGCGTCTCTCCTCAGTTTCCTCAAGCAATTGATTGTTCTCTTCAATGTCATCTTGTAAATTTTGGAGGCTAAGGGCATTGCTCACTTCTCTTTCAATGAAACAGTTTACCTCCTCTTTCCTTTGCGAAGAAAGGTCGCTAGTAATGCTTCCAGATCCTCGAGCTCGTTTATTTGTCCTCTCTGCGAGAAGTTTCTGACGATGCATTGATTCGGCTGCCTTCCTTCTAAGCACATTTTCTTGCTTAGCAGCAGTATCTTTCACTTTATTCAATTCAAGTTTCAGCCGTTGGCTGTCCTTTAACATTTTAGCTGCGTCAAATCTTGCTCTTTTTTGTTCATTGCGGCGCTCGACGCTTTCTTTCTTCAATCTACGCTGCAATTCTGCGCGTCTTTTCTTATCAGCTGAAAGCTCTGCCTCGAGTTTTTGACACTTGTTTTTGGCCTGAGTGTGAAGCCTTAGGCTTCTAGTGTGCTCCGCAGATTTTTGCCGGAGCTCTTTGATCCGAGCTTGGAGGGATTTGGTCCTTTCGCGGAGGCGGCGAGTTTGAATATCGTCTTTATCTCCATCTTTTCCTGCATTTTCGCGCTCGAGCCTCGTCATTAGACCATCACGTTCTGTGGAAAGCGTCCCTACTTCATCTTGCAGACTTTGGATTGCGCCTTCGAAATGCGACTTCATTGCTTCCATAAGTTCCCTCTCTTTCTGGATTTGCTGAATCATTTCCTCCTTCTGTTCAATGGATCCACTCATCGCAGCTAATTCTGCCGATAATACTCCAGCATCCATTTCTGTTTCTGTACCATCCTTGTCATCTTCAACATGGTGTGTATTCCTGCTAAATGCCATGGCCATTGTCTCAGCATTATCGACGTCTCCGTTTCTACTCAGTACAGCTGCAGCAATAGATCTTGAGACTTCAGCATCAACAACAGTATCTCGAAGCCTATCTTTGAGCTCCACAACTTCTTTTCGAAGCTCATTGACAATATTAGAGATACCAGCAGCGTCTCCTTCCTGTGAAAACTTTGGGACTTCAATTTTGTTATCGTCAAGAACCTTCACAAGTGATTCAAACCGAAGTTGCCACTTGTCGGCGCGGAAAGATGCATCCAAACAATCCTCCGAGGTCATCGTGCACTTTTCTTCAAGTTGCTGCACTGTTTCTTCTAATGATGAGCAATGCGTTTTCAGCTTTGTAACAATATCAAGATTCTTAAGACTCAATCCATTTAGTTCATTGTCTACTATTCCTTGTGTGGCGACAGGTGGATTACAGTCTGCACTTCCTTGCATGGATGCTACATTGATGGAGGCATTAGTCATTACTGGCAGAGAGGACATTGAAGAAATCTTTGCCTGTGCTTGAAATAATTGAAGTTTGAGTATCTGATTCTCTCTTTTGAGAGCAGCAGTTTCAGCTGGCGAGAGTGGCGTTGCCACCACATTGCGAACTGCAGAATTCTTGATACTACGCGTTCTTTCTGCATACCGTAAAGTATTAACAGTTTCATCAATATTTGTGTCTGCTGGAGAAGCGCATGCTACCATGACTGTCTTCGAGTTACCTTTCGAACGCGTGAAGTAAAGTACAATTGAGATCATGAGGTTAACAACGGCATTAGTGTATACAAACAATCGAGTACTCACCTCCGAGAGAATCTTGTAACAGGCGCGTGAGCTTGCTATCGCGATACTTGACATAAATGGAACTGCTATCTGACGATCCAGTCTGCTGAGCTAACTCCGCAAGGGAAGATACGACTTGTCCAAGAACAAACAAGCCTTTATTGATGTTGATCCCTTCCTTCAGTCTGGTACCTTGTGCACCAGTTTTTTTCGCTCTTTCTGATCCTGCCAAATCGACTAAAGTCAGCTTGGCCGTTATTTCTTCTTCTGCGTCTGCTTGATCTGGCAAAGGAGCAATCCTGACGTGTAAAGTACAGATTGCGTGAGAACGTGAAGAAACTGCATTCATCAGAGTTGCAGCGGTGGATCTCTTGTCAGCAGCAGATTCCATGAGTGATGCAACTTCCATCGGCGATGTCACGTTGTGCAAAGATAAGTTCTGCACGATAACATCTCCACCACAATCACGAATTTGCAGGTCTGGAGGAGATGCATCTTTCGAAAGTAAGTCCTTTGCTTCCTCATTATAGATTTCTAGGTATGACATTTGTACCTTAACACGTTCAGCCCCGCAAGTAATTTGTTTCATATAACCAAAGACATCATGCACTGCCCTTGGAATGATACCATCCAGTACTTCATTTAATATGTTCGTAACCATATTGCCATTTCCTCCAAATATCGTATGCGTTTTTCCACTTCCAGTTTGACCATCTGTAAGAGTTGAATTGCACGATGTTTGAACGCGTGAGAAAGTTGCAAGAAAACGGTTGAAAACGAAGCAAAACAAAAATAGAATTAAAAATAAATAGCAACTTACAAGCCAGTACTGTGACATTGAACCCTTTAAAGAGATTGCTGCGGATCATATCTCCAGCAGTCTGTTCGTATACCTCCCTCTGCGTCGTGTTCGGTCCGAACACTGCATCAAATGCAAAGTCTTTATTCTTTGCCACTTGAATCATCTTTGTCTTTTCCAAAGCAATAACTGATTCCTTGGAATTTTCATTGATCTCCTTCGTAGAGAGAGGTCTAATACGAGTGACAACACGAATATTCTGTGTGCTGCAACAGGTGGAGGAAGAACAGGATTCGTTGGTGGCAATGGTTGAGCTTGATGACATTGTTGACGCATCCGAATCAGATAACCGAGGCATTCGCGGTTTCTCGTTAGAATCTGGTGCCATGATCCGAATCAGTTTTACTATTAGTTTCAGTTACAGTATCACTTGCTTTCAATTTGATGAGACTGGTTTTACAACCATGTGAATGTGGTTTGGCTTCAGGTTTTTGCTTCTTCGTCGTGTTATTTATTATTTTTCTTGTGTGGACGACTGTTTCAAATTCTTCGGCACAGATTTGAACAAAATGTGTGCCAGAAACGTAAACGGCCACGACGGTTAAAAATATGACTTTTGTGAGAACTGACCCATGTTCATGTGAATGTGCAGATCTAGCTAGTAGCTAGCGCTATAGAGAGATACTGAAGTTTGAAAATTCAGAGGTTTCGACTGGGTTTCGAATTGTCTCCACCAGCAGCAGCAGTATCAGCAAGTGAAAGGGATTAACAATCAAAGATGATCTACAATCTGCATCATCATCTTATTCCATCTTCCATTGTCGTACAAATTTGCAAAAAAGAATCAATGAAAAATTGCATTATTGCTTTCTAATGACTATTCGCGGGCCGTCCAATGATATCACTAAATATAATACATCATGTTCTCCCTCTTTTTCTCTTTTGAAATAAATAAATTCTCCACCACTTTTACCATTGTACACACCTTTCCTGCCTTCTTTAACTTAGTTATTATTCTGACTAAGTTCAGAAACGGGGAATGTACAAGAGTTACTCTCGATGATTCCAACAATGATTCCGAAAATTCCAAGAGCCGAAGCAAAAATCTCCACAATCAGAATCTTTACAAACAGGGAAGGATCCTGTGCATCTGCAAGCGCACAACTTGATCCAGCAATTCCGACAGATACCCCAGATGCGATATTGGTGAGTCCTACAGATAGTCCCGCGGAGAACATTCCGTATCCGGCATAGTAGAACCCGGGGAAGTCCCAGTATTCAGTGAGTTGGTAAGAGCCTTCTTCTGGTTTCTTGATCTTGTTGGCAAGGATGATTGCCATGATTACTCCATAAATAGCAGTGGCTTCACAGAAAATAACACTAGAGATTGGAAGAGATGATGATGTTTTGTTGTTAGTTTTGTGTGATCATGTGTGTTTTCAATTGATATCACGGACAAGAATGAGGTCAGACAAAATTAGGAGGCGGAAGACGCCAATGCCAACACATCATTAGTTGAGACTCTTCCAGGCGTAAATAATGCTTTAAATCAAGTCATTTCAAATAATCGAGTGGTGAAATCACTGCATTGTTCAGGGATTAGGATAGGAACTGGATTTGATGCAACGAAGCCTCGATGAGCCATTGAGCATCAGCAACACCTAGGTGTTATTGAAAGACACGAACGAGCCTTCGCGCACATGAAGGAATTGCTGATTACTGGCTGGGTCCAAGTGCAACATCAAGATAACCGATAACCGATTCCATGTGAAACAATAAAACTCACCTGATCAAGTTCTTACTACGAATACGGGGAGATTTGACAGCTGCTCCAACGAGGGAACTTCCAGTGAGCCAGATACCCCATGCTGCTCCTACGACAGAGAACCCTAGTCCAAAGGCAATTCCAAAATTAGCATATCCATAAGGAGACATGTGAGAGAGGAGCTCTCCCCATCCGGTATTACAGTATGGCGATGCACAACGATCATCTGTATACGACATGGTGATGAAATTTGGTTGGATTGGTTTGATTGACTATTTTGATGCTCGATGTTGCTGAGCTTGGTGGTGCCGGTGCCGTAACTCTCTTTCGCACCTTCTCCAGCTAGCTTGGGCTGTTTGTGTTTTGTATTGTCCTACAATGAGCGAGCTCAGCCAAAAGGCCTTTCTAGCCAATTTCAATGCATATTTATTCAATCATGTGGATGAAGGGAAACACAAATACCTACCTATATATCACGGATACTTGGCATTTTATTATGCGAACCACGACACGAACGACAACAGGAAAACAGGACCGACATCATCCGACAACCGATAGGTACCATAACAGAGGATAACAGACACTCGACAAACACAAGTACAAGAACAAACACAAACACAAACACAAACACAAGCTATCGCTAATAATACCATAGCAAGCACGGAAAAGCACAAACAACGGATCTCTTCGTCTTCTTGACCAATAGCATCTTTGTCATCATAATATACCCCCTTTCACCATAACCATAACGATGCAACCATCTAAAGTCAGAAACAACGGTATAGCTTATCTTGATGATGGAGGATCAGCAAAGAGTAATCATAGACGCAATCAAAGGAGACGAAGATCAATTTATGAAACAATCAAATATCCCATGGGCGCTGGTTTTCTTCTTGTTTTTTTTCTCACCGGAAGTTCAGTAAAGAAAGACACCTTGAAACAAAGGCTGCACACCAACAGATCTATCATATCTCAGAAAGTAGGAAACAATGATGACTTCTCTCACTATGATTTCTCTGAGAACAAAAAGTATAGGTGGACAAAAAGGAGCATTCTGCCTCCTGTCCATGGATCAAAAGAGTGGGCGCAGAAATTCATGATTAAAAATCGAGACAGAGAGAGACCGAATCGCTCTGATTTCAAGGTTGCATACGGGAAGAAAATGCTGCAATGGGAAGCTGAAGCGGAAAAGACAGAGGATCGATCTCCCAATGTGGATTATACGACCCATGAATACTCTTATCCAGACATTTCTCCTCAACCGCCGCGTGGGGGGTCATATCCACCGATGGAAACTTTGGGAAAAATATTGAAGAAGTGGCCCCAAAATGATATCGATGAGCCACCGTCGCCTTTTCAAGAACAGTTGCAGCATTTTGACTTTACAGATCCAGAGCAACTAAAGATGGCAAAGCGCTATCGTAACTTGGAATTTCCATTTAAATTGACAAACGTTCCAGAGCTCCTTTCTGCGAATTCAATATGGACTGATGAATATCTATCTTATCACTTTGACCGTAATCGCAAAGGACTCCGTAATGTGAACAACAAGAAGTTTAATGAACAATATGGGCATATTCCACCGAGCGATGGACACTGTCAAGAATCCATCGACAGTTTTTTCGCTTTCTTTACTCCGAGGCAATGGGATGTAAAGACCTTTGGTCAGACTCCTACAAAAGATACTGATTTGACTTTTGCAAAGTGGGCAAAACATGCGAGATATGCCGATTCTGTTGGGTTGAATGCCACTGAACCGCATTACTATTGGCAAGCTGGGGCGTCTGCTAATGAAAGAAAGATAACGGAGGAAGATTGGACAATGATTAGTGTTGATTTACCATCATTTTCAGATCTAAATCCCAACTTTATCAGCTTCAATCCAGCCGAGTC
>Ga0306864_1000702_pt1 | contig 14928 bp, 29 predicted proteins | sample AntRauTorckE5430_FD_190448 | JGI IMG/M metagenome (GOLD analysis project Ga0306864, IMG submission 190448) | Saline lake microbial communities from Rauer Islands, Antarctica - Metagenome Torckler E5 #430 (v2) (version 2) | ecosystem: Environmental > Aquatic > Non-marine Saline and Alkaline >...
GCACTGAACGGCTGACAAGGTGGCGATCCGGTCCAGACCGGGCGCGTGGAGGGCCATCCCGCCAGCTTGAGCGCATAGGGCCATCCGGCAATCCCGCAAAAGAAATGGCATTGCGTAAAGCCTTCCAGATCGGCGGGCTGCACATCAAGGATCGATCGGGAATCGACCACGCCATAGGGGATCAGCCCGTCAAACATCAATTGCCGGATCCACGCGCAGACCTGAGGGCAGTTATCGTTGTAGTAAATGCTGGGCCGGGGCATCATTTTACAGCCACCTCACCACCGCAGGCCGCATAGCCCGCCACGTCTATCCAATGGTCCGCGTGTTCCGGGCTGGTCTTGATCCGGGCCAGCTTGAGTTGGATCATCATCACGGCCACGTCAGAGCAGCTGACAGGCGTTCCGAGGTGCGCTGACCAGTACGCCGCCACCAGCCCGAAAGAGTCCTCAAGCTGGCCATGCGTGGCGGCCCTATCGACCGTGACGGCCTGTCGCGCTGCGTCCAGGATGTCTGTGCGGTTCATTGTGTCGCCTCTCTCATTTTATTGGTTATTGCGTCGGCCTGTGCCTTTTGGATACGGGCTTGTGCTATGGTAAAGTAATCAGGGTCGCGCTCAATTCCGATAAAGCGCCGCCCGGTGTTGGCCGCTGCGCATCCCGTCGTGCCTGACCCCATTGTAAAATCCAGAACGGTTTCGCCGGGGTTGGTGTAGGTGCGGATCAGGTATTCCATCAGCGCGACGGGTTTTTGGGTGGGGTGTTGCCGGTTGTGCCTGTTTGCGTTTGTGATTTCTAGAATATTAGTTGGATAATACTGGTCATTGAATGTATGATAATCTAGTTTTACTAATCCGGTAGTTTCGGGCTGTTTATTTATACCCCCTTTTTTTCTCATTCGTCCTGTTCTCATCTGTGGGCGGTAAGTTGTGCAACCAAAAACGCAAATGTCCTCAGTAACCCTTAAAGGTTGCCTCTTCGCGTTTAGCGGGTTGCCGCATTGCTTCTTATCCCATATCCAGCAATACTTGAACATTTTCACATTGCTCATCACCAGCGCCGACGTAAACGGCTGCGATGCCATAAGCACAATCGCCCCGTTTGGCTTCACGATCCGCTTGAGTTGCGCCCACATAGGCTCGAACGGAATAACGCTATCCCATTTGCAATCCGTCGTGCCATATGGCGGATCGGTCATGACCATATCAACAGACCCGTCCGGTATGCCCTGCATCACGTCCAGACAATCACCCAAGTGCAACATCACGCCTTAGACTCCTATTCTACGATTTCCAGAATTACACAGGCCATTCCGCCTAAGTATACGCTGCGGCGAAAGACGATCTCGTAGATGTCGTTTGCCTTGGTGATCGCGGGATCGACCGCGAGATACTCCGCCATGTGCGGCATAATTTCATAAACCTTGACGTTGTAGTGTTCAGCGATTGTCATTGGCCTGCGTCCTTCTGTTGTAGTGCAACATTTATTTCATCCCTCAATTCCAGCGCCGCCCGCTCGGCCAGACCCTGTGCGCTCATAACATCCGTCCCAAACCGATACAGGAACCGGCTTTGCATGACCTCATCCGAGTCACCCGCCGCCAGCCGCATGCCGCCCCATCGCTGCATTGCATCGGACAGGGACGCTTGGGCCGCCTGGTTTCGCCGGTGCCGGGCGCGTATCCCTGCCGCCACAATCTCAGACGCGCCGTAAGGTATGGCAGGCTCGGCGGCTTGGATCTTGGCCGCCCCGGCGCGCAACGTCGCCAGCAGTTCGAGCGACATTTCCGACAGCACGCCGTCCACCTGATCCGGCGATGACCGCCCCGCCGGGACGTGGGCCGCTCCACAATGTGGGCAGGCAAACACGACGGCTTCATACGTCAGCAGGCATTCCGGGCAGACCCTGACCGGCACCGCATCGGGGTTGCCATTGGCTTTGCGCGTCTCGTCTTGCCATAGCGACCACGTGCGCGGCGTATCGGGCAGGCCATGCTTGGCCGCCATGCGCACCACGTTGCCCACGTGGTCGATGATGATGCCGTGAGTCTTGCTCGGAGCGGGTGTCAGGCATCGGGCAAACTGCTGGCAAAACAATCCGAAGCTGGCAGTCGGGCGGGCCATGATCACAACATCACAAGACGGCACATCGACCCCCTCGGCGAAAAGACTGACGTTGGTAAGGACTTGCAACTCGCCTGCGGCAAACTGATCGAATTGCGACTGGCGCAGGCTGTCATTGCTGGTGGCGTCCAGTGATGCGGCACGGATGCCCTCCGCCACAAACCTGTCTGCAATGTCCCGCGCGTCCTGCACATCGACGGCAAAGACGATGGCTTGCCTGCCCGGAACGTGGCGCTGGTATGTCTCAACCACATCGCCGATTATTTCCGACTTGCGGGCGGCCTTGGTGGACGCGGGTGTGAAATCGCCAGTCGATCCGATCCGCAACAGCGCCTCGTCAATCCCGGTCTGTGACGCGATGACCCGATATTCGCAGACCATACCGATGCCGATCAGATCGCGCATGCCCGGCCCTTGCACCATGGCATGAAAAACGCCGTGCTGATCGGCGTGCAATGACTTCTTGTCAGCCCGTATCGGCGTGGCCGTAACCCCCAGCCCCTTGGCGTTGGGGAACAATGCTACAGCTTTTCCCCACTTGTTTTCCTGTAACAGGTGCGCCGCCTCGTCGGTGGTCCAGCGCCGGATCGAGTTGCACCACGCATCGCCCGGCTTGAACCGGCGGATAAGGGTATCAACACCGGCCACGCTGACCGTGGCGCGCGGATCGTAAAAGTTCCGGCCCGTCGTTTTGACGTGCTGTGATATGCAGTAATTTATGACTGATTGAGGCGCGATGATATTGTGGTAGATGCCGGTCAGCGCATATGTGCGGCTGATCTGCCCGACCAGTTCCTGTCGATGGACAAGGGTGCAAGACCGTTCCCCATCGGCGTTCAGCGCGGCAAACGTCACGGTCTTGCCGCTGCGTGTCGGCATGACGGCCAGCACGTTTTGTGCCCCGCCAGCCCACTTGGCCCGGATGTCGTCGATCAGTTGTGTCTGGTATGGGCGGAGTGTGATTGTCATGCGCTATTACTATCTGCGCCTGCCCCGCCCCGTCAAGGTAATAATAGGTATTTACAACCCGTGCAGCTTGGGTTAGTAATAGGTAATAGCAACCCAAACAGGAGAATGACAATGCAGATCACCTTTGACCCCCACAACGCCCAGGAATGCGACGAGACTTTGGGCTTTATTGCACAAGCACAACCCTGCGTCGTAAAAATGTGGCTGATTGATTATAATGAAAGTCAAGATGCTGACACGCCCCCTGCCCAGACGGCACCGGCACAGCCCGACACGGCCCCTGCGGCAGAGCCCGATACCGCACCGGCACACCCCTCAGGCGAGACAGACTGTCACGGCATGGTCCATGACGACACCATCCACAGCACCCCGGCCAGCAAGAACGCGGACGGATCGTGGCGTGCCAAGCGTGGTCAGAAAGAGGCGTATGAGGCGGCCATTGCAGCCGCTACCGGCAAGGATGCACCAGCACCCGCACCGCAGGGGATGCCCGTGCCGCAACCGGCCAGTGCTGCCCCTGCAACACCGCCCGCCCCGATTGATTACAAGACCATGGCGGAACGGTTCATGGCAAAAATGGCGGACCCGGACGGCCTGCCCGCCGAATACGAGGCGATCTATGCGGCCCTGTCTATTGGCTATGACGATCTGGAAACCAACCAGACGAGCATCGCCCGGCTGTCAGCATACATGGACGCGGTGGACAACGGCGACGACCATGACGGATGCGTCCGCCATGCCATGAGCGCCTGAACCACACATGGCGGGCTGTCATGGCCCGCCTTTTACACGCAATTGGGAGATATGACTATGACACACACCAACAACTTTCAGTGGATTGCCCCTTCCCGCTCCGGCAACAGGGGCGCAGGAAATGTTAAAGGTGCCAGAATTGCAGTTTATGGTAACGGCAAAAACACCCCACAACTTTCCATCGTTCTCTATGGCGACACCATGAAACAAATGAGATGGGTCGTCGGCGATAGGGTTGAGGTTGGTATAGACAACTGTTCGGGAATGCTGGCCCTACGCAGGGTTCCTCAAGGTGGATATGCGCTAACAGCCCTGAGCATTGGCAAAAAGGACCGTGAAAAATCCCTCGGCACCTGCGTTGCGTGTGTTGTCAAAGTCACAGCACCGCAAGACCTGCATGAGTGTTTTTCCAAAACGTCCCTAGCGCCCAATGATTGCGTTGATGTTGACGGTGTTTTGATATTGTCGGCCAAGTCATGACGATTGAAACCCGCCCCAGCGCCGCCCACCGCTGGACGAAATGCTCCGCCGCGCCATTGTTTGCCAGCCGCGCCGGACCGCAACCCACCAGTGACCCCGCGCGGGAAGGCACCTGCGCGGCATGGGTGGCTGAGTTGATGCTGACTGACCAGCCCGTGGAAGTCGGTATGATGCACGAAAACGGTTGGGAAGTTGACCCCGACATGATCGGCCACATGCAGGAATATGCTGACATCTGCCGCGCGGATGGCGGCCAGATGTGGGTTGAGGAATATGTCACGCTGTCGCACACCATCGCCGGAACGCCTGACTGCGTAACGCTGGCGGATGGTGTGCTGACCATCCGTGATCTGAAATATGGATTCAGACTGGTGGCACCTGACAGCCTGCAATTGATCGTCTATGCGGCGGCGATCTTGATTGCACCGCCCGGCCCGGTCCGCACGATCCGCACCGAGATTTACCAGCCGCGGGGGTTCCACCAAGACGGCCCGCGCAGGTGGATCGACTGGACGCCTGATCAAATCCGCGCCAAGGCCAAATGGATCATCGAGCGGGCAGAGGAGTGTTACAAGCCGGACCCGGTTGCCACGCCTGGCGACCATTGTCTGTATTGTGACGGCGCGGTGGGCTGCGTGGCGCTGCAACAGACGACCGCCACGGCGCTGGCCATTGCCGAAATGACGGGACACCGCGACCGGACCCCGACAGAGATGGCGCAGGCCCTGCATTTTTACCGGAACGCGCTGGAAATCATCAAGGCAGCGGCCAAGGCAACTGAGGTTGAAGCCGAGGCGCGGGCCAAGCGCGGCGAACGTCTGCCGGGCTGGGGCATCACAACCCGATACGGCACCAGCCGCGTCAGCAAGCCCCCGCACGTTATCAAGGCGCTGACCGGAAAAGATGCGACCAAGACCGTGCCGATGAATATCGGTGAGTTGCGCGCGGCAGGCTTGACCAAGGCGCAATTAGCCGTTATTACCGAACAACCCACCACGGGTTTCAAACTCGAACCGCTGGACCCGGACACCCTGGCCCGGCAACTTAACCGCACCAATGGAGGCACACCATGAGCGACACACCCGCATCGGGACACAACTCAGTTGCAGGCGAGGAAATTCTGCAATTTATCGAACGATGGGAACGTATGAACGTTGAAAAGCGTGACATAGCCGACTGTCAAAAAGAAGTCATGGCCGAAGCCAAGGGGCGCGGATATGACACCAAAGTGATCCGCAAGCTGATCGCCGAACGCAAGCGTGACGCTGACGATATAGCCGAAGAAGAATCCATGCTAGAAATGTATCGGGAGGCGATAAAGATGCCGACCGGACCTCGCAACCAACCAACCAATGGAGACACATAATGTCACGCCACACCGAATACGGAAACAGCCCCGTCGGACGCCTTATCTCAGGCGATCCGTGGACCAAACAGACCACCGACGCGAACAACCGGGAAATCCCGCCTGAAAAGCAATCATTTTGGTTTGCCGTGGCGATTGAAAAGAACGCCCCAGGCATGAATGAAATGCTTGGCCTGATGTTCAAGGCGGCGCAGGCCGGATACGGGCAGGCCCCGCAGATCATGGCGCAGATCAACATGGGGCTGGCGGCCACGGCATTTAGCTGGAAGATTGCGGATGGCGACGAAATGCGCGCCAACGCCACGACCGGCGAGCAGGAATTGCGCTGGAAGCACGGGCAGGGATGCTGGGTTGTCAAGTTTTCGACCACGCTGCCAATCGCATCGGCCAAGTTCATGGGCGGCGTGCCGACATATTGCGACCCGTCCGAAATCAAGCGCGGGTATTTTGTCACAGTGCCGTTCTCGACATCTGCCAACGGCAACATGGACCACACGGCAGGGGTCTATCTGAACCCCCAGACCGTTTGCCTTGTCGGGTTTGGGCCGGAGATTGTCGGCGGCCCGTCGCTCGAACAGCAGCTTGGCGCAGGTCCAGGCGCGTATATGCCAGCAGGTATGACCCAGACCCCGCAACTGCCGAGCGGTGGTGCGCAGGCCCCGGCACCGGCTCCGTCCGGTATGCCCGCACCGGCCCCGACACCCGCCCCTGCACCGGCTCCGTCAGGTATGCCCGCACCGGCCACGGTGGGAAACGGTTCTGGAATGCCGACGCAGCCGACCAATACGCCAAGTGGGGAGACTGGATCCCCTACTAGCTACGGCGGCTATATGGCACCCCCGGCAACGGGCGGCGGTATGCCCGGCGCGTAACGGATTACCGGGCGGGCTGTAATGGCCCGCCCGTCACACACAACAGGGAGACTGACACATGACCAACACACTATCTGACGCCCTGCCCCGCGAAATTGCCCGCGTAACGGCCAAAAAAGAACGCTGGCAGAAAATGGCAATAGATCACCCATCTATGGCAGTAGGGTTGGGCATTACAATCGCCATCATGCAGGCTCACATAGAACAGGCTACCCGCACGTGCGCATCTGGTGATGTGGTTGAAATGATGAACGCACTGGCGGGGCTGAAGGCTTACAACGATGACGACTGACTTCCAACCCGGCGACCGAGTGACCCACGACCCGACCGGCGAGGAATGGACGCTGATCAGGGCATATGGTTCCTATGTGGTCTCAACGTGGTGTCTCGGTCTCGCCAGCGATTGCACGCTGATTTGCGGCTGCACCACGACAGAAGAGCGGGAAGCCTGCACCAGACCGTGCGACGCGGTGGTGCTGTGACAGAGTGGAATGACTTCCCCTACGATCTGGAATCCTACCCGAACGTATTCAGCGCGGTAATCATCCACGCTGCCAGCGGCACGGAGTGGATCTTCGAGGTATCCGACCGGGTGAACCAATCCCGGCAGTTGCTGAATTTCATTCGCGCCCTTGGCCAGCATCCCGGCAATAGGATGGTGGGATATAACAACGTCGGATATGACTATCCGCTGTTGCACGCTCTGTTGCGCCACGACTCATTTACCGCGGCAGACGCATATCAGATATCCATGGGCATCATCGAGACGCCTTGGAATGACCGATTCAAAAATAACGTTTGGGCGTCCGACATGATCGTGCCGCAAGTTGATCTGTTCAAGATCCACCACTTCGACAATCAAGCCCGCATGACCAGCCTGAAGCAGATCGAGATTGCCCTACAGCTTGCGCACGTTGCGGACCTGCCATTTCCGCCCGGCACGGTCCTGAGCGACGATCAGATACCGCAATTGCTTGGATACAACCGGCACGACGTGGCCGCCACGCTTCGGTTCTGGCAAGAGTCGGCGGCAGCTTTGGCGTTCCGTGACGAGATGTCTGCCGCACTGGACCAGGACCTGACCAACGCCAGCGACAGCAGCATCGGCTCGAAAGTGTTCATCTCCCGCCTGAACCAAGCTCAGCCCGGTATCTGCGGCAAGTCTGGATCGTGGCGGCAAACCCCCCGCGCGCGCATCCCGCTGGCCGACTGCATTTTTCCATATGTGCAATTCCAGACACCTGAGTTTAACCATGTGCTGGACTATCTGCGCGCCAAGACCATCACCAAGACCAAGGACGCGTTCGATGATCTGACGGCCACCTGCCACGGCCTGAAGTTTGTGTTCGGCACCGGCGGTATCCATGGCGCGCAGGACGGCACCACCTGGCGCAGCACGCCGGACCGCGTGGTGCAGGGCCGGGACGTGCGCAGCTATTATCCAAACCTGGCAATCGCAAACCGTGTTTATCCGGCGCACCTGTCTGACGTGTTCTGCGACATCTACAAGGATGTGTACGACCAGCGGATCAGCCTGCCAAAGAGCGATCCGCGCAACAAGGCCCTCAAGCTGGCGCTCAACGCGACCTATGGCAACTCGAACAGTCAATACAGCCCGTTTTACGATCCACAATATACCATGACGATCACCATCAACGGCCAGCTATTGCTGTGCATGCTGGCCGAGAGGCTGGCGGCCATTCCGTCGCTGGAACTGATTCAGGTCAACACCGATGGAATTGAATACATTGTCGATCGGAACAGGGTGGCTGAGTGTGACGCGGTGTCGGCTGAGTGGGAACGCCTGACCGGGCTGGAATTGGAGTCTGAAGATTATGCCAGCTTCCACCAGCGGGACGTAAATTCGTACGTGGCGATTGATGCGCGCGGCGGCGTGAAGTGCAAAGGCGCTTTCGAGTATCAGCACGGGCTGGGATACGGCGACGGCTGGCACAAAAACCAGTCGTGCAAGATCGTGCCTATGGCGGCTGAGGCGTATCTGGTGCGCGGCGTGCCGGTTGCTGATACCGTGGCGGCCTGCGACAATGCTTTTCACTTCATGCACACCCTGAAGGCCCAGCGCAACGACAGGGTGATGCTGGGCGGCGATCTGTCCGATTACGAATGCCAGTGGACGCCATCAGACGCCAAGGGGCGGCCCGTGAAGCGCAAGATGCACAGCGGCGGGGTGGCACAGCAGCGGACGGGCCGATACTACGTCACAGCGCAGGCTGGCGCGCAACTGTGGAAGATCATGCCGCCCCTGCCCAAGCTGCCAATGCACGACCGGCCCCAGGCGATTGCCAAGGGTGAAACGGTGCTGATGTGTAACGATTTATATGACTTCGATTGGGCGTTGCTGGACCGGGATTATTATGCGCGGGCCGCTTGGGATCTGGTGGACAGCACCGGCGGGTGACAGGGAGGAACACCCGCCGGGCTTGGAGACACCACACAACACGGGCATTGTGCATTATTTTTAGGATCAGCGCAATGGGGTGTTGACTCGCATGGCAATAGAGGGTAATAAGGGTGCAAGGAAACACACCAACCGGGAGACAAGATTATGACCATGCAAGAGAAAATCGCTACTGGTTTGAACGACGTAGGACAAGATCACGTTGCCGCCGAGTTGGACCGGATGGGGTTGGACTGGAGTGTTTCCGGGACGTGCTCTGAAATTGAAGGCAAGCCCGGCTTCATGGATATCACGTCCGGGGGCTGCTATGATTACGAGATCAGCAACATTGCTGCGGGAATGCGCGGATACGGTGTGTTCGGGCAGATCGAAATACTGGCAGACATTCACGTCGCGTTTGAGGTGGTGACATGAACCACACCGAACGCCCCTGCGCCGCCCACGGCTGGACTTCTTACCGCTACGGTAACACTATGATCGGCAGCGGCGCAATAGGGTGTTGACATGGTAGGTAATTGCAGGTAATAAGGATGCAGAGAGACACACCAACCGGAGACAAGATTATGACCAACCCACTTGACATTATCGCAGCAGCCAAGGCGCGCAGAGTAGCCGCAGGCCTCGTTTCCATCGACGGCATTGCATGCCCGACACAAGAGTTTGTGGAATACTACAACGCACGGGCTGCCGAACCTCGTGACGATGCAGGGCGCATACTTAAGACGCCTGCCCTGATCGCATTGAAGGCCGCCGCTGACGCATCTACGGGCCGGTGACGGCATGACCCACCACACCGAACGCCCCTGTGCCGCCCACGGCCTGACATCCTACCGCTACGGCACAATCATGATCGGCGCGACCAGCACGCAGGACGCCTTGAACGAAGCGGACCGGTCCCTGACCCAAGGCGCGGCCACGGTTGACCGGCTGGAAATTTGGAACGCCCTGACCGGGCTTTATGAGAAGGTGAAGGAATGACTGATATTTACACCGACAACGGATACACCGACCGCGCCGAATACCTTGACAGCCTTGCCGAGGAATACGGAATGGACATCAACGTGGTTCTGAACCTTGCTGAAATACTCGGCCCAAACGAGGATTTTGACGGGCTGGTGACGACGTTGCAGGACCACGCGCCATGACCCTCAGCAAATTCCGCAGCAAACTCTACGCTATGGCAAAGCTGCTCGGCTTCGGCCGGGCTCACACCTAAGGAAGGAAACAGACATGGTTTTAATATGGATAGGATTCGCGGTTCTGACTGCAATTGCAGCGGACAAGCGCAACCGCTCGATCGGATGGTGGGCCGCCTTCGGGCTGCTCTTTGGGCCTTTTGCTTTGGGGGCTGTTCTGATGATGGGAAAGCTATCCGAGACTGACGACGCTTAAACCCACGGACGACTTATCAGGAAGGAAGAAATCAATGTGCAAGGCTTAGGGTAATGGTTATCAAGTCGCCCAAGAACAAAGGGAGCGCGGATGAAAAGGAGGTGATCCTCCTGCTCACCACGTGGGCCACTCAGGTGGGTGTTGCCCTTCACCTTGAACGCAATCTTGAACAAACGCGTTACGGCCATTCCGAAGCGCATTGGCCGCCGTATCGCCGGGAAGATCACGGGCCGGATTATAGGCTCCATATTTCCACCGACAAAATAGGAGACACGCCATGAGCGGCGATCCATACTTTCTCCATCGCTACCGACGCGCCGAAGGCTCTGGCCCTTGGCTGCACCCGCCGCGCCCGGCGCGCCGGCATCGCTCAATAGGTTTGCGCTATATACTGCTCGCCGCGATCGCCTCTGCATTCGCAGGCTTTGGCCTCGCGTTGCTGGCAGGGACGCCTCCCCCCTATCACCCCGCGCCCGGCGAAACCGTGTGCATGACGAAAGGCTGCTAGTGAAAAAGCGTAACCCCGCCGGCGCAGGCCGCCCGGTCACGATAATGGGTGTTGAATACCCGAGCTGCGCCGCCGCTGGCAGGGCGCTAGGTATGCACGGGCAGCACATAAGGCGCGCGTCAGCACAGGGTAAAGAGCACTTAATCGGTACGTGCAAACAAGTACCAGTAACGATTGACAACATAACGTATCCAAGCCGTGCTGAAGCGGCGCGCGCTGTGGGTATAAGCTACAGCAAACTGAGGTGATGACATGCTAATAGGGTTTATAACAGCAGTAGCGACGATATCAGCGGTGGTGCACTTTTTCGCTGTGCAAAGCCATGCGACTTTTGCCGATAGGGTACTGGGGGCAATGTATGCATGGTTCGAGGCGCTAGTGTTTCAACTGTTTATTGGTGCTGGTGTGATCTTACTTTGGGTACTGATGGCAATGAGGGCTGAACTATGACTGACGTCAATAAACTAGCGAGGATACAGGAATGCGTTGCCGCTATCAAAAACGGCCGCTGCAGCACGGAGGCCCTCCTAGCGCTAGGTTTTTCTCACAGCTGCATAGAATCAGCGCGCCGGTTCATTGATGTTGAGTGCGGCCCGTACAACGCTAACAACTCGCCGGTCGGCGCAAGGAAGGCAAATGGTAGTGACTAAAATCGTGTAACGCGCAACAGAACCACCGCACATGCCTGCACCTTTACCAGCTATGCTGCAACGCGCGCCGGATGGACCGGAACAGTGAGGCGGAATTGTGGGCGCGCGAATATCTGTCAACACGTCAAACCTGTGATCGGGCGGGCGCTTAACAGCCCCACCAACCCAACCGGAGCCACCAACATGAAAACCATCACACCCACACTGACCCCAACGACGTTTTTCCTGCCCGCCGATGACCTGCGCGCAGCGTTCCAGTGCATCAGCACCGAACAGACCCGTTACTATTTGTACGGCGTGCTGATCGAGGCTGACAAGCTGGTAGCGCTGGACGGCCACCAGATGATGACGATTGAATTGCCGGACGGCTGCCACGTCGGCACGGAATGTTTCACACAAGGCATGGACGCGCCACGGATGCCCGGAGCCACAGGCACGCCAGAAGGCGCGGGGTTTATCCTGTCCTGTGACGCAACCGACAAGGCGTTCAAAGCCAAGGCGTCTGGCGGCGATCTATGGGTTTACGGCGACATCACGACAGGGATTCTTCAATTTGTGATCAACCATAGAGAAGGCGGTGAAATGTGTCGTGTCGGCGTGCTGGAATTTACCGTGATCGACGGCACATATCCCGAATGGCGGCGCATGGTGGCCAAGGGCGACGGGGGTACTAACAGTGTGTGTTACGATCCTGCCGTGCTGGCCAAGCTGATCAAGGCCGCTGACGTCATCGACAAGGGTCGCCCGATCCGACTGACCGGTGGCGAGGGCGAGGGCGATCCGATCCGAGTGGATTTTGTAGCGTCGCCCCGCCTGCGCGGCACGCTCATGCCGATGCGGTGGAAGGGCGCATGACCCTCAAAGACTGGCAGGCCCGGTGGGGCGACCACATCCCCGCACAGGCGCTTGCCGAACTGTTAGGCATCCTGAGCCCCGTCATGCCATCGCCCGCCCCCACGGCCCGTCACAGTGAGGCGGCGGGGGCGGCACAGATACGTTTGGCAGCGGGCCGGGCTGGTGTGCCGCTGTTCAGGAATAATTCCGGGGCTATGACAGACCAGACGGGCCGCCTGATCCGGTTCGGGCTGGGCAATGAATCGCCCGCCTTGAATGCGCGCTGGAAGTCATCAGACCTGATCGGCATCTTGCCCGTGGTTGTGCAGCCGTCGCATGTTGGCCAGACGCTTGGCGTGTTCCTGGCGGTCGAAACCAAAAAGCCCGGCTGGCACCTGACGCCCGGCGACAAGCGCGGCCAGGCGCAGGCCGCTTTCCTGCAATCCGTTCGGGGCTTCGGCGGTGTCGGTGGGTTTTGTTGCACGGCTGACGATTTTGCAAAATTATTGCTTGACGCGGGTGGTAATAACGGGCAATAGTGGTGCAAGGAAACGGGCAGACGCCCACAACAGGAGAGACCAAGATGAGCATGCAGATTTTGAAATACAGCGTATACGCAAACGGCATCTTCTGGGGTGAGTTTGAAGGCACGAGCGAGCAAGATGCAATGGAAGTTGCAGCCACACTTCACGGCACGCCATACATTGACGATGACGGCGACGAGTGCCCCGACACCACCGGCATGACCGCCGTTGAAATTGACGACTAACCCCAAGCCCCGGCCACGCGCCGGGGACCACACACCAACGGGAGAGACCGACAATGGCATACGGAACAGCAAACCACAACGGCGAGGAGGTGGAGGTTGCGTTCAGCGCCACCGGCGTTGTCACCGACTATGGCGTGGACCGCTCACCCACTTGGATCGAGTGGGATAATTTGGCGATCAATGATCTGACGATACTGGGGGTTGCGGTCGATGTGTCAAAGCTGCCGGTTGAACTGATGCAGGCGATCTATGCGCTGGCCGACGATCTCGAATTTGAACAGGAGTATCCTGACTATGACTGACAACAACCGCCCTCACTTTGCCAATCTGCGCAATGGTGGCAACCTGCCCCGCAAACGCCCAGGCTTGATCCGCGATGCCATAGGGCTTGCTTGTATCATCTTCATAGCACTGGTGTTCTATGTGGTGATGCCATGAACAGACTGACCCGTATCCTTCTCGGATACGCACCCCGGCCTCTCCTCCAATATGCCATGCGATCTTATACCGGTCAGCTCAAGCAGATCCTGGTCCTGCGGACCGACCTCAAGATGCGCCGCGGCAAGGAGATCGCCCAGGGCGCACATGCCAGCATGGGCGGACTGATCGCCCATCGGCGCGACCCATTCATGCGGATGTGGCTGACCGGTCCCTTCGCCAAGATCGCGGTCGGCATCGACGGCGAGGCGGCGCTGTTGTCGCTGCACGAGGCGGCCCGCGCCGAGGGTCTTCCAGCCTGCCTGATCCAGGACGCCGGACGCACCGAGTTCGGCGGCGTGCCGACCTACACCGCCCTGGCCATCGGCCCGGGCGAGCCCGAGGCTCTCAAAGAGCTCACCGGGCACCTCAAGCTGCGCTGAGACAAGCGCGCAGCACGAGATACGAGCAGGTGGCTCGAGTGGTGAGGCGTCGGATTGCAAATCCGGTCTACGCGGGTTCAAATCCCGCCCTGCTCAGCGGTGCGCCAAATGTCATCAATCGCCGTGATCTTGCCGTTGGCCGCGTCCAGCGCTTCAACGTGATCGGACAAGATCACACCTACATCGCCCAACGTTTTAGCCCGCCGATCCTGCACGGAAACCGGAGTGCGCAATTCGGCCGGCAGGTCCGGCAGCACGTTGCGGTATTCAATCTTTGCCGGGCCGCAGGATGCGATTAAGCAACACGCGAAAATCATCAGGTAGCGGAACATCGAATCCTCCTTTACGAAATGCGTCTTTGACTTGCTCATATTCAACGGCCTTGGCGCGCTGGCGATCCGCCTCGGATTGGGCCACGGTGGCAGCAAGCCGGGCCTGCGCGCGGGCATCCTCTAGCGCCGCCGCACTGCGCGTCAGACGGGCGTTGTCGTCGCGTAGGTCGCCGATGATGCTGAACTGCCACCACAACCCCCCAGCAAGCGCCAGGAACGCCGCAGCGATGCCGCCAGCCAGATAGGCGCGGATCACGTCAGCCCCACCATGCACAGCCGCGTTTCATCAGCCCGGCGATTGACCAGCCCGCGCACCACGCGGCCGCCAGATTTGTTCCACCAGCCGAGCGCCGAGCAGCCGCCCGCGATGTCGCCAGCGTTCAGCCGCCGAGTTGCCGTTGATTTGCCAATGGCGTAGATGCCAGCGTTGTAAGCCAGCGACACATAGGCCGCGTCCCGCTCTGGTGTCAGGCGCGAGTCCCGTGTCTCCCGCGTGAAGAATTCATGCAGCCCGTCCCGAAACTGCACTAGCCCGCGCTCCAGCATGGCCGAGCATTGGGCGTCGGTATATGTGTCGCCACGCTTTACGCCTCGCGTCTCGC
>Ga0306864_1000703_pt1 | contig 14926 bp, 8 predicted proteins | sample AntRauTorckE5430_FD_190448 | JGI IMG/M metagenome (GOLD analysis project Ga0306864, IMG submission 190448) | Saline lake microbial communities from Rauer Islands, Antarctica - Metagenome Torckler E5 #430 (v2) (version 2) | ecosystem: Environmental > Aquatic > Non-marine Saline and Alkaline >...
GATGAGTGTACTTATGATCCGTGATCAAAGGGCAAAGGGAAGTGGGTGGTTTTGGTAAGTACGAACAGTTGATGTCAAGAAGAAGAAAGTAAAGCGTTCCAAAACAACGCGTGGTCACTCTCTCTCACTCCCACCTCCTTCCCTCCTCTTCTTTCTGTTATTGAAAAAGGTCATGGGTCTATGCTGGTCTTTCACCTTTCACCTTTCACCTTTCACCCTTCACCTTTGCCGACCTGTGGTATCAATAGATTTGGCAGAAAACACACAAACCGAAAATCTGCTCACTCATCACATTTGAACAGTAAACATTGAACATCATAATATTTAAAGCAACACAAAAGGCTGTGGTCTCACCATAGGTACCTCTCATTTAAAACAACCTAGTTCCATCATTGATTCCCAAAGCATCAAGATCGAACCGACTGTTCCAACAAAGCTGTACTCATAAAACGACACAAGAGATATTTACATTGAATCCTGCGCAAGCCAGCACACATCTTTCAGTAATTCATAATATCTTAAATCACCAAATCCAAACCGTCAAAGATGACGACGGCACCGGCAAATTCCGATTCATTGGCTTACAAGCAGTTCGCAGAATTCCTAGATGCCATCAATAATCCACACCTCAACGAAGCAGGAACATCGAATAAGATCTATAGCGATTACGCCGATACGCCCACCCGAAGACGAAAACTAATCCTATCCAATAAAAACAAAACACTCGATTCCTTATCCAAATTGTCAAAGGGAGGGACCACCTCCATCCTTCATGACACATCTGGATCTGTGTTGGATGCAAAATTCGTCGCGTTTATAGTTGACCTTCTCTGCGAACAGAATGGATCTTCCGATCATTATCAAGATGGAAGGGAACAGAGTGGTGGTCACGGTGGTGATGTTTATCAACCCATGGAGAGGTTGGATTCTCTATTGAATTTGATGAATGTCCATACGAATTCCAATGGATCTGAACGATTGTGGAGAAACAAGATGGAATTGGCTTTCATGCTTCCTGAGAAGGTTACGGAGGAAACGTTGTGTCAGTTGCCATCGTTGTTTTTATCCAAAATGAATTCCTCAGTGAATAGGCTTGAGCATCAAGCGAAACGGAAGAAATATCCTACATCCAACAACCTCTTTCGGGTAAAAAAGATTTATGCGATTTTGGGTTATTTGATCACGCACCTCTTGGTCCATGAGGTGGAAGGGGTGGTGAAATTTTCTCTTCTCAAGGATTATTTGACAGAGCAGATTGTTAAGAATGGTCTTGTAGGGACTCACTTGCACAGTCTAAATCATGATGCTTTCATGGTGGGGTTTACTGCCTTCTTCCTCGATATTATGGAAGAATCAACTAGTGTCATGGAGGATATATTAGATTTGGAAGACAATGAATTGGAGACGAATGGAATTGCTAGAGATTGTATTGTTAGAGATGATTTGACTGTCGAAGGGCTAGATACTGCTGCTATCATCGATTGCCTCTCTGCTAATTCGTGAGTATACTGCACTGGTTTTGGTTCCTCTCAAATCCTAATCTTCACTCTATAGTATTGCTTACTTCGACATCTCACATTCCGCCATTGCCAATTTATTACGCAGTGTCCTAGCTACTTTTCATGAAGTCATGCAATCACAATGCAAACGCGGATTCGTTACATCTATTGCGAAGACGTTGCTATACTACACCAATATGCATGCTATAGATGAATCTACCTCCTCCATGAACTATATACAATTAATTAACTTTATCCATAGCGCTACATCACCCGAAACGGCACAAACGTACATGAAGAAAATGAATTATAGTGACAAAAACGACTCTACACAATCATCTGGATCCAAACGAAAGCTGCAACTTTCATCAGCAACACACATGACTATTGAACCGATCCTCGTTGAACTACAAGCTCTACTTTCCATACCTCATCTAAGATCTGCCATTCGTCTCGTTCAAACCCTTGATTCTCAACCGAATATCTCACCTCAGGATAAAACCCGGGGATGGTTTCAATTATTAGATTTTTTTCATCAAAAAGAGATGCTGCTGGATGAATCCAAGAATTCTAAATTTCATTCGTTGACTGTGGGAAGTAACACGGGCTTGGATTCCATTTTGTCGTTCTTTCAGGGCATTGTGCGCCAAGTCATGGATGCAGTTGAAAAGTCTACAGAAGAACGAAGGACTGCGATTACCGTGGAGGAGGAGAACTGGATTCGATGCACTCAGATGCAGGTGAGGAAAACGGTGCTCACATTTTGCATGAGGCGTGCAGCGTTCAGTTCAGATCTAGGTTCGGGAGCTTTGACGGTTGCTTGTGATGTCTCTGGTTTGCAATTGGAGGCAGATGGATATTTTGGAGCAATAGGGGACCAAGTTGCGTTGTCGAGGCGCATGGATGACATCTTGATGGCAGATATTGAGGTTCCAGTAGTGCCGCTGCCTTTGGTTGGGCCCGGAAGAGAATTTGACAACGATTATTTGTTGGAACAGGATGCGGTGGATGTACAGGACAATAGTACTGAAGAGGAGAACGAAGGCGATATTCAGTATTTAGATATTGCTGCTGATACTGGCAAAGAACACCCAAGTCGAGATGAGATTGTGCCCCCTTCGCCTGCTAATGTTCCATTTGTTGTTGAAGATATTGATGAAGACTACGAAGAAGATTTGGATGCACAAGAATCTGAAACTGACGAAGATTTGAAAATAGTTGTTGAAAGTGATGACATTGATGGTAATAACGACGATGCTATAATTCTCGAAGAAAGCGATGATCAAGTTGCCAATCAAAACAGAGTAGATCCTGCGTATGTAGACAGTGACGATGAAGAGGACTTTACCAATAGCGAGGATCAATCTGTGGAAGATCAAAATGCATATGAAATGGCAGGCCCTGATAGCGAGGATCAATTTGTGGAAGATCAAAATGGATATGAAATGGCAGGCCCTGATTATGTTGACAGCGAAGATGAATTTGTTGAAGATGAATTTGTTGAAGATCAGAATGAGTGTATGGTAAATCAAGAGGATATCAACAGCGAAGATGAGTTTGTGGAAGATCAAAATGCAAATGAAGTGGCAGGCCCAGAGTATGTGAACAGCGAAGATGAAATTGTTGAAGATCAGGATGCTCGTGCAGTAGATCAAGAATACGCAGATAGCGACGAAGATATTATTATAGGTGAGCGTGCACATCCTGAGTATGTAGACAGCGAAGATGACTTTGTTGATGATCAAGATGCTCGTGTAGTAGATCAAGAATACACAGACAGTGAGGACGAGATTATCGAAGATCAGCATGCACGTCCTGAGTATGTAGACAGCGAAGATGAATTTGTTGATGATCAAAATGCTCGTGTAGTAGATCAAGGGTATGCAGACAGCGAGGACGAGATTGTTGAAGAGCAGCATGCGGCAGGTCCTGAATATGTCGACGGCGAAGACGAATATAGCGAGGACGAGATTGTCGAAGATCAGGATACACATGATGCAGCGGGTCCTGATTATACCATCAGCGAAGAAGAAGAAGATGCCAGGAAAGAGGATGCTCATGAAGTAGATCAAGAGCATTTTAACAGCGAGGACAAGGTTGTCGATAATCAGCATGCAAATGAAGCAGCAAGCCCTAAGTATACCAGCAGCGAAGAAGAGGAAGATACCAGGGAACAGGATTCTCATAGAGTAGGTCCAGAGTATGTTAGCAACAAGGACAAATGTGTTGATGATCAGCCTGCGAATGAAGCGACAGGCCCTGAGTGTACCAGCAGCGAGGACGAATATTTTAATGATCAGGACACACACGAAGTAAATCAAGGTTATGTAGACAGCAAGGATGCTATTGTTAGAGCTCGACGTGCAGATGTAGCAGAGGGGGCTAAGGATGTCATCATCAAAGCAAATGAAGATGACAACGACCAGGATGCTCGTGTAGACCAAGAATATTCCGACAGCGAGGACGAGATTGTTGAAGATCAGCATGCAAGCAAAGCAGAAGACGAATTTGTTAGAGACCGGGACGCAAATGAAACAGCAAGTTCTAAGGATGTCAATAGCGAAGAAGATGATTTCATTTTTCGTGACCAGGATGCTCGCATATTAGATCAAGAGTACCCTACTAGCCAAATAAAAGATGTTGTCGAGGATCAAGATGCAAATGCATCGATAGGGCCTAAGGATTCAACCAGTGAAGAGGATATTCAGGCTCAGCATGTCCGTGGAGAAGGTCAAGATTACGGCAGCAATGACGACGGAGATCAAAGTGTGATCCAAAAAGCTGGTGATAAGGTTTTGGAAATTGGAAGTTACGAATCAGCATCTGATGCTCGGAACAGTGACAGTGCTTCGGACTGCTATGATTCTGCTGCAAACTATGATTCTGTTGACCAAGTTCATAGAGGTATGATTCAAATCGAGTCAAGTGAAGAAGAGGAATGTCACTCTGAGCATTCGGATTTGAGAAAAAGCTCGGACGATATGGCAGACGCAGATGACACAGTAGATGATGGGAATAGTTCAGCTAACCAGGGTCTCGATCTCGGATATGGAAACCGTCAGTTATCATTTCCTCCTGCCCGCTCTCCTCGTACACAACTTCCTCTCTCTTCCCATATTGTACAAGCAGTAATGACAAATCAAAGAGTTCAACTTAACGACGCAGCGGTAGAGAGCGATAATCATTATGCAGACGCGGATGCTCAGGATGATATAAGTATGGATGAAACCGATAACAGTCAGACCTCAATAGCGCAGAGTTATGCCAGTAAAATTTTGAAGGCCCCAGCAGTTATTTTGGGAGCGAATCGACCTTTAGCAGGGGACGAAGAAGACGAAGAAGACGAAGGTAATGCTGCTGGCATTGAAAACATAGTAGAAACTGAAGATGAAAAGCAAGGCAAAACAGAAACTTCTTCACCTTTTAATGAACAGCAATCTTTGGCGGCTCAAGAGGAGGAAGACGAAAACGATGCTGGCATTGAAACTATTGTACAAACTGAGGACGAAAGGCAAGATTTAAAAGAAAAAGCCTCGCATTCCGATGATAAGCAATCGAATCCGAATGCAGTTATTGGTCTCGAAGCAACTGCACATGATGCTTCAAAAGGTCTTATTGAGTCGATGGATAAAAAGAACGAAGATAACGACCGAGAAAAGAACCAGGAGGCAACAATGAAAGGTGACATCACTACAAGTTTGTGCACAAGCGCTTTTGGCGACTCTCACCAGGATGCATTTTGTATCAAGGATATCAATTTTGCCTCTGACAACGGTGAACCGAATGGTCCAGGTGAAGCTGGCGATGTAAATTGTCCTGTTATCGTCGAACCAAGGCTAGAGAAAGCGCTGGATAACAGCACGTTACATTCTGATAGGCATGGTATAGAAACTGTCTTCGATGAGGATGCTTTGCTTGCCGATAAAAGTTCCAGTGTTCATGAGAAGAATGCAGACTTGGACACATCACAATCAATTGAAATTGAGGAAGAAAGAGAAGAGTTCTCTTACGCGAGTAAAGACAAGGTTGTTGAAGACACACCAGGCGTGGACACGCAAGAGGATATTGATAACGAAAGAATAGGAGGTGTGGCTGACAAGTCCCATATAAATATCAAAGGGGGGGAGCACGGAGCGTTGCCCCATGAAGGTGAAATGGATGATGGCGGAAATAGTGAGGCTACAGAAGATATGGATGTTGCTGTGCCCGAAACCCAAGAGCCTACCACTCAAGAGTCCAACACTAATAACAGAGAAGCTGAATATTCGAGCGGTGCAGAAACGGATGTAAAAGAAATAATAGAATCGCCAAAGAATGCTGCTATTTTGAAAATGAGTGGCGGACTTCAAGATGCAGCTACTCAACTACAATCTCCAAGCGATAATTCGTTAATTTCCAAACAGGTTGAAATTTGTAGTGAAAACGCAGCATGCGCCCTAGACGAAGAAACGAAGGACGCAAGCCCTGTTTATTACGAACTTCACAATCACGATAATGCGCGTGTAGTCTCCGCTCTCAATCCATGTGAAAATGAAGTTATCGATGGAAAGGTGGAGTCTGACAATGAAGAATCTACATCAGGTCCAGATGACAATGTGTTGCTGACGGATGTGAAGGACAAAAAAAACGCGGATGTAGGAAAGAAAGATGAGTCAAATTCACTTCTTGGTACTAAATCAAAATTTGAGAATTCCGTGCCATTAATCCAAAGGGCTGGCAATTTTACGACTAAAGGTGACAAAGAAGAAACAAAGGGAGTGACTGAGATGATGGAAGCAATAAGAGATGATTCAAATTCTGAGATGTGCGCACATGCTACTGGCATCTCGAATAGAGGCAATCCAGTCGTCGTCGAGCAGAATGTCGATCGTGCACCTGATAACGGAGCGACTTCATCACGCGATGATGGTAGTGACAGTGACGACAGTGCTCCTACTGAGGAACTGATACTACAGGAGGATCCAGAACAAAGCGACAACTTTAGCGAACGTACTTATAGAGAACTTCAAAAGCTTTGCAAGGAACGAGATAAATCTGCTCGTGGATCCACTGAAGTATTGAAGCAACGGCTTCGAGAAGCTGTAGATGTAGCCAAATCTTCAAAAGATCAAAAAATGGAATCAGTTCCCGAGGAGCATGTTTTAAAGGTTAAAGCAGCCGTAGCCCAAGAAGATGAAAACGACGATGGTGAGATAAACGTCGATTATAGTCAATACACCTGCAACGAGCTGCGCAAAGTTTGTGTTGACAATCGTTTGTCTACAAACGGCAAGAAAGAAGAGCTACAACAACGTATATTGGAAGCAAAAGAAGCTGCATCTAATGCCCATGAACAAACTGAGGACGTTGACACTAAGAGCAATCAAGGCGACAATGATACAATCGATGATGATCTCAGTACACCTTCATACCGCGATCTGCAGAAGATGTGTAAGGATCGTGGTTTGAAGGCTGGCGGTAAGCGCGATGTTCTTGTGAATCTTCTTCGGGGAGAAAGCCTTGCCGGTGACGTGAGCGAAGCGATTCAGGAGAAGGAAGAAGATTCCAGTTCATGGTCCGACAACGGAAAGATAGAAACTGAAGAACAAATTATGAATAAAATTGTAGGTAATGCAATTATAGATGGTAAGACCATAACAATCGAAGGCAGCGATGAAGATAATGAAAAGAAAGCTCAGCCACCATCACCAGTGCCATCGTCGAAGGATACGACTACTCCAAAACAAGGACTGTTCAGATCACTCGTTGGCAAGGTGCAGAGGGTCTTCTCTCCTGAAGCTAGTAAGAAACAGAAGCACGAAATGAAAAAGGACCAGGAAATCATTTCAATCCAGGATAGCGAAGGAGACACCAGTGGTGACGATGCAGACTCTGTTGCAACTCCCAACGTTCCTTCGAATATCGATCTCCAAGCCCCGAACTCATGCGCTATGTCAGTACTTTCTCCCGGAGATCAAAGCATCATGTCAACTTTCACAACACATGTCAAGGCAACGGTAAAGCCTTCTCCCCATCAGACCAGAAAGCGGACAAGAAAAGTTGCAGAAGGCTTGCCGCCAAAGCCAATCAATTCTAAGAAAAAAGCCAAAAGGGAAGATGAGCGTAGTGCAAAAGAGGTTAGTAAACCTGCTGCCACGCGAGCAAGTTCAAGATCTGCAAAGTCTAAACCCTCTGTAAGGTCAACACGCTCGACTCGATCCACCAGAAGCCGCTCTAGCAAGAAATGAATAGTAATTACTTCATACATAATAGTGCGACGATATTTATAGAGGAGGCTCCCCTATTATAAAGAAATAAGATATAATACATATAATTCATTTTCTGCTTTGATATCGTGCATGACCATTTACTTGTCGTTCAGACTATATTTCAGATTGGATTCATTCTCTAGAATTAAATGGCGTAAATGTAAGCACATCATCGTCATCATCACTGCTCTCAGAGCTCATGGTTCCATTCTTATCAAATCCGTCGCCTTGTCTGACCCTTTTCGCCCCGTATGCGGCCAATAACTTATCAGCGCTCTCCAGAGAAGAATAATCTTCTTCTCCATATTCATTCTTATTTCGTCGTGGCACATCCCCTATCTGGTAATCATTAATGTTAGAGCCATCCCAATCACATACATCAATATCACCAATGGAAAGACCTGTTGAAAATTGTCGATCAACTCTAATCCTACCAGCACGATGGGGATACTGCTCCGGAAGGGACGATCTGGCATTGCTATGAAGCTGATTCGAAGCGACTCTTTTCTTGTAGGGGTTCTGTACGGTTGGTCTATGTCCCCCATAACTATTGGACATCGAGGGTGATGGTGTGATAGAAGAACTCATTGTATGATGGGCCCGCGGAGTAGAATTTGTCCTTGCCATGTTTTGCTGCTTGCGATTCATTGCACCTGCAAATACATTTGAAGTACGATCATGATCATAGTATGAGCATGAGCATGAGCATGAAGAATAAGTCATAATAATAGGAGTGATAAATTGCCTTTCTGTTCCATTCCATTTTCACAAATATCTCTACGAATGCACTTACTCCTAGCGAACCCGTCATTGATCTCTTCAAACTCCTTGGTAGACTGTTCCAAATTCTGCAACTCCCTCTCTTTTTCCTGAACATCTCTCCTAATTTCCTTCAGTTGTTTCATCTGCTGTTGCAAATTGAAGGTCCTATCAATTGCTTCCTTCTGCAATGTCTTCTGTTGAGCCTTGGCATTGGAATTCAGTGTCTTGCCTTTCAATAGAATGGCATCCGATTCACTTTTGTTCTTTCGAGCCGAGATCAATTCCTCATCTTGATCTTGGAATGGAAGGGGATCCTTTTCAAATCCCTGGAAATAAATTCTATGTTGTTCAATATTTAGTCGAAACTTTCTGCAGCTCTGTTGGAATTCCCTTTTTTGCTCCGCCCTCAGCGATTTTTTCGTGCGGAGACGTCCCTCAAGATAACGGATTTGTTGCTGTAATTCCATTTCGGTGCTGGATAATTTGTGATATCCTTTCTTTCGAAGAGTGTCTGATAGAGATGTGTTCAGATCGTTTGATTCTTGGTAGGCAGTTTGGAGATCGTGATTCATTTGTTGATGGATTTGCTGGAGAGAAATGTTGGAGGATTCAAGATGAAGAATTTCTGTTTCAGTCGATTGGATTTCAGAGCGTGTAGAAGCAATACACGATGTAAGGGTTTGATACTTGGATAGGAGAGACGAGACTCCTGCTGAGGAAGAGACTGATGGTGTTGACATTATTGCTGAATTCAATTAGCTTCGATTGACTTGAGTGATTGACTTGTTGAGGAGTGAAGAGTGAATGATTGCGGCTTGCTTTGTTTCAAAGATGAAAGATGTTGGTCGCTGGTCGCCTATCGATCTCTGTCCTTGTTTTTTCTAGAAGATTCTAAAATAAAAAGGCCTCACCGACCTATCCACTTTTCCAGAAGCACACATTGCAAATTAAAAATCTACATGCTGAAGAGAATGGAACATGTGATTGACAAACAGCTGGGCCTGTCAAGGATGGGTATTGTCTGAAATACTTCAAGTCAACTTCATTCTGAATAGCTTTTTAAAACTCGTATCGATCCCAATCTGTAGTGCATTGTCTAAAAGGCATATTGATTATCAACTTTTTAAAATTCTTGTCGAAGGAATGTAAATGTATCAATACTGCAGTGCAATAAATAGACAGTTATATACCGCATATCTTGTAGTGAAATTGAGCAAGTTCAAAATATTGGCCACTAGAAATCTACGTTGGAATGGCAACCGACAATGATTGGTTTTCTACAATCAGAATGAAGAATAAAATAGCTGCTCACAAACATTACGATTACACTCTTGATGGTCAAAACTTGAGATTCGTCATTATGCGTATTGATCTTAAGGCATCTTCTTTGCAAACAAATCTCAGTTCCTACATCTGTCAAAGCCAAATGCTTCCAATCTAATCTGGTGACAATGGATGTGGACTTTGCTCTACTCGTATAAATTTATATTTATACAAGCATCCCGCATAATTGCAGCATTGTGATTCAGTAAGTTTACCTGCTCCAGCCAAAACCCAATGCCTCAAGTTTTCCAATCTGATCCGGTGACAACGAACGTCGAGGACTTTTCCCTTTTTGTATCTGCTTGCGAGTGTACCTTACATTGTTACACCATTTCCCGAGTGAATAATATTCATTTGATGGATTATGAGGAGCATGACAATGCCCATGCTTCGTTTTGAACGAAACAAGCTCAGCAAATCTTTCCTCAAAGGTTCTTCGCTTCCTTGGCACTGGCACCACAGCTACATCTATGCCTTTTTTTCTCTTCTTTTTCTTCGTATCATGGACGTCTTGAGATTTCTTCTTGCTCCCTGTCGCTCTTCTGCTGCTACTGCTGTTGCTGCTGCTACTGATCTGTACATGAGTATTTGCCAATTCACTCCTTTTTTTCCTGGGTTGATAGCTAGCACCGATTGCTGAATCAGGCCTTTCATTTAATTTTTTTAATTGCGGCGACGATGAATCTGTACCCAGCAACACTTCTGATAGCTAAGAAAGATATCAAAGGGAAGGAATCTAATTTTGTGAGATCTTCGTGATGATATATTATATATATACAGTCACAGTATTCAAAAAGGAGGACATAGAGAATACTAATGAGAGAACTGCTAGTATAGTACTAATAATAATCCATCCTAGTAGTACTAGTACCTCTTCATGATTTCTAAACTTGAAAATTGCTTACCGTGTCGTCTAGATCATTCAGACATGCTAGACATTTATCTGCCTTCCAAAGAAGAAGGTTTTCTTCAATATTGGAACAGGTTCTGCAGAATCTGTGTAGACATTCAGGTCGTAACTTGCTGGTGTTCTTGGAACGAATGTTGAGACAAATGGAGCATTGAAAGTTGCCACAAACTATTTCTACTGCTGATACTGCTGCTGATGTAGGAAGAGAGGCGTCCATTGGATACCTTGAATATTGCTGCTGGTAGCACCAATCATTTGGAGCTGACATTGTACAGTAGCAAAGGTGATCTTTCTTCGATTTTGTAGTCATGAATCTTGATGGATTGTAACTAGGCCTAATGTAACTTGTGCCGCACACGATCCTAAAAGTATCTTGCGTATCTTGAGGAGTATCTTGTACCGGTTCGGAACCTTTTTCTGCCTATTCCTGCCTATTATCGGAGTTATTAATAAATGTTCCGGGATGAGAAGAGTGCGCGATGGATATCTACCAACCCACTATGGACAATTAGGTGTTGAATTCCAGCCTCACGTAAAAAATGAAACTCTTCTTCTTGTGTTTTTGTCTGTTTTTGTGCTTCTTGTCGCTTGCGCTTGCTTGCTAGCGACTAGCTACTCTAGCTTGTTGTTGTTTTGCTGTATCGTACTGCGGTAGGTATCATACTGCTTTTACTGCTTGCTGCTGGTAGTGCTTCTTCTTTTCTAACCGGCGACGGGCGGTAGCTGTGTGGTAGCATTTTCAACTATTTTCAAGCAGCATCATCATCCAACCTAGCCAAGCCGTAAAGTCTCCAGAGATTCCAAGTACTTCCTTCCCAAGGTTATTTCGCCAGTACTGTTGTAGCTGCTATAGAAACAGATAGATATCCAATATAGATTCATCCAACTAAGAATCCAACAGAATGGCAGATTTTGACGATTCCGAGCTCCCCGAGCCTTCCCTCAAGAACATCATCGATCAGGAATCACTTCAATGGGTTTTCGTAGGTGGAAAAGGAGGTGTTGGAAAAACAACCACCAGTTGTTGTCTTGCAATCCAGCTTGCTAAATACAGGAAGAAGGTAAGATTCAGATTTAATGATACTGGCTACTACTACTTACTCTAGACTGTAGCTGTCAATGGCAATGTCAAAGTCAAACCACCTGTATGACGCATCTATACTAAGTGCAGCCCAATCAATGCACTACACATGCAATGTACACAATACTTGAGATTAGCAACCTTTCTCCTAACCTTTCTCTCGCAACCAGGTACTCATCGTATCAACCGATCCAGCACACAACCTTTCTGATGCATTCTGCCAAAAAATTGGACGCGAGCCAACTCCCATCAACGGATTCGACAACCTATCCGCTATGGAAATCGATGCGAATGACGATATGGAAAAAATGCAACAACAAATGGTAGAATCTGCGAATGGACCCGACGCTGACGAATCTGGAATCTCCGCGCTCATGGCAGAACTCACCTCCTCCATTCCAGGAATTGATGAAGCTATGTCCTTCTCTGAACTGATGAAGCAGGTACAGAATTTGGATTATGATGTTGTCGTGTTTGATACTGCACCCACTGGTCATACCCTGCGTCTCTTGTCTTTCCCCACCATCCTAGAGAAGGCACTCGGAAAACTTATGGAGTTGAAGGATCGTTTCGGTGGATTGATCGGACAGGCAAGTGCCATGTTTGGAGGAGGTAACCCTGGTCAAATGCAGGATATGATGATGGGAAGATTGGAGGAGACCAGGGCGGTCATTAACAAGGTCAATGATGCATTCCAGGATCCTGAACTTACCACCTTTGTTTGTGTGTGTATTCCAGAATTCCTCTCCATCTTTGAGACTGAACGTTTGGTGCAGGAACTATCGAAGTTCGGGATCGATTCGCACAACATTGTTGTGAACCAGGTTCTCTTCCCCGAGAAGGATGCGGAGGAATTGGGTGAGTGGCTTGACGCCAACAAGGCTAGTCTTCCCAAGGAGGCGCAGGAAATTTGCTCTAAGATGATGGCCAGGAAGAAGATGCAGGATAAATATATTGGTCAGTGCTTCGATCTTTACGGGGATGATTTCAATGTCACTTTGATGCCCTTGTTGGACTATGAAGTGCGCGGAGTTGAGAAGCTCAAGTTATTCTCTGAGAACTTGATTGATCCCATTGACCTTGAGGCAAGCTAAAGCATGCACGGGATCGACTAAATTGATGTAATATATAGTATATATCGATTTTTACTGGATCTTTGTTTCATTTGGTATAGGGAGTTAAAGCTTCTATTATCACTGCTCCATGTTTCATATTAGCCTTTAGCCTCATTACATACCATTTGAATGCATTTATGACAAAGACATCAGTGAAATCATTATTTGACAGACACTAGTCGCTAGATTGAACCGTAGGGTGATGAAGATAAAGTCTTGTCGTTCCTGATCCTGGCATTACATTGACCAATATGTACAAGCGTCAACCCCTCCTTTCTCACATTTCGATATGATCAATCTATTTGATACATTATATAGGAGATATGCCCATCTCTTCCCAATGTACCAACACTACACCTGATGGAAATCTCAGATCAAATCTCGTGAGGCCTCAGGACAAGAGCATAGACGGACGCCATACTTTTGTCTCCATATCCTCAATCAGATCGGGCGTATAGTCTACAGTAGGTAGTAGGGTGGAGACAGTGAATTCTAAGTGATCAATAAACTAAGAAGAAGCAGATACATACCACTTAAGAACAGGACATGTGGTGGCCATCAAGGAAACAATCATAATTGTCGTGAGAAACAGCGGCGTTGTCGTGTGTAGACTGCGTCGTAGCTCGCAAGTCTGGGAGAAAAGGTACATTATTCGTGTTTTGCCTCATGAACGAACTATCAGACATATTGAATAGTGGAAGTAGTTCAAATGAAACGGTCATGACGGCATGTGGCACAAATTGTTATTATTCAATGCGCGCTACTCGTAAATGTGAGATGTAAAAGCTACCTTGAAAACTATAGTGTATTCATACTCCTTGGAAACTAAAAACTGCAAAGACAGGTACATGATCGCTGGATACTATAGTGTGATCTGCCCCGCATGCGTCAAGTCTCAATCCTTTTTGGATCAACCTTTTACTCACGAGTATTCGATCTGTCCAAGATGGAGTCCGTTTCTCAGAATAATCTCTTGGTACTTTTGATGCACAAATATGTGGTGGTGACCCCTTCAGTGAATCTATTTCGTTCTTTCCTACAAAAGTGAAAGTCGGGTTAAACAAGGTATCGCTATCTATTCCGATCCTTTCAATGATCTGTAACTCAAGCGTATCTCGAACCTCCATTAGCGTTCTGGCCTCTTCACCTAATTGGCAAAATACGCGTTCATCCGCACTGTCAATGCTACAATGTCCATCTAAATACTGAAGAAAACGGTACAGCCTATCTCGTTGTTGAAAGAGATTTTGCAACGCAATTGGGTCTTTCTTGTTGATCACTGCGTGCACCGCTTGGAAATCAGTTCCACCTTTTGTCTTATCTTTTGAATTTGAATGAAATTCAACTCTAAAATTTAGATCACCGCAAATGATGGGATCGTAGTCAACATCCCCAATAAATGTTTGACACTTCTCTGCTATAACATTCAGTTCATTTATGCGGATCTTATCGAAATCTACTTCAGGTATTTCATAGGCATTCGTACCACATAAATGGACCGAACAAACCAACAATTTAATGGAGGAAATAAAGAGACAGACTGCACCCTTATCAGGACTTCTGTTTGGAAGGTAATTGTATGCATCCAAATTATCACCCTTTCTACCGGCTGGAGCTAGAATTGGGACCAAGTCCATATACCTCTCTGAACCTTTTTGCTTTGCATAGATGAGTAGACGAATAAATCCATACCATCTTGGCTCCTCTTTTGAATCTGATGGAGATACAGGTTCCCCCATTGCAATATCAGCAAGAAGGATGTGCTGTGAGGACAAAGCCGCTTGTATAGTCCTTTGCACTTGATCTTCGTCTCTTCTCAAAGAAGAAGAAGTCATCACTTGAATGACTGGTGAGGTGGTATTCCGAGTACCGAATACAGTAGATTGCGCAATGGATGGTGCAGAAGGACACTCTTGGAGCGAAATGATCACCAAATCAGAATCATAGGCTGATGCATGTGTTTCAGATTTTCTATGCAACCATTTCGA
>Ga0306864_1000704_pt1 | contig 14916 bp, 12 predicted proteins | sample AntRauTorckE5430_FD_190448 | JGI IMG/M metagenome (GOLD analysis project Ga0306864, IMG submission 190448) | Saline lake microbial communities from Rauer Islands, Antarctica - Metagenome Torckler E5 #430 (v2) (version 2) | ecosystem: Environmental > Aquatic > Non-marine Saline and Alkaline >...
ATACAGTAAATGCCCCCAGGACACTGATAAATACTAGAACCTCCATACTTCCAAAGAGACTCTTTTCTACAACCTTCTCTCCCACAATATCTCCCAATAATAGCTTTGTCATGGAACTTCCAAAAATTATCCTGCTCAAATTTGTTCCTGACGCAATGATGAATATTGAAACATAGGCTGATCTTTCCGTAGCGTCAGACAGTAAAATGGTGCCGCATCTAGTCATGACAATGGATACTTCACTCCATATTAATACTGTAGCAGATGTTATGCCAAGGATTGAGGTTGTATAGGTTACGAAAGGGGATATGTCAAAGCCCAAGTCCAAGACATCTTTCTTTTTCTTTTGTTGAGATTTCAGCCGATCCTCTTCTTCCGAAGGAGATGTCATGTGCAGCAGAATGTGTTGCTGTCGGCGGCGTTGCATTGGAAAGAACATTGATGTCTCGACAACGCTTTTTGTGGGCAGTCTATTGTTGCTGATGTTCTCCTCAGAAAATCTTGAAGGTGCAAACGCGAAGGAACAGGAGCTCTGGTAAATTAGTAAAATCAGAGTGAATGCAATAGATTGAACAATCATGGTATGTTGGGGTCTTTTTTTTATGATTATTGTAGATGATATTGTATATATTTGTGAATTGTGAATTGTGTACAATAGGTAGGACGGAGGCAAAGTTTGAAGTTTGAAAGTGCTGGATTGCTTCAAGCAAGAAAGGATGATAACCTCCTTAACACTATGTGTGGTTAGGCTGTCTCCTCGATTTCCTTGGCGTATTTGTTGGTGTCACAAACCTTTGGACAATCGACAATCGACGCTCGACCTCACTAGACTCTAGTAGACACACATCACACATACTTCACAAAACACACATAAAACCAAATAACCAACCAACCAAGTACGCTACTGTCTTGTAATACTGTATCACCATGAGGCGGCATTCTTTCATAATTTTGTTCGCTCTCACAGCTTTGAGTTTTTCTGATAAATCTTCATCTGAGGCATTTTCTGCTGGCAGATCGCTCATAGATGTGGCACCACAGCAATCTCCCAGGATCAAGTCTATCTACAATCATGACCTTTGCATAAATAAAGAATTGAAGTCAATCAGCGAACTACAAATGTCTTCAATCACCGGTGGAGCCCAGGATGAACCAGTTCCATTGTCTACAAAAATTAAAAAGTTCACCCAAAAAAATACCTTTCTTTTCGGAATGGCAGCGGCTGTCATGTTTGCCAAGGCCTTTCCTTCCGTAAGTACAGTTAAAAAATGCAAGAAGGCGATCTGTCAGGTATCGGAAACACTCGTATCTAACGCACAAACTATGAACTGCATTAATCCAACAGCTTGGAGTCAATGGTGGAATCATGAGACCTGAATTATTCATTGGAAAATTTGGTGTAACATGCATTTTTCTTCTTTCGGGTGTATCGCTTGAGCTGTCCGAGCTAAAAAGTGCGCTTGCAAATTTTAAATTGAATTTCCTTGTTCAAGCAGGATCATTCCTCGTGTGGCCCTTCCTCGTTGGCGTGCCTTTGACAAACGCCATCAAAAGGTTTTTGCCTAATCTTTTTCCAAAGGCTTTATTGGAGGGTATTCTCATTCTAACTTGTTTACCCACTACGGTCAACATGTGTGTGTTATTGACTGGGGCTGCAGATGGAAACGTAGCAGCGTCATTAGCTAATGCTGTAATGGGCAATATGATGGGCATCTTTACAACACGTGAGTCTATATTGGAAACTATTATCGGCATGGTCATTGTCATTGTTATTACCATTCTAGTAGTACTCACCCCATGACTCAATTGTCTCACCTTCATCATCACAGCTGCACTTCTCATGTACTTTTTTGGGACGGCAATTGAGTTACCGTTCCTCAATATGGTGTTGAAATTGTGCAATAAAGTGCTGGTACCAGTTGGTGAGTGATTATAACATGCATTTCAATAGAGCCTTTGATTCAGATTTCACGAATCATTGTGTCAAATTTATTCGATCCATTCTATCAATCTCCAAATCGATGTTCATTTCACACACTTGCTATAATGAAACGAATCCTATTTATTCTATTGCATACAATTTGCAGCTGTCGGTCAAGTATTACGTGCTACACCTGCTAAGAAAATATTCGTAGAGAATAAGAAGACTTTCAAGAGCATTCAGGAAGTAAGTGAACATGATAAAAGGCCTCAGACAATGCTGCTTCTCCACCATTCCAATATTCTACTCTCTACTCACAATGATTACATTGTCCGCTTTTTAGTTTATCCTGATTGGTCTAGTATGGAACGCGTTCTGCAATGCATTCACCAAAGGGCTTGGAATCGAATTTTCTCATGGGGTTTATCTCCTTGGCCTCTTGACAACTCTTCATCTTGGAAGCTTTAAATTGCTCATGAAATTCTTCAGTTCCAAGACTCTCAATTTTTCCAGAAAAGACGCAATCGCTGCAACGTTTTGTACATCACATAAAACTCTTGCATTTGGACTTCCTTTGTTGAATACCATTTTTGAGGGCAATCCAAATCTCGCAGCATATTGTGCTCCGGTCATGTTTATTCATCCCCTTCAGTTGCTCTTGGGATCAGTTCTTGCTAGCAAATTGAAGGAAGAGAATGAATAAGTAGATTTGGGTGCAGACAAGTCACTGCCTCAGATCTAAGCAGAAGGAATTAAATAGATAATGAGGTAGGACGTAGGTACCGTATGAAGTATACAACATAATATGACAAAAGTTGCAAGCATGGTAGCATTCTCATCTTATTAAGCATATGTACGAATATAATTTGCGCGAAAAATCAGTCCCATTTTTATTGGGTTATGATACCTCAAAAATACCTGTTACTACTGATTTTTTGTTTTTTTCCCTAAAACCGCAACCCGCAACACAGGGATATCATATTCTTAAACCGAATCGATAGAGAGAGTAACCATGGCAGCAGGTACGTCCACTGTCTGGAGAACAATCATCGTTTCAACCAAGAATATGGAACACCACGACCCTTCGTTGTGTGGATGAACTTTTGCACTGGTAGCTGAAATGCTCATTTTTGAGTAGCTTTCAACACGCCGTCCTCCTTCGAGGCAACCAAAAGTGTATCCTGCGGTTCCATATTCAGAAGTTGACGGAAGTTCACCAGACGAATTTGATAACATACTTCCATCACATTATTTCTATTTCTAACGAACATCTCGTCAATGGGTCACAGGAAAGGCATCAGCAGTAGCAAAGAAGCTCACCAAGGGAGTATCCAAGAAGGGAACTCGTATCCACAACAAGGTACACTTCTACCGCGGAAAGACAGTAGATCTTCCCAAGGCACCCAGATATGCACAGAAGTCCATCCCCAAGAAGAATACTCTTGACAAGTTCTCTGTTATCAAGTACCCCTTGACTACCGAGTCTTCCATGAAGTTGATTGAGGATTCCAACACTCTTGTCTTCATTGTTGACATCAAGTCCAACAAGCGTCAGATCAAGAACGCGGTGAAGGAACTTTACTCCATCGAGGCTGACAGAGTCAACACTCTTATCACCCCTAAGGGAGCTAAGAAGGCTTACGTCAAGCTCAGCAAGGACCACGATGCACTTGATGTTGCTAACAAGGTCGGAGTTATCTAAAGAGGTACTCTTCCTTAAATAAAATAACAGAAGTCTGTAAAACGTAAAACTAGATTATTGTACACATCCAAATGACGAATTTAAGCCGTAGAGTAAATTGAGACTGCATAGTCGTCTGAATGAGATACTGCGATCAAGTGCTTGGATGGGTTCCATGCAAGCCCAGTAACTGATCTATCCAATGATCTGTCATCGTGGCTTGACTGGAGGAAATATGAAATATGTGAGTAGAATGCACAATAGACATCCGCTAATTCTTGCAAGTGCTATTTACCTTTTTTTGAATACCGCAAGCATCCATTACTAGCAATTTACCATTATTTGTCCCCCCTACAACATACCTTCCATCTGGGCTAAAAGTTGCCATTTTAAACTCTGCTTGTTTTCCCTCAGCATCGATGCAAAAGTTGGTAAGCTGGTGAGAGGTTAGGTCATAATTAAAGAGAGTCATGCTATCGTTTTGAGCGGTGATCAGTAGTTCTTTCCCTTTGCTTCCAGTGCCATCTCGTTTTTCGCAAGCTTGACATCGTAAGGAAAGATGTAAGATTGATTTCGATGATAAGGCGTGAAGCACATTGCTGCGTATTTGGAAAAGTACTTCGAAGTCTGATCCCTTCATTATTTGCTCAGACTTGGGTTTCCAGATTATAATATTTCCTCCGTCATCTCCAGTGTACAATCTGCCATTTGATGCATCACATGTGATAGCGCTGACTGCCTGATGATGTCGCTGGACTCTTCCCAGAAGGTCCATATTCGAATCAGTAAGTGTAGAAGCCAAATTCCACAAAGCAACCTTTCCGTCACTCAGCCCGATCACAATTACTGGTATCTTTGATGAGAAAGGATGAAATATTAGCGCTCTTGGGTGTAAAGGAGGTTCTACGAATTGTATATCGTGACATCTCTCATTATCTGCCATCATCTTTGATTCTTTAATGAGATGAACAGAAAAAGTGCCATCTTTGCTTGCACATGCAACAATCGAATCGTCAAGAGACCATGCTAGGTTCAAGATATGCCCATGATGATGATATGATGCAACATATATAGTTTCTCCCGTACACAAGTTATGTACATGCAACTGATGCGTATTCGATGCTACAGCCAGGAACTCGCCAGAGTGACTGAAAGCCAGTGCTGCTGCACCACAGTGATTTAGTGTCATAAAAAGATGATCGGGAATCAAACATTTGTCATTTGGAAGCCTGGAATATTCGTGGATCAGGTCGATGGTGTTAGTTTCACCCTTTACCTCGTCCTTAATGATATTATTGTCTTGATTCTGATGTTCAATGATTTCTTCCCCATCTTTGCTATCTTCGCGATCTTCTTGAATGTATGTTTTGGGTGCGAAGTCCGGTGACTGACGAGTACACATGTTCTGATGGGGAGCAATACGAATGGATAGAAATGGAAGTAGAGACTTTCTTCTTTGGCGCAGGTACTGCTGAAACACCAACGGAATGTTTGAAGACAGAAATCCTAAACGCCTCGCCTGCCTTTGAACATACCAAGATTCATACTGCCAACTGAAAAGTTGCAAGCGGCATCGTTTTGCATTAGATTCGAAATGTAGACTGTCGATATTTGCCTCTTTGCAGTCATCGTTTTCGCTTCTTGATATCATTGGTTCACGCGTTCCAACGTTTACAGTCCCGTTCTTGCTAATTGGTTTGAGAAATCCCCAAGCAATACTGTTTGACCCCTTGAAGGCATCATCATTGCATGCATTATTACTAATAGTAGTATCACCGGCTAAATAACCACATTCTAGCACTTCAAACAAGATTATCGTGCTCTGGTCTAGAATCCTTCTGTAGTCAACTTTAATAATAACAGTGCCATTCCACTGACTTGCACCGTTACAAGTTTTAGATTGCGCAGTTGCATAAACATATTTCTTCCCAATAATTGCAGGAATACATACGCTCTTTCCTGTACTTGTATTGCAAACGTGAATTCGAATAAAGGGATCGATACAAAGCAGATCTAATTCCATGCTATCTATATCGATTCGAACAACATCATTGTTGTCGCAGAGTTGCGACAAGTCAAGATCATGTGACGGCTCTTTTGATGAGTCATGGCCAACGCTTTGAATGTGGAATGTAGATTGACCAAAGAAGTCAAACAGTGGAAAGTATTTGACAAGAGCTTGCATCGATCGATGTCGTCGTTGACTTTTTTTTGAACGAATATTAATCCTGATTTTTTACTCACAAACACGGAGACCTGCAAATTACAAACGAATCCTTTTCATCAAAGAAATACAGATTACACGATGTCAAATCGAAATTCAATTAATCAAGATGAGCTCAAGAAACTGAGAACAAAACCACTGGTACAGGTAAGTAAAGTGAATACACTGTGAGACTTCGTGACATTCTTCAAAATAAGATTGAGCGAAATTGATGGTACAAAATAGTGTTCCTCACCCACCAGCTTTTTGTCTTCTCTTGATGTCTTATTATTATAGTATTCCGATATGCCAACTGAAATGGGCGGCGAGGCAGTCGAAATCATTACAATGGCGGTGGATAAGTTTCAAGCCAAGAAGAATTACGAGGTGCGTTATCAAGCCGATTGGTCACATTCCTTTTATCATGTTCACTAACTGTGTTCTGCATAACACTCAACTCAGGGGGCCGCTCAACTCATTAAAAATACAATGGACAAAAAGTTTGGGTCAACATGGCATTGTGCGATAGGAGAAGGATTTGGATTTGACGTTACTTGCCAGCGAAAGTTCTTGCTCCATATACATTATGGTGTCGCTGCGATTCTTTGCTATAAATCATGAAAAAATTAAAATTTGTTTTGATGACTTTTGTTGTGCGAACGATTCATTTATTGATGCATTGTGCATTTTTGTTTCTATTCAACAAACAATAATAATAGGTATGTGAGCGCTCTACATCATCTTTGCGAGTAGATGTGTTTGAAGAACACTAAAATAGCTTGATGACAGACGGTCTTGCGCACGAAGAAGAGGAAGTGTCACGAAGATCCTCTTCGAATCTTCAACTACGATTGAGATTGTCACGAGTTGTCAACAGAAAAAGAAATCGATCTCAATCACGTCACCGTCGTGTCTTTCGTTTTTCCACATCCCTCCTCCAACATGTCACATAAATACAATAACGAAAAAATCATACAGTAATACACACAACGTAAGATAAACTTAACCACAACAACAAAATAATGATCAACGAGAGCACAGATAAACCTGACTTCCGACGCATGTCTGCTGAAGACGAGGAGATGTTCGCTAAGCCTAGCGCATCCCCAGTCATTCCTGTAAGTTCAAAGTGATGTCGCCGAGAATTCTGACACATATTTCTTAGTGTCTACCATCGCACACACCATGACTATATATTGCATTGATTGACCTTCACTCACGCTTTCCATTTCTTACACCCACATGAGCGTAGTACCTTGCCGTAGAAGAAATCAACAGTGACAAGAAATCAAAGGCACCGATTCTTCCTGACGACTTGACGGAAGAAAAGTTGAAAGCAATCAATATGCCCAAACCCATATCGTTGTAAAACACGCAACTATTATCATGTAACATGTAGAATACAATGAAACGGAAGGCTCGTTGACTGGCGAAATTATTTTTCCTGAAAACAAAATGGAAAGATTTCAGAATGGTACAGTAATCTACCTACTTGCATCCACGGATCAGTGTAGATGAAAGGCAGTTGAATACTTGCGGATAATTGAATAGGAACACAATTTTTAGACCACGGCTTTGTTTGTATTTTACAACAACACAGATTTGTTTCGGTAGCAAGTAGACGAAACAAAGTCTGGCTCGCCTGTAATTCAAGAATGTTATTGAAGCTGACTTAAGAAGAAGCTGATGTGCATTAAAGGGTTTGAAAATAGATGGCTTATCGCCTGCTTCCTTGAATCAAAATCAGCACATCGCGTGCGAGTGGAAGTGTAGTACTTCGTACTGTATATTCTTACCACATTTTGAAAGAATCTTTAGAATCAGCGAAGACGCTGCAGGAAGACAAAAGAACCCTTTCCTCTTCATTATCTCCCCCTTCTTTCTCTCTTCCTTTCCCTTTCGAGCTGATTACTACTGTTGTTTGTTAAAAAAATCAGAGGCATTTCCTATTTCGACCTCAAACCTCACAGCAGCAATAGTGGACAGTATTAAACACATCACACTTCACCCATCCATCACGCAACTAGGTAGCAACACCGTCTCTCGAGCCTTCTCCATTTAACAAGGACAAGATTAATTGCAATGAATGCTCCTGAGCGCGCACTTTCATTCCTTCTCGACGAAGACAATGACGAACAAAAGATCACATACGCCGCGGACACAAAAGTGAGCAACGCTGGAACATTCACAATCAACAAAGAAGATCATACAGTTGCAAACCTGTTTAGAATGCAATTACTCCGTGACCCCAATGTAAGATTTGTAGGTTATATCCATCCCCATCCTTTGATTCACAGGATCGATTTGAAAATCCAGACTACATCGAGTACTGTTCCACCTGTGGACAGTCTTTCTGCGGCAATCGAGGATTTGACAGGTGAAACAGATCACCTGATAACGCAGACGACCGATGCCATAAATAAATGGAAGAAAGAAAATCAGTCAGGTATTGGTCAATTTCAATAAATTAGGGAAGTATTGTTCAGGAGCATACAGTAGGCAAGTGGAATCACTATAATGCATGGGAAATCAGTAGTTACTAGCTGGGTACATTGTAGGTTGTAGGTACTGTAATACAGAATAAACCACGTCTCTAATTGATTTTTCTATTTCTTTCCCTAGTTATGCCCTTCTTAGATCCCATTCTCACCACGTCCAAAGTGCTACATTCGTGCACGCACTTGCAATTTGAGCATATTTAGGACTGCTTGCAACACATCCAACATGTCCCACGTGGCCATCCAGCTTTTTCACAAGTAGACCACTGACGACATCATAGCAACTGATTGAGCCATTTTCATTTCCAACAAGAACTGTCTGATCGTCAGAGCTGAAACATGCCGCTGCAGGCTTTGCACTCTGAGATCCTTCTCCACTCATATCTTCCGCGGAGAAAACGTGCGTGACAATGTTTGCATCATAGCCATCTACAACGAGAACTAATCCTAACTCTGTCGTTATCAAAATCTGCTTACCAGATTTATTAAAAGTCATGCTCGACCATTTCGCTCTACTAAGCTCTGATGCGATATGAGGCTGTGCTGTGTGACCCTTTGTTTGCAATGCATTAAGCAATGTATTTGAATCTAGTTTCATCTCAGAGAATGCTCCACTGCTGTACTGTCTCGCATCATATAAATGAATGATCTGTTTTTCGAATGCACAGTGGTAAGTGAGTGACAGTGATCCATGAATCAGCAAACTATAGTACACAAAAATATCACCGTTCATACAAGGTCGACACTATTTCTAAACGCTACTTACATGACCTGCGTTTGCTTCTAGAGGAGCGGTAATTCCAAACACTAACCCTGTACTATCATAAGCAGCAAGCGGGCATCCATTTGGATCAATCGTCATGTCTTTCCCACCCCTGTGCATATCCATTGACGCTAAAGATCCCGCCTGCTTCAAATCCCACAAACGAATTGTTCTATCTTTTGAGCTGGTGAGAAAGGAATCATCAGCAGGGCTCATAGATATATTCGTTACCTCACCCGAATGACCTCGAAACTGACGTAATATTTTATTGTCGTGTAGGGAAAGATAGTTGATTGCGTGTCTCTGTCCAACATTTTGTACCTTATCTTTTTCAGATCCAGTGTACAACAAACTTTGATTATGATGTCTAAAGTCGATGCAGTGTATAGAAGCCCCGTCATTAGAATAAACGAAAACATAGAGAAACTCGCGATACTATATTTGAGAAAACTTACGTAGATTGAACAAGCCTAACACCATCTCTTTCAAATTTCAAGGCAGGTTTGTCAGAAACTCCTCGCTGGCAATCGATTACACGAAGGCGAGAATCAGATTCCGAAGTCACAAAAATGTGAGAACCATCTTGACAATATGAAACACGTGTTGCTGGTGCTTTGCCTCGAATGACTGAAGCTATCTTGGGACCTCCATTTCTGAAATCCATGCTAATAAATAACCTTGTATGCGGTATAAATGTAGGTATTCCTTTTTCGTTCGTCTGAGTCGTCCAAGATTTTTAGGAGATTAGTGAGCAAGAATTGTGCTGAAGAAGAACGGAACAAGAAGAAGGGATGTAGTGTTAGATAGCTAGTACTGCCGCCTCAATATTTGTTGGTGGTTGGAGGTGTTATGAGAAGATGTTGAATTGGTGTGTGTTATGGTAGTTGTTTTTTAGTGGAAGGTGGACAAAGAGCTTTTCTACAATTAATTTTGGAAAAGCTACTACCTGAAGCGTCCACCATTTTTAACATCCAGTCGCAGGTTATAGATCTCATAAAAACTGAGGACATCTATTATTTTAGAAACTCAACGGAAGGAATTTGCGGAGAATTCTAGCTCAACGCATAGGTCATTATAGCCCTTTTATTAAAATAGTGCATTTCTAAATCATGTGTCGGGGCCGATTGCTCATCTTTCCACTGAGACAGGAAAATAGCGCAGTTACAACTCATTAAGCAACGCATCAACGTTGACAATTAAGCAATATCAAATTGCTCTGAGTACGAATTATTTCTCCTTCTTATCGACAACGAAGAAAGCAACAGCATCTTGTGAATGTAGGTCAATCGAATTGAGTTCTCGTATTTAACATTCCCAACAGTATCACCCCATTCACTAACTCATGTCACTCTACAGATGGCTTCCGTTGAAAACCAAGGACTCAATATGAACGATAACAATCAAACCGAAATATCGTCATCAAATGTAGGACCACCTGATGGATTTCATCCGCCTTATCCTTCAATGAGGAATGGTTCTCATGAGAACTGTGAACAGTCTTCACAAGAATCCCGCTCTCGTCGTTCGTACAGGCCTTCTGATCCATCTATGGTGGCCAGCTCTTATTCAAAAGAAGAGATGATGGCAAGAAACCATAGCTTCTCCAGGAATGCGAAAGGAGGACACTACGAGACGTACTATACTCAAAATAATGGAAGGGAACATGAATCTTATCAGCAGGTTGAGAGGAGAGAGGCATCATCAAGGACCGATGACCGCAGAGCTGACAGTGGGCATCAGTACAACTCGTATTCGCGTGATGGACCTTCTCCTGGTCGTGGTTATAATAGAAACTATCATCCTGCAGCATCAGAACAAATGCGGTATCCTCCAGAACGCTTCCAACGCCCTGCTGAGCGCATGCCTTATCAACAATCTCAAGCAGGATCTCCACATTTCAGGAATGCTCCGGCTACAAGTGGGAAGAGAAAAGCTGACATGTCAACACAAGAAGGTCTAAGACTTATTAGCAATCAATCTTCAGATGATAGCATTAATGCACTTCTCCCTCCCAAGAGAGCTCGGTCAAATAATGACTTTTCTGAGTCTGTTGCTCTGATGAAAAGTTTCACTCCTCTCTCCCCTATCCACTCTCGTACTTTTAGCCGTGATGAAGCAATGGATATGTCAAGGTTTATGGATTCTAGGGGTTCGGCTGAGGGATTGCGTATTTTTCAGTCATGGTCCTCTGGCAACACCCCTCCTCAAGATGACCAATCTTCTCAAGACGTGCGCTATTGTTACAATGATTGGCAGGGGCCTGGAGCTGGGAGAAGGCCTGTCAGTAAGATGCCATCTATCAAAGAAAGAGATGTAGAAAGAAAAAGTTCTGGCTCACGGACACCTCCGACCAATCCGTCAAGAGGACAGACGTCTCCTCAGGAACGCTGGCAGAGAACTTCTTCACGAGACCATTCTTTTAACAGAGGCCATAGTTCTCAGGGTGATCAGTTTACTCCCCCTCCAAAGAGCTACAGTAGCAGGGCTGCTACAAACTCTCAGTACTGTCAACCTCTTCACCCAGAAGACCGTTTCGGTCAATTCAATGACCAGTTGAGTCGCCGTGTGCCTGGGTATAATCATGAGTCTCAACCTAGGTACTGGCAAGATGAGGGTTCCCCTTATCAGCAGCAGTATCCATCCTCAAGAAGAGGGAATCCCGATGAGTTGATTTCTCCAGTACGTCGTGGCACACCGCCTGATCCCAATGGATGGAATCGTTATGAAGAACGTCCTCCGCCAAATTCTTTAAGGTATGAGCACCCACCAATGCGACCACGCCAGCCTCAATACGAAACTTGGGCTGACAACAGACCTTATCCTGATGCATCGTATGGTAGTCGCCCTCCCGTTGAACTCGCACCAAGAGAATACACTGGTCGCCACTTGCAGTCTGCCATCATTCAGTCCGGTCCTGATGGATCAGCAACGGCAATGATAACTTCTACAGGTATTTTGCTTCTCTCTCTTCCTGATGATAAAATATCTTTGAGTGAAACTCTATGTATTGTCAGGGAGAATATTGAGGTGTTCATTGCAACTGAAGCAGATGTGAAGGCCCCAGCACCCGGAAGGAAGCGTCCTGTAGTAGTTGGTCAAGTCGGATTGCGTTGCATCCATTGCCGAGTGGCAACCCATGCATCTGAGAAGGTTAAGAGAGCAGTATGCTTTCCTTCTTCGATCAAGCGAATTTACCGTACAGTGATTGACATGAAACTTGATCATTTCAAAGCATGCCGTTTTGTACCTGTTGAATTCAAAAATAAACTTGAACGACTAAAAGCTACGAACGCAAGAAGTACTGGTACCACAATGCAATATTTTGTTCAAGCTGCAAAGAGAATGGGTATGGCTGATGGAGGTCATGGTATCCGTTTTTGTAAAGAAACTTCTGACTCTGCCGTAGCAACTGTAAGTCCTGGCGTTAACCCAGCAACCTCCAATAATATTTCTATGGTAAAGCAAGAATCTTTCACCGGATTGAAGGCAGTAAATGATGGAAGACGCCAACTGGATAGAATGCCATCTGCTATGTCATTCTCACTTTCAATGGACCTCAGCTTGAGCGGTGCGTCGGCTGGGAGTTCACAGAAAATGAATAGTACTGTAGGTGCCTTCGAATCTGAATCAAATAACATCAAAGATGACATTGCAACCTTTGAAGGGAAGACCATCCTATCATGTCCTGAAGATACATCTGCTTTGAGCCCATTGCGGTGTTTCTTGAGAGAAAACGTGTATGCATTTTCTGCAACTGCCGAAGATATTGCTGTTCGCACCCCCACTACATTTTCTGTGGTTGTGGGACAAGTCGGTATCGGATGTGTCCATTGTTATCGCTTGCCTGCACAAGAGAGATCGAATAGAGCAGTCTGCTTTCCTTTTTCTATTGGAAGAATCTACCAGTCCATTGCTGATATTCAACGCTTTCACATGGGGGAGTGTAAGATGGTACCTCCTGGTGTAAAGGATAATTTTTTGAAGTTGCAGAGTGCAAGTACAAAGGGTTCCAAAGGCCTTGCAACTCGTCAGTACTGGGTCACTTCTGCTCGGAAGCGTGGATTGGTTGATACTAGTAACGGCATCCGTTTTGGGCGTGATCCCAACATTCCTCTTGAGAAGGCTGTGTCCTTGGATATATTGGCTCAGGTTGCTACTGATGTCAATACTGCTTCGAAGCCACTAGTTCTACCTGAGGACAAGGATCAAATTGCCGAATTCATATACCTTGTCATGAACCAACTCCGGCCTTGTAGATTCACTGAAGCTGATCGCAACAAACGACGACTAAAAAATGTAGGTTGCATTGGAGTCGAGTGCAAGCATTGCGCAGGCAAAGTAGATGGAAGAAAATTCTTTTGGTCATCTGTGAATGCTGTTGAATCAAATTTCGTAAGCGTCCACACACATATGATGGAGTGCAATGCCATTCCATCGGATTTAAAAGAGAATCTGGGTCACTTAAAAACTCTCAGAAAAGAGCATACGGCGAAGCTTAAGACTGGTTCACAAAAAGCTTTTTTTGCTAGAGTGTGGAAACGTCTACATGCCGTCAACGGTGAAATCCTATCTCCTCCCGGCCTACCCCCACATGGTTCGGTGCCACCGCATGTTGCAGTGTCACAGCTGCCGAACCTCTTGACTCCTACTCAAGGTGCTGTCTTCGCAAATGCACTCTTGAATGTGTCTTCTCCGAGCAACTCCTTCAGCGAACAAAGGGATTCATCACCGCTTTCATCAGAGGGAGATTTTGTGGGTACTTCTTCATCAAGTGGAGAATTTCCTTTACTGCCTTTGGTACTGTTGAATCCAAAGAAGGAGCAAGTATAGAAGAAATGCTTCTTTTATATATGTTTTTGTCTGTTTGGTAATGAGAGTAAATACGTGTTCTCACAGCCCAACACTTTAAATTATAAGTGTACAGCTTTATTGTTTTTTTCAGACTTCAATTATCATATTTCCACTTGCATCTGTTTTTGCGCACATTGCGCCACCAAAGTAAGGGGTACAAGGCTTATCGTACCAAACTCTGCTCGTCAAGTCTTTGACTTTGTGGTGACTATCCATGATGTGGAACGCCTGTGTTGTGTGTAAATCCCATTTCGGATAAGACTCTGTACCATTATCCACGCGCTTGAATGGGGATATATTCATTCCTCTTGAGTTAATAATCGAAGCTGCTGCAGGAAATAACTCACCCTGTGGAGCATCCATTGAAAGTCCCAGTTTCGTGTAGGTATCCTTCTGCTCCAATCTCTTTATATTATACTCACTTAGCTGCTTTGAAATGTGCCCGATCAAATCCTCCTCACAATTTCTCAGAGGAGGAACGATCCTTGCGCAAGTTTCTTGAACAACCATGTCTACACAGGGTCTTGTCTTTTTATTTTCAAGTTTACAAAGATGCTCTGATAGTGGATCTACAGAGGGATTAAAGAGTTCAATTTCATAGTTCTGACCATGAACTGTGATCTTACCCATATCTATGTATTCCCAAGCTCTCTTTCTCGCACATTTGACGATCTTAATTTCCAAGCACGTCTTTTCAATCAAATCCCAGTATATAGGCTCTCTGACGATTGGATGGTGATCTTTACTAGCCGCCTTTGCCCATTGAAGAATAGCGTCTACGGGTTCTTGACCTTCCAAAATGCGTAAGTCAGGTAATTTACCCTCATGATAATGCATCAAACGGTCGAGTTTGTTGCCAGGCTCAACAAGAATTGCTTGCATCATGCACACGAGAAGGAAAGCTAATGCATAGATTGCAATCTTGTGCCCACCGTGTATTTGCATTAATTTCCTTGCGAACCCAAGCATGGCGCGGACTAGGAACATCGATGATACCAA
>Ga0306864_1000705_pt1 | contig 14914 bp, 11 predicted proteins | sample AntRauTorckE5430_FD_190448 | JGI IMG/M metagenome (GOLD analysis project Ga0306864, IMG submission 190448) | Saline lake microbial communities from Rauer Islands, Antarctica - Metagenome Torckler E5 #430 (v2) (version 2) | ecosystem: Environmental > Aquatic > Non-marine Saline and Alkaline >...
AACATGTGTCATCTTTTCAAATGCCACATCAAGCATTCAGAATTGTTGTGCCATCTTCCAGACCATCGTTGGCAGCAGACACGTCTAGCGCCAGTCATGGATATAGTCATGGTTATGGATATGGATCTGAATATGAATCTACCCGTTTACATGCATCCTCACCCCCTTCAGCAGATGCCAACATGGGAGAGGATAGCAATGATGCATCCCTTTCTTCTTCGGAGACTATCAGCGATGAACCAATTGCTGCCGCTGAAAACCTTGATTTCAATTCCAGCAGTAACGACGATCTGCTCAACTTTGCGGGACTCGGTGAATTTGATCCGAACAAAAAAATACCTGTCAAGAGAGAAGTGCTCGTTGGTAATCCTCAACTCAAGGTGAAGAAGAAGGAGAAGAGCGTTACTGCCATTCTGCAGGAACTTGCTGAGATTCAAAAACAGGGACCCAAGAAATATTGTATTCTTGGGACAAGGCATTGCAGTTACCTTCATCAACAGATTATCGAATTGCTGTAAGTGAACAATGTTTAGTCTCCTATTGGTTCAGATTATGGTATTGTGGTATCATGGTATTATCGCAACTGCGATATCCATGCAAACTCATGATGCTGCGGTCAGGTAGAGAATGCGGATGCATATTTATCCAACATCTTATATCCATCATCTATCAACTAACATTTATTCCATACAATGCAATCATTCAACAAACCACTCCCATGCCGATATCACGACACATTATACTATATTAATATATTGACCAACAGATCCTACGCTCTCGTTCTATCCGAGAACCATGTCTACACATCAGGAGCTGGAGGTACCAACGCTGCTGCAATACGCGGAGCACTCCGTGCTAAACGTCCTGATCTTCTCACTGTCATCTTACCCCAATCGCTTAGTAAACAATCTAGAGAAGCTCAAGAGCTATTGAAGGATGTGACTGATTTAGTAGCCATGCCTCAGAATGATGAAATGAGTTTGAATATTGCAAGCAGGCTCTGTAATAGTAAGCTATTGAGTGAGACGGATCAATTGATTGCATTCGCCTTTCACGAGAGTCAGACTGTGATTGAGGCAACGAAGGAGGCGAAGAAGCTGGAAATGTTGGTGACCAAGTTATTCTTGGATTAACAATATTGTCGGTGTACTATGTGGTGCTGATTGAGTGCACGGATATGATGGGTATGGCATGGCATGGAATGTGATGGAATGAGCTACAAAACGGCAAAGGGATGGAATGGTGGCACTGCTGCAAAAGGAAGGAAGCTAGGAATGAAGATGGCATGCATCCTTTTCAAGAAAAAGATATCAAAGTATTTTTAAGGCTACAGTACGCGTAGCTATCTAGTAGAAACGAGGGAATCGGCAGGCATTGACAATCAATAGATGAATCATAATGAGTAACTGATCAAGGTAGGGTGAAGGGGCTGTCTGCCATCGGGTATTAACAGAAGATGCCTCTGCTGGGCATGTGTGCCTCCAACAGCAGCAGCCTTGCTGCATTTAGTGGCACATCTAATAACACTCATAATGATAATGCTAACTCCCATCTGAAATCAAGGAGTGCAACCATGACTGAAAAATGATTATTGCAGCTTAATATTCCAGGCAATCGTTTGCTTTCAGAATATCATAGATCTGTTTGCTTATAATGTTCTCTTCGCCTTCCTCCCTGCAAGTAACAATAAGGTCTCTGGACCGAATGTCTGCCTTCCCGCCTGTAAAATTGGCAATGTAGCCTCCTGCCTCCTCCACAATGACCATTCCTGCAGCTACATCCCAGCTATTGAGATCCCACGAAACATAAGCATTCAGCTTCTCCTGTGCAACCCATGCCATGACTTGAGAAGCGCTGGCAATCATGCGTATACCACGTACTTTTGTGGCCAAAGCTGCAACGGCACTGGATGAAGCTCTGAGAGTTGATTCTGAGGACACCGGAAATCCAACATTTACCAGAGCTTGTTTTAAATCGCTTGAACCATATTTCATGCCGAGCTTGCTTCCGTTCAAATAACATCCTCGTCCCCTGACTGCAGATACCATTTCATTCAGAATTGGATTATAAATAACACCTCCCACTACGATTGGCGTTCCATTCTGAATGGCAACTATTCCAATGCTGACACAAAACATGCACAGTCCGGCTTGAAAGTTTGTTGTGCCATCAATAGGATCAACAATCCAAAGTAAGTTATCATGATCATGATCATGATCGTCTTTGCTTTCATTGGCAATAGCATTGTATAGGGCTTTGGAGCTGGCAAGACTCCCTGCATCCACATCCTCTTCACCAAGGAAATCATCAGCGGGGAAATTAATTTGAATCAATTCCTTGATAATTCTTTGACACTCTAAATCACTTTCTGTGACTAAATCCGCGACATTCATTTTTGTTTTGGATACAGCGATATTTCCCGATGTCGCCCTCATGAGTTCTCCCGCTTTGAGTGCTGCCTCTTCTGCGGTACGGATGACTTTCTGCATATCCCGAGGTGTGTGAGGATATGTTTCTGACGAATTGTATGGTTCCAGGGTAGTGTAAGTGATGGTTGGTGTTGGCTGGGCGGTGGACTTTAGAGCAAGGTGCCTTCGAAAGGATTTGGATAGTGATGGACCACCGAAGCTTGATATTCCTCGTGCAATTGATAACATGGTTAGGAAGGTGCGAATGTAGGCAGATTGTTTCATTCTAAACGAGGAGTCGTGGTACTTGCAGTGGGAGTCTTTATTGAATAAGAATTGTTTTCGCAGTCAGCGAGCAGCGAGCAGCCCTGCTCCCTGCTCTTTCATCAACAAACAACACATCATTATCTAGTTATTTAATAGTATGGTAGTTGCTGGTGTCTGGTGCCTGGTGCCCTTTTAAGCGCGAAACTAGAAAAATGAGGAACAAAACTACTCTCACAAGAGCTCACAAAAGAAAAAAGTAACAGAGCCAGGAGTAGCACATAAGTTACAGCAGTACTGTAAACCCGCTAATGCGTATTATTATCAAAACTAGAATCCTCTTCGAATTGCTCTCGACATCTGATTTCTGTTGATAATAGGGTTAGCTGAAATCATGAATTTATCATCATCAGAAGATGAAGGCTACTCATCAAATGATGACGACATCGCGAACATCCTTCACCACCAAAAAGAGACAAATACACAAATTAACGCTGCTCAGAAACAATTCACATCAGCTGCATCGAAAGGAGAAGAGTATAGCGGCGATGATTCAGAGGATTCGGAGAATGTAGATTGGGAGGACGCCAGTGTTGACGATGATGATGATGATGATGACTTGGAGGACAGCCCCAAAATGTCCGCTACTGAGACGAGTCAAGCTTCAACCGAAATGGCAGGCAGAAGATCTTTCCCAACAAAAGATGTAATCGTTCATTTTGAAAAAGGTTCCAAGGCTGACAGAGAATGTGACACTCGTCAAGGTTCAGCAAAGAAACAGAAACAGAAACAACGCAAAAATAAGCGCATGAAAAAGATTAAGAGCATTCCACTTCATATGCAGAATCTGCTCCGAGATTTGCACCGATCTCACATGATGTGCATGATCAGTAGAGCGATGTGTCTTTCTTCTCATCTTGGATCAATGGAAGAAGAACTGTGGAGTGTTGCATATAGCGCTATACCTCCTGAATTCATCAATGAAAATGATGATCTTTCCGATTTCATATTGAGAGAGTCGACCATCATTCCCTCCTACAAAATATTAAAGAAATTCTGTCTCTGGTTCTTCGATTATGTTAACAATGTTGAGAAAAGAAGACAAGGTCTATCTAGGTCCAGAGCTGCTGCGGGGGCACCGAGGAACAGGCGAAGTAAGCGGGGAGCCTCATCTCAAAAAGTGCACAGTCATGGTGATAGTTCTGCAAAGATGTTGTCGAACGGTGAATGTGCCAACTCTTGCACTGAGGCAACCAACCAACGCTTACTGGATGTCTTATCATACCTGTCACCTATAAATGATGCGCATCCTGAGCAAATCGTCCGCAATGACATCATGATAACATCACTCGATAAGCTCCTTCTCTTCTGCACAATGACGAGGAGTTTGAGATGGAGAGTTCGGCTTGTCTCATCGTTGGATCCAATGAAACGAGAATTGACAGTTGACCACCCTCTTTTCAGCACCACAATCAAAAGCACGTTTCGAGCCATTGTCAAGTCGGCAGAAGGGGGATCCAAGGCAAAAAGGAAGAAAAGAAAAAGGGAACGGGAACCCGAAGGTAATATAGTGCCAATGGATTTATCAGTCGCATCCCTTGCAGATGAGTGTCACAGAGATTTTGTTTGGACTGAAGTATTATGTATGGGCAAGCAAGAGAAACAAGTGACTTCCTCAAATCAGCATCCGAGATGGACTCATATTGATCCCAACTGTCAGCTGTTTGACCAACCCGCAAAAGTAGAATTGATTGATACAACTACATTCTCACTGAGAAAATCGAAGAACCTAAACAACGCGTTGAAACATGTATCCTATGTGATTGGAATTGAGCATTTTCATGGAATTCCAAAGGATGTACCGGTGCTCAGTACAACTCGGATTGTTGACATAACACCAAGATATTCAAATAAATGGTCGCAGACACTGCAACGAAGAGGTGCCAGTGCGAAGGAAATCGCAAATGGAAAGTGTCCCGATCGATGGTGGTCACGGACCGTCAAAAAGATAAATGCTCACTTTATAGGACAGAGAGCAGCATTAGGTATATCTAATTTATGCATGGACAAGAAGAAGAAAGTGTCTAGAAAACGCCAAACAAAACTGTCTCCAGTCAAGGTAGAAACATATAAGAAAGATGGAAGAGACGTGGATGTGTTGATTCTCGATGATTCATCTGATGAAGAAAATAAGAATAGTCATGAACAATCAGAACACGACTCGGACGAATTGGAACAGCAAGAGTTTGCATCGAGCAAGGAGAAGGAAGCAATACCCACTAGTAAAGCTGCCTTCAAAAATCATCCACTGTACATCATTCCATCTGTGCTCAAGAGCCAAGAAGTCCTCGCGCCAGATGCAAAAAAGAGAGTATGTGGAATATTCAAAGGTGAAATGGTCTACAAGCGAAGGGATGCGAGCACAGCTCTAATTGCAAAGAAATGGCTCTATCAGGACCGAAAAGTAAAGGAGAACGAGCTGAAGAACCCAGCAAAAATTGTCAAGGCACGGAAGAAACCGGAGAAGAAAGGATTCCAAGCACTTTCTTCCTATGGAGCAACCACGGACTCCCAGGTAGATGATCTCAAAGCCAATCCTTTAGATCAAGAGGATGACGGGAAGAATAAATTGTATGGTATCTGGCAGACAAAGAAGTGGAGCCCTCCTTATGTTGGTCCAAATGATCGAATCCCAGTGAATCCTTTCAATAATGTTGAATTGGCCTTATTAAATCCAGGTCTCGTGCACTTGGAGCTCTATCGTGTTTCTCAGGTTGCGAAACAATTGGGTGTACCATATGCTCCTTGTCTTTTGGGTTTTGAAGGGCATGGTGGCAATAGAACACCGACAATTCGTGGCATTGTCGTCCACGAGCACAATGATGAGCTTCTAAGAGAAGCTCATGTAGAAATGGAGAGTCAACTAGTGGAAGATGAATACAAAGAACGGCAAAGATTAATATATGGCAAATGGAAAAGATTGATCAAGGGGGTATTGACAAAGGAAAGGCTCGCAAGGGAATACGTAAATGATTAAACGTATTAGATATAACACATTTGTCTATACAGTTTTATGATTTGAGATAATCAGAGTACAAATCTCAAGTAATGGCAATAAGAGACCTTCACGGACTCAGCTTTAGATAGAGAGATTGTCAATATGTAACATCAGATCATCATCTTCTTCACCCCCAACGTCCAGCTCTAAGTCTAGACCCTTATATTCATCAAACATCAAATATGACTGCAACACATCTTCGTCCACCTCCTCAAATTTTTTAAGCGCAGCATTAATGGTCTCTTGCCCAAGATCATCGTCTACACGCAGAGGGGGAGTCGCCTTGGCATATGTTTGGTCACGACTACCTCTGATGGCGCGAAGGGCTTCTTCAATATCTCGCTCAGTGTTGGCATCGACGCGATCAAGTTCTTCCCCAAGCAATTCCCTCTCTTCAAGGCTAATTAACATGAACATATAGCAGTATGATTAGAGAAACAGTGTAGATGGTGCCACAACGCTGAAAAAGGGCCAACACGTCAACTCTGGTACTTACCCAGTGCGTCCAGAGCACACTTCAATATCTTCAACATCGTCATATACTTCATTCCTCGGAATGGATTTCACGCCCCCTTTCAATTCATTATCATATTTGTTCTGATATTCTTTCTGACTCGCCTCATTCAATTCTAAATCAGGTTCAGTGTGTATAGAAAACGTGACTGTTTTTCTCTTGACGGTAGAAGAAGGAAACTTTTTACTAGTCTGCTTCAGAGCCGATGGCGCCAAACCCTTCTTTTTGGCGCTTTCGTGCTCTTTATGAGGCGTGTAGATTGAAAATCCCGTTGATGCTGATGCTGATTTTGATTTGGTGGTGCTCTTGGAAACATTATTATTAGAACTGCTGTTGCCAGTTCCCGAGCCTTCGTTCGTTCGATTGGAAATATCCCCAAAGGCTCTCCGTCTGGTATTCAGTGGAGTCTTGGATTTCGCATTCATAGTCCCAAATGTTTGTTTTGAATTAGATTTGGGTTTCATGGTTGAATTCGGTTTGGAATTTTCACTGCCATTGATCTTTGCATTGCTGTCATGATTCTTCAAGTTGTTGTGCTTGGTAAAGGTGTTTGCATTCTCGTCGTTGTGAATTAGTGACTGTGTGCGACCTGGCGTTCGAGAAGTGGACGGTCCAAACGAAGAGGACGAATTGTGAAACATTGAGGAATTACTCTATACCTGATTGTTTGATGGGAAGCGTAGGTCGATGTTCAATGGGCAATGTTCAATGGGCAATGTTCGATGGTCAATTGTGTACAGCAGTTCAATGTATTATGTGCAGTATTTTGTGCCTTGATTTGTTCTTTGGCGTTTGGCGATGCCTCGGATTTGAAAACCGTTGTTACGTGACTGGAATCAAATCGGGACTCAGAAAAAAGCCTGACCAAGCACTCATTTTTATATTTTTGTGAGCTTCTTGTCTTGTTTTCTGATGACTTGAAGAAAAAATTACCAAACCTTAACCTACTCAACTCTCATCACTATGCTTCACGAATGCAGTGATTCGGATCTCTACCGTGGTTTGTTCCATCATGCTCACAAGTGATTGGCAATTTTTGTCTACAGAGTTACTGATGGTACTATCGCCTCGATGGGTATTATCTCAATCTCCATTGAACGACTTTCCAGCATGTGACCTATTTTTATGCTCCTTACGGTGGGTGGTAGGCATGCATGGTGTAAGTAGACAACAGTAGTAGTAACAGTACCGGTAGTTTCTCTTGCTTTTCGTGATGTTGTGTTTCAAGAGGTAGGTTTCAAGCTGTTTCAAGTCAAGCGAAGGATTTTGTTCGCGGAAAAACTGTATCTCAGCGTCTGACCTCCACAAAATCGAAGAACATCACACATCCACTCCCACATCCAACTTCGATAAAAGATGAAACAAAACGAAAACGACACAAAAAAGCAATAGGCATACCTACAACCTCGCAATTGCTTGTGCTTTTCCTGTCAGTCTTGACCATAATGTTTCAATTGTCGCGAAGGACCATCAGTAAAACGGCTGCTGGCTTTGTAGCAGGGACTACGCTGCTGTCAATTGGGAGTGCAATATATTATCGTCCCCTGCCAATTCATCAAAATGACTCTCCTTCCGAGAATGACGAGATGGTCAAGGATTCCAATAACGCCGCTCCCATCCCTAAAGTTGCTGCATGCAACCCTGCAGCAAAAATTAGTCATCCATCCAATCCATTAACGGGACCAGATCGACATCGAGAACCCTTTTGTTCAAAAGACTCCCCATACTTTACAAGGGAAGAGACTCCTTTTTTTCTCTCCATTGCACAAACTTTATCCATCGGATGCACCACCCTCCTCATTCGCTTATTCATGAACACTTACGGTGAATACAAAATTACCAATGACGAAAACTATAAACACTTTATAGAATTGGTCCTAGGCGGAAAAGGGAGAAAGGAACAGAACCAAGGAATGATTACAGTTTCCAATCATCGATCCTTGTTTGATGATCCTGGTGTTGTATCATGTCTTTTACCGCTCTGGATCGGTATACAACCAAAATATAACCGATGGGGTATTTGTTCCCAAGAATATTGTTTTGCAGATATGTTACCTGCCATGGTACAGGGATACATTGGTGCAGGGCAAGTGCTTCCCATTAGAAGAGGAGCAGGCATCGATCAATCGTTATTTAAAGATTTTGCATCGTTGGTGGCAAAGGGGGAATGGTGCCATATATTTCCAGAAGGTGGTGTTTGGCAATGGGATGAATTAGGTGGGAGGGGGAGGCATGCTGTAATTGAAGAGGATGCGAGGAAGATCAATAAGTCAAAGTTAAAATGGGGAATTGGAAAATTGATTGCTCATGCTCCAAAGAGGCCAAGAGTTGTGCCCTTTGCTCATGTTGGAATGGAGAATTTGTTGCCGCAGGATCGAATAACGAGAAAGACAACTTTTAAGAAGAATTTTGTTGGTGGCGAACCATTACAGTTGAGAATACAGGTGGGAAAAGAGATCATGTTTGATGATTTGATTGATGAATATGAAGGAACACATGGCAATTTGTGGATTTATGGGGATGATCACAATAATTTTATGTCTTCTGATGCAGAGAAGGAGTTGTATAGGGCAATTGCATCAAGGGTTGAGCGCCATCTAGAGTCCTTGACGAGAGAAGTTGTTTTGAAGAATAAAGTTAGTAAAGATTATTGAAAATTTTGTTTGCGGTGGGTGACATTGTACATGCTATTTCAACTGAATGTTTGTATTTTGTGTAAGTACTCATAGAGCTCATGTTTTCGGAGTAGAATCATCATGAAGTAAATATATGGGACCACATAAATAGAGATTTTATTTAAATTGATTCAGATCATGGAGATATCAATGAAATAGGCTTCTACTACCTAAACTCTAGCTAGCAGCTTACTACTGTTGTAGGTACACTACTGTTGTCGTAACTACTACTACTGTTGTTGTTGTTGTACCGATACATCAGAGTATTAGGAATCATCATCATCATCATCTTCCGTTGGTTGTGATGCAAAGATATTTAAAAAAATAACCGTTTGTTACTCGTGTTGTTTAGCTATCATATTAGGCTATTGAAGGCTTATTATTCAAAAATCTTGCGTGGAAATGTATGTATCTCAGTTTTTCAATTTACAAACATCGAACACATTAAAACATCACCAGGACCATACACACAATCAAGAAACGTGAAGATTAGTTCATATGGAGCATAGGCAGTGGACATTTAAAATGTTTTCTCAAGTGCTGCTTCTGCTAAGCATATATGAGCGCAGCACTTCCATTCATGGATTCTCTCCATCTACTATAAAAGGTACCATTAATACTGCTAGTACTGCTAGTGGTCCACCGATTACGGCATATCGTGGGAGGAAATCCAATGACATTCATAAACTTTTCATGGCGGCCGAAGCTAGAGAACAGCTTGCGGCAAATGATGATGCTGAAGGGAAAGTAATTGTTGGCAGATCTCTCTTCAGATTCTCGCATGCAGAATCATCCATACCATCTGTACAGACACCCTACACAATTGAAGAGCGCCAGTACTTTTCCGTTGGTCCTGCCAATTCTCTACAACCAATCACTGACAGAACTGTGGTCTTTAGACAGAGAGAAAGGGATGGTGACGTACAAGTTCAAGAAAGTAAGAGTGCCAATGGGACATCTTGTGTTACTAACAAAGTCGGACCTGCACTTTTCACCATTTCCGGATTAAAAGACGAAGGGAGTATTGATGGCATGGTTGGGTGCGAATGGGATAGTCGATATGCCATGGCTCTATACTGCATGGAACACACTGAACTTATTCAAGGAGAAGGCCTTGAAGTTGCATGGTGAGTTCAATGCTTCTGTCGTTTTTTAAACATTCCAATAAATTGCTGAATAGATCAGATCTCATATTCCATTCTCAATTTAATAAAAGTGGTGTTGGAACTGGGGGCATTCTCTCTATCATTGGAGCAGGCCTTGCTACGGGAGCTGAGATTGTTAGCGATGAGAACAATGACTTGGTGTCACCAGTGCCAAGTGCTCTGTCAAGGATTATTGTATCAGATCCAAACGAGGAGCTGCTCCAAACTTGCATCAAAATCTTGAGATGGCAGCAAATTTTCCCGAATCAAAGGATTTCTTTGGAAAGTTGGATTGGAACAAGGGAGTTCCTGAGAGTCTGAGGGATCAATTTAATTTTGTTCTTGGGTGCGACTGTGCTCTTTCCTCTTCTTCGGTTGGAAATCTAGCTGAGCTCGTTGCGTACACCCTAAAAAAAGACAATGGAACATTTTTGCATGTTGGTCCCCAGGAACATGAGACTCTTTATGATCTCCAGCTTCTGTTGAGGATGGAATATGGTATGAATGCGAAAATGAAGGAAATCATTGTTGAGCGGATCGATCTTTCTCCTGTCATGATGGATAGTTTAGAGGATGTAGAAGCACAAATGAGGAGCGAAGACGAGGGTAGCTACGTTGAGTATATAGATATGCATACCAGTAGATATTCTGCGCTCATTGTAGATCATGATCATAATCAGCTTTATGACGAACAAGGACTTGATACAAGGATGAGAGTCCAGCGAGATAAGGCTGCTGACGAAAAGGAGGAAACTGCGAGAATTGATGAAGTTAAGGCAAATGAAATCCTTCGCGTTGAGGCTGAGCAGGAAGCTGCAAGAATAGAAGAAGAGGCACTAGCTGAGGCTAATGAACTCACACGCGTTGAGGCTGAGCAGGAAGCTGCAAGAATAGAAGAAGAGGCACTAGCTGAGGCTAATGAACTCATACGCGTTGAGGCTGAACAGGAAGCTGCAAGAATAGAAGAGGAGGCAGTAGCCGAAGCTAATGAACTCTTACGTGTTGAGGCTGAGCAGGAAGCTGCAAGAATAGAAGAAGAGGCACTATCCGAAGCTAATGAACTCTTACGTGTTGAGGCTGAGCAGGAAGCTGCAAGAATAGAAGAGGAGGCAGTAGCTGAGGCTAATGAAATTCTTCGCGTCGAAGCTGAGCAGGAAGCTGCAAGAATAGAAGAGGAGGCAGTAGCTGAGGCTAATGAAATTCTTCGCGTCGAAGCTGAGCAGGAAGCTGCAAGAATAGATGAGGAGACGGTAGCCGAGGCTAATGAAATCCTCCGCGCCGAGGCTGAGCAGGAAGCTTCAAGAATAGAAGAGGAGGCAGTAGCCGAGGCTGATGAAATCCTCCGCGCTGAGGCTGAGCAGGAAGCTGCAAGAATAGAAAAGGAGACAGAGGAATTGCGGCTTGTTGAGGCTGAACAGGAAGCCACAAGAATGAATCAATCTGAGATAGAAGAACGGCTGCGCCTCGAATCTGAACAGGACGTTGAGAGGGATCTACAAGAGGCAGGGGAAGATTCACTTGTTGGAGATGGAAGGATCCAGCAAACGATAGGAGATAAGGCTGAGGATCAGCTAGGCACTGAAGCTGAGAATCAATCTGGAAGCGTCCGACAGGAGGTAGAAGCTGAAGAAACACTCAACGTCCTTCTATATATTGCTGAGCAGAAGAACCGTGGCATTGTTTCGGAGATGAAACAGCGAGGTATTTTGAAGCAAACTTTGGCTTACGGCCTGGAGTCTTCAAGTGTAAAGCAAGATGAAGTGAGGCGCTCGAAATTAGAAGCTGAGCAGGACGCCGCTAGAATCAAATCAGAGAAAAGTAAACGTTTTGATGTTGAGAATGAAGCTGCAGGGATTAAAACAAACGAAGTCGATCGACAACCTGTTGAAGCTGAGAAGGAAGACGCAAGAATCAAGGCTGAGGTTCTTCGTCTTCAATGGGCAAGACTTGCTAAGGAGGCCGAACGCCTACGCGTTGAAGCTGACGATGGCAAGGCAAGGATCAATATGAATTCAGATCGTTTGCGGATTAAAGCTGAGCAGGAAGTTGCAAAAATCAAAGAAGAGGCAGAGGAAATTGCAGATAATAAGGAATGGCGCGTCACAGTATCCAGCGAGGCTGTGAGATTGAATGCTAGGGCGAAGCGGAGTAGTATTATTTTTGACACAAATCAGCGTAATCTACTATCTCAGAAATTGGTTTATGATTCGCAGGCCATGACCAGGAGAAGGATTAGACAGGTAGATGACATTGTAGAAAGACAGGCACAACAAGAGGAATCAGGCGAAATTTCTTCAATGCATGCTGTAGGAAATAAAGCAGTTGCATTTCTCGCTAAGACCCGGCTTCTAGCAGAGATGATGGTCAAAAGGCAAGCAAAGGTAAAGATTGATAGAGAATATAGACAAATGCAGGAAGCTGAAAGAATAGAAGAGGAGGCAATAGCTGAGGCTAATGAAATCCTTCGTGTCGAGACTGTGCAGGAAGCTGCAAGAATAGAAGAGGAGGCAGTAGCCGAGTCTAATGAAATCCTCCGCGTCGAGGCAGTTGAGGCGAGGGTCGCAAAAAAGGTGGCGCAAGATATGTCGAGAGCCGACATGGAAGAGGTGCCTTGCACTATTCCTTTCCCAAGTGCATCGATGAGGTTGGTATATGGAAGGCGGTGTGTTCTAATACCGTCTAGAAAAAAAGAAAACCGAAACGAATTTGAGAACGATGCCGATATCTCAGTTCCTCCTCCGATTATAATTCTTGGTGGAATGGCGCAATATATTGAAAGCTGGCAGCCTCATTTTATTGATTTATCTCGAGAGCGAGATGTATTAATGATTGAATATGTGGGATCGGGTCTTGGCCATGGTCACGATTCCGAGAATAGTGTATCAGATGTAAGTGGCTCTTTTATTGCAAACTCATCCTTTGTCTCATCAAGTGATGTTACTAACTAGCATGCGCCTTCTTGCAACCAATAGGACGAGTACTATAGCGATGTTAGTTTGGCACGTCAAGCTGAGGAGTTCGAACTTATCGTACAGGAGTTTTTCCAGCTTGAACAGGTTGATATTATTGGTTTCTCTCTTGGAGCTCGCATAGCACTTGCCATCATTGCTCGTAACCCCATGTTGCTCAGAAATGCTCATCTAACGGGAATTTCTGCAGAAAGGGACGACATGGCTAAAAATATCTTTGCGTCCTGGGCTGACATGCTATCTTCGGATGGAAGTTCGAGCCTCAAGTCGTTTGCTCGATCAATTCTTATGTCATCCTTCACAAAACAGTTCATAGAAAGGAATGACGAAGAGAGGGTATCAATGTGGGTCGATCAAATATGCGAGAACAACCAACAAAATGGTCTTCTGAGGTTACTGGAACAGACAAAGGATGTCGATCCAATTGACTTTGTTGATCAAGTCAAGGCAAGCCAGACTAGAATCCAACTCGCAGTAGGTGACGAAGACGTACTTGCCTCCCCAAAGCAAGTGGAGCGGCTGAACAAAGAATTAGGGTTAGAGACTAGCGTGCTGCAATACGAAGGCTGTGGGCACGCAGTCATGAATGAGAATCCCCGACAATGGCGAAAGGATGTTTTAGCTTTTCTCAATGGGGCTTGAGAGCTAGACCTTCGCTTAAGGATAACAAAATAGAGTAATATGCATCAATAAAAATTAATTATCAATCTGCGATGTCCGTCTAATTTCATCAGTAGTCACCACTACAATGTATAGAAAGCGATCTGGGTGACACATTGTTTTCCAAAGCTCACCAACAGAATAATCTATCGGAATTTGAATTCCTTTGCACCAACGAAATTCTCTCTCGAAGAGATTTGGCAGCCAATCTCGAAGGACATTCTCAATTGTCCTCGGTCCATCATTGTCACTGTTGGAAAATTTACACGGTCTGCTGAATGCCGGCTGACTGTCCACCAATAAGCGGATTGGGACTTGGTCAACAATAGCATAATTATCATCATCGCCAGCATTCAGCTCGCGCATCATCCCATAGATTCATCTTTATCCCTTCCCATAACTGCATGTGGGACTTTTTATTCAAATTTTTAGCAATTCTATTAGTTTTGTGTTGAAGGTACAGAGAAACTGATGCAATTGTTTGAGAACCGACTGTTATCCAGACAGTAGTAGTGCGGAAGAGAAAGGGACGAACTTGCAAAGTTCAGCTTGAAGATGGAATAAAATGCCCTTATCCAGAAACCTGCCCAGGGGTGTTTTGACCACACATTATGTGCACTAAAGGTGTATCAATGGCTTCTTCAATCACAAGAGACTCAATCATCTCAACAGAGCACTCTTGCAGTCGCTATCCATAGTTCGTATTTGGCGGTGACATAGTATTGGCAGGTATTGGCTGTAGATGACAGCATGATGCGCGGTTCATCCTAGTAATACTACTATTCTACTGGTGATTTTGGTGTTAGATCTAGTTAAATAAAGTCAAAGACAGCAGACGTTAGCAAATCCGAAGCAAGGACCGTGTCAAGCACATCAGTAATTATGATGCTTACCTAATGTTTGTTTGGATGTTATTGGTTAGCGGCCGGGGAATGACCGTTTCTCAATTCCTTCTCAGAGAGGAGGCCTCTGTCCTGGTGTACACTGGGATTCCAACGTTTAATCGTATTCTCGAGTATTCTTCAACATCAGTTGAGGAGTCGTCATTTCAAAAGCGTTGAACGTCATAAAAGAAAAAGTGTCTGAATTTATTAGTTATTAGTATGATGATCTACTAATGAATGTTGGAAATTTCAGCAAAACCCATTCGACGAGCACGCTTTCAGTTTTTCACAGGATTGGGCATCATCAGTTTCTGAAATAATCATATCCATTTAACTT
>Ga0306864_1000707_pt1 | contig 14898 bp, 13 predicted proteins | sample AntRauTorckE5430_FD_190448 | JGI IMG/M metagenome (GOLD analysis project Ga0306864, IMG submission 190448) | Saline lake microbial communities from Rauer Islands, Antarctica - Metagenome Torckler E5 #430 (v2) (version 2) | ecosystem: Environmental > Aquatic > Non-marine Saline and Alkaline >...
GATGATTTTTATCTTTCTCTTCATCACATTTTTTATTTTTGTTAGCACTTTTTATACGTGTCGTGTTAAAAAGTGCTAACAAAAATCGGATCAATTTTTGACGTGGATCAATTAATCACCCGCGTAGGAATATCGTAGGAACTATTCTCAAGTCTATTCCTTCATGCGTCATACATACGTCATGCTTGACTTCTTGACACTTCTTGTTTCTTGTGAATTGTGAAACCTAATTATTTCGAATTTAGCTGTGCTTGCTTGCTGATCTGACAACTGACAAGCAAGCACAGCTATGCTATCATACATCATTATTTTAAGGGCAGGACACCTAATCTAAGTATCACCTTCCTCTCTCTCTACTAGAGCTTCTCGTTGTAGTCTGGAGAACCAGAACGAGCAAAATAGCGAAGAAAAAAAATCCTACAAATTCAAATGTTATCGAAAGTTTCGCATTGTCGGCTCGTCCGAAAGAAAAATGTATCGCTTTCATTTGGATCGACGACAAGATCTGATTCTTCCTCTTCCTTGCCCGAGAAAAATACAGATATTTGGAGTAAAGAGCGAGTGAATGCGTACGTGGGTCATTCCTTCCCCGACTTTATCGAAGGATGGAATCGAAAGGTTTACAGGAAAGTTGGTTATTGCTTGGCAGGATCGAGCGCAATGTCAATCGCTCTGACCGCATTGACCTGCGATTCCATCCTTGCTGCAACTAGTATTCCTGCTGTCATTCTCACTGTTGGAACGGCAGCATATTTTAGTGTGGGAGAAAGTGATATCAGTCAAACTTCGCACGCGGTGAGACGAAACTATCCCGTTATCGGCAATCTCAGATATGTGCTCGAAACAATCAGACCAGAATTGAGACAGTATATTGTTGAATCGGATATGGATGGAAGACCCTTCGATAGAATGCATAGAGCCCAAGTTTATCAGCGAGCGAAGAATGTCAACGATAGTAAGTTCTATTTTTGTCGGCAGAACTTCTTGTTATGGTTTCGGGTTCGGTTTCAGTTTCATATCTGGTCAAGATGCATGATAAAATCTTCATCATAGTTACTTATTGTCACTCTCTCACTCCAATTGTGTTGTGTAGCATTGGCATTTGGAACGAGAAGAAATCTATACGAGAACAATGCCGAGTGGGCATGTCACTCAATGTGGCCCAAACATATTTCTATAGAAGAAGCAAGGCATTCAATTGGTACTTCTGAATGGGGCTGCAAAGCTCCATATAATTCATCTATACTCAATATTAGCGGCATGTCTTACGGTGCAATTTCCGAAAATGCCATCTTGTCTCTCAACAATGGAGCAAAGTATGGACACTTTTTCCATAACACTGGGGAAGGTGGCGTTTCTGTTTTTCATATGAAAAACGGAGGCGACTTGGTATGGAATTTAGGCACTGGCTATTTTGCTGCAGGATCAGGAGAAGGCGACAAACGAGTTTTTGATGCGACATGCTTTCAAGAAACTCTAGAGGAAGCAGAGGGTAAAGTGAAAATGATTGAAATCAAGCTGAGCCAAGGGGCCAAGCCCGGCCATGGCGGTCTTCTTCCAAAATCCAAAATCACAAAGGAAATAGCAAAGGCAAGGCGACTGCCATTTCCTCCACAAAGTGACTGCCACTCTCCGTCCAGGTAAGGTCAATCATACATTCGTCTTTATGCTCATGATACTCGTGTCGCTCATACAATGACTTTATAGCCATTCAGCATTTAGTAATCCCGAAGAGCTTGTGCAATTTATTTCTCATCTACGAGATCTTAGCGGTGGTCTTCCGATTGGAATCAAATTATGTGTTGGGCAGCCTAAAGAATTTGCAGCATTGTGTAAGGCAATCACGGAAATTGGGGTCGGACCAGATTTTATCACTGTTGATGGAGCAGAGGGAGGAACGGGTGCAGCGCCGCCTGAATTTTCTGACTCTATCGGATTGCCTTTAGAAGAAGGACTTGTTCTTGTGCGGAACATGCTGATAGGTGCAGGGTTGAGAGATAAGGTAAAGATTATTGCAGCTGGGCGCATTACAAATGGTTTTGCGATAGTTCGCACTCTTGCGCTAGGTGCTGATGTGACGAATTCTGCCAGAGGGTTCATGCTAAGCCTAGGTTGTATCCAAGCTCTCAAATGCAACTCGAACAAGTGCCCGACTGGTATTGCAACCACAAATAAAGATTTAATGGAGGGTTTAGACCCAGAAGATAAAGCACTTCGTGTTTACAATTTTCACAAGAGAACAGTACAAGCGGCGCTGGATATTATTGGGGCAATGGGACATGATTGCGTAAGTGATGTAACTTCAGACGATATCATGAGGCGTGGAAGCAACAATGTTCGGACTTTGAGCGAACGCTTCCCTTCTATTGAACCAAACTCTCTGTTGGAAGGAAAAGCGCCGGAAAGACTGCAAAATATTTGGGATGGGTGCTCATCTCACAAATCCTCTTCCAAAAGATGGATTTACTAATGTATAATAAAGTGCCTGGCAGCATTTGCATACCATTCATTTTATTTAAAGGCATCCAATCTGAAAGAGGTCTTAGGCACGATGAACGATGATGCGTTTAAAATCTCGTCCAAAATGTTTCCTTTTCGAGTCCCGCTTTCTTCATGTTTTTCTCACTTGAACTTCTTCCGCACAAAAATCAAGCATTTTATCGTTGGTTCAGGAGATCATAACCTACTGGTATTTATGCCATCAACTAAACATAAGTACGGGTAGAATAGCACTAATTTTCAATTTTCCCTCTTCCACATTTTCATTCATTTTACATTTTACACATCGTACCATAGCCTAACCCGGACCCTAATAGGTTATGTAGTAGAGAAAACATCCTGCATTCCCTGGCATTCCGCGTTATCTGTTATCTCTAACGTACCTACCATACCTCTAGTTCCTAGTTACAGATGTCCAGAACTCTAAAATTATAATAAATGGTAATTCTAAAGACTCAGCATATCTATCTATACCAGTAGGTAGTCTAGATACGCAAACTACTCTCAATAGCGGGTTTACCCATGGCAATGAACATGGAGGGCTTGATCGCTCCAATGGTGGCAACTCAAAAGAGTGGAACAAATCAAACGCTTCAGTGGCGACTCCGTCAACTCAATTCTCTCTTGCTCATGATAAACGAGAGGCAAGAAGACTTCGTAGATGCTCTGCACCAAGATTTGGGAAAAGAGAGAACGGAATGCATGTATTCCGAGATCAACTTGGTCAAAAATGAAATCAAACAGTTTCAAAGAGAACTCAAAGGGTGGATGAAACCAACGCCATCAAGGTACCCATGTGCGATTGTACCTTCTGTCTGCAAAGTCCATTCGTTTCCCCTGTCGGGGCCTGGTTGTTTGATTCTCGCTCCATTCAATTACCCCTTTTGTCTTTCTCTATTGGCTGTAGTTGGCGCATTCGGAGGTGGCAATCCGTGTATCTTGAAACCTTCTGAGCTGTGTCCTTCAGTTTCTGCTTTGTTTGCGAAACTGGTGCCCAAATACTTTGAGAAAGGTGCATTTCAGGTTGTAGAAGGTGGAGCAGAAGAAACTACTATGCTCATGGCACAGCATTGGGGTTTGGTTCACTTTACAGGATCTGAAAGAGTAGGAAGGATTGTTCAAACTTTAGCTGCAAAAACGCTGTCTCCAACACTGCTTGAACTAGGAGGGAAAAGTCCAACAATTATTGCAGAGGATTGTCCTGACAATATGACCGTGGTTTGTAATCGTGTCATGGCAGGAAAGCTTATGAATTGTGGACAAACGTGCATTGCTCCAGATTTTGTTCTCTGTCATAGATCCAAGGTGACCTCCTTCTGCAAAGAAGCGGCTGCCTCTATCGACAGACTATTTGGTAAAGATCAAACACATTCTTCTTCAGAGCTACCTCGCATTGTCCAACAGATTCATGCGCAAAGACACATTGAATTGATTGAGGAGATCGAAAACACGAATGCTGAAAAAATAATCTACGGTGGATCGAAGATGTGCGATGTGAAGACCAAGTTTATTGCACCAACACTTGTATTAGACCCTTCCAAAGAATCACGACTAATGAAGGAAGAAATCTTTGGTCCCATCTTGCCCATTGTCATATATGACAGTGATGATGAAGCAATTGATTTCATTAATGATATGCGTGGAACGCCACTTGCACTTTATATATTTACCAAATCCCAGCAACGATATGATCATCTAATGTCAAGAATACCCTCCGGATCAATAATGAGAAATGAGACAATTTTACAATTTATCGTTCCAGACTTTCCATTTGGTGGACTTTGGACAAGTGGTATCGGGAATTACAAAGGTAAAGCGTCCTTTGATGCATTCACGCACAAAAGGCCTTCACTCTATCATCCATGCCATTCGGCATTTGAGCATGGTGGTTTACGGTACGTTCTATTTGTTGTGTAAATTCGCTAATAGGACTACATTATTATTTCAGGATTTTTCGTTCACTCACGGTTCTTCCCACCCATGGTCAAGTTATCATCCCCACGGAACAGGCACAGGAATGAGGGGAAAGCTCCTTCTTTTCCTTCTCAACATTCTTCCCGATGTTCCCACAGTGTCGACAACCAAACTATTATCTTTTGTAGCTATGACATTATATCTTTCGGCTATGGGAACAAGCAGTGTGATGATTCAATTGGCAGCTATTTTGGAAGCAACAGCCACTTTCTTGCGTCAGTGCTCGACCTTTCTCTAACGTTTAATGTCAAATATTTGCTATTCACCCTCTACTTGAGTTCTTTCAGGCAGCATTTCTTGCCGCATGAACTTGTTTTGTACGTCACAGTTTGATGTATCATTCTCTCGCATCACAATGAAGAAAGTCAATCCTATATATTTCACCATCTAAAAACTTTGGTGTGGAAGAAAACGTCAAGGCTGCTCTTATATGCTCCACCGACGAATTGGGACATTCCAGAATTGCATCATATGAATTTTGGGATTTGATGGAACCAGATGATGGGCAAGGTCTGCATTCTAGTACACGCAATTCACAGGAATAAGCTTGGCAATCGCCAAAGAGTGATCTTAACGATGCGATAATTATTGATTCGAGTTGTCTTGGATCCTTGACAGCCGGAGTAGTTCTAATTGTAACTTTGCTCATTTTGTGTAGATATGAAATTCAATATAGTAGGCATGAGACCATTGTTGTATCATAAGAACTAAGAAATAAGAAGGAAGTGTTAAAACCGGTGGAAGGTGGAAGTACTTAGACATGGGTGGAAGTATGGGTGGAAGCACGCACGACGGTGGTGGTGGTGTCAACTGTCAACAAATATTCTGGCGGGACGGGACCCAATACGTTTTTGATACGACTGCATTATTGATCTCTATTGATCTGCAGAGATCAGTAATCTTCTTATTTCACAAAAAAGAGATTTAGATCTTAGCGATCCGAATCCGAACTCGAAGATTATCGAATCTGTCACTCGCCACTTATCACATCCAGAACATAATTACGCACCCCAACAACTCTAAATCTAAATTATGGCAGATTTTACACTCGGTCCAGGAGCCTCTGAGTCTCTCAAACACTTTGTTTCGGCGTTTCAAGCATATGGCGTAAAAGGACCGGAAGGCAGCGCCCTTCGAAAATCTGGATTCAGAAAAGCAGATGTCAACGGATCTGGCATGGCGAGTCTCGCCGAAGTCGAGAACTTCATCAACTTTGCTCTCCAGGAAGCGCTAGAAGATGAAGATGAAGCAGCCGACTTATTCAAACTATTTCGTTCTTCTTACATTACCTCATTCAATCTTGCCAAAGCCCTCGGAAAGAGCGATGGAAAGGTTCTTTCTGGAGCCAAGACTGCCACTGCAGACGATTACATTTCCTTCTCGGAGTTCAGAATGTTCTGCGTTTATACCACCATCTGCGCAGCCATGTATGACGTCTTCACGTTGGTCGATGGCGGAACTCAGGGAATCTCCGAAGATGATGACTCTAGAATCAGCCTTGATGAATTCCTAGGCGGATGGCAAGCGTTGGGTGGACTCGGTTTCATGGCACTCCAGGGCATTGACTCGGCAGAGGAAGCTACTGCGATATTCAAGGCTGTTGATACCAACGATGGTGGCTTCATCCTATTCAAAGAATGGGCCACGTACATCAAAAAAAAGGAAATCAAATCCAAGACGCATCTTGGAACTCTTTTGAGTGGAAATCTTAAAGCTACCAAAATTGTAAGTTCCAAGTCTTCTCCTGCCACGTCAACTCCCCGCTCAAAGACCAGGCCAGTTCAGAAGAAGGTGACTCCTGCTGGTAGTGTTGGATCCCAAGCACGTTCTAGAACTAGCAGAAGCACTGGTCCTACTCCCGTGAAGACCGGGATGTCTCTTCCTGCTGTTGTAGATGGAGTGTACAAACCCGCTAGCACCTCAAAGGAATTAAAGGAATTCATCAAGAGTATTCAGCCTTACACTGAAAGAACTACAGATGGTAAGAAATTGAGAAAGTATGGTTTTGGCAAATGTGACATGAACGGAAGTGGTGAATGTTCTCTTGCCGAAGTGGATGGTTTTGTGTTGACAAATCTGAAGGCTGATTATGGTCCAAAGTTGGGAGACAAATTGTTCAAGACTTTTAGACACGCTTATATTGTCGCTTACAATGCAGCTAAGGATCTAAAGACCAGCTCAGATGGCACTGACGATGATTACATCAACTTCTCTGAATTCCGAGTCCTTAATGTATACCTATGTATCTATGCAGGTATGCTCGATGCATTCGCTACAGTTGATGGCGGCGGAGCGGGAGTGAGCAAAGATGATGACAGACGCATTGGAAAAAAGGAGTGGATGAAAGGATATACTCATATCAAGGCTACTGGTTTTCTAGGGCTCAGCCAACTTCATAATGACGACGATGCTGCTGCTGCATTCCAGTCAATGGATGCAGATGATAACTCAGGAAGGATTCTATTCGATGACTTTTGCAACTATCTTTCTGCTGCCGAAGTTGATGCAACAACAAAGTTGGGCGGGTTGTTCTCTGGAAATGGACTTCGTTTAAGAGCATTGAACAAATCTACTCCTGTTGATGCCACGCCTCCTCCACAAGATTCTCCTGAGGAAGGTGATCAGGAACCTGAAGAATCGCAGGAAGATCCTGAGGAAGCATTCGAAGAGCCACAGGAAGAGGAGCCTCAAGAATCATCGGAAGAAGGACCTGAGGAAGGTAGCGTGAGAGAAATCGAGAATCTAGAAGAGCAACAAGAAGATGCGGTTGATGAGTTAGTTGACGAGTTAGCTGACGAGTTAGCTGACGAGTTAGCTGAGAAAGCAGTATTGTCAGACAAAGAAGCACTTGAGAATGACATTATTGAAAGAGTTGCGCAGTAGTAGAGAAGCGGAAATTTGTGTTGTCTTGTGAGTAAAAATAAGTGAGCTGCATGTACCAGTAACAAAACATGTGATGGATTATATTACAGTTTAATCATTACATTCATGGTTTGAGTATTTTTAGTTTCCACTGAATAGTTTGACTCTTTTAAAGTTCACCTTCGCTTGCGTCCATTCCACGCCCCAATTCTCCTCGACTAACTTTTCTGTCTCCGCTGTATACCACTCCATCAGGTGATCACCAGTATCGAGTTTATGAGTAGAAGTGTTCTCTTCCAAAAAGCTGTGCGTTCTGTTTTCGCATCCATTTGATGCTCCCCAGCCAGTAACACCGTATCTATCCCAAGCCGTCCTTTCTGATACATCATCTCTAGCAGATGTTAAATGTTTCAAAATATTCTGCGCGTCATTCTGAAGGTCGTCTTGATATCCAATAATGTCAATATAAGGCCACCACTTAGAATCTATCTTTGTAATCTGTGGCTCCCAGTGGACATCAAAGCATTCCTTAGGATATTTAGTAACATAGTGAAGAAAAGAATCAAACTTCATTTCATTTTTCTTGCATTTGTCTTGTTCTTTCTCATCAGATAGCTTTTCACAACATTTTTTGACGTAGTAATCTTCTTTGACAGCCTTATCCAAGAAGGCTGATAGCACACGCTCCTTAGGTTCTCTCAGAATAGCTGCTTTTGTCCAAGCTGGTGAAGTCATCATAGCAGTAGCCACCTCTGGATCATAATCGTTTAATACTTTGATCATATTCTGTTTGGGATCGTGTGCATTGAAGCCGCGAGTGATACACCAATTTGTATTGCCGTTGATTCTCATAAACATGCGTTTCCATTCAGAACATGCCACCTTCGGAAAGGTGAAGAAGACAAGCTTGTATTCTGGAACAACAAAAGCAGATCTAGTTTTGTAGATATGATCATCAAGCGTGATTTCTGGTATATCTGATGGTTTTATCACAACTCCTTTACCTGAACTAGTATTGATTTTTTCTGCAACGGAATTTAGATTAGATAAATTTAGCGAGATCGTGCAAATTACGATCATGCAGATTGCAAATCCCGTCGCCATTATGAATTTTCTACCAAGCATTGTATTATTGGATGGGGGTGGATGAATGGTGTACAACGTTCTTGTATGGCTCGACGATCGGTATTCAAATTATTGTGCATTGACATCATCATCATCGTCGTATCGTAGTTTCAGTTGCCAAAACTGTTTGAGAACAAGAAAATTCGTTTTTTATAACGGTCACGTAAATATCGATGTCAGTATCTTGAATAAATTGCAATATTGTAAAACCAATGCCAACTGATACCTACAACAAAACATTTGATCAAGCCAAGAACACTCAAATATTTAATGGAAATGCCTGATAATAATTGCGTAATAATGCCATCTATCACTTCATTTCCTCGAGTTCGAGAGTTTCTGTACCTAACGAAGGACGAAGGCAAAATAAGACTTCTTCGAGAGATGCGCGCGTGAAAAGACATGTTTTGCGTTCGTTTTGGTGTGAAGACTTTCAATCAGAAGTTGAACCATTGTCAGCGCGCTCAGCAAATTTCCTTCAGACATTTGAGAGTTATGTATTAAGCTTAAACTAGTATCGCCAATTTGATCGCTACCGGTAGCAAGATAGGGTAAAGTTGGAAGTGTATTGGCAGCAGATCCACAAGTAATTAGTCTTCTTCTAAATATTCCTCAACTTTCATGTTTTCTAGCTTCTCTTCAATTGTTTCCGCTTGATTTATTGCACCGTTCGTGTCCATTTCAGGTGCTGGGACAAATGCTGCATCGTCGATCACTTCCGACTGCTGTATGGTGTCTACTTCCACAACATTCATATCTTGCTCTTCTTGTTCCTCTTCCTCAAAAGCCATCGTCTCTTCTACTTCGTCAACATTCTTCTGAATTTTATTAAAGGAACCCAGAGCAACATCCAACGCGCCAGTCAAATATGGTTCTACACAAGATTCAAACTCCTCTTTCAGGTTAATTGCGACACTCCTGAGTTTTCCAGCTTCTCCCTTTTTGTTCAAAAATCCTGGTGTCAAAACAGCCCTTTCATTCTGAACCAAGTATTGTTTGGCCTTATCTAAAAAGTCTTTCTGAAAAATAGCACGAAGCTCTGGAAAGGCACAGGCTAAGAGGCAACGACGTAATTCGTTTAATCCAATAAGAAAAGAGTTCACCAAACGTGCAAGAGGTGGATGTGCCAACAATTGCCGAGGTGGTGCAGGAGTTTTGCGCTTATGCGTTGGATCATACTCATCATTAGCATCCCCAAATATCTGGTTTCCAGACGAAGTAACATCACGGTTGCTATACAAAGGAGATGCAATCCCAGTATCGCGACAAACTTTGAGTGTATTATCCAACACATTCAATCCATCCATCCAGTGCGAAGTAACAATGGAAACAAGACATGGCTGAAAATACGTTTGAAGCATTGGTGAGAAATCAGCACCAACTCTTCCCATGGAGGTTGCAAAGAATGTCACTGATTCAAGAGCATCTCGTAGAGTTGCCGTGTCAGAAATTTGAGGAAGACACTTTGAAGCGAGATGATCCTGCAAGAATGTATTGATACGGCGAGTCGTCCACATGGAAAATAATTGATATGCATGATCATCATTTTTTGATGATGCTGTAGCGGTTTGCGACGACCGGAATATTGCAAGAAATTGACTTGCGATCTCAAAGCATCTTAGGGTTGTTGTGAGCGATTAGAAAATCTATTGTAGAAGTTTGAAAGCATTCATGGATACTAACTAACCTAGTGCGATACAAATCGATGCCGTCTAAAAGTTTCTCAGAGCTACCTTTCATCGCTCCTCTTTTACCTTTGATAGGAAGAGATAAGCCAGGGTTGTTTGCCATGGAAGTGGTGCCTTCAAGCCAAACATCTCTTGCTTCCAAAAAGTTCACCTGTAGCCTCAACTCCATGTTTCCATGCATTTTCTCCAGATCTAGTGATTGCGTAGAGTTCATTCGTGATCGTCTCTCCAATTCGACGCCATTCAGTCTACGCAAAGCTGTTACAATCTCTAAGCATTGGGGCATGGTGACATCAGCCCTGAGACGATTCAACAGATCCCTTCTTAAATCACCTTCTCTTTTTCTGACATCATTCACAACGTTTTCGACGATCGTATTCTTTACATCTTTATTGATCAAATGCCTTCGCTCAAGAGTATTTGCAAAACTAGCGATACTAAGACCCTCTTCATATAAGTGACTCCGCACGCAAGCATCCATGAGCGATGGAAGCTCCAACAACTCCAACAACGAAGAATGCTGAAGTAGCGTTCTCCTTCTCACCCTATGTTTTTCCATCAAAATGGATAGTGAATTACCTGCAACTTCCGAGTCGAATTCAAGACAGTTCTTGGATTCTTCTACCTGGGGAAGAACGCCATCTAATGTTCCCAAAAGAGTTTTCAGCGACTCAGTGAAAGCTGCTCCGCGCCTTTCAACCGCTACAAAGGTGGATGCATGGGTAGCACATAGCGACCGTAGTTGATCCTCTGCTGATTTTAGCTCAGTTGCTGCAATTGTCTGTTCATCTAGGTCGGCTGACGGTGACATTGCTAACTCCGCCATCGTTGTCACTGTGTCTTCTTCGTATTTATTTAATGTTTAATATCAAATACTTATTTCATGTAGGTTTATCTGTACTCTGTACTTTCATTATGATGTTCTTTCTATTTTCTGTTGGTACCCCCCGCCGCTAAGATTTCTTCTCAAAGGATCCGTTGCAAAACAATATTGTTAGATACTGCATTATTATTTACTCCTCTCTAGAGTTGTCTAGTTGTAGGTTATCATTCCGCGCCAAAATAAGCCTCAATTATTCAACGGATTTGATGACTGACACTTTTTCGCTCATTTTTTCTAGACAGCTGACACCTAACGGAAAGTCATGACAGGAGGAGCGAGTTCAATACTACGTTTGATACTTACTATGATCCCACATAAATACGAGCATATTCATACTACAACATGAATCCAAACGTAATTTTAAAAAGTGAGCTGAGGATAGCATATTTCTTGCTCCTGGCAACAATTGGCAAAGGGTTTGTGCATGACAAGCCAAGTACAATTATTTCAAGGAATCATCAATTGCAACAACAGGTATCATCGGCATCAAGGGATGTATCGCTTGACATGAAACCAATAATAGATCATGAATCGGCTAGCATGGAACTTATATATAAGCAGCTATCACAGGAAGAAGAGCAGGAAAGTGGTTGGATTAATAAGTGGTTTGAAGATCATCTTCCACATTTTGAAGCCCCATCTCGACGACAGAGTGAGAAGAAAAGGATGCTTCATGATAATCTAGTTGAGGTAAGCATGAACAAAGAGAATATGATGTTTCTTAATTACAATTCTCTGACCGATGCCTTCCTCCAAAATGCTGATAGATGGACAGAGATTTGCCTGGTTCTGTCATAACTCACATTTCGTCGCCAAAGGAACAACATCTTGATGGTATTGAAGTGCTTCCTCACAAGGCTCCAATGCTCTTCAATCTTGGCACCTCATCTGCATCGACATCATCCAAGGCTAAGAGGAGATTTCGTAGAATACAACATAAAGAGATGACATTTGAGATCCCTGTAGCTCTTGCTAAAGATCGGCAACTTGAGAGGGTATTGAATGATTTGGGACAATTAGCAGTGTCCACTGCATCTACTATTGAAACAATGGAACAATGGATTGAGTTCACCAAAGATGTAGGTGGCTTAAAACCAATTCTCCAATGCATACATGATGTTGCTGAAGAGATCAAGGGTGAAAAATATTCAGATCAGACAAACTCTCTCCTACCACCTGACACAGTCGATAAATTTAGTGCTGCTTGTACCGCATGCAGAGTTCTCCGTGATCTATGTGCCAAGGATAACGATTGGGCATCTGCTATAACGGATGAGATAATTCAGTTAAACAAAGATGGGACAATCGTAGATGATTTAGTATTGCTGCTGAGTCATACTAAGCCATTTGGTCATACCGTTGAAGCCGAACGCACTTCTACAAGAAAAGCTTGGAGTGGAAGACGTAAACTCATGAGAAGAGGATTGTACTCAGACAGTGTAAAGACACGAAAGCAAAGGAGAAGTAAGTGAACAATTTTACGATTGTCGAGAAAAGATTTTCATTTCGATTCTGGAAACAAACATTGACCACATATTTTGTTTAGACTCGAGGCGCAGATGCCGGCTGTACATCAATCAATTACTGCTGGGGATGGCAATTGCCAGCGATGACGCAGTGAACACGTTCAGAGACACCCCAGGCCTATTAGAGACGGTAAGATCGTTTTCATCATATACTAGACATGAAAAAATTCGAAGAAGGTTGTTGAGGTATCCATTTGAAAAGACGAAACGTCTATTCAACAAGCTAAGGAGAAAGAACAAAGAATCAAAAGAAACTGCATTCCTGGCAGCGGCGTCAATGAAGACGGGAATTCATGGTGAAATTCAAGGAACTGCCAACAAATTACTCGCGGCTTTAGGTTACAATGTATTCGTGCCAAAATCCCCAGGTCAGAAAGGATTGAGGATATTGAGCTTAGATGGGGGAGGAACCAGGGGTATTGCAAGCCTTGCAATGATGAAATCAATTGTAGATTCACTTGATGGAGTAGAAGTGTGTGACGCCTTTGATATGATAGCTGGGACTTCGACGGGTGCTATTATTGCCTTCTTAGTTGGCCTACGGAGGGAATCCAACGAAAAAGCCCGCAAACGTTACGATGCCTTGATTGAAAAAATCTTCATCAAAAGCTCCTTGGCAACCCCAATGCTCTTGTTCACGACAGCATCCTACAGTGAAGTTCCCTTCAAGCAAGTCATGATGGAAATTCTTGGAGAAAACTCAATGCTTGACAGCCGCGCCGATCCCAGAGTTCCACTTGTGTTTTCCGTTTCGGCAGAAATGAGTTCCTCCACATCGAAAATGTGCTTATTTCGAAACTATAATTACAGATGCGGTGAGAAAGAGGATAAATTCGTTGTATCGCCACAAGAGGCAAGGCATCGACTTGGCTTACCGCATGAACATAGACTGGAGGAGAAAGTTGACCCAATCTCCCTTCAAGTTGGGCGAGCATCTCGTCATGAAGGTAAGTTTCTGAACTTCAATGCTCGCTACGTATATCTCACAAACACATCAAGAAATGTACTAATTAAAATTTATAAATAGGTTCGTTTAGAGTCCTCCAAAGAGCTGCATTAAGAGCAACAACAGCTGCGCCGACCTATTTTAAGCCAGTCCAGATGGGTGATGGCATGTACAGTGACGGTGGGCTGATCGCAAGTAACCCTACCGCTGTGGCAATACACGAAGCAAGGATCTTATACCCTGATATTCCTATTGAACTGGTCGTCAGCGTTGGTACAGGAGAATTTATTTCGGAGAAAGTGGAACCTTCTTTTGGTTGGGTAAGCACTCAACAAATTTGTGCTTCGCCATTGAGTAAATTACAGCGATTGTGCCCTCTAACCTTTGCCTCCTTGCTTCCTTGCTCTTCTAGGATGGAATTATCAGTCAAATTGTCAATTCGGCAACAGATACAGCCAAAACTCATTGGGTCTTGGAAGACATCCTTGGACAAGGAAGCACCACAAAACCAGGTTCTACAGTGTCAAGCACGAAATATTTTAGAGTAAGTTGTTCTCCAACCCTCTCATCGCTGCATGTATATTTATACGATCCCAATCCTAAATTATTGCACTTTTGTATAATTCAGTTTGACCCCATCATTGGCACATCAACGGACTTCCCTATCGATGGCACGGATCCAATAAGGCTCGCGAAACTTTCCCAGATTGCAACTAATTATATGAATGAACCAGAGCAACAGGAACAGTTGAAAGACATGGGAAATATCTTGCGCGGGAAGTTCTTTTAGAGATTTTTCATCTAATATTTCCCTTAACGCGTACACGTAGCTAAAGAATATGTAAATGTTATATATATATGTTACAGTTTATTACAAATCACAGTCTGAGTAGTCACCATCATCAATTGTAATTACAAATCTCTCGTGCTTTGCTGTATTCCGAGGTGAGACAAACGGGACCATTTTCTTTTTGATGGCATTGCGTTCGAGAGGTTCTAAACCATTGGAATGCATAGCTATCGTATTTGAGAGTCCAGATGTATGCGACAACTTCCGCGCTGGTGTGCTCTCAGTATTGATAATATTGTTTGCTTTCACAGAAAATTTGTTGAGATGACCATCTTCGTCGCACTTCCTTTTAACGCGATCAACAACATTGCGTTCGAGCAGTTCTAAACCACTGGAATGCATTGCTATCGTATTTGAGAGTCCAGATGCATGCGACAACTTCCGCGCTGGTGTACTCTCAGTATTGATAATATTGTTTGCTATCACAGAAAATTTGTTGAGATGACCATCTTCGTCGCACTTCCTTTTAACGCGATCAACAACATTGCGTTCGAGCGGTTCTAAACCATTGGAATGCATAGTTATCGTATTTGAGAGTCCGGATA
>Ga0306864_1000708_pt1 | contig 14892 bp, 13 predicted proteins | sample AntRauTorckE5430_FD_190448 | JGI IMG/M metagenome (GOLD analysis project Ga0306864, IMG submission 190448) | Saline lake microbial communities from Rauer Islands, Antarctica - Metagenome Torckler E5 #430 (v2) (version 2) | ecosystem: Environmental > Aquatic > Non-marine Saline and Alkaline >...
CTGTAAAGAGTGCTTTCGAACCAAAAAGAAATAGCAATATAGCTATTGCTCCGCAAATGATGTTTAACCATAGTTACTCGGATCATCCAATGGCAATGTTGAGCCACACTGATCATGCCCAGGCAAGTCCGAATTGCGAGCTTAACCCTTTCCAGCAAAGATCAGATGGACAGAAAAAATCGGTATCGTGCAATTCTTTTCCAACGAGCTCTTTACAAGGTAAAGAATTTTTAAAGCCGCCTGAGCTAGTTCCAACAGAAATTAAAGATTCCAAAATTTGCACTGGAAATGTATCAGACATGGAATCAGACAGCGAGTCACTTTGCAACACCTTCGTCGATGGATCTTCTCTAGATTTACCAATTGATGAAGTTCCATCGGCAAAACGGGCTCGAAATGAATCTTTTGACAATCTCCTTGTGTTTGATGCAGATCCTGTTAGTGAACAAGTGGAGCCGGATAACTTGCTTGATCTATCCGACGTCTGTGATAAGTTTGGAGACTGGAGCCCTTTTGTCAAGAGGATTGCCCATGTTATTGAAAGTGAGAACTTGCCGTTTGAATATTTTGATGTTTGGGTGGCATCTTCTGATGATGGTGCGTCTTATAACGAGCAGAAGAAGGATGACTCGGGTACTATACTCAGGCATGTTGGTCACTCAGCTCGAAGTACCGGATCCATATGGACACTTTATCACATGCATGAGTTTGGGAAACGAAGCTCAAAATTCAAGTTCCGACCTGGCGTAGGATTACCAGGCCGGGTTTATTCATCAGGCCAACCTTTGTGGGACGACTCCATTCAGAATCTCTCTCGCCAACAATTTCCAAGGGTGGAGTTTGCACGAGCTCACGGGATTAAAAAGGCATTGGGCATACCTGTGTTTCATTCATCATTAGGCAAGATTGTTGTAGCATTGTACAGCAGCGATGATGTTGTGAAGGATGAAGAAATAGTTCAAAAATGTTGCAATCTTTTCGAGACTTCGAATATTTTTAATCCAAAGGTCAGTTTATCTCCTTTCTGCATCAATCCTGATCACCACAATTCAACTGCTCACATCCATGTTGCAATTTTTTTCAATAGTGGGAACATGGCGTGAAGAAAGCCTGCAAGATACCAAGGTCCGCTCCGAACAGGGTGAATTTAAATGTCATTGATCATGAAGAGCAAAAGGTTGCAAATATGCTGGCAAAGTGCGCTCATCTAAATATGGAAAAGGGTCACTTGTCAGAACGTCTATCCTTCGCTCAAACAAGTTTGCGCCTACTACTACTACGTCCCCCGTCAAGACGTACTCCTGAACAAAATTCGTCCATTGATCTTATCAAATCAAGCTATCAAAATTACTTAAAAGCAAATCGGAACGAACAAGATATAGTTGCTTTGCTGATTCGCGAATGGAGTTTTCTCGGCAATGCACAGCAGCACAATAGTTCCAACATTGCCATGATGATGTCTTCATCTTATCATGGGAATCAAGGCCCGATGAGTGTCTCTGGTCATCCCAATTCAGCAGTTGGTGCTTCATCAATGGACTTCAGTACACACAGCGTGTCACTTCTGCATACAAACTATTGTAGATCTCCGCCATTGTAGCATACACCAAGGGGCTCTTCACCTGCTCACTGGTTTCAAGTTGAGAAGACCTCAAAAGTGTTCGTCTTCAATTTGTTTAACCGACAAATCTTATCAATTCATTGGGTCAAAACTTAAAGTTGTGAAATTTTAATCATATCATAATAATGTAAATACAAAGTTGATCTATCATACGGTATATACATAATTAGCTTTACGTTCCAGTCTTCTTACAAAGTTGCACAATGTCCTCATCTTCGAGCACATGATCCCTTCCACATCGTTGTGGTTGATGTTTTGCTGACTTTCCCCAAACTATTGCATGAGAAAAATCGTTAATAATGTTTTTATGTAGACGATTGCAAAACTCTTCAATGGTCGGACTCTTTGCACTATGGAGAATAACTGGACCATCATAGTCTGGCTCTCTACCTTTCGGTTTTGTATAGATCCTGAGCATGTTACATCGGTCCCAGACAGATTCCATCAACTCTTCAATGTTCCATCCATGCTGACTGCTGATGGGCACGTAATTAGGCATTTGGTCTAGAATATCTAGCTCTTCAATGGTCAGCGAATCAATTTTGTTGAAAACGTAAAGAACGGGCATGTATGATCTGTTGCCTTCAAGGACATCAATAAATTGATCCACGGAGACATCCTCTCGTAGTATAACTGGTAAAAAAAAGAAAACGAATAAGTGAGTAAATGCCGTGTACTAGTGCGTGTAAAAATTGTCCATGGCGATAAAGTGTAACAAGTAAATGTTACGCACCTTCTGCACAGGAAATCTTGTACTCTTTCAGAACCACCCTTGCGACTTCTAAACACATGCCTTTTGTTTGAACAGTGCTTTCTTGGTAACCAATTCCTCCACTTTCCTTCCTGACAATCTTCACATCTGGAGGTGTTTCATTGATTCTAATGCCAAAGCCAAACAATTCACTTTCGATGATCTTCTTATGTGTCAATGGCTTGGAAGCATCCAGCACGACAAGGATCATATTACAGGTTCGAGCTGTTGAAATAACTTGTCTACCACGTCCCTTTCCATCAGCGGCACCTTCAATAATCCCGGGAAGGTCAAGGACTTGGATTCTGGCTCCCTTGTAATTCATGGTTCCGGGAATGCATGTAAGAGTGGTAAACTCGTAGGCTGCAGCTTCCGAACGAGTTCCTGTCAGAGTCGTCAACAGCGTAGACTTTCCTACTGATGGAAATCCGACTGTGGACGATGAAAGGAAGGCTCATGGGTGAGATATGGTTTCTTGGGTGGAAGTCTTTCAAGTGACATTGCAGTGGTATAATAATGATACGATCAATTGCATGGCTCCATCATGTAAAGAAATAATGTTTTCGGTAATAGAGTACCGTTCTAACATATGTGAATTACAAACATCATCTGAAGCAGCAAGCAGCAAATAGCAAACAAAAATATGAAATGAACAATGGCTCCATCATGTAAAGAAATTAATGTTTTCGGTAATAGAGTACCGTTCTAACATATGTGAATTACAAACATCATCTGAAGCTCCAATCAAAAATGATATAATTATCAAGCAGCAAGCAACGAGCGTCAAGCAACGAGCGTCAAGCAACAAGCATGACACAAGAAAGTCCCGAAACAAGGGAGGACTCACCTAATCCGATCCGTGTATCACCACTTTTACTAACATCGAAACCTCTTTCCGAATTCTTTGTTCCAGCGGATTTTCCTCCAGGTCCATTGACCAGTTCACTTCTAAGTTTGGCAAGCTTTGCCTTGAGCTGACCAAGATGAAAGTTGGTTGCCTTATTCTTTTGAGTTCGAGCCATTTCGGCTTCGATCACATCGATCTTTGCTTGTATTTCTGCCATGTTTTTACTAGGTTGATTTAGATAAGGATGTGTTTATCTACAGGTAGAAATCAGGGGACGGGGTGTTGTTGCACAGACAATGGTTCGGGTATGCGGAACAGGTAATGTTGGTCTGGTTGCTGCTTGCGATTGCTACTTGCTTTTGTGAGGTGGAATTGTGTTTGGCCATTGATCGCCTGCATAACAAAAGAGACATGAAAGAGCAAAGAAGAGAGGAAAGGTTCAAATTTCCAACACAGAAAGCAACAAGAAACGGCAACAACAACAAACAACAAGCAACAAGGCAAGCAGAAAAGAGAGAATATGTTTAGTGTTTTTTTAAATGACCACGCTGATCAGATTATATTGCAAGATTCTCTCATGAAGACCCTCCATATTCCAGTCCTCTACGGATCACAAACCGGTAACTCAGAAGGGGCAGCACAAAATTTTGCATCATCGCTTCCAAAGAATCTATCTACCTCCTCTCTCACCGTTACATCGGCGGCTATAGAACTAGATGACTTTCTCGAAAAATCCAAGGCGACATGGACTCCTCTCTGCGTTATTATATGTTCCAGGTGAGACAATTAGTAAAGTCCAGATCTGTATTGATCATTGCATTGCATTGCAGGGCCTGACTGAGATGGAGAAACCTAACTGACTACTTGTCCTAATTTCATTCTTTTTCGTTCCACACCACTCCACTTCACTTTATTCGATAGTTATGGCGTAGGACAAGCTCCACTGGGTGCATGGAAATTTCGTGAAATGTGTGATTTGATTTTAGAAAATGATGCCTACAAGGGAAAATTCAAAGGGCTCAAGTATGCCCTCCTTGGTTTGGGCGATAGTAAATATACGACCTTTTTTCTTAATCCTACAGCTCTTGATTCGGCAATGTCAAAAGCGGGAGCAGAGAGGGTAGGATCTCTTGGGAAAGCGGATGCTAGTGGAACAGGAGACAAGGTTCAGTTATCGGTCATTGAGGATTGGAGCAAGAATATTATTATGGATTTGAAGAGAGTTGTGAAGGAGCTGGATGGGCTAGATGGTGCAGAGTGGGATAAGAAAGAAGAGGAGCTTGAGATTGTTAGAAATAATACTGGAGACCTCTGTAAATTGATTTATGAGGATTGGGATGAGAATGAGAAGGCGAAGACAGATGGTGCAAAGAATAATATTTTCACTATGATGCTTCCCCTCGCCATTGCGATTATCCTGGGTCTATACCTAAGATATAGTTAGCTGGTATGGTCGTATAGAGTAAGGTGCAAGTATGTAAAGTTAAACTTACTGTACCGAGTTGTATTGCATTGCGTTCATGTATTACGCTACATTAGTGTTGAAAGATGGGCGTTGCAGCCACCGAGTGCATTTTGGTGCCAGGATGAAACAGAACAGTGTATATCTAAACAATTAATGCAAGGATTGCATAATTATCTTCAAATATCGATGCACTGCATTGAAGGAGGAGACAAATATACTCTTTTGTAGAGTAATTGTGCTGGAGCTACCAAAAAGGAAACCCTCCATTTGCTACAGTATTTGGAATCAAATGTATGACCATGGGATTGAAGTGGGCCAGAAAAGATGGATATCCATGAGACAGGGCAAAGTGTAGCCCCTACGATGAAGATACTTCTGTCATCTGTGTCAAAAGCGGTCGTTTAAAAATGGCCGAGTAAAAATGGATGTCCATGGGACAAAAGACTTGTTCCAATGCTGCTGTTGGAGCTCATCTGGAATTATTGAGGTGGGCCAGAGCATTGAATCCTTTGAGCTTTGAACATGTTGGTGATGCAGAAACATTATTTCTACTTCATAGACTACTGTTATCTCACACGCACTTGTGGTCAAATAGGAAGCATTTAATGCGTACTATAGCTCGACTGTAGCTCTTGCCAATAGCCTTTTTGTATGTTGGATAACATGATGAGGGTGATTATGCAGCATCTAAGCTCTGTTATCCAGCATCATACGCAAAGAAAGAATCATAAAGCAAGTGCTCTTTTTTTTTAGGATTATCTCCTTGCTTCTTGTCCGCGACTGTGTATTTTTGACAAATCTCGAGCTTATCGCCTACCCCCCTCCTATCCCGCACTAACTTGTTTTTGTTGCTTGCTTGCTTGCTTGTAGTCGTATTGTAAGCTTGATACACTACCACATAATCATCCATGTATTGAGCTTGAAGAATATTTCTTTTGCCAGGCAAGATCTTCAATTGATCAAGTGAGTTTGTTAATGTCAAGGATATTGAGTTCATCGTGTTGGTGGTAGTGCTACTACTTCTGCCTTCTGCCACTCTTCTTATGGTATCCAACTTGGTAATATTTCATAGAAACATTATCTCCTGCACTTGCTGCGCTCATGAAGTGTTTATATGCACAAACCATGCTTCCTACCTTACCCTCCTTACACCTGAGATTTTGCCTCGCTTGCACATGCCATAGTAGCAATTTGATAATGATATCTTCCCTTTATCGTGTCTATTTCTACGATACTCTCGCTACTATATTGCTGAAATCATATCACCCCATGTTGATTATATTTGATGACACTTCCATGTTGCATCTAATCTAATTTTGGTTTTATTAGATGTAAAATTGCTTTATTCAGAAAGTTTTGCAGCATATCTATCCCTATCATCACTTTTCATCTCGTCAATTGAGTTACCATATTCACTCATAGTTTTTGTATAGTCATCTTTCGTTACAAAACCTCTCTTGTATCCCTCCTGAACTGACTTCATAAATAAATCACAGCCAGCATTGGCTGAAATCATCAAGTGTTTAAATGCACGATCGATGTTGCCTGCATTACCCTCTTCACACCCAAGATTGTGCCTTGCCTGTACACCCCCAGCCATAGCACCAAGTTGTCTATGATATGTTGCTTTTCTTGTATCTTTTTCTACGATACCCCCTTTTCGATAAAAAAGACTAAGATTATGATGTGCAAAATGGTTTCCAAGTTTTGCTGATTTATGATAGAGCTCCAATGCCTTAGCATGGTCTTGTCGCAAGCCCATCGTCCCAAAGTCATAACAAGTCCCTAGATTATACATCGCCAGCGCATCATTGGTTTCCACGCGTTTCTTCATTCTTTCAATCTCCTCCTCATCTGATGAAGATGCTTCAGTTCGACAGAAGACACACTTGAATCCGTCTGTATCTGCTGTAGCAACCGCGTATGCATAGACACAACCGTTACACAGAATTTTACCGCAGCATGACTGGTACCTACTTTGATCTAATTCGATTGGAAGTCGTAGATAGCAGATAGGGCAATCTTCATTTGGCGGAGGCTGGTTGAACAATTTTTCATCGAACAATTCAGCAAGACGTTTTTTACATGCCTTCTTGTGGGCTGGCCTATGCGCAACCTGGCACGATCTACTGCACTATTTCACAAGATTGCATGCTGTGCAAGCCTTTAGGCTACCATCGCCATCATCGCTATCACCGCATGTAGCGCATTGATGTTTACCATCGTCTGCATCTTTCGTGGTGATGGTGCTCATGATTTATTGTTGTAGGTGATATTGTTATTCTTACAGGTGATGTTTGATCTTTGATCTCTCTCTCTCTTGCTGTGTCCTGTGTCTTGCTCACATCACTCATCATCGTTATTGATTTCCGAGGCCTGCGAGGCTCAACATAAGTAATAAATGACAAAAAGAAAGAAGGTTCAAGAATTCTTGGAATAAGACCATTATTTGGAATAGGCCTAGCTACCCCCTCTTGTAACCCACACTCCCCGCCATTGTGTTGCTTGTGTTGTGCCTTATCGCTTATCGCACGTCGCACGGCTCTATCTGCTTATCCAAAGTTGAAATCTATTTAAATTTGAATTACATGTATAATCACACGTGGCGGCTAGAAAGGGCGAAAAGTAGAGGGATTTTTTTCTTTGAGACAAGTGATACGTCTCTTTCAAACGCTATTTAATCAATTTTACCCCTTTTTCTTTTTTCTTAGCTTTTTATCTATTTCATTAATCATATTTAGCTCGTTTCTCGTCCTTATTTCCATTGCCAATCAAGTCGCTAATGTCATACAAGCCGTCAGCATCATTATCGCCAAGATTAGAATCTAGATAAGAAGAGGGTCTTTTGTACGATGTTGTACCGTTTCCTCCGGACAATGGAAGGTTGCCATTGCTGTACGTAGGTACATTGTCTGGTCTCATTCCAAAACTTTCTTTTTCACTTGATCCATCATCTTCTTCAGAACACAAACTTTCCTTGAGACGTTTCCAATCAACTACAAACTTTTTTCGATACTCGTCGGTTCTTGTCCATTCTACGTAGTCAGTCATAGAACTATGTTCCAACGCGTCTGCTGCGCTCAAACGCTTGCGGGGGTCGAGTATGAGCATCTTCTCCAACAATGATAGGATTCCTGCATAGTCTTGTGCATTTTCTCTGCCACTGTCATTAAACATGTATCTTAATGCCTTATCAACACCATTCTTGTATTTTTTGTCCGGTTTGCATTTGTCATAGTATGGATACGATTGAGCTTCTTTGTAATTACTAGACGATGGAGTTCCAACAATCTTGAAGATTGCGCGTGTTTTTGATTTCCGGTCGCGACCAGAAAATGTGGGTTTACCAATCATCAAATGAGCCATTAAAGCAGCGAGAGTCCAGACATCGCTTTCCTGCGAATATCGTGTTGCTCCCAAGAGAAGTTCAGGCGCCATGTACGGATTGCTCGCCATGTCATCATCTGTAACACTGCCACTTTTCTTTTTGCTTTTGGAAGAAGATAGCGGGTCGAGATAGCGGTCCCTATCAGTGGGGTGTAAAACAATTGAACGCGTTAGTCCAGAGAGCTTCGCCACACCACTGTCGTCAATAAAAATTTGGTCTGGATGAATTGTTCTGAGAACAATGTGATTTCGATGGCAGTGATCTACCGCAGATAATAAGTCGTGAAACCATGCGGTTAGCAGTGCAGGAGAGACGACAAAATTGGAAGCAATATCAGATTTTTTCTTCTTGTTTTTGTTGATAACTCTCTGCAAAATGATTGGAGTAGGCTGGAAAACAAGGTAAGAGCCCTTTAATTTGCTTTGCTTTGTTTCGGCAATGGCCGGGCTGTCAGTGCTTGGAAAGAATGCTGACAGTAGTTCGTCGGTCGAACCACCAATCAAATCTACCTTCTTCGCATTTATCTTTGGTTCTTCATCCTCTTTGTCGTCAGTTTCATTATCTATGGCAATGGCAATTGGTAGGATAAAATTGGGATGGCCCTGTGGTCCTGGTATTATTGAATGCACTTTGGTGAGAATCTGCATTTCTTGTAGCGCAGCTGGAGACACACCAATTCCCATTCCGCCCCTTTCTTGCTCTTTGCTTGCAGTTTTCTTCGGAGGCCATCGTTGAAGAGAAACAGCTGTAAATTTGTCATTTTCATCTTCGTCTTTGAAATGCCCATCTGCATAGCTGGTCAACAAAGGAAAGTGAGCCTTCTTCGAAATAGAATCGAACACTTCTGCGACTCTGGCAATATCTTTAAGATGGTCGGCATTCGGTATTGTTTCGTCAGCAAAGCTTTTGCGTAGTTCAGGCATGTTGCAGATTGAACCGGACGTAGATGGACAGTAAGATGGACGCAGCCACCATCGTAGACCAGCTTCTTGTAATGCTGGAGTGTTAACTTTTCCAGGCATGCAGGTCTTGCCTCCGATTTTTCTTTTCCATTCACTGTCATTTACGCCACCCCATCCTTCAACAGACTCAATGGAAGATACGTTTAACAAACCTGGTTGAGATCGTGCATTCACATTTCCTGATGTTGTTTGGACAAATTCGTCATCCTCAAACTCGTTAAGAAACAGATTGGCCTGGGTAGCGTGATCCTTCAACATGTCTTCTGCCATAGCAAGGCTTCTCCAGCTTCCTTCCAAAATTATTGATTCGCAGCCAAAAGATTCGTCTTCCTCAACAAAGATATCGCAGAGACAGCAATCTCTGATTTTTCCAAAGCTAGGTAAAAGATTTCTTAACAAAACTCCAGTTTGGATACCTTTCACCTTTCTCCTTCGTGCACATCGACGAGAAATGATCTCGTGCTGTCTAGCCTGACCGAAAATAGGTGTAGACTCATGCCCGGATTTGGAAACAGTTTTTTTCATGTGTTCTTTACACAGTTCCTGAATACTATTCTTCACACCTCCAAAAGTATCGCGGTGGCCCCGAAAGATGTCATGAGACGACCTAGACTTTTGTCGTGTCGTTTTGTTCGTCATAATGGAGTTTGTCACCAGTTCAATGGCATCAGCAAGTTTCAATGGATTTAAGGAAAGAGATGTTAAAAGCTTCTCGACATCGGGTAACTGAAGCAGAGCTGCCATTGTAGCGAAGGCATATTCTGGTCCAAGTTTCAACCAAATCACTGAACCTGCGGCTAATACTGGACCAGTTAGTGTTAGATCCATTACATTTTTTACCACTGGCTCAGAAACACCAGAATCGCATGCTGTAGAGATAATCCAGTCTACACTTCCCCAGAAAATGTCATAATCAAGCGCAGTAACGATTTCTTGTTCAGTAGCCAATATTCGCTTCTCCCAGGCAGATCCTTCTTCACTTTCAGGATCAAATCTTGCGCCGTTGTAAAAGATTTTGTACGCACATGATAAAATAACTTCGAGTCTCTTCCATTTGCATTCCTTTTGAGCTTTGTTTGCAAGGAAGAGACAAGTCAAAAGTACGTCTCTTTGCTTTGTCTGGGATACATTCATAATTTGGTCTGAAACTTGATTCAGATATCGATATAAAATTACACAGGCATGAGCAGCAATACTTCCGTCAAGTCCTAGTGCTTCGGCGATATCTGCTATATCTAGACATGCATTTGCGATGTAACGTTTGTGCGACGGACGGGGACTATGAGGCTGAGAAGGTCGAACCAAGGACTGTGCGCTTTTCATTTCTTGGATGATCTTTGCTTCGATATGAACACTTTCGTCAATAAGAAAGGACCAATCACGGCCGAAACCCCAACGATGGCGTCTTATACGAGTATCTCGGAATAGATCGAGTTGCAATCTTACTATTTCTTGCACTAGCTTTGCAGCTTGAATTGCATTTTGATCGACGAGCCCATCTAGGAATACAGGCCGTTGGTTTGGTGGTAAATTGGGGTTCACACCGTCAATACGGATGACATATTGGCTGAATGTATCCATCTGGACAGATGCGTTAGATATCTCTTTCAGATAGTCAAAGAAAGTAGGGGGCATAAATCGGTCACGTTTTTCCAGTGGTCCTGATATATACAACAAGAAATCCTTCTCTGAATCCATGTTCAGATATGTCACACCGGCTTTGATCTCCGCAACACGCAATTTGATATGGTCCCAGAGTTCTGGGATGCGCCTTGGCTCAGTTCCAAAAAATATTTTGCGCTTTTTAAAGTTTACTTCTGACAGCATCTGGTTTTTGCTATTGATTCTCCCCATGTCTTCAGTTGCCTGGACCCAGATTGTACATCGATAAGTATCTTCAAAGGACGCCATGTCTGCAGAATCCCTCAAATTCTCGGCGCAATCTTGACTTATATTAGTCTTTGACAACTTTGGACAGAGCAGATCAAAATCCTTCTTTGACAGTTCACCTCCAAAGAATGCTAGGTCCTTGAATAAACCCTTTGGTGTCCGAGGCGCATCATGAAAATTGCACAGTGTTAGAACTTCTTTCCAAAGCTGCCGCTGTGCTTCAAACGCTGCATTTGGATCTTGACTTTCAATTACCAACTTAGCAAATTGCTTACTCATACTTTTAGACGCAGCGAACGTAATTTCAGCATTTTTGCAATTATTTCTGAGGAGTGGCATACGATTCTTTACATGGTCGACGACACATCGTGGAATTACGATTTCGTGCCTAGTTAGCGATTGCACTTTTTCTTCTTCTCTATAATTGCCTTCTAAGCCCAGCGTAGCTTGTTTGTCGCTTTCGATAAAGTCTTGAATATTCTTTTCGATATACTCACGAGCTACGAACGGTTTCATTCCAATAAAAGAAAACTTCCAGCACTTGCCATCTCTGGATTCTTTGAGCGCCTTTTGTTCATCGGCAGATTCATCTGGATCTGGCGCAGTTGCAGTAAAGACTTGAATCACACCGATTTGAACCCGGTAGTGTCTTTGGCAACGGTCAACCAAATGTTTAGCAAAAAGCTTCTCTTTCATCGGAGTTTGCAGAATTAGATAGTTCTTGGCCTTGACGTTTGGTTGAGACATTGGAATAGGTTCACTTTCAGGATTGGCGTTCATGTTTGTCCCAGTTGAGATCAGTCCGTTGCTGTTCGATTGGCGACTTTTGGTTTTTCTTTTGATGACAAACTGTTCCATTTCTTCATCCAAAATCAGCCATTTCTTATCGTCAAGGTTCTCCCATGTCTCTTCGATCTCGCCCCTGTAAATCACACAGTGTTTGCCCACTTTATCATCATACTCACAAACGTCAGCTAGAAAATATTCATCCTCTCCTGGGGAAAATACTTTAATCGTTCTGTTCATGATTTCGCGACCGGCTCCTTGTGTCATGGTGTGAGTCTTCCAATGCCCTTCCAACTGCATCTCTTCTTGCTCTTCTTCTTCTGACTTATCAAGCATGTCTTCGAGAGTCCCTCTGCATTTGATGGAACCGCAATAGCACTTGGTTGGGGCACGACCACGCTTTCTCTTCCATTTGTAGTCAAAGCTCAGCTCTGTGCCCGCTTTGATATCTTTCGTTGCGAAGATACAGGCTCTGCTTATGCCTCTTACTTTCCATCTATGAACTGCACAATTGGGTTCACATGAGTGGTTCACGTATCTTGCAATAGATCCTTTTTTCCTCGCGTCGATGTACACATCGTTATCCAGAGCCATGATGTAGAGCATTCTTTCCATTCTGTATCTTCTGAACATCGAGTCCAGATAGCTCTTTTGGATCGCTACACCTGTATACTCAATAATAAAATGTCCCGACTTGATATCAGCATTTGCAACAAGTCCTCTCCCTTTCAAACCGGCATCTACAACGATGACATCCCTCCATTGTTTTTTGGTAATTCTTTTATTACCGCACAAATCACCAGCTTCACAATTTCCTCTACATTCTTCCTGGCATGCGAATAAAACGCATGTTGTATCCGTACAACACGGACGAGTATCGATAGTGTCATTTTCTTCATCATAAGCTGGCGTGCACCCACAGGGATCTTCCATTGGAGCATAGCGGGGTCTCCGGGCGTACTCTGACGGTGAAGGATTATTAGCGTCTTCCGATGCCCATTGAACCTCGTCTATGTGTTCAACATCGTCCGGACGTTCACAAGCTTTGTAACCAACAGGGGGAGATTGCGAATCGTGTGATCCGTTCGGTGGCTTGTGGAGCATTTGAGTTTCATGGGAGGGAAAGGTCCCGTTCACGCCATGGTCCTCGAGGTGGGTATCATTAAACGTACTTTTTGCTGCATTCATTATTTCCCTGTCCTACTGATGCTCTTAGCTGGATGGTGCAATTTAATCTGCGTTTCTGCTTTTTCTTCTAGTTTTCTATTGAGCTTCTTGTTGTAAGTAGGTAGTCTAGAGTAGAGCTGGATAGGCGTGACAGATGGTATGTACAGTATTTTTTTATGCTGTGAGAGGAGGTGAGACGAAAGGAAAAATGGGGGGGGGTGATCTTTCAACCCACCAAACACGGTTATTTTGTAAATTTGAGTAGTGAAAACGTCGTTACATCAGACAGCATCAGACAATAACTTCAAACTTCAAAACATAGAAAAAGAAATAAGTGCAGTTGCTATTCATCTTGTACATATTGCATACGATTTAATTCATTGAATTGTCCTCATACGAGCGTACAATGTAGTTGCAAAAATTAATTCTTAGCCTTATTTTGACATTTCACAATGACAGGGGTGACAGCCAATGCAATGTTAGTAAACGACACAAAGCACACACAAGATAATATAGAATAATGGTATTCTCAATTCTATTCAAGCCTTCTTTTCATTGCTGTTTCTTGAAGGCTTTCTGATCTTCCCCATTCTTATGTTCTGAATAGTCATGGAGTTCCTTCTTCACTGTGAGGGCGTAACCTATCTTGATAAGCACTTGAAACCAAAAGACATGAAGCATAATTATTCCTGCAAAAAGGGAGAAAAAGAATGGTCTCCATGTGTAGAAAAATTCGACAGAAACACCATCTGTGCCATTGGATATGGTGTGACTCTCCAGTAACACACTCTTGTAAATGAAAAATGGTAGGATTCCAAGTCTAAGGATTGCCCACGTGATCACCATTGTCACAAAGCAAATGACAGTGGTAACTTTCCACTTCATAAAGTTGGCAAGCTTGCTCATATCAACAGGGACATCACTGATGTCATGAACCATGAAAACCATACTACCACATCGATTAAGCCGAAAGTGACTTGATCCAATGACTAGCAAATTGGTGATGACATGATGAATAGCCATTTCGCGGAAGTCTCCTCGACAGTTAGGATTCCATTGAATTGATAATGGACTCTGAATTGCTTTGCTCTTTCCAAAAGGTTTCTGAACCTTGATTATAAAGCTGAGCTCAAGCAGAGACACCATAGCCTCAATGTTGTACGCACTTTGTATCAAATAGTACCAGATCATAGACGACGCAATTGGTTGGTTAGGAAAACCTTCCCATAGATTCTTTGTTCCTCCTTGTGCATCATCCCACCATGGTTGCCCCCAGAAAGCCCATAATCCATAGACGGACACAAAAGAATGGAACAAAAGACGGAAGACGTATTCTCCAAACTTCATTATCTTTTCTTCGTTGTTCTTCTCCCACTCAGGGCCATGAGTCGAACGTCCAAATTTACGTCCGAGCCCACAGAAGATGGGACAGACTAGGGCCTTGATTCTTCTCAACATCAGCACCAGAATCAAAAGTGTTACCATTGCGTCCTGGGTCGAAACTGATCCAAGTGCTGTTGTGGGAGTTTGAAATGCATACTTGTATAGGTTAGATAAGCTATTTCCATCATTATTCTTCGAAAGGATATCAGAATAAGTAGGCAGCTTGTTAAACTGTTCGCTGAGGGGCAGCTGTGGAGGATGTGAGAGAAATGTTTTCTCAAGACTAGACGGTAGGCTGTCCCTCCAAGTTGGAAAGTTGATTAGACCGCAAACGGTATCTAAGAGAACATTAATGCAGAGGAAAAGACCTGCAGGGCAGTCTTCGTAGCTCATCTCGGCTTTGCTGTAAACTGATTTTAAAGTAGTGGATAGAAAGTATATGCCATCAAATGTCAAATTCAACTTTAATACCACCAATGCCAATTAATAGTTGATAGCTAACTCTATTTGCTAGTTGCTACGTAGTTGCTAGCGACTACAGGGGACCTTCACCAAGTATCCCCCCCGGGGGGGAGACTTATTTCAGCTAGACTGACTCATGCTCACTCTCAGAGGGGGATAGTTAGTGTTCT
>Ga0306864_1000710_pt1 | contig 14870 bp, 14 predicted proteins | sample AntRauTorckE5430_FD_190448 | JGI IMG/M metagenome (GOLD analysis project Ga0306864, IMG submission 190448) | Saline lake microbial communities from Rauer Islands, Antarctica - Metagenome Torckler E5 #430 (v2) (version 2) | ecosystem: Environmental > Aquatic > Non-marine Saline and Alkaline >...
CGGATATTCATGGTTGCTTAAAAACGTTTCGGGCGTTGGTCGAAGAAAAAGTCCAATTGATGAGGGACGATACGCTGTATTTATTGGGCGATTATATTGATAGAGGGCCGGATTCTAAAGGTGTAATTGATTATATTATTGAGCTGCAAAGCAACGGTTATCAAGTCAAATGCTTGATGGGAAACCATGAAGAAATGTTTTTAGATGCGTTGGAAGATTTATCTAAAATTGATTTCTTTTTGCGTAATGGAGGAAAACAAACCTTAGAAAGTTACGGGTTAACGGTGGGCGAAATGCCATTTCACTCGCACTTTGAATTTTATAAAAACCTGAAATATTTCATTGAAATAGAAAATTATATTTTGGTGCATGCAGGGCTAAATTTTAGAAAAAGCGACCCTTTTTTAGATACCGATTCGATGATTTGGATTCGGGATTGGTATAAGCGAATGGATAAAACGTATTTGAATGGAAGAATTATCGTTCATGGACATACGCCGCAATCCGTTAAAAGTATTAAAAAGCTACACAAAAATATGGTGATAAACCAGTATATGAATATTGATGCGGGTTGCTTTCGGTATAACGTGATGTGTGCGTTGGATTTGACGAATCGGGAGTTGTATTTTCAGGATTCTTTGGATAAAGTGAGTTTTCATTATTAATGAAAATGAGTTTTATATTTGTAATGTAACGATTTTAATTTTTTTGATAATTAACCACAATCATTATTTTGCATCACTTAATTTCATTAAAAAATAAGATTCGAAAATGGTAAAAATAAAATAAACGGTAAAAAATGGTAAGATAAATAAATTGGATTCTGGTTCTGCATAAAGGTAGTAGAGCATTATCAACATGATGGATAATAACATTTTGAAGCCCATATAAATATACATTAGTGAAATGAAGAGTCCTTTGTTTTCGTGTGCTGCACCCCAGCGTCCCGAAAAAAACATGACCATACTGATGGCAACAAACAGGATTAAACTCATCCAAGAAAGTTGTTGATGCGTATAAAAGAGAGGCAAAGCGGAAAGTATCCAAAGTACGACACTAACGAAGATAGTTACAATCGTTAATTGTGAAGCAAATTGTCGTACACTCATATTAAATATTGTTGTGGTTATTTGATTGTTATGATTATTTGTTCCGAAAATAATTGAATTTTCGGAACAAATAATTTCAAAAAACTTCATTTGTCTTGTTTATTTATCAATCCATTGACCAACAAATAAATGCCGCCGATAGTAGCGACTAATGCAAAAAGTGCCGTTAAAAGTGGCTTGTCTAACTCAAAATACTGGTCAAGTTTACGCCCAATTAATGCTCCGATAGCGATAGTTCCACCTAATTGAATCGCCATAGCGGAATATTTGGCGTAAGCCTGCATTCCTTGAGCTTGTTTAACTGGCTTCTTTTTTAAGTTGTTTTTCTCGTGAGCCTGGGATTGATTTTCTTTCTGAGGCTTTTCCATTTTCAGTTGCTTGTTTGCCCATTTTACAAGTTACATTGAATACGGCACCGGATTCCACGATTAATTTACCTGTGGTAACTTCACCGTTTATTTTTGCAGATTCCCGCACGTTTAATAATTCTTTTACGTTTAGAGTGCCTTCGAATTTTCCTTGAATTACAGCATTCGTACAATTAATTTGACCTTCGATGAATCCAGTTACGCCGATGATTACTTTTCCTTCACAATTCAAGTTTCCACGAATCATTCCGTCAATACGAATATCACTTTTTGCGGTAACCTGTCCCTCTATAATCGTTCCTTCTACCAAAGTATTTAATGCGCCTAAAGCTGCTGAAGAACTGCTGCTTTTAGAGGTTGTTCCACTTTTTTCTTTTCCACCGAACATAGCTTATTGAATGTTTATTATGAACTATTAACTATGACTGAGAAGACTCTGAAAGCATAGTTAGTAATTATATTTGGATGACTTGATTTATTTTTTGTGTAAATCCAAGCTTTCGCTTGGTAATTTATGACTAATTAAATTTAATATATTCTGACGGATCAACGGGATTTCCATTGTACCAAAGTTCAAAATGTAAATGCGGCCCGTCCGTCAATTCACCTGTGTTACCAATAATTGCAACGGCTTCACCTGCCTTAACAAAGCTACCAACTTTTTTTAATAAAACAGAATTGTGTTTGTAAAATGATATGATATTATTTTCATGTTGAACTGCGATGACATTTCCAGTATCATAAGTCCAATCTGAAGTAATGACAACGCCATCTGCAACCGCTTTAATCGGTGTATTTCGGGGTGCGATAATATCTATACCGTAGTGTTTTTTATCTGGTCGAAACCCTGCACTTGTCGTTCCTTTAATTGGTGGAATAAAAAATATTTGTTCAATTGTACGCAGGCTGAGGGTGAAGTTTGATTTGACTTCGTCATCTGTTTGCCCACCAAATTGTCCTGTTTCCACTACTTTTCGTAATTGATAATCAGCAGCATTTGGATTAACATTTAAGGTGGTATCTTGTACGACTTCTGCTTCGCCTTCGACCTTTTCAGGTTTGTATTCCACATTATTAGTCAAAGCATTTCTAATACTTTCGAGATAAATTTCTCGTGCATTTACTTCCGCTTCGAGTTCGTAAAGCTTTTTTTCTATTTTGTAAATTTCTTGATTTTCATTGACGCTTTCGTAGCCTGGTAGGTATTGTTTAATTGGTGTGAATGCAAAAATTAGAATGACCAATGTAACCAAAAGTACAAGCAATACACTGAAAGAAATGTAAACATTCATCCAAGTTAGGCGATAAGAACCAACCTCTTCAAATGTTTCATCGTTCATCACCACTAAGCGGTAGCGATGTTGTAATCGTTCCTTCAGCTGTTCCCACCTTTTATTACTCTGTTTTGCCATGCCCTTCTATTGAATACTTTGTAATCGTAATTTGCGGAATCCTATTATTTATCACCGGTTTTCATATTTTTGGGATAAATTTGCATTAAAACTAATAATTAAAACGATATTTTCAGTTTTTATACGTTCTGTAAATTATAATGCCCCAAAGTTCGTAAATTAATCCATATTATTATAATACCATTATTAAACTATGGACTGACAATTACGAATGATGACCTTCAATCTTTACGTAATTTTAATTTAATATTTTTAATAAAAGATTGATTGTTAGTTTTTTATAAAAAAGAGGGTAGATTTAAATTAATAAAAATAGGAATTATAAGATGTTGAATTTCAAAAATTTCAGGCTATTGATTTTGCTTTTTTTGGTTACTTTGGTGGCGTTGCCAACCTATGGTCAGAAGAAGAAAAAAGAGGCGGAACAGACTAAGGCGAAAAAGGCATATCACGATCTGACGCATAAATATAATTCTTATTTTAATGCTGATTTGCAAATGCAGGAAGTCATTAAAGCATTGGAGGATCAACATCAAGAGAATTATAATAAAGTCTTGCCAATGTATCGGTTCTTGGCAGCTGAAAATGCACAGGCTTCTTCGGCTGATTTAGATGTTGTGATTAAAAAATCAGGGGTGGCGATTTCATTACATCGAATGAGTCATTGGACGGATGATAGTTATTTATTGATTGGTCAATCCGAATTTTTAAAGGGTGATTATCAAGATGCTGAAGGTACATTTAAGTACATTATTTCGGTATTAGATCCTAAGAAATTAGAAAAAAATAAAGGCAAAAAGAAAAAAAAGGGAAGTGCTAAGAAAAAAAAGAAGGCTAAGAAAAAAAATAAAGGTAATAGCTTAACTAAGGTAAAACGCCCGAGAGATAAATATGGAAATTTGATTGAGTCTGAAGAGGAGGACAAATCGGAAGAGGTAACCGAGGAGATTCCGACAGATGATGAAGTTAAAAAATATTTCTTAAAGCATCGTCCCGCTCATAAAGAGGCGTTGTTGTGGTTAGCCAAAACGCAAATTTCCCTTGAGCATTATGACGAGGCATTTATTGGGTTGAATCGCCTGAAAAGAGATAATACTTTACCTGAAAGTCTGCGTTCGGAAATAGAAGCAACCGAGGCATATATTTATTTGAAATTAGAAGAATACGATAAGGCGGTCGCTCCTTTGACGAAGGCGGTTGCGTTATCAAAAGACCGAAAACAAAAAATTCGATATACTTATATTTTGGCACAGTTGCATCAGATGGCAGGACGTGGACAAGCGGCTTATGCGACTTATGAGCAGGTTTTGAAGCTGCGCCCGTTATATGAAATGGAGTTTAATACTCGGTTGAGTATTGCTAAAAATTCTTATGAGAATGGGGACGGCTCAATGAATGATGCGATTCGGGATTTGGAAAAGATGCTAAAAGATGAAAAAAATGAAGAATATCTTGACCAAATTTATTTCGCTATGGCGGAAATTGAATTGAGACGAGACAATCGGAATTTAGCAATTTTTCATTTGAAAAAATCTGTTTATAATAATGTAAGTAATAAAGCTCAAAAATCGGAAGCATATTATTTGCTCGCAGATTTGTATTATCAAGATGAGGTTTACACCAAATCTAAATATTATTACGATAGTACAATAACGGTGATGGGTAAGGCTGACGAACGTTATGTGACGGCTGAATCTCGCAGTGTTTCTTTGAAAGAAATTGCTGCAAATATTGAAATTATTGAGTTGCAAGATAGTTTGATTTATATCATGGCAATGTCTGATGATGAAAAAATGATTTTGGCGTTAAAAATTCGAGAAGCAGAGGAAGATGCAAAAGCTGCGGCAGCAAAAGGTAAAACGGCTGGACGCAAGAGACCGATGATGGCTCAAGCGACCTCACAAGCAGGTGCAAGAGGACAAAGTGGGGCAGCAAGTATAGGAACTTGGTGGGCTTATGATGCTGACAATGTGCGAAAAGGGAAGCGAGATTTTGAACGGAAATGGGGACAGCGAACGCTTTCTGATAACTGGAGACGATCAAACCGAAAAAGTGCTGGAATCGTAGGGGAAGAAATAGACGATACGGGTAGTAATTTTACAGAATTAACTTCTACGGAAGTAGATGAAATATTCAATAAAATGGGCGTTCCGAAAACGGACGGTGAATTAAAAAAAGTAAATGAAAAAATCAGTGATGCGATGGCTTCGTTAGGGCCTTTGTATCGGGATAGATTGAAGAATAACCGTAAGGCAATTGATATTTTGGAGCAGTTAATGACTCGTTATCCTGATAATAAATATAAAATGGAATCGGCTTATTTGCTTTATGTGATGTATAATGAAAAACCTAATTTCGTGAAAGCGAATAAGTATAAAGATATTATTCTAAATGTAGATAAGGAAAGTAAATTTGCGAAAGCGATTATTGATCCGAATTTCTTGGAAAAGGAAAATATCAAACAAGTGCGCATTGCAGATTATTATGATAATGCGTATGGCTTATTTGAAAAAGGAAATGTGGAAGTCGCATTAGAAAAGGTCGATGAGGTGGATGAACTCTTCAAACCAGAAGAGAATATTTTGAAGCCAAAATTTGCGTTGTTGGCGGCAATGTGTGAAGGGAGTTTGAATGGAAAAGAGGCGTACAAAATTGCGTTGAACGATGTTGTGAAAAGCTATCCTAAAACTGACGAATCTACAAAAGCACAACAAATTTTAAATTATTTGGGTAACGACGGAACGGCTTCCGTAAAACCTTCGACGGCATCGAAAGAAAATAGTCTGTTTTCGCAGGAGGATGGGGTACATTTTTTTATTGCAGGGTATAACTCCGATGTGTTGAGCCGAAATGATATTACAGCGAAGTTTACAGACTATAATAAGGAATTTCATAGTTTGGAAAGGTTGAGGGTAAACTCGATTTACTTGGATTTAAAAACGCCTTTATTAGTCGTCAAACGCTTTAATTCTAAGGCAGAAGCGATGGAATATTATGAGAGTGTAATGAGTGGTTCAATTGAAAAAGTGCTGGGTGGGACTTTAGCAAATCTCAAAATTATACCGATGGTTATTTCGCAAGATAATTATAAAACTATCGTCCGTAAAAAGGTAGTTAATGAATATTTAATCTTTTTTGAAGAGACGTATTTATAAAAAATAAATGGCTTCATTGTTTGAATGTTTGACTGTTTGGTTGGTTGAATCATGTGATAATGAAGCGATGAAACCGTATAATTATGAAATGTTTTATTTTAATATTCACCTTATTGGTTTCGAGTTTGGCTTATGCACAACCGAATCGAGAAGAGTTGGCATTGGTTGATGAAACGGCATTTGACCTGTCGTTTACATTTCGATATGAAGGTGAAACTGCTTTTACAATTACACTTAAAAGAAAGGATAAAGCAGATTATATTTCGATTTCAGGCGAAAATAGTTGTCGTAGAAATAATGCCATTTACGAAACACCTATCGCTGATAGATACGTTTACGAACAGTTTTTAGACTATTTGGAAAACATAAATATTACGAATTATCAACCTTTAAAATCCAGTCTGGATGATTCCGCAAAACTTAGCGTTCAGGTTTTTATTTCCATTGCTCGAACATGGACAATGAATGCTTTCGTCTTTCAATATCATCCTAATAAGATGGGCGATGAAAAACAAATTTTAGAATTTGTTGTCGATATCTTGAAAGATAACGCTTCCGATGATTGTAGCCGTGATTTGGCAGAAACGCTTTCCGTTTATGTCAATGGAACGTGATTTTTTATAAAAATGATTGTATTTATTTCTCGTCATTAAGATAACAAAAGCCTTACAAAATTTATTTTGTAAGGCTTTCGTGTTTTTATATGCCAACGTTGTCGCTATTCCTAAAAGTAACCTATTTCCATTTCCCCTGTCTTTTTCACTATTCATCACAGTTTGTAAATAGTAAAAATTGACGACCCTTTTAACACCGAAAACCTCGGTATTGACCCACTTAATTTTCGCAGAAATAGTTAAAGAGCCATTCAATTTTTTGAAAGCAGGAGTTTGTCTTCCTGCTTTCAAAAAAAGTAATTATTAAGAATTTACGAATTATTGTATCTATTTGAATTATAGAAAAGTGGCGAAAAGTATTGGTAAATAAAAATAGATTTCACCTAAAAATCCGTTCCCAAAGACAAATGAATCCTTGTATCTTGAATGACTCCAGTTTCGATGCCTTTTGCAAAATCTAATCGTAAAAAATACCCAAAAACAGTCGTTCGTAAACCAATGCCATAACCCGAAACAATTGGATTACGGAAGTAATTAACTTTTACTGTAATTGGAGAATTTTGTTGTTGAATAATTACCGTATTCAGCGGATTTTCATCGTTAAATGGTGACAATCCTATCCATGCTGTCCCGGTATCGAAAAATCCAACGACTTGAAAATTTCGCATAAATGATGACTTTATCGGACGCTGCGTTAAATAATTAAATATCGGTACTCGCAATTCAAAATTCGCAACTGCAAAAGAATTTCCATTCCGAATATTACTACCAAAACCTCTCAAATTCGTTGCCAATGCTTGATAAGCGTAACCGACACTTGGATCAACTGGAATGTTTTCTTCAAAACGAGGGAACAACCAATTATCCGTTCCGCCCAAATAATACAACATTTTTTCATTACCAAAAGACGTTGCAGCCGACAAACGAACGGCAAAAATCGAATACCTATCTAATTTTTGATAATGCCGAGCATCTAAGCCAACAATACCCAACCAGCCATCTTGAAAATCCGCCTGCAATCCATCTTGATTGTCAATACTTACCGCAAATTTTTTCTGAACTTCGCTATAGATTTTATATCGTGTTCCGTGCTTAATATTCATCCGAATATCAATCGTATTATCAAAAACATATTCCGCTTTAGCCCCAACACGTTGCTCTTCCAAGGTTTCCTGCTCTAACGCCAAAGGACTGTCCGCCAAGAAATATCTTGTATCGGTTCTGAAAGTTGCCGTTCCTCTAAGGCTCGTAAAAATATTTAAAGGATATTTGAATTGAGCTTCCAATAAATTAGAAACATATTGAATATTCGCTTCATAACCGACACCTGGAATCGTAGGATGTGGTAATACCCTAGGTTCACGCATCGAGCGGCGGTAAAATGAATAGCGTTTATCTAATCGCTTGCTCAAATCCGAAACCATTACGAAATATTCTGCACCGTTAAAACTCGTTGGTATTCGAACGCCTCCTTTAATATTATAATCTTCAAATAAATCGTCAATTGTTCCCATTAATAAAATCCCTGGAGCAGGGAAATTATAAAAATCATTTTCACCTGTAAATGGAATTCGACCGTCAAAAAGTAAACTATTATCCAATGTCGTGGAAACGAAATTAGAACGGAATTTTAATTGATATGGAACGATTCGAGAACGTCTGAACTCGTGAATTTCAGGTTCTTTTAATATTTTTGGAATAGCGACCTTAGCTTTTACAATCGTTTCACCGCCGTCTGTATCGACGACCACAATGTCTGGTTTTGCCGTTTCAGCGTCTTCAAATTCACTTTGAAAAAAGTAATTATCAATATCAATTTTGCTCGTATCCTTTGGCGGCTTTGTCGTAGCGATTTCTTTTTTTGGTGGAACAGAATCAATTTTTTCTGGTTCTTTTCTAAAAGGATTCTCCGTTTTAGGATTTAGCGCTTTTTTCAATAATTCACTTGCTTTTTCCGCTTCGGCTTTCTTTTTCAAGTTATCTTCATACACCTTTTCAATTCGTTTCATGTAAACCGTTGGCGTCGTATTCGCCTTATAATTCACATCTAAATCTTCCATTATGAAAACATATTGATTGTTTTGTTGAATCAATTGTAATACTTTTCCGATACGAGGTGCGGTATGTTGTTCGATAATCGAACGGTCGTAATTTGTATTGGCAAACGAAAATCCTTTTGGTTTAAAAACGGAACGAATGAAAGTCGTATCAATGCTTTCAGTAGGAACATTCAACGTAGAATCAGCGTGTAAAATGATTTCTTTGGTCGCACCTTTCAACATATAAACGCGCTCATTGTACGCAAAAACGGTATCAATATAAGCGAGATGACGGTTGGTAATTCCGTTCGCATCGGTCAAAAATCCGAAATAACGGTCATCAATCAAAACGGGTTGAGATTCATTCACCAAAGGCGTATTGGTGATTCTAACCAATTCTTTCAAATCCTTTGTTTCCAAATCAAAATACCAAATATCGAAATTCTTAATGGGCAAAACGGAATCAATTCTTTCAGTTATCAACAAAGGATCGATACGATTTGAAGCAAAAGCAATCCCTTTTCGTCCATTAACTTCGACAAAAGCAGGGTCTAAATCATCGTGATAATCGTTTGTGATTTGCTTCGCACCCTTCGTTTTAATATTATAAACGTAAATATCTGAATAGCCCGATTCCAACGCCGACATCACCATTTGACGATCATCATAGAAGTCAATACTCAAAATCCTGTCATATCTCGGTGGGAAATTTCCCACCTTAGATTTTTTAGAATCCATATCATAAGTCATCATTTTAATGACATCTCGTTCCTCCAAAACAATTCCTAAAGTTTGGTTATCAGTCGTCCATGATAAAAGTGGATAATTGTAATCTGGTGCTTGAAAAACGTTACGATTACCATTTTTTCTAATCATTGTTCTTTCGCCCGTGGCTACATTTTGAACGAAAATCTTATACTTACCAATTTCATTTTGAACATAAGCAACGTGTTGCCCGTCTGGTGAAATTTTCAGGTGTGTAATCGGAATATTTTTTTTGTTTTTATATGGAATTTTTTTGTCATCAAGCAAAGCAATTCTATCAATTCCATCATTCAAATATCGTTGTTGATAAAAACGAAACCAGTTCGACATTGATTCGGTGTAAGTGCTGCCCAAAACGTACAAAAATCCACTTTCCACACTTCGATTAATTCGAGTCAAATACAGCAAATTGGAAACCGTAGATTTACCATAATTTTGAGCGATATAAAACCAAAACGCATGCCCAGCAAAATTTTCGTCAAGCGCCACTAAATCATCAAAATTATTGACTTTCCCAGATAAGATTAAATCTTTTAATTGGTTGTCCAAAGTCGCATTCCAACCATTTTGTCCCGAAATATCCTCGCCCACAAACGTTACCAAACCATTGGTAAACCAAGTCGGTAAATTCAATAAAACAGCATTTTGTACAATTTCTTGCAAATTCACACCAAACATCATATTATTTAATAAAACCTGTGCCGTTCCTTCTCGGATTTGCTTCCGCAAATTGATATGATTGCCATCAAAATAAACGAATATTTTGTTGCCCACAATTTTTGTTGTACCGCCAGAATTTAAGAAAGTTTCCTCATGACCAACATTACTTTGTTTCAAATCCGTCAAATCCGTATAAACCAAAATTTCGATTTTATCATTAATCCGATATTCCAAAATCGAACGAATTTCGTCATAATCCAGTTCTGCCATTTGCACGACGGATTGACCAATATTTATACCGCCGTCATACCAATAAGTGACGAAATTTTCGGATTCGTACTGCCACCATTCAAAATCATGGTATTGCACTCGGTTTTTACCAAATTCTACCGCCGAGCCTTGTCCAATGACGAACATCGGTAAACAAAGAATTGTGAATATATAGATTAGCTTTTTCATAGTTTTTTTAGTATTTGGACTTTAGACGTTAGATGTTAAGTTCGTAGTTGGATTTTATATTTTAGAAATCTAACGTCTAATATCTAAAACCTAACTACTAACGTCTAAAACCTAAATTTTCTCTACTTTTGCACTAAAGTTGATTGATTTTTTGGCTTTTACAAAACATTCAACCAAATATTTATTTATAAATAACGACCCATCGCAAAGGAATCGTTGGGATTATCATAGCATTACGAATAAATCAAAATCAAGAATGTTTAATTTATTATAATTTTTATAACGTTTAAAACAGTTCGGTTGTTGAGTTTGAAAATTGGTTTTATTCGCACCAAGAAAACCAGCGACCGGAAACCAGAAAATCAGATATGAATATTGTAAAATTTGTTTTTAGTCCGTTCCAAGAAAATACCTATGTGTTATACGATAAAACGAAGGAATGTGTTATTATCGACCCAGGTTGTTATGATGAAAACGAACGAAATCGGTTGGTAGAACTTATTGAAAGTCGGGGTTTAACGCCTGTTCGATTATTGAATACGCATTGTCATATTGACCATATTTTTGGTAATAAATTCGTTTCCGAAAAATATAATTTACCTTTAGAATCGCACAAAGATGAGCAGGAAATGATTGCTTACAGCGAATCAAAAGCGTCCTTATACGGTGTTGAATTAGAACCGTCACCAGCGATTTCCGTATTTTGGGACGAAGGCGATGCCATCACTTTTGGCGAATCAGAACTGGCGGTTTTGTTTACGCCAGGACATTCGCCAGCCAGTATTTCTTTTTATGCTCGAAAGCATAACTTTATCATCGGCGGCGATGTTTTGTTTCGCCAAAGTATTGGTAGAACCGATTTACAAGGTGGTAATTTTGAAACCCTCCTCAACTCGATTCGTACCAAATTTTTCACCTTGCCGAACGATACGAAAGTCTATTCGGGACATGGCGAAGTGACGACGGTTGAATTTGAAAAATTAAATAATCCTTTTTTGCAGTAAGGTTGAATAACTTGATTTGGGAATAAATAATTGGTATTTTTGATAAAAAAATAAATATTATGGATACGATTCTTAAGATAAATACGCAAAGTTTAGATGATAAATTAGTAAAAACATTGCATGAAAAATATGGAAATGCAGCGTTGGAAATAAAAGTCATCGGAACGCACGAACAGGACTGGATGAATGATAGTTTATTTTGGGAACTGATGGAATTATTGGATTGGGAAGCCAAATCTGATGATAAAATTATCGAACCTTTAATTGTCAACTTATCAAACCTTCCTGTCCAGTATATTTATGGATTTCAAGATATTTTAGCCGAAAAATTATTTGATTTAGATACCAAAATTATTGCGAATCATTATGTCAATGATTTAGAAACCTTATCTTCTGATGACTTTTTGTATGCTCGCTGTTGCGTTGTTGCAAATGGAATTGAAGCCTTTACGACTGTTATCGAAAATCCTAAATTAATGCCTGATGTAACTTTTGAACCTTTATTAGAAATTGCATCGAAAGCTTATAAAATCAAAACAGGAAATGAATTTGATTACATTCCTGCTATGAATTTTGAAACTCGTAGTAATAAGGAGGCTTGGCTATAAAAAATGAAATTTCACGGAAATTCAAAGGAAAATAATAAACCACATCATTTGTATATTATTATTAATAAAAAAACAGATGATGTTTTTAAATATGGCATTAGTTCCGAGCCAATTGATGAAAAGCAGTTATCAAAACGGATAACTTCCCAATTGTGATTAATGAATTTAGTCGCTGGGTGGAAACAATATTATGCAAGAATACTGGTGCAAAATATTGACGGAAGAATAGAAGCATTACGCTTAGAACGACAATTTATCAACGATTATAAAGTATTTCATGGTGAAAAACCCATTGGAAATCAATAATAAATGAAAAGAACAGACGTAAATAGTTTAGGAGAGTTTGGTTTAATTGACCATTTGACGAGGACTTACAAGCCTACGCAACCATCGACTTTAAAAGGCATTGGCGATGATGCGGCAGTGATTGATAATGGACATTTTCAAACGGTGATTTCTACAGATATGCTTTTGGAGGGGATTCATTTTGATATGATGTACACGCCTTTGAAGCATCTGGGTTATAAAGCGGTGGTCGTGAATTTGTCGGATATTTATGCAATGAATGCAATTCCGAAACAAATCACGGTATCGATTGCGATTTCAAATCGCTTTTCGGTGGAGGCGTTGGAAGAGCTGTATCAAGGTATTTATTTGGCTTGCGAAAAGTACAATGTCGATTTAATCGGTGGTGACACGACTTCCTCTTTGAAGGGTTTGGTGATCAGCGTTACCGCAATTGGACAAGGTGAACCGGATAAATTAGCTTATCGCAATAAGGCAAAAGTAGGTGATATTTTGTGCGTTTCAGGAGATTTGGGTGCGGCTTATTTGGGTTTGCAAATTCTGGAACGGGAAAAACAAATTTATCTTGAAAATCCTGATATTAAACCGGATTTAGAAAAGCAAGATTACTTAGTCGGACGATTATTAAAACCAGAAGCACGGGGCGATATGATTGAACATTTTGCAAATGCAAACCTCGTTCCTACGTCAATGATGGATATTTCGGACGGTTTGGCTTCGGAGATTTATCACATTTGTTCGCAGTCAAATGTCGGTGCATTTGTGGAAGAAGCGAACGTACCGATTCACCCAGATACGGAACAACAGGCGATTAAATTCAAGTTCGACCCAATCACTTGTGCATTGAGTGGTGGAGAGGATTATGAGTTATTGTTCACGATAGATGAAACTGATTTGGAGAAGGTTCAATATATGCCAAATGTCTCGATTATTGGCGAAATTGTGGCGAAAGAAGATGGCATTATGTTACACACAACTGGTGGCAATATTCATAAATTAACAGCTCAAGGTTGGAATCACTTTTAAGATTTTTTCGGATTGTAGATTTGACCGTTTTTGTATAAAAAAAAATACGGAAGGATAAAAAAGCATTTTTAGGCATTTTTTTTCTTCACGTAAGAAGTCCACATTAAAACGGTCAAACTCCCAACCCGCAACCCGAAATATTTGATTAATCTTTTGTATAATTGGTAATTCTTAATCGTAATTATTACGAAAAAAGTAGTCTTTAGCTTGAAATGGGTAAAAAAATACTCGAAGTAGAGCCAACTTTTCGTGACCTAACTTCTCAAACAATTATAATTAGGGATTTATTACCAATAAATAATCGTCAAAATAATTGTTATCTAATTATAATTTTATGTCCAAAAAGTTCGTTTGAACACTTGTTATTAAACTACGATATCTTAGGTTTAAAATAATAAATACAGTATTTTTGCGAGAAGAAGTGTGTTGAAATAATTATTTATTTAGGTAACTAAAGTACGCTAAAAACTCGCCAATATAAATTTCAATACAAGTCATAATTAGGGATTAGGAAATTAAGAAAATAAGTTGGGGAAGCAATTTTTAAATCTATAAACAAATGAAAGGGAGTTATTTCTGAATGTCGGATTAATTCTTTTTCGTATGCTTCAGATATAAAAACTGTTGCCCACCGTATTTTGTAATTTCTTAATCCCTATGTTTTTTGTAACAAAAAAATTGATTAAACACTATTTACGATATAGTATCACTACAAGTTTAATTTAAACATATTCGTATGAGACAACGCATTACCTTTTATAGTATTTTATTAAGTAGTTGCCTAATGTTAATAGGGCTTCCTCAGGCGAAAGCATCTCACATTATGGGAGGTGACATTACGTATAATTGTATAGGCCCAAACACCTTTGCATTTACGGTTCAGCTTTATCAAGATTGTAACGGTATTAACTTACCTGGTTCGATACCATTAACGATTACTTCGGCGAGTTGTGGACTAACTATCAATATTAACTTAGAGTTAGTGCCTTCAGGCCCTTTAATCGTAACTCCTTTGTGTCCTGGACAGTTAGATGCTTGTAATTCAAGTGCTGGAACGTACGGTATTCAGCAATATACCTATACGCATATTCCGCCTTCACAAGGTCAGGGATTAAGTAATCCGCCGGTAGTTTTACCTGCTGGCTGTACGGATTGGGTTGTTTCTTGGACGGACTGTTGTAGAAATGGCTCGATATCAACGGGCCCTGCGAATAACGCATTTTACATTGAAACGGAATTGAATAATGTAGATGCACCGTGTAATAATTCTCCTGCATTTTTGAATACACCAACGCCTTATGCCTGTGTTGGTACGAATGTGAATTACTCTCACGGGGTTAGCGAG
>Ga0306864_1000714_pt1 | contig 14839 bp, 9 predicted proteins | sample AntRauTorckE5430_FD_190448 | JGI IMG/M metagenome (GOLD analysis project Ga0306864, IMG submission 190448) | Saline lake microbial communities from Rauer Islands, Antarctica - Metagenome Torckler E5 #430 (v2) (version 2) | ecosystem: Environmental > Aquatic > Non-marine Saline and Alkaline >...
GGTTTTCTTCATTAGAAAATAAGTGAGATTATTCATATAATATACTGAAAATCAATGCTTTATTCTAATTTATTGACACTTAATTTGTTGGTTTTCAATGAATTATATTTTTGTCATGTACTAAAAATAATATAGTACATATAAATAACTGCAGTTTTATTTCTACTATAAATTCAAATACAGTTAATGAAAAGTTTAAAGTAAATGCTGGTGATTTTTTGATTGCTATGACAGGTGCCGAGGTAGGCAAAGTTGGAGTAGTGCCTGATTATAGTCAAACTCTTTGGCTTAACCAACGAGTTGGAAAATTAAAAGATAAAGCTTTTGAAAACTCTTCGATTTTAGTCGGGAAAATTATACAGTCAAAAGAGTACTATGAAATAGTTCAAGGTTTAGCTTATGGTAGTGCACAACCCAATATTAGTTCTTCAGGAATAGAGAGTATTGAAATTGCTTTACCAAAAAGCTTAGATATATTAGAAGAGCTAATATCAGATTTTGTTAATTCTCATAAAGAAATAGTGAACAATTTGACAGAAAACCAGTCCCTAACAAAACTTCGCGACACCTTATTACCAAAACTAATCAGTGGTGAGGTACGATTAAAAGAGTTTAGAGAGGAAATAGATGCTGAAATAAATTCAGCATGACAAGTGATAAATTTAGCATAACAAGAAAGAAAAAGCATGACAAGAATAAAGCAATCTTATGATGGTAACGAGAACCTTAAACAGATTGTTTCGGCTGGCGCCTCACAATGACAGTAACATAAACGTATGACAACAGAAGCAACCATAGAACAAGCCACTATAGATTGGTTAACCGATTTAGGATATAAACACCAGTTGGGCACACACTTACCTCAAAATAATACAGAGGTAGTATTAAAAGACCAGTTGCTTCAGTTTATACAACAGCAGTACCCCCATATCCCAGAGGAGATTCAAACTCTGGCCGTGTCTGAGTTTACAAACAATGTGGGTGCAGATTTAGAACATCGCAATCGTAGTTTTCATTTAAAACTTACCAAAGGTATTGAGTTTGCTTACGAGGATGCTTTAGGAAAAGAAAAAGCAGTTCATATTTACCCCATAGATTTTAATACTCCAGAAAACAACAGCTTTTGGGCCGTAAATCAGTTTAGTATTGTGGGTAAAAACAAACGTCGCCCAGATATTATCATTTACATCAACGGTTTACCCTTAATTGTATTTGAGCTAAAAAATTGGTATGACGAAAACACCAATATAAAAGAAGCACACAACCAAATAGAACATTACCAAAAAGACATTCCGCTAGTATTTGAGTACAACGCCATCACTATTATAAGTGATGGTAACGAAGCGCAACATGGGATGTTTAGTTCTGGGATGGAATGGTTCGCCCCTTGGAAAAGCATAAATGGAAGAGATACGGTACAGGAAGACGATTTCCAGATGCATACCTTGCTATTTGGCTTATTTCCAAAAGATAGATTGCTTAATTATATAAAAAACTTTATTTTTCATGAAGATCACAATGGGTCCCTCATTAAAAAAGGCGCCAAATACCACCAGTTTTTTGGGGTGAATTTTGCCGTAGAAGCAGCGAAAAAATCAGTTCGCCCGTTTGGAGATGGCCGTATTGGAGTGATATGGCATACGCAAGGTTCTGGCAAAAGTATTTCTATGGCCATTTATACCGGCATTTTGCGGAGTCTTCCAGAATTGAAGAATCCCACCATTGTGGTGCAAGTAGACAGAAGTGATCTAGACCAACAGCTGTATGATAATTTTGTATTTGCCAAAGATTTGGTTGGCGATGTACAACATGCTAAATCTACTTCAGATTTACGCAAGCTCTTATCTGCTGGTTCAGGAGGCGTTATTTTTACAACTATAGAAAAGTTTAGACTCAAGCAAACATCAGAAAACGCTTTAGGAGAATTGGAACATCCCATTTTATCGGATCGGGAAAATATTATCGTTATGGCAGACGAAGCGCACAGGACGCAATATGGTTTGCTAGATGGCTTTGCTTCTAATTTGCGCAAAGCGTTGCCCAAGGCCTCCTTTATAGGTTTTACAGGCACACCCGTAGATAGTAAAGATGCAGATACCCAAGACGTTTTTGGAAATGTGATACATACTTATGATATAAAGCAAGCCGTGGAAGACAAAGCCACCGTAAATATTTTTTACGAACCCCGGTTGGCAAAATTGCATTTATGGAACGAAGCCATAGACGATGAAGTAGATGCCATGACCGGAAGTGAGGAAGACAATAGCAACCTAAAATGGGCAGCGATTGAAGATGCCGCAGGAAGTAAAGACCGCATCAATAAAATAGCAAAAGACGTTTTAAATCACTTTACAAACCGAACCAATACCTTAGCTGGGAAAGCAATGCTTGTGTGTATGAGCAGGCGCAATTGCGTAAAAATGTATGATGCGTTAACAGCTTTAGACGATTGTCCAGAAGTGGCGTTGGTCATGACAGGAAATATCTCCAAAGATCCTATAGAATGGAATCCACATTTTAGAACGAAAGATGCCACCGAATCTATAAAAAGCAGATTCAAAAAAGAAGACGATCCTTTAAAAATAGTCATCGTTAGAGACATGTGGTTAACGGGTTTTGATGCGCCTTGTGTGCATACTATGTATGTAGATAAAATAATGAAAGGCCATAATCTAATGCAAGCGATTACCAGAACCAACCGCGTATTTAAGGATAAGCAGAACGGTGTAATTGTCGATTACATTGGCATTGGAGATAATTTAAAAACAGCAACCCATAAGTATACGGGTACCGGAGGAAAAGGTGAACCAACCATAGATATTGAGCAAGCCTTAGAGCTGTTTTTCAATCAAGTTGAAATCTGTAAAGTCATGTTGCCAGAACATATAGATTATAGCAATTGGAAAGCCTTACGTGATGCCGACAAACTATTGTTGGTAAAACAAGCGGTAAATCATCTCGTAAAATATGATGAAGAGGCTAACGACTTTATGAAAGCTGAAAAAAAGCTATCCGATTTATTGTCTATTGTTAAGAGTCAACCCTCAATTCAAGACTACGCAGTAGATGTGCTTTTTGCACAGCATGTGTCCAAAGCCGTTAGGAATGCAAAATCTGTAAAATCTACTAGAGGAGAACAGCAGAAGCAAATTAAAGAATTGATTAGCCAAAGTATAGATTCTGAAGACATCGTTGATGTATTTGCTATGGCAGGTATAGAGAAGCCAGATATTTCCATCTTAGATGAAACCTTTTTGCTTGGTGCAAAAAATGAAAAAGATGGCAACGCCTTAAAGATTGAAATTATCAAGAATATATTGAAGGATGAAATCAAACTAAGGCTGCACAAAAACATCAAAAAATACACTTCTCTAAGAGAAGAACTTGAAAAAGTGATTGATAAGTACCATAACAATGCTATTGATAGCTATGCAACCATAGCTGAATTGGTAGAACGCGCAAAAGATTTACAGAACGATGATAAACGAACTGAAGAACTCGGTTTAAGTGAAGAGGAATTAGCCTTTTATGATATCCTAGCGGCTAAAAAAGATATTGTAAAAGAAGAAGGGCTAATGCAAGATATTGTTCACGGTGTCGTGAAAGCAGTAAAGTCTAATCTACAATTGGACTGGACCAAAAAAGAAAACGCAAAAGCATCCATTCGTCTAGCCGTCAAAAAAGAATTACGCGGCAAAATATCCATAACCAAACTCAACGAAATACTCGCCGAAATCATGGAACAAGCCGAAGGACAGTTTAGTGATTGGAGTGCGTGATGATTATTTTATTCGAATGTTCTGAATAGTTGAAAATTAAAAACATCTCGATACATCACGCCCAAAAGCGTGACACTCGATGTGACATCAAGAAAACTAAAACAGATAAACGAGCTGTCAGTTGGAGTGAAATTTCTTTTTCAGAAATTTTATATCGAGAACATTTTAATTAAGAATATACAATTTACATGCTCATTTCATCTCGATACATCACGCCCAAAAGCGTGACACTCGATGTGACATCAAGAAAACTAAAACAGATGAACGAGTTGTCAGTTCGAGTGAAATTTCTTTTTCAGAAATTTTATATCGAGAACATTTCAATTAAAAATATACAATTTACATGCATTTTCATCAAAAAATACATGACTATTTATTCAATTATAGAAAAGAATATAATTCTGCTTTTAATTTTTTAGTCTGGAAAATATAAGAGTCTTCATTCCGCATCACTATTTAACCCGCACATAACCAAATATAAGGAAACCACTTCATCCAGATAATGACCAAATGAAATGGTTTTTATTGTTTTGCAAGAAATAGGTTATTCTATTTTCTTACCTAGCATTTCTTGTCCGTTTTGAAATAAGGTTAAGCTTTCAACTTTGCCTTCACCATTTCTTGTAAAATGTATGTCAGCAACTACTACTTTCAAAAAAAATTTATCTTTTTCTTCTGCAAATAAGTGTACTTCACCTTGACCTGTAGCTGCTCCATATAGCTTATTGTCTCTTACGCTAAATACCATATTAAATCCAGGTTGGAGTTCATAGCTACCCACGTATTCGGTAAGCACATCTTCATCCAATTGTATTTCTTTACGTTCGGCTGGAGGTGCTTTATCAATACCTTTACCTATCATCTCCTTTCCATTAACTGTCATGGTGACCATGCGGTTTCCATTTTCAGTAAAAAAATCATAAAAAGTATTTCCACCATCAAAGATGAAATTAGTCGCTGACATTGGATAAATTTCCATTCTGACACTCCCTTCTCGCTGACTAAATAATTGTTTATTTTTTAAAGTAACGTGACGAGTTGCACCTTCATACTCATAAGCGCCGACCCATTTGCTCAATTGTGATTCGCTTAAGTCGATTGCATCTTTTTTCTTCGGAAATGGTTTTCTAATAGCCATTGCAGCTACGTTAGAAACAAGTGCGCCAACATTGCCACAATCACAATTGGAGAGCCCAATTACATAGACATTCTCTTCTGGAAGAAAAATACCACTTGACGAATAGCCAAAAATACCCCCGTCGTGTTCCACAGATGCTGAACCATTTATATTGCCAGTATACCAGCCATAGCCATACGTGATTTCTTCACCAGAATCTAAAGTAGACCCATTAGTCGCTTTTTCTAAGGAGCTTTTTTTAATTAATGTATTAGCAGAAATTGCATTTTGCCATTTTAGCAAATCGGCTGTTGTAGACATAATAGAACCCGCTGCATAGGGCAAAGTTAAACTCAAATAATCTGCATTTCTATACCCTGTTTCTGTTTTAGAATAGCCTCTTGCACGGTTTGGAATCAGTCTGGTCATACTGCCATAATATGAATTTTTCATACCTACCTTATCAAAAATATTGGTTTGTATAAAGTCTTCGTAAGATTGTCCAGAGACCACTTCAATAATATGACCCAACACTATATAACCAGAATTGTTGTAATTAAATTGAGTACCAGGATCAAATTCCATCTGTTCATTTTTAAAATTATCAATAAGCACTGTTGGTGTCATATCTGTACGTGCAAACTCCATAAAACTTGGCATATTGGTATAACTTTTTATACCCGAGGTATGGTTAAGTAAATGATGTACCGTTATGGTTTTATCTTGAGTTGGATAATCCGGGATAAATTTGGTGATTTCATCTTCCACACTCAGTTTACCTTGCTCTTCTAACATCAAAATAGCAACAGCGGTAAACTGTTTGGTAATAGAGCCAATTTCGAAAACGTGTTTTGGTGCAGCTTTAATATCTGACTCCAAGTTAGCGATACCAGAGCCTTTACTGTAAATGGCTTTACCATCTTTGGCGACCAATATAGAAACACCTGGTGCGTCTGAAGTGTATTGGTCACCGATATACGTATCGAATTGTTGTTCTAAACTTTGCGCAATGCTACTTAGAGTTAACAGTAAACAGATACAAAGCATCTGTGCTTTTGAAGCGTGATTAGTAGTTTTCATGTTTTGTTTATTTTAGGTTTATTGAAGTTACAATTTTTAATAAGACGTTAGGAATAGAAATTGGTTACAGAAAATGAAGTATTTTATGGTTCATCTAAGAGTTTATAGTTCGAATGACGCAAACTCAAGCAACTAGGTATACTACTCTAGGGTTAACGATAAAAATACATCCAAAGGCCTTTAAAGAGGATGACGACAACAAATGGAAGGGTGTTCTGCTACAAATGCTCTAATCTTGTGGCAAACTAAAAGCAGAATCGGCTGAAGTGTGGTTTATAATCTTAGCTATAAAATGGCTCGTAGATTTTCATATTGGATTTTACAGAGGGTACACCATTGATAGCTCCACGACCTGAAATTTGTTTTATATAGAAAAAACGTAACCTGCTTGACTATGCTACCAGGCAGCCAAGATATCAGTCTACCGACTCTAAGTGGAGTAATTCATAGAACGCCGATTTATTTATAATAAATATGCAGCGTTTTTCAATGGAAATTAGACCATCATCTTTAAACTGTTTTAGGCTTCTCCCTAAACTTTCTCGAGAAGTTCCAATACAATTCGCCAGATCTTCTCGACTCAGGTCAATACCTTTATAATTGGGAATCATCGCTTTAAAGCGATGTTCAAATACCAATAAAAAAATAGCCAACCGCGTATTTTGATCCTTTTGAGCTAAAACAGCAATTGTATTGGCTAATACACCAAACTCGTGACTCATATTTTTAATAAAAGCATCTTTTAAAGAGGGAAGATCCTGAAGTAATTTTAGGAAATTATCTTTTGAAATGAATTTTAACTCCACATCGTCGAGGGCTTCACAGGAGTCCTGATAACGCTCCTCACCCAACAGGGCATGATATCCTAAAAAATCACCCGGTGTATAGATATAAAATACCTGTACGTGATTGCTGAATCCTTTTTTAAATTTCTTTGCTCTTCCACTCACAATGTGAAAAATACCAGTAGGAATACCGTCTTCATAAAAAAGAGCATTCCCTTTCTTTATCGTGATATCTTCCATAAAGCTACGAACCAATTCTTTCTCTACTAGAGTAAGGCTCTCAAATAAGAGATGGCTTTGGAAATCAAATTTTAAAAAGAAACTGTCCATATTAAAATATAATAAATATAACTTAAGTTATGTTCAAATATAACGAATGTTACTTATGTTTGCATCATGAATGTTGCTATAAAATTTATTTTTTCAATATCATTATTGCTTTGTATGCTGATGCCAGAGTCATCAGTTAGTGCAATTATGGATAGCACACCTTCAGAAACTGCTGGTAGTACCAACAAGATTAAGTGCCTTGAAGAAGAAACTGAAACCGAAGTTAGTACAAGTCTAACCGAAAAAGTTTTTCAGAAAATAGGTGGATCAGCTGGCGGTTCTGCCGTAGAACAAAAGCTATACACGTCTCTAAATCCCACTACTTTTACCAGTAGTACCTTACCAAATACATGCGGCTGGGTTTTTATCTCAAAATACCCACGCTATATTCAGTTTTGCTGTCTCAAGTTAGACTGCTAGTTTATCCTTTCCTAAATACCGTTGCTCGATACCCTTTGTTTCCAACATTATCTAAGCAGCACCAAATCAAAGTTATACGTGTGATTTTTTAGTTCTTCAACTAAAATTCTTAATTCACTTTATTTAAACAGCATTCTACTAATGCATACGGATCAAAAAATATTTGATGAAGCAGTGGTGCTCCATCACCTTAGACATTATTTACCTGCACAAGCCCCTTTAAAAGACTTTGTCCATCACAACACCTTGCACGCCTTTGATAATTTTTCATTTTTTGAAGCCTTACAAAAAGCAAATTCCACTTTTGGCTACAAAACAGCACTGTCCTTAAAAGAATATCGAAAGCTATTCCAAGAAGGAGTTGTTAAAGAAGACGTGCTTAACACTACCATCCTTAATTTTAAAGATGATAACAGCCTTGCATATTGGAAATCCTTAGTTTTAAATCAAGATCTATCAAATGATTCAATTCCTCAAATAGGACTATTAAAAGCCTTTTGGAAAAGTCATTTTAAGATCGATTTAGACATGTTGGTACATCCCAAATTATTCAAATTAATTGGGGCTTATCTGGATCAAGGAGTTTCTGAAAAACGATTTCCTTATCCTGACGTCACCTTTTTGGAGGCTGTTCGTGCGTTACAAAAAAACAGTCTGGTTTCGGTTTTTCAATCTAAAAAGGCTGTTGAATTACTTCATGATTCTAAAACGACCATAACAAGCCTATTAAAGTGTATTATAGGGGATCCAACTTACTTTGAGCACTATCTATTTGACCAGCAATTTGCTCATCCTGGTTGGTCAGGTATGGTAGCTACGGTAGAAGAACAACCAGCCACCTTACTTGATCAGAGAAAAATAAGCCTCCAAGATTTTATTTTTCTGGAATTACTTTTAGAAATTGAGGCTTTAGACCAGAGTATTGGACTGGATAAATTGCCCTTGAGTGCCGCAGTAAATTTAGGAGCGCCTTTTGTATTATTTCCGTTTAAAGAAGTGGATCGGTATTGGAAAGTTATAGCCATCTGGCAAGAAGCCTTAGAGTGGAGTTATCACAGTCAAGTTTTACAGGGATTGGTTCAATCTACAGCAAAAGAAAAAACTGCAACCCCTAGTTTTCAAGCCTTCTTCTGTATTGATGATAGAGAAGAATCGATACGAAGACACTTAGAGCAAGCAGCTCCAGACTGTGAAACCTTTGGTACACCTGGACATTTCGGAATGGTGGCGATGTACCAACCAGAGTCGGGAAAATTTTACACACAAGTCTGTCCAGGTTCTTTAACTCCTAAACACCTTATCAAAGAAAAAGGAAGGACTATTAAAAACGGAAAAGACATTCATTTCCATAAAGCATCACACCGGCTATTTACAGGGTGGTTGTTGTCACAAACGATTGGCTTTTGGTCTGCGGTACGCTTGTTTTTTAATTTATTTAAACCCCAAGTATCTCCGGCACATTCCTCTGCTTTTGAACATATGGAGAAGGCAGCGACGATTCTAGTTGAACATAAAGATAATGCCGAAGAAAATGGATATCAAGTAGGATATACCGTTGAAGAGATGGTTGAAATTGTGTATGGATTATTAAAGAGCACGGGGTTGACGACCAACTTTGCTCCATTGGTTTACTTGATAGGTCACGGGGGTAGTAGCACCAACAACCCGTATTATGCTGGTTACAATTGTGGTGCGTGTTCTGGTAGAGCAGGCTCAGTAAACAGTCGTGCGGTTGCTGAAATGGCCAACAGAGAAGATGTTAGAAAAGCGCTAGAAGCAAAACATATTTGTATTCCTAGCACCACCTATTTTTTGGGTGGCTTACACGATACGACTCGTGATGAGGTGACGTTTTATGATGAAGTTACGCTTTCGCGAAAGCTTACAGAAGCACATGACATACACAGAGCACAGTTTGATAAAGCCTTATCTCACAATGCTAAAGAACGATCAAGACAATTTTTATTGACCAATAGCAGACAAGACGCGATTAAGGTGCACAAGGATGTAAAAAACCGATCTACGGCCTTGTTCGAACCTCGACCAGAATTGAACCATTCTAATAATACCCTTTGTATTGTAGGGCGAAGATCTTTGACTAAAAGTGTCTTTTTAGATCAGCGTGCTTTTTTAAATTCCTATGATTATAAGCAAGATCTAAACAGTATACAATTAAAAAGCATTTTACAAGCAGCCACTCCTGTTTGTGGAGGGATTAACCTCGAGTATTACTTCTCTAGCGTAGATAATGAAAAATTAGGCGCTGGATCTAAACTGCCACATAATGTGATTGGCCTTTTTGGAGTAGCCAACGGGATTAAAGGTGACTTACGTCCTGGATTGCCTTCTCAAATGATAGATGTACACGCCCCTTTACGGTTAATGATGATCATAGAGCATTATCCAGAAATTGTGATGCAACTTATTCAAAACGATACTGAACTGTGGAACTGGTATAAAAATGAATGGGTAAAACTAGCGATCATACATCCCGAAACCAAAGCCATCTCTTATCTATCTCAAGGGGAATTAAAATCCTATGAACCTCCTACAAATAAGATGGAAACCCTTTCCGATTTAGAAACTGTTTTTGAAAATCATTCTACCAATTTACCGGTGTACCAGCTCAACGTATCATAACCATGGAAAACCTCATACCTTTATTTTTATTCATCCCATTTTTGGGATTAATAATCAGCCTTTTCTTCCCAGAAACTCAAGAAAAAGCAATCAGCACCACGATTCATATTGCCATGGGAACCTATGTGCTTTTTACAATTGCTTTTGTTATCGCTTGGTTATGGAAAGGTGCTGACCCCCTAAATATCAAAGAAATATCAGTCTACCGTTCTGGTAATTATAATTTTTTTATCGATTTTTATTTTGATAAAATATCTGCTGTATATCTTTTATTCTCTGGCTTTCTATCATATTTAATTGCCATTTACAGCAGTGTGTATCTTCATAAAGAGCCTGGATATAAACGCTTTTTCACCACCTTTTTAGTATTCTTTATTTCCGTTCAGATTATTGTCCTAGCCGGCAATTTTGAAACCCTATTTATAGGTTGGGAAATCTTAGGGGTGTCTTCTTTTTTGCTGATCGCTTATTACCGCCATCGCTATTTGCCAGTGCGCAACGGATTGAAGGTTTTTTCCATCTACAGAATTGCAGATGTTGGTATTTTAATAACCATGTGGTTAAGTCATCATCTATGGCATGAAAACATCACTTTTGAGCAGTTAAACAACTCTCAGTTGGTGTCAGAACATCTGGTTTCTCACCCTTGGATAAGTATCATTATATCTCTAGCCATTCTTCTTGCAGCGAGTGTGAAATCTGCACAATTTCCATTTTCCTCTTGGTTGCCTAGAGCTATGGAAGGCCCTACCCCTTCTAGTGCTATTTTTTATGGTTCGATTGCCGCTCATATTGGTGTGTTCCTACTATTGCGTACCGCAGCTTTTTGGCAACAGCTAGTTGTCATTAGGCTTATAGTCATCGCAGTGGGAGTTATAACAGCTATAGTGGCGACCATTTCTTCCAGAGTACAGTATTCTGCTAAGGCTCAAATAGCCTATTCATCAGTAGCTCAAATTGGAATTATCTTTGTAGAAGTAGCTCTAGGACTTGAGAATATTGCCTTGATTCATTTGGTGAGCAATGCCTTTTTAAGAAGTTACCAATTGTTAATTAGCCCGTCCATGGTAGCCTATTACATCAGAGAGCAATTTTATCAATTTGTACCTTATAAAGAAAAACCTAAAAGTGGATGGCTTAAAAAGTATGAAGCTACCCTCTATCTCATAGGATTAAATGAATGGAAACTGGATCAATTACTTTATAAGGTGTTTTGGAATCCTGTAAAACGCATCGGAAATCCATTAACCCGTTTTGAACCAAAACCTGCCGTCCATATGGCACTTGCCATGCTTCCTATTCCCCTCTTTTTTCTGAGCTTCTGTATCCATTTGTCAGAAACATCACATCGGCTGATATCTGTTGTTATTGCAGGGGTTGCTCTTTTTCTAGTGATTCGCAGCTTTTCAGAACGCAAGAATCCTTTGCTGGCTTGGGTCATGTTGTCCTTCAGTCATTTATGGGTATTACTTGCTATAACCTTTAACGATAGGTTCTACATTTGGGATGCTACCCTCTATTTATCTGGGGTTATCGTTTCTGGAATTGCAGGATATATCATACTCTACACCCTTTCTAAAAAGGAAACATTTGATCTAAATAATTTTTATGGATTAGCCTTAAGGCAAAAAAACACAGCCTTCTGGTATCTCATATGCTCCTTAGGCTTGATGGGATTTCCGGTTACGACTACCTTTTTAGGAGAAGACTTGTTATTCACACATATTGAAGAAAACCAATTCCTTTTGGCAGCCTTGATTTCTTTCACTTTTATACTCACAGGCATCAGTTTAATGCGCATATATGCTCGTGTTTTTTTGGGACCTACAAAAGGTACAGAAACTCCAATGGCAAGAAGATCCTCCTAGATTCCTACTAAAAACATTTTAAAACTTTAATTCAAAAACAAATGAAAACAAAAATGAAAAAATACCTCCCTGCTGATGGTTTTGCAGGATTAAAAGAAAATTTTAAGGCAGATGCCATTTCAGGATTTATTGTCTTCCTGCTGGCCTTACCATTGAGCTTAGGAATTGCTAAAGCCTCAGACTTCCCTCCTATTATGGGACTTATATCAGCAATTATTGGTGGATTATTTGTGAGTTTCTTTATGGGATCTCGTTTATCTATAAAAGGTCCAGCCGCTGGCCTTATTGTTATTGTTGCAGGAGCGGTTGCCGATTTTGGTAATGGAGATCCCATATTGGGTTGGAAACTGGCCCTAGGGGCTATGGTTGTTGCGGGATTGGTTCAAATAGTATTAGGTCTCTTAAAGCTGGGGAAACTCGCCGATTTCTTTCCACTTTCTGCCATACACGGTATGCTTGCTGCGATTGGAATTATCATTATCGTAAAGCAATTGCCTGTCCTGTTAAATGACAACCCCATACTTTCTAAAGGAATGGGACCTCTTGAACTTCTATGGAATATTCCAAACTTCATAAAAAACCTGGATCCAAAAGCATCAATTATAGGAGTGATAAGCTTACTAATTATGCTGTTGTGGCCTCTGATTAAACATAAAACACTAAAGATGATCCCTGCGGCATTATTAGTACTTGTTTTTGCGATCCCTGCAGAACTCTATATGGACTTTGCAAATACGGAACCTTCCTATGCTTTATTGGAGGTGGGAAGTCTTATTGACAACTTGAATATCAATGCCAGTTTTGACGGGATATCCCAAACAGGAACCTTTATAAAGTATGTTGTCATGTTTGCACTGGTGGGAACTTTAGAATCCTTACTCACTGTAAAAGCGGTAGATATGCTGGACCCTTATAAGCGTAAGTCCAATATGAACAAAGACCTCATCGCTACTGGTATAGGAAACACTATTGCCGCTTTTCTTGGTGGTTTCCCAATGATTTCTGAAGTAGCACGTAGCTCAGCAAACGTTGCAAATGGGGCTAAAACAAGATGGGCGAACTTCTTTCACGGTTTTTTTATTTTAGTATTCCTTTTACTAGCAGCTCCAATTTTAGAAATGATTCCTAATTCTGCATTAGCAGCAATGTTGGTTGCCGTAGGAATTAAATTAACCCATCCTAGAGAGTTCAAGCATATTTTTAAAATTGGAAAAGAGCAATTGGCCATTTTTGTAGTCACTATAGTCGTGACCCTAGGCGAAGATTTATTGATAGGAATTTTAGCGGGAATGCTGTTAAAAATAATCATCCATATGTTTAACGGAACTCCTATTTCCTCTTTCTTTAAGGCGCCTACACTAGTCTCTAGATTAGGAGATAAATACGTAGTTGAAATAGATAAAGCAGCTGTTTTCACAAACTATCTAGGCATCAAAAGAGATCTCGAAGATATTCCACAAGGGCTAGAAATCACCATTGATTTACATAAAACCAACCTTGTAGACCATTCTGTGATGGAAAACCTAGAACATTTTAAAAACGAATATGAGTCCAATGGCGGCACCGTCCTGCTTAAAGGATTAGAACATCACAGAGCAATGTCTGACCATCCTTTTGCTGCTAGAAAAAAACAAAATACTATTTAGTATCTGGTCAGAAATACAGCAAAATCAAAAAGTTTCTTTTTAAGACCAGTCACTGTATAAATAAATCTTAAAAGCTGTGGTGTCTCATAAACTCAACACAGCTTTTTTTTAAAATTTTATATGAAAAATTGCATCAAACTAATATTGCTTTTATGTGCTGTATATATGTCAAATGCACAAAAGCAAAACCGGAGTCATTCCAGTTCTTGGAATAGCTTTATACCCACAGTAAGAATTGACAACTCCTTTTATGTCACGTCAGAATTTCATTTTAGACGGACTCATTTTTTACAAGATTGGGAACAATTTATCGCAAGACCTGCTATCCACTTTAAGAAGAATGAAACCTATGATTTTGCCTTAGGGTATAGCTATATTAGAAACTATGCGTTTTCAGATTTCACGATTTCAATAGACGCGAATGAGCACAACTTGTGGCAACAGGTTCAGTTAGAGCACGCACAAGAGAAAATTAAATTCAAGCACCGGTTTAGATTAGAAGAACGTTTTATCGATAAACTAGTAACCACTTCAAACGGAAATTATGACCGTGATGGAAACACCTATAACACAAGGTTTAGATATCGATTTACCTTAACCAGACCCCTTCTAAAGATTGATAATAACAAAAGTATTTCCATAGAACTATTTGATGAATTATTTATCAGTCTTGAAGAGGGCATTAGACCAAAATCATTCAACCAGAACTGGTTTTACGCTGGCTTGAAATATCCCATCACCTCAAGAATAGGGCTAGGTATAGGATATCATAACATAGGTTTGAATGGTGGTAAACATACTTTTATTACCAATCATATTTTACAGACAACTCTTACCTATATGATGAATTAACTACTCCGAGGCAGAGCCGTCGGGGTATCAAAACTAACGTAACTAATTTTTGTGCAATTCCGTGTACTTTGATATTCCTTTATTTTGAAGATATTTCTTTATGACTTATTCATTTGCCTACTGGCCCACTGTATTGACATAATAACCACTTGTCCAAAACCTGCCTCCCCAAACCCTCTGCCATTATTATAATTGTATTTGGCTCTAGTTTAGGTCTGCGTTGATATTAAGTTTTCATATCTAGATTCGATTTGATTATACTGTTTCAATGTACCCAGAGCAATTGTTTCCTCCACAAAGGCATTGGCTCTATCGCTTCTAG
>Ga0306864_1000715_pt1 | contig 14838 bp, 5 predicted proteins | sample AntRauTorckE5430_FD_190448 | JGI IMG/M metagenome (GOLD analysis project Ga0306864, IMG submission 190448) | Saline lake microbial communities from Rauer Islands, Antarctica - Metagenome Torckler E5 #430 (v2) (version 2) | ecosystem: Environmental > Aquatic > Non-marine Saline and Alkaline >...
GCAGACATCATCTATCCAAGATCTATTTACCATTCGTATCAATCATCGCTATTAGCTATCATCCATCATCCATCATCTATTGTTTATTCTCTAAAGCTAGTTACTAGATCTTCATCCAAGAAGAAGGAATGCCTATTTTCATATGATTGGAAGGTTGCATACAAAATATTCAATATCATCAAGAAAAAATATTTTAAAGAATGCAGGATACGGAACTAGAAAGTGATAAGAACATGAAAGGGAGGAACAAAATGGACAGGCCTTCTTCAGTAAATAAAGTAGATTTACCAAAATCATCTTCTTCAATTTCCCACCAGCAGTCACGAAGACTGCCAGTACCTTCACCATCGATAGCAGCTACGTCTCGTCAGATTTCGCTTCTCCGTGAGTCAATCATGACAGATGGAGTTACATGCGAACTAGAAGGTCTTACGAAACCCAGCCCAGACACCTTGGTAAATGAATCTGGTAGTCCTTCTTCCCCGTCGAATGCAAGGTTACAAGAAGACACCCAATCTTTACCAAGAACAAATGATAAAAACACTTTAGTGAACGAAGACAGTTCTTCGCTAGATGTTAAAGAACTAATGGACAGGGAGACCAAAAGATTTCTTACAAAGAATAAACAAAATTTGAAACGGCTCATGAAGCGTCTAAACTCGGGGAAGAATATAACAAGCTCAGACACACAAAAATCCGCTTACTCGCATGACCTTTCCATTTCTGACATTAAGAGAAAAATTGACACTCTCCAGAATCTTATCAATCAGAATTGTGTTGATGAAGATGATAGTGAATGTAGTTGGGCCATGGACAGTAAAGATATTGATGAAGAAAGCGACAGCAGTGATGACTTTGACTATCAAGAGAGCATCAACAGGATAGAACATATTTTGGGACATTTGAAATCCTTCGAATCTGCTGATGAGAATAACCATAACCAACGTGAGGAACAAATGAGTGAAGAACAAAACATTGATATGAGTATTACAGAAACAAATTTGCCTGAGTGTGAACAGAATGATCGCTCATCACGTACAGTGGAGGAAGTTCTAAGAGACACAAATATACTACCATATTCTATTGTCGAACTGAGATCTTACCTGGAGGATGAGAGAAGGCAGTCGAGCGAGAACAATTCTTTGAATCGCTCGCAATACGAGAGTATTGCAGAAAGTGATGCAACCAAACACATTGTTACAAAACCTGGTATTTTTCGTAGTGGGAACAATGATTCACCACACAACACACAAGAAAGACAGGGTGTTGGAACTTTTTTTGGAAATGGGATATTCTCTATGCTTCCAAAATCTGGCGGTGGAATAAAAGCCTTGAAGATTGGTACCGTGAAAGCCGATACAGTAATGGACGGAAATGATCAAAACTGGCATTCTGTACATGACGACAATGATTATCTAACACAGAAAATACTGATAGATGGAAGCTTTCTGCCTCTCGAACAGATTTCTCTTAAATCTCTTTCCAATGACGAGCCATTGAAAGAGGCTTTCATGCTGCATTTTATTTTTCGAAAGTTTTCTTCTCCGTCGCCTTCCTTTGATTCCATTAGAACACTCTTGAAAAACGAGCGGCTTCAAATTCAGCTGGATAGAGGAATGAGCGGTGCTGATCAAAATGAAATTATGGATGACGTCTACCTGCCTCAAGATGTGGTCATAAATATGGGAAATTCTTGTTCAGAATTTGCGAATAATTCGGGAGAGCGCGGATCATCATTAGTTGCCAGCGTTCTAAAAAGCGCTGTGTTAATGAATCTTCCAGCCCACTTTAGACTGACCTTTTTAAGGACACTCATCCGATTGCTAAGTGGAGAAACTGATGCAGAGTACAATGCTGCGCTGTCATTGCTCCCACCCGGAACTCTGGAATCGTCCGAACGCGAATCAAAGCCACCAAAGCGTCCCGTGAAGGCAGCTAGTACAGTGCCAGTTACACCTTCGCCAAAGTGTCAAACGCATTCAAAGTTCGGACGTGGACTAAGTTCGAAGAATGAGAGTTGGTCACAAAGAAACGAAGATATGAGGCATCTCTACGAAAGAAGCAGGAGGCGGAATCATCTATCATTTCATTGCCTCTACTCTGTAGTTCGTTTCCGGTGTGCTGAGAATGTTGATTCGAAGGTAGGTGCAGTATTAGAAATGATCGAGATGCTCATTCAACCTAGTCCAAAGGAAAGTCGAGCTTCTAAAGGGAGTTTGATGAAACCGCTCTGTCGTCTGCTTGGGTTGTTGTGTACTGCAGGGATATCTCCCAAAGAATTGGGAAAAATTTTGTCCTTGATCAAGATTGAGAATTTCAAGATGAATAGTAACATTCATGCTCTTCGAGCTCTTATCGTGGCCACAGAAGGTTCTTCTTTGGCTAGCAAGCTTATAGGAAAAGCCAGTCCTCAACATTTCTTTTCTTTTGGCCGTTCCAACGGCCTCTCGCAAACTGTTCATCCGACTATCAATTCAAAAGCTGGTAGTGGTTGGCCATTCAAGACCACATTCGGTATGGCTTGTTGGTTTCGAGTTGAAAGATTTGCAACTTCTATTCATGATAGTTCTGTTGGTTGCCATATATTATTCAAGATATGTTCTGGTGATGGTACTGCCTTTGAGGTGTCATTTAAAAGATTGAAATCAAGAGGATCAAAGAGTGATGATGCAGCGCATATTGTCTATTCTGTCCGAGATTCTGAAAGTTCAAGAAAAATGGCCCAGACGCAACTATCAAGGAGCATAGAGGTGACTGGCTTCCCAATTGTCCCTCGTGTATGGTTTCACCTTTCAATACGCCACACGAAGAAAAAATATCTCGGAATATCAAAAGACGAAGTTACAATCTTTCTTGATGGTAAATCGATGTTTACTGAACAGCTGAGATTCCCTAAAGCTAGTATAAATTGTGATGGAAACGGAGTGAAGCAGGACCCAACCCAGCCTATTGCGGTAACATTTTGTGCTGGTCTTGATGCAGAAGCGGGGACGTTATATGTCTTCGATGATATTGTAACTGATGAAACCCTGAAGTCCCTGTCGACATATACCTCAGGCAAGGTGGAACAAAATAGCACATCTTCTATTCCAGGAGGAATTATTTCAGCGATGGAGCAGAAGGTTAACTTTAAGCCACTGTCGCCGTTGCTTGATACAAATAATCCCATGATGGCAATGAAAAAAGCTGATGTGGAGGAGATGTCAGTACCAAGAGAACGTACTCAGTCGTTCAGTAGGTCGAAGTTTCTGACAAGCAAAAGAGAATTTATGTATCAAACTCTTGATCTGATTGGTGATGATAAGCTTCAAAATGAATTACACAACCAAAAAAACTTATTCTTTGTTTGGGATCCAAAAAGGTTATCAGAAGAAAGTACGATTTTGGAGGCACATTCTGGAATTCATGCTACCCTTGATGGATGGAATTGCGTACCCTGGCAAATGGGGAGCTCAAAAGATGTCATTTCAAGTATTGGGGGGGTTCAGGCTTTATTGCCTGTGCTGAAAGCTTTGATTTTTCCAGATGAAGCATCGAGGTCTCTTTCTGGTTTGAGTGAAACAGAACGATCTCAAATTGGGGCAGCCGTCCCATTAGCTTTTGCCTTAATCACTGCATTTCTGCGTGATAATGATAACAATGGGCGGGAATGGCTTCGTTGCGGGGGAACCGAGATTGTAGAACACTTCTTATTACAAAGCAAGAAGAGGTATGGAAGTGCAAACCATAGGAAAGACTTTTGGGATGTAATCAATTCCTTCAGATACCACTATCATATTGCTGAAGAACTAATGAGTGTCCTCATTGATTTGAAAGAGGCCTGTGCCTATAATACTAACCTCGAGTCAAAGATATATTCACGTCTATTAGTGAATATTGACCTATGGCTAGGCGGTTTGAGTGATATCCCTGGTGCTGCTCTGCATGAAATCATGTTACCTACTATTTCATCCCTCGTAAAGTCAGATCCTGAAGAAGCAATGAAAGCAACTAGCATAAATTTGATGTTGAACTGGATTCGAGAATACACGATTGTACCACCGAGATCAGAAGGAACTGGCTATTTTGACACTAAAGTTCATGATAGAGTGCTAACACGTGCAGAACGAAGTCATTTAGTTGATGTGATCATGGGGATCCTTCTCACACTCTTGTCCGTAGAGATTAGCACATCAAACCTTTTACCACTAATTCAATTTATTTCGTTCAATCTTGACAACGAATGGGAAGCTCACAATAATAAAGGAAACGACACTGAGCCCTCAGAAAGTGCAACAACTAGAACTAGGTATCAACGCTTTGCAGCGTCTGAGAAGAGTTGTGCGCTTCTCATGTTGCTTCTTGAAACGCGGCCAGTGATTCCTGGTCTGTTTGAGACGTTGAATCAAATATTAGGTGACACTGTCTGCTGGTTGCTTTGTTGCATGGTGCATAGGTAAGCTCTTGAAACTGTTTTGGTGTGCGTGCGTAAAGACACAGTCTCACCTCTTTCAAGTTACGATGACAAAATGAGGTCAAATGGAATTAGATGTTTCACCGCTCTTTACGACGTTATTATTCCAAAAGGCGAAGAGGAACAAAAAACTGCTGCTTCAATCACGATGTTTGGTGCTAAACGCGCTGTATCGAAAGTCTCAAGAACCATAAAGAACGTAGGTACAGGCTTAGGGGTCGTTTCGAAGGGTTATGACACTTCAGCAAAGGCACTTAGCGCAAGTCACAATTTACTTTGGCACATACTGAAGTGCCATCGGCATGATCTCGGTAGTCATTCTTACTCAGCTCTAATGAATCTTCTTGTTCGTGACGAGGGGGAGGTGGACGAGCTTGATTCTGTACTCACAAACTATTTAATTGAAGACAACATTTTGCGGCATGGCTATTGCTTGAATTTTGCGCTGACCAACAAAAGAGGCACCCCGCTTCAATCTCCTATGCTTAAAGTTCGCAATAATTACGCGTCAAGTTCTGTCTTCCAGCTTTTGAGATTTCTCCCGGGAAAAAATCAAGAGCGATGGTTATTTGATATACTCACTCTGTTGCGTGTCAATTCCTCGACAATTGATGAAATGACACGTGCGCGTGATTGGCAACATTGCTTATTCCATGTTGCATCTGATACTGTTGAGGAATTGAGCAACTGCAATCTACACAAGTGGGAGAGCGAACGGTCAATTGACCCTGATATAACTAAATCAGGCAATGATTTAAAGGATCACAATAGTATTCTTGCTAGATTTGATCTCTCGTTCCAACTGTATGCAACACTCCTTGCACATACTTTACGAAACGAGAGCGAAAGTATTTCGACACTTGAACTAGCTTCTTCGCTCCAGAGAGTCTGCGTAAATGGCGCATCCGTATTTAGTATACTTTTAAGCCATGTTCTTAACGATTTGATCACTCACGGTACGCTGAGATTACCTAAAATCACGTCATCTGAGAACCATGCCTCGGCTGACTGTTTCGCACTGGAAGAAAGTGCTCAAGCTTTCTTTCAGATGGACGTGTCACAGGCTGCCAAACACTGGAGAAAGTTAAGGCACCTCAGTTCGATTGTTATGGCTGTAGTCAATAGCAATGGTTACGGTCTGGTAGATCTCTTTGATTATGGCAATAATTTATCTTCAATTTTGGATGACAATTCAGGCGGCGTCTACGGCATAAGACTCAGTGATCGCAATTCAAGTGGAATTCTTGCTTCAGATGTGATGGCTGAAACCCGTGCAGTGCTCAATAGGCAAGGCAGCAACGGAGAGCAAACCATGCAATCCAAGCAACACTGTAGAAGAATATGTACTACTTTATCAAGCCAGGTTCTGGAACTTTTGGACCCATTTATTTTTCCTAACAACTTGAAAGCAAAAGGCGTTTCTCAGCAAAATGTTTTAGCTCTAGTCTGTTCAATAGACCCACGGCTAGGAAGCTCGCAGGGTCCATTGGTTGCTTCATTAGTGAGGTTTTCTTTGGTACTCCTCAGCAATCTCGAACCCAGTGGACAAAAGTTCTTGAAATCAGCATCTATGCTGAGATGTTTTTTACATTGGTGCCTTGACACGACCCGTGATGCGCGAATTAACTCTGAACTGCCTCAAGAGGAACTTAAACAATTTGACAGACTTTTTGTCTGTACAATATTACAATGCCATCGCTCCCTATCGAAGTGCTCATTTGTCTTGACGGAAGTGGAAATGTCACCGGAGAAGTACTTCACCTCTGTGGAGCAATCGAAACATCTTCGAAGACTTTACCGCGTTGTCGAAATTCTTGGTGACATCGTTCTAGATATATACAAAGGCGTCAATGCTGTTCTTCTGGACTGTATCTCGCACAAGGCATATAAAGCCCTTGAATTAGCAATCGCCACTAAGGATGAATGGGCACATACTCAAATAGACTTGGACATTTCTCAGCATGTGCGGAAAAAAGGTCTCAAAGCGTTCCTTTTCTCTGCTTGGGTCAGGCAATTTCATGATAATGATTACACACACATTGGAGAAGGCGGAGATAGAAGTATTTCTATTCCAGAGCAACTGAAATCAAATCGTTGTCTTATTGGGCAAGACAAAGAAAACCGGGCAATGCAAATAATGAAGGCACTCGCTGTTGAGTGCAATGATATTACTGAAGAGTTTCATCGCACCCTCGACGTGCCTTTTATCAAATACCTAGAAAGCCAAAAGACATGGACTGATACTACTGCAGTCAGAGATTTGGAATATAATGGCAATCTATCTATAAATAATCTTGCAGCTCAATATCGCAGCAGCCTGAAGAGCATGATTCGGTCCGACATGCTAAAAATTAGCATATCGAATCAGCATTATTCTTCTGTGTTACATAAGATACCTACGCTAGAGAAGAATCATCGATGGAAGCTTGCGCAATATACAGATCGTCTTCATCGAAGAATATTGCTAATTCCTAATAGACAGTTTGATGATCATGCGAGTGCCAGTTACGACCTTGCATTAGGGCTTGAAAGGGAGAAGGCTCTAAAGGAGAGAGAAGAACGGTTGCGTGCCAAAAGAGAAGTAGAATTAACAACACTATTTAAGGTGGCAAAGGAGGGCATCGTGAAAGAACAGGAACGCAGTGAAAAAGAAAATGTCGACGAAACAGATGCAGGCATTTGTGAAGATGATAATATTTCTTCGGAGGAGGATTCAGATATTTTAAGTATTGGTCCTCTATCTGACGATGAAGTTACACCAGGAGAATTGATCACAGACTGGGATCGTATCGAGACCGACGACATCGTTCTTGATACCAAACGCGAAAACGGATCGTATTTATGGTCTAAGGAGTATATTTGGCAGCAGGGAGAGCGATTATTACTTTATCTACAGTCTATCCATATAGTGACTGTCGAAACGATTATAGTTGGGGAGCTAGTCCTCACTACCCATTCATTATATTTTAGACCAACCAAAGAATTGGTCAGCGTCATGACGAAAGATACAACGAATAGTTCTAAATCATCGTCAAGGGCTCTGGACGAGGGTCGATGGAGATTGAATAGATTATCCGAGGTTTACGAACGTCGATATATGTTACGGACGCAAGCTATTGAACTTTTTTTCGCAGACCAACACGAACTCTTCATCAACTTTTGTGGAGGAACAAAAGATAGAGATAAATTTGTTGAGAAGCTACGTCATTGTAAGACGCCTTTAATCAAGCTTCCAAGGACATTGAACCCGAAACAAGTCTTCAAACGGAGGTTTCCTCTGCTAACTCAACGGTGGCAAGAGAGGAAGATATCAAATTTTGAATATTTAATGCAGCTCAATCTTCTAGCCGGTAGAACTTTTAACGATATTTCTCAATATCCAGTCTTCCCATGGATTATTGCTGACTACAAAAGCGAGGAACTTGACCTGACCAACCCAACGTCTTTTAGAGATTTGAAGAAGCCTGTTGGCGCCTTGAATCCGGACTGTCTACTACAGCTTCTTGAAAGATACCATGATTTAGATGGCTTGTCAGAAGAAGAACGATTTCTTTTTGGCAGCCACTATTCTTCACCTGGAGTTGTGCTACATTTCTTGCTAAGGCAAGAGCCCTTTACCACCATGGCAATAGAATTACAGTCTGGTCGATTCGATTGCCCGGACCGGCTTTTCTACGATATTGCAGGTTGCTGTAAGTATTTTGACACTCTCACCACCTTAATCACTTCTAACAAACATTCCGACTTAACAACTTTATACTTTCTTCTTCTCATTACCAGGGCACTCCTGCTTGAACTCTACTTCAGACGTTAAAGAATTGATACCTGAGTTCTTTACATGCCCTGAAATGTTCCTCAACACCAATGACTTTCCATTGGGAGAAACACAGGCAAAGATTCCTATTAGCAATGTGAAGCTTCCACCATGGGCTAATGAATCACCGCACGAGTTTGTAAGAATACACAGATTAGCTCTTGAGTCTGAATACGTGTCCAACAACCTCCACCACTGGATCGACCTGGTCTTCGGTTTTAAGCAGAGGGGTATAGAGTCAGTGAAGGCAAACAACGTTTTTCATTTCTTGTCCTACGAAGGTTCTGTCGACTTGGACCTAATCACGGATGAAATTGATAGAAAAGCCACTGAATCTCAAATCCAGCACTTTGGTCAAACGCCAAGTCAGCTTCTCACCTCCTCGCATCCTCCTCGCCACCCAGCTATAAAATGTTGGAAACCAATAATTAGCGATATTTTGCCAGCAAAGCGCCTCATGTGCTATACTCCATTTAAGCAATTCGGAGGAAACCGCAATAAAAGTACACACGGCCCTGCCATAAGTATACAACTACTACCAGACCACATCGTTGTTGTTTATGCCGATCTTAGTGTTGGAAGCTACAAATGGGCACCGTCAAGACATGGCAAAACTCCATTTTACTTAAGAATGGATAAAATCTGGCCAGTCGCGTCTCGCGAAATGAGCTGCTCAAGATTTGCATTGGAAGTTCATACAGGATCAGCCGCATTAGATTCAGCCATTGTTCACTCTTCACCGAGCATTGGCATCGGTAACTGGAGCTTTGCAATGACAAAGGGAAAGGGAAGTTCATCAGATCCTCAAAAGGATACAACTTCTAATTATCTTAATGCAACATTACTGAGTTGCGGCTATTGTGATCATTCACTTAAAGCTCATTCTCTAGACGGTCTTAGATTGAAATGCAGTAAAAGAGGTGGACACCTCGGTGCAATTAATTGTATGCAGATGGACGAGGAAGGTACCCTTTTAATAAGTGGCGGAGAAGATGCTACTTGTCGTGTGTGGGCAATTGAATGCCCTGAAATAGGAGAAGCTCTTATCGATAGTTTTGTTAAAACAGCAGAGGATCAGACAGCGAATGATATCCTTATGTGTTGCCAGGTGTTGTGGGGGCACAGTTCTCCTATTTCAAGCCTTGCGTTTGATATTGACCTCGATGTTGTAGTGAGTGGAAGCAAGGACGGCTTAATCTGTATCCATACAGTTCGCTGTGGAGAATTCATCAGATCCTTACAGGTTAGAGAATTTTTTCCACCAAGCATGCTTGCATCAAAAGCAGGCGACTCTCCCATCGGGGTTAGGAAGCTTGCTACACACAAAGATGGTTTGTTTGTCGCTCACTTGGAAACGGGATTATTACAAATGTACTCAATTAACGGTGTAAAGCTGGGATGTATTGACGCAGGTGAAAAGCTAAATGCAATGGAAATGATCCCAGGAGGACAATCTTTAGTAACTGGAGGAGAAAGTGGGCATGTTATCATTAGATCCCTACGCAACCTTGAAATACGATACGTTTTGGACCTCAGCGACTATGGTCCAATTCACAGTTTAGCATTCACACCTCCATCTAACTCCATCCAACAATTCATGTTTGTCGGCACTGCAGATGGCAGCATAACAATTTCTTCACCCGAATATAGTGGTGATACTTTACCAGATGAATTGGAAGACGAAGAATCAGGTGCACAATACACACAACACCAGGTTGTTAAAAAAGAGACAAAAACTTGGTGGAGATGACACCTTGCATCTATTTTAAAATGTTTCATTTTCCGTAAGCTAAAACAATTTCCTTCGCAAGATCGATAGTTTTTCCCAAGAATTTAAGATCTTCGTCGGAAAACTCAAGCTCTTCCATCTTTTGTCCATTCTGATACATATTAACATAAGCTTCACAAAATGCCAGTGTTCCTGTAGATGCAACAACGTCCTTACAATCGCCACCATGCTCAATCATATTTATTGTGATTACTAAAATACGATGCATCAATTCCAAGTTCCCACTTTCAAGCACCGCTTTGATCATCGACACAGTATTCTCCAATCGCAACAACGCATCAACAATTTGCTGATCTTGTGTAGCCATTGCTAGACAACCTAGAGCAGCCCTTGCGCATTTAAAGTTATCCTCAAAATCAGACGAAAAAGCAACCCATATCTTGAGCTTTTCATAGTTCCGAAGATGCTCAATCATTTTAGGGTGTGGGATCAAATTGCTCAAGACTTCAGTTGCTGATTGTCTGATCATCTCATGATTGTTGAACATAGCATAACTCAAAATGGGTATTCCATTTTCAGCTACGATATGCTGCTTTGTGCTTAAATTGAAACTCGCAAGATTTGTAATAGACAGCAAAGCCTCGAATTTTTGAAAGTCAGAAGAGTCGTGATCTCTCACAATTAGCAGCAGCGGTTGAATAGAACCCATGCACTGGCTTGTATTTAATAAGGAGGGGTTTGTCGTAACCAGTATCTTTGCAATCGTATGCTGGGAGAGGCGACCGATCTTCTTTTGAACATTAGATAGAGCGCCCTTTTGCATTTAAGGAGGGCACATGATAAGTAGACGCAAATGAGTTTGGAAATAGAGAAATACTGTCAATGTGGTACTCACAACTTTGACCATCTTGATGCATGCACTCAAACAGCCTTGTTGGATCATGGATCCTCGAACGCCTTGTTCACATGCCATCCTTGAAAGAGCAATTAGAATTTGTTCTGATGTTGGATCAGAAGCGTCTTGAAGAAGGTTGACTAAAGCTCGTGGAATATTATGATTAGCCATAACGTTGATTCTAGAGGCCAATGCATCAGGAGTATCAGTGTCACCCTTAAATTTCTCCATTTTTCTTTCTTCTGCAGTCTTACCCATGGCTTGAAGGTCATCATATTGCTCTGGGGTGATTTCTTTCCCTTCAAATGCTTCACGATGTAGAGTGTCAATGGTCACGGCTAAAGATGCAAAAATGTTGGCGAGCGAAAATTTGATTGCTGCCGACACTTTTGATTTTGGATCAGCCAGATTTCCCAGCTTCTCAAGAATGCACAAAGACTCACAACCTGCGCCCCTATAATTGTGTGCAATCTCATCCTTGACCAAAGTCTTTGTTGAGAGATAGCTTAGTAGCTCCACACCCCGTTCTGTTGGAGCATGATAAGTGCCTACACTAGCATCTTTCGCAAAACTATCCTTTTCCTCATCTTCCTCCAATAGCCCAACGGCAACCTCTAATAACGCAACCAACTCGCTTTCGTTAGAAGAGACACTCTTGTCGGCGAGTCCGAGTTTTGCCATGACCGAAGCCATCCCAGATCGAACTTCTCTATCATCACAAGAGAGTAGTGTTCTCCATGCACCATCAGCTGATGTTGTATCCACGCACGATGATATCCATGGTCGTATTTCTTTTTGCCCAGCAGCAGCCGAAGCAAACTCAGATGCAACTGACATAGCTGCATAGTTCTTACTCGACACAATGTATTCCCATTCAATTCTAGCGCTGATCCATATTTCCTTCACTGTCCATGCTCCCATTTCTCCATTTGCAAGCAAGAGTGACGTGGCAAAGAGACATCGTTTCATACATCCTATGAGCTCAACGTCCCCGTTTGTTGTCTCAGTATCTTCTGTGCCAACCTCTTCAATAGTGAGACGATGCTCCCTTTCTGCAAAGAATTCCGTTAAAATATTTTTTGTGAATTCATCTCCAAACAAGTTTGTAGTGTCGTCCCTTACATAATTCATCAGCCGCCCTGCACTTAAAGTACACTCCCTTCTCCAAAAACTTTGATTAGACTTCACTGCACTAGATACAAGTGCACTTAATCCTCCAGAAACGCAAAATTGTATAGCATTCTTCCGCGACCTTTCTATTCTCCAGCTGTTTCTTTGCGCGCTGCGTTTTCTATATTCTGACAAATCCCGAGCGGCCATTTGTCGTACTTGATCTTCTAATGGCTCTTTAACTTTTGTATAGGCTATCCAGTTGTCATCCCTATCACCTGCATTCATTATATTCAATGGGTTCTCTTCCAACCAAGCTGATAATAGATTTAATCCCATTAATCTACACTGTTCACACCTGGACTTTAATGCTGCAGCACAAATACAAGCTTGGTTGTCTCTATTAACAAGAGTATCCCGTCCCCGCTTCAGATCAGTACCATCCAAATTATAATTTCTATCATCCTCAATTACATGAGAGTGTAAAATAAGGCGTATTTGAAGTGACAAGGCAACATTTATAAAATTGGGACTGTAACTTCTGGAAGAAACAATACCGAACAATTTTTTTTCGAACTCTCCACCAAAATTGACATTCAGAATGGTGATTAGCAAAGCTGTAAATTCAGGAGAGGCACATGAAGATACTATACATTGCAGTGCAAGCACATGTAATTCATCTTTATCGTCAATCCCTAGAAATAATGCGTGCTGTCCAAAACCAATATCGACTAATATTTTCCCACCGCGCATGTCTTCTTTCAGTAATTCATGGGCTGCATTCGTAACATCATCCAATATTGATGCATGCACGAATTTTAAGCTTTGAAGGATAATCTTAGAGTTCTCAACACTGTTGGATTCATTTGCATTTGAAATATCCAGAAGATTGTTCAATGCACTTCCCAACGGGGACGAAGAGGACGAAATCCCATTTTCCTTAATCATGGTCATTGCATCCACCTTCAGCCGCTGCAATAAGGCCTTAGCTGTCTTATTAGTCGAATCGAAGGACAGTAGACATTGCAAATCTGTTTGTGCACCTGCGCATAGTTGAATCAGTTCCGTGTTGCCTATGGATGTTGCTTGAAGCATTGTGTGATTCATTGCAAGAGTGTGGCGAGATTTTGAACGTCGGTATAGCAGTTTTGACCTCAATGCGTTAGTTTCCGATGTTGTGAGCTTATCTAGATCATTACACACAGATGTGATATCCTGAATAACACCAAAGAGTAGCTGGAGTGTCGGCGCATTGCATTTGAGTTCGCATTGTTTGAGACGACACATGGCAACATTTGCAACCAAGGTCGCCTCCAGAACTATTACTTCGTTTTTTTTTGTGGTGGGCTTTTGAAGATATGTGATATTTCGAATTGCAGCTTGATACTTTTCAATCGCATTATCTAGGTTTCCCTATAAGTAAGATTAAAAGTATTGGCATGAGGTACTGTGGGATAATATGACATTTGCAAAAAGAAGATATCTATCTTAGTGTTTGTCTCACCCTTTGAAACTCAGCATTCCCCTCAGCTTTAGCATCCTCTAAACTAGATATTGTGATCTGATTCATGGCTGGGTAAATAGTGAGTAACTGGTAACTGGTCTCTGCACTTGAAGTGAAGTACTACGAGTATGTTGCACAAAGTTCTATTTTTTGGTGTTGATTATGGGGTATCCATACCTTACCATACTATCTCTCTACCTCTCTACCAGAGAGAGAGAGGTTGTTTTATTTTTTAAAGTTGAAAGTACAGACTAACAACGAAACTACTGCGTTGCAGGGAGGAGGATAGACAGAGGAAGGAAAGAGGAAGATGATTCCTAATTTTGTTGTTATTACAGGTTATTACGACCAATTAAAAGATTAAAACATGAAAACGATGGATGCGTTGAAAACTTTCTTTACGCAACGCACTCTCCAAATTATCACGAAGAACCAGGAAGGAATAGACTGTTTTCCTCTTGATGGCTGATTTACAAAGAATGGCCTTATCTGAGCCACTTCATCAATTATTTCTTATGTGAGCCACTGGTTTTGGCTGGGCTGTGCTGCCAGTGCCATAAGATCAGCAAAACGAGCTGCTTATGCAAAAGTTCCACTTTGGAGACGACCAATTGCAAGATTGATTCGTCGACCAGGAAATGTCACAGCCACAGCTCGTGTAGCTACTTCTGCGCCTACTAGTCAGCTGCTTCTCGAAGATAATTATGAAAAGAACGATGGTTCTTCACCAAATCTCTCCGATTCGTATGTGCCACCAAGAAAACCCTCAATGACTGACGATGAGAAGGAGAAAGTGAAGGAAATAGATAGCATGATCCAAGAAGGGCAACAACGAATTCTTGATCTACAAATGAAGAAAGATGAGCTTCAAATGAGGCCCAATCCATTGTATAACTATACACAATCAAATGACACATTTGATGCCGACAAATCAGAAGGTCCAGCACCAGATTCAACAACGAGTTTTCGTACCTTCAGCTTTCCATCTGATAATCTTGTAGAGGACTATATTGAAGAGTTGAATTCTGTAGGTAGACTGCTAAAGATGAATCATACTGATCTCTGGAAGCGCAAATCGTCATATAGTGACGAGGATGACGAAATTGGTGACGATTTGTTAACACCGTCAGGGGATGCTAGCAAACTGTATGAAAACCTACAACGCAACAATGGCAATGGAAAACGCAATGGGAACGGATTTGGTGCTGGCAGTTGGCTCCTCCGGCAGAGTTTAGGAACTGGAAGTAAGCTCGGGGAAAAGATTGGAGAAACAATCGAAAATGCAGCCTACAGAGGAGTTTGTTCGGCGGTCATGTCCATTTTGGCAAGAAGC